>Ga0214474_1001456_pt1 | contig 10958 bp, 13 predicted proteins | sample RVTome_2_FD_187335 | JGI IMG/M metagenome (GOLD analysis project Ga0214474, IMG submission 187335) | Soil microbial communities from uranium-contaminated site in the Upper Colorado River Basin, Wyoming, United States - RVT95D214 HiSeq ...
ATCGGATCCCGTTTCGATGATCGGGTAACCGGAAAGATCGAGGCCTTTGCTCCCCAGGCCAAAATCATCCATATCGATATCGATCCTACTTCCATCAGCAAAAATGTGAGAGTGGATCTTCCTATTGTTGGGGACTGTAAACACGCTCTCTCCAAGATTCTCTCCCTCCTTGAAGAGGAAGATGTTAGCTCCTTCAAGGCGGGGATGGATAAATGGCATCATCAAATCGAAAAATTCAAGGCCATCCATAATATGAATTATGAGCAGAAAGAAATCATCAAACCCCAATACGTCATCGAAAAGATTTTCGAACTGACCAAGGGCGATGCGATCATCTCCACCGAGGTGGGACAAAACCAGATGTGGACGGCTCAGTACTTCTCATTCCTCAAACCGAGGACATTGCTCACCTCGGGGGGGTTGGGAACAATGGGTTATGGACTGCCTGCCGCCATGGGTGCCCAGGCAGCTTTTCCGAATAAGCTGGTCATTGATATTTCAGGCGATGGGAGTTTCCAGATGAACTCTCAGGAACTGGCCACGGTCGTCCAATATCATCTGCCGGTGAAAGTGGTCATCCTGAACAACGGTTACCTTGGAATGGTGAGACAATGGCAAGAATTCTTCTATGGAAAACGATACGCCTCCGTTTCCTTGGAAGGCGTCTCTCCGGACTTTGTCAAATTGGCGGAAGCTTACGGAGCAGTGGGTTTGAGGGCGACCAAGCCGGAAGAGGTTCTCCCCACATTGAAGAAGGCGTTCTCGATTCCCGGGCCTGTCATCATTGATTTTGAGATTGATCCAGAAGAAAATGTCTATCCCATGGTCCCGGCAGGAGAACCGCTCAACCAGATGAGGCTTATATAAAAGGAAAGATGGAATGATGGAACAATGGAATAATGGGAAAAAGAAAAAACATTTAAAAACTAAAAAATGATGGAATGAAAGGGAAAAAAATTCTATACGGTTTTAAACCCAATATTCCAAAATTCCATTATTCCACTATTCCAGCCTTTGAGGCTTAAATGCGTCACGTCATCACGCTTTTAGTCGAAAATGAATTTGGTGTCTTGACCCGAGTTGCAGGGCTCTTCAGCGGCAGGGGTTTTAACATCGAAAGTTTGTGCGTGGCTGAAACCCTTGATCCGACTGTGTCGACGATGACCATTGTTACCCGTGGGGATGACCAGATTCTTGAACAGGTGCTCAAACAACTAAATAAATTGATCTCTGTGATCAAAGTTGTGGATCTTATTGAAAAGGACTTTGTCGAACGGGAGATGATATTGGTGAAAGCCTCAGCCACGCCCGAGACGCGAGAGGAAATCCTGAGAGTGGTCGATATCTTCAGAGGGAAAGTGATCGATGTGGGTGCCAAAACCTACACGATTGAGGTGACTGGGGATGAAAAAAAGATTAATGCCCTCCTCGCCCTCCTCAAGCCTCTCGGCATTAAAGAACTGGTCAGGACAGGCCGTGTGGCCATGATCAGAGGGAGTAAAATCACAACCGAACCAGGTGGCTAGATCCCAGACGATGAAGATTACCAAGAACTGTCCTCCCCCTTGACGGGGGAGGATTGAGGTGGGGGTGGATTGAGATAGTGTTCTCCCCCAACCCTCACCCTCACCCACGAGGGGAGAGGGAATAATCTGTCTTTTTTCTAAATAAGGGAAAGGAGTTAAGGAATGAAAATCTATTATGACAAGGATGCAAATCTCAGCGCCCTAAAGGGAAAAAAGATTGCCATTATCGGCTATGGGAGCCAGGGACATGCCCAGGCTCAAAATTTACGAGATAGCGGCCTCAATGTGATCGTTGCCGAAATGAAGGGAACTGAAAATTATCAGTTTGCCCTCCAAGATGGCTTCAAGCCAATCAGCGCTTCGGAGGCATCCAAACAAGCCGACCTGATTCAAATCCTCACCCAGGATCATGTCCAGGCTAAACTCTATGAAATGGACGTTAAGCCCAATCTTCAAAAGGGGAAAACCCTCTTATTCTCTCATGGATTTAATATCCATTATGGCCAGATCGTCCCAACCAAAGAGATCGATGTGGTGATGATCGCCCCGAAAGGTCCGGGCCATTTGGTGCGAAGAGAATTTCAAAGGGGGGCGGGCGTCCCATCATTGGTGGCTATCTATCAGGATTTTTCAAAGAAGGCTAAACAGACTGCCCTGGCTTATGCGAAAGGCATCGGTGCCACTCGAGCCGGTGTGATTGAGACTACCTTCAAAGAAGAGACCGAAACAGACCTCTTTGGAGAACAGGCGGTTCTCTGTGGAGGGGTGACGGAGCTGATGAAGGCAGGCTTCGATACATTAGTGGAAGCCGGATATCAGCCGGAGATCGCCTACTTTGAATGCTTACACGAATTAAAACTCATCGTTGACTTAATTTATGAGGGAGGAATTCCCTTCATGCGTTATTCCGTCAGCGATACAGCTGAATACGGCGACCTGACACGAGGCAAGCGGATCATCACCTCAGAAACCCGTGAGGAGATGAAGCGGATGCTTAAAGAGGTACAGACGGGAAGTTTTGCAAAGGAATGGATTTTGGAGAATCAGGTGGGGCGGCCCATGTTCAATGCCTTGAGGAAGAAGGAAGCTGAGCATCCGATCGAAGAGGTCGGAAAGAAATTGCGGTCCATGATGGGTTGGCTCCAAGAGAAGAAAAAGTGATGAAAAAAAATCAATGGCCCATTGCCAAAGAAGGGTTCCTTTTCTTGATCCCGGTGGTTCTTTTAACGGTCATCCTTGGGATCATGGGGTTGAAAATTTGGATGTCACTGGGAATTCTTTTCTCCCTGTTCATCGCCTATTTTTTTAGGAACCCGAGGAGGGAGATCCCAAACCTTCAGAACATCGTCCTCTCTCCAGCCGACGGTAGGATCATTCATGTCGGAGAATGTGAGGAAGACCGTTTTTTAAAGGAAAAAGCGTTAAAGATAAGCATTTTTATGTCCCTGTTTGATGTTCACATCAATCGGGCGCCCGTTTCTGGAACAATTCTTGCAAGAAGTTATCTCCCGGGCCGATTTTTGGTGGCCAGTGTGGAGAAAGCATCCCTCCTCAATGAACAGAATGCCTTGATCCTGGAAACCGAGGACCGGTTTAAAATCCTCCTGATCCAGATTGCAGGTTTCGTGGCAAGAAGGATCGTCTGTTATGCCAAGACAGGCGATCTCTTGAGGAAGGGAGAAATCTTTGGCTTGATCCGGTTTGGATCGAGGGTCGATCTCTACCTCCCCCTTGAAGTGAAACCTATTGTCAGGGTGGGACAACATGTGAAGGGAGGGGAGTCGATCATTGGGTATCGAGCATGAAAAAGAGAAGAACGCCCACGAAAATGAGAAGGGGGATTTACATTCTTCCCAATCTTCTCACCACCGGTAATCTCCTGTGCGGATTCTGGTCGATTGTCTCTGTGTTTCAGGAACGATTTTACCTTGCTGCGGTGGCCATCCTTCTGGCAGCGGTTTTTGACGTCTTCGATGGAAAGGTGGCCAAGCTTTCAGGAGCCACTTCCAAATTCGGAATGCAGTACGATTCGCTGGCCGACCTCGTCTCATTTGGAATCGCCCCGGCTCTGCTTGCCTTCAGCTGGGCGCTCAGGCCTTATGGAAAATTTGGCTGGCTGGCTGCTTTCCTTTTTGTAGCCTGCGGGGCAATCAGGCTAGCCAGGTTCAATGTGATGGCCTCCTCCGGAGAGACTAAGTATTTTAAAGGACTTCCCATCCCTGTGGCGGCCTCCATGATTGCCTTCACCATCCTTCTCTACTTCCAGTTGATTGAGACGGATTGGGTCAAAGATATTGTGATCCTGGTGATGATTTACATCCTGGCCTTTTTGATGGTATCGAATATCCGGTACTTCAGCTTCAAAGAACTTAATTTGGCGAAACGGAAACCGTTCAGCATCTTTATCTTTGTCGTCCTCTCACTGACCGTAATCGTCATGGAGCCCGTTGTTGTCCTCTCTGGTTTCGTTCTCTTCTATGTCTTCTCTGGTCCGGTAAGTATGGTGTGGGCATGGCACAAGAAGAGTGCTTTGAGAAAGATGGAACCGATTCCCGAGGAGGATCATGTGATCCATGGTTAATTTTGTTTGCCAACTTTCATATTATTTTATAAACTAATGTTTGTTTATTTGGCATTGGGAAATTGGAATGACATGGGAAATGACCCGATCATCCCCTCTCCCCTGGCGGGAGAGGGTGGGGGTGAGGGGGAGTAAACATTAGAAAAAAATCGTCAGATTTTGAATGTAATAATTTAAATCTGAAATCTCAAATCTTAAATCTTAAATTTATTATAATTCCTCGGTAGCTCAATCGGCAGAGCGGGTGGCTGTTAACCACTAGGTTGCAGGTTCGAGTCCTGCCCGGGGAGCCAGCAAACAATGAGGCCCGTATGAAAGTATGGGCCTTTTTTGTTTGCTAATTTTCCATTTTGCAGGACTCGAAGCGAGTGGTGTACCTCATGAACAAAGTATACTTTGAAATCTCTGCAAGTAGAACTAATCCATTCGGGCATGCTGCTATACATGCAGCGTTTATTTTATGGTACACCACGAGGATTCCGCCGACCGATCAGGGAGGAAAACCCCCATACGGATGAAGCTCTCAGAAGAATGAGCAGGGTGGCCGTGGATATTATAAGAGTTCTGGAAGGAAAAAATACAGTCTATCCGATCAATCGACCGAGAAAATAAAATGGCAAAGACTTCTTAGCCTCCAACCTCAAGCGAAGTCCTGAATCATACTCGGTTCAGGGCGAAGCGTTCCTTCAATCTTTACCTGCTTAATCCTTTGTCTCCAGCCTCTATCCTCAAATCTTCAACAGCAAAGCTATGACCGTTTCAATTCTTCGAGGCTGGATTTTGAGGCGTTGTATTGGAAACTGACGTCCGTGGAATAAGCAAGGACAGTCATTCCTTTTGAACGCCACTTCTTAATGGCTTCAATATTTCCAATATGAATCCCTGTCGCCTTTTTTCTCTTCTTCGCCGTCTCGACGACTCTGCCTATGGCTTTTAGGAGTGTTTCAGAATTCATCTGGTCAGGGATGCCCAAGGAGATAGAAAGATCGTTCGGGCCAATTAAACCTACATCAATCCCTTCCACACCAAGAATCGAATCGATGTTTTCAATGGCTTCTTTGGTCTCAATCTGTGCAACAATCAGGGTGTGTTCATTTGCTTCCTTCAAGAACTCGATGGCCTTCAGGGGTTTGTAATCGGTCTGTCCTGTCTGCGTGCCGAATCCCCGCTGCCCCAATGGGGTATATTTACTATAGCGGACAATTGTCTCTGCCTGTTCTTTTCTCGAGGTCATAGGGACCATAATCCCCTCTGCTCCTGCATCGAGAACTCTTGAAATAAAAAAAGTTTCTAAGTGAGGAACCCTGATAATGGTTGCAATTCCTGATGATTTGGCACCCCGGATCAGGTCTGCCACAGTTTCCATGGAGTAGTTCCCATGTTCCATATCGATGAAGACAAAGTCAAAACCTGCTGCGGCAAAGATGGCTGGCGCTCCTGGATCCCGGGCCTGTCGGATCATAGTTCCATAAATACATTCACCTGCGATAACTTTTTTTCTTAAACCTGCCCAAACCATTTGATCCCCCCAATTCTCCTGGCATAGCCAGGTAATGCAACAGATTTTAGGTTAATCTCCTCAAAGAGCTGGCGCGTGATGTCTGTGACCACCAGGGCAACAGTCTGACCTGGCTTGACCAATTCCTTAAGCCTTGGAGTGCCAATTGGGCGGCTGAGGGCTTCCTCAACCGCCCTTGTCACATTCGGAACAGGTGCCATTTTGTGAGACTCCACACACTGGAATGGAACATGGTCAGGAATCTCCAACAAGATGGTCTTCTTACCGCAGGGAATTGGATAACGCTTCATCTTATTCCAACTTGATATTAAACTCCTTGATCAATTTTCCATACTGTTCGAATCCTGCTTGCAAATACTTTCCAAAATCGGCTGGTCCGAGATACATGACGGGTTGTCCGATATCCTTCATGCTCTTGACAAATTCCGGATCCTCACAGACCTTTTTAAACCGCTCTGCAAGGTATTTGATGACTTCAGCCGGTGTCCCTTTGGGGGCAGCGACTCCTTTAACCGATCCCACTACCACCACAGGATGACCTAATTCTTTGAAGGTGGGAACATCAGGAATGGCTGTGTCTCTCTGTTCCAAGGCCACTGCAATCGGAATCAATCGTTTCGCCTTGATGTGGCTGATGATCTCAGAAGGATGATTCCCGCCGCAATCCGTCTGGCCACCTACGATCGCTGTGACCGATTCTGCTCCACCCCGAAAAGGAACGGTGACCATTTTCAAGCCGGTTGCCTTTCCAACAGCCTGAAAGGCAATATCCACTGATCCAGCCTTGGTGGAGACAGAAGCCGTCACCTGGTCTTTCTTCTTGCCCCACTCAATAAACTCCTTCATTGTTTTATAAGGAGCATCCGCTCGGATGATCATCACAACGGAATGGACAGACAGCCGGCAAACAGGAATCAGATCTTTAAATGTCTCAAAAGGCAATTTCTGAAAGTGGGGCATGACCAGATCATGACCGGATCCATATCCTACATAGAGGGAGTACCCATCCGGATTGGACCGCACCACTCCTTCTGTGCCCGTGACTCCACCCCCTCCCGGCTTATTAATAACAACGAGGGGTTTGTCAAAATGTTGTGGGGCATATTTGGCTACCAATCGTGCCAGGACATCCGTGGAGCCACCTGCTGCAAAGGGAACAACCAATTCAATGGGTTTGGAGGGAAATTTCTCAGCAGCTCCGACCGCACTCAAAAGGATGAGCGGAAAGCATAATAACAGTACCCAAATGATCATCGCTTTCTTTCCCATATCTTTCCTCCTATCGAAAAGTATTAAAATCGAGAATAGGTTCAGCAATTCAATGATTATTACTTTGACTTAATACTCTAGACTTAGAACTCATAACTCACAACTTGAGACTTACTCCACCTCCTTTCTTAATCCCTTTATAATCTTTTTCTCCAGCGAAACCTTGCAAGAATCTGGAAGGCGATGAAGATCAGAAGAAAGCTCATGATGGTACCCGAGATGGGCCTTTTGAAAAAAATGAACGGGCTTCCTGCCGAGATCAACAGAGCCTGGCGCAACGACCTCTCCAGAATCGGGCCCAATACAAAGGCTAAAATGAGAGGACCGGGTTCAAGATCCACTTTTCTAAAGAGATAACCGATGATTCCAAAAATCCCCATGACCCAGATATCAAAAACCGTATTGCGTACACTGTAGACTCCGATACAGCAGAAGAGCACGATGATAGGAGCAAGGATAGCATAAGGAACCCTGAGCAACTGGACCCACATGCCCACCATTGGAAGGTTGAGAACGAGAAGCATCACATTCCCGATATACATGGAGGCTACCACTCCCCAGAAGACATCCGGCCTCTCGGTAATGAGAAAGGGACCTGGTTGAACTCCCTGAATGAGCAAAGCGGCAAAGATCATGGCAATCGATGCATTGCCTGGGATACCGAGGGTCAGCAGGGGAATGAAGGAGGCGCTTGCTGCAGAATTATTCGCTGACTCGGGGCCTGCCACGCCCTGAATGGCACCCTTTCCGAATTCCTCCGGATGTTTTGAAACCTTCTTTTCTACAGCGTAAGATACGAGTGAGGAGACCACTGCCCCGCCACCAGGTAAAATTCCGATGAAGAATCCGATGAAGGAGCCTCGAAGGATGGCCCATTTTGATTCGGCCCAATCCTTTAATGTGGGCCAGAGATGGGTAATCTTCCGTGTGACCAGTTCTGTGGTCAATTCTTTTTCGAGATTGATAAGAATTTCTCCGATGCCGAACATACCCATTGCCAAGGTGACGAAATCGACCCCTTCTTGGAGCATGAAGAATCCCCAGGTGAAGCGAATCGCTCCAGAAATGGGATCGAGTCCCACTGACCCAAGAAGCAACCCTAAGACGACCACGATCAGGCCTTTCACAAAGGAGCTTCCTCCAAGAAGGGTCGCCATGAGAAGTCCTAACAGGGTCAAAGCAAAATATTCAGGAGGGCCGAATTTCAAAGCAAATTCTGCCAGGGGAGGCGCCACAAAGGTCAGGCCGATAATCCCAATGGTTCCCGCAATAAATGAGCCAATAGCTGCGATGCCGAGGGCAGGCCCGGCACGACCTTTCAGGGCCATCTGATAACCATCAATGCATGTGACCACTGAGGCTGCTTCTCCAGGGATATTGACTAAGATCGATGTGGTCGATCCGCCATACATCGCCCCGTAAAAGATTCCTGCCATCATGATGATGGAGGTTACGGGAGAACCGATTTTAAAGCTGAGGGGAAGGAGAAGCGAGATCGTGGCAGCCGGACCGAGTCCGGGAAGGATGCCGACGATCGTTCCAAGAAGGGCTCCAATCAAAGCGAACGTTAGGTTTGTGAGGCTGAAGGCAATGCTAAATCCATTAGCCAGCCCCTGAAACATCCCTAAGATTTCATTCATCCTGATACTCTCTCATCATTTTAAGAAGCCCGTAGGCAAAGGGACCTCGAGAAAGAAGACGAAGATGAAGTAGAGTCCTGCTGTGGTTCCAATCGAAATGCCGATCAGGGTTCGCCAGCGAACCCGTTCAATCAATCTCATCCAGATGATGAGGAAGGGGAAGGTGGAGAGAAGAAATCCCAGCCGTTCGATGGCCAATGCATAAAAGATGAAAATGGAGACACCCAAAAGAGGTCTGAGCCATGTCCGTTGGGGCCAAAAAGGGGTGGAGGAAATGTTCCCTTTCCAGCTTTTGAAGATCAGCGCAAGGGAGAGGATGATGAGACAGAGGGCGAGTCCGAAAGGTAAAAAGCCAGGTCCGGGGTGCTTCACCCTACCCATGGAAAGATGAACTGAACTCCATGCAGTGATGACCCCAATAATAAGAAGAATGTATCCTGTTATCCGATCCCACTTTTCGATGAGTCTCTTCCTCCGTCTGATTTTAATTGATCACGCTTCAATCAATTACGGACCTTAACGAAATGGCTTTCAACACCTCATTCATAACTCACTCCATTCTGCGGGGGATTGATGAGTAGAATAGTAGAGTCTTCGGGAGAAGTCAATCCTGAAGATTGCCCCTGTCAAATGGTACTAAATCTGCCAGAAACTTGGCTGTCTTCTTTCATTCCTGATCCGTTCTCCCTCCCTGATCTTATAATCCAGGTATATAATGAGATCGTCCACAAATCTCCTTTCTGCCTCCGTTCTAAAATGTCGCCTCGTGGTCTCCAAGATCTTTCTGAGCTGCTTCCATGTTAGCCAACCGATACCCTTTGTTAACAACCTGCCGGTGTCCACAGGAGGTTTGAAGAGGCCTGGGTTGGTTAGTCCCTTGATGAGGTCCTGATTATATCGATATCGGGTCAGGACCCACGGTGGTTTCTCTGTGTCAATAATGAGAACAAAATAGAACTCTTTAACTCTACCCGGATGGTTGAGGTAGTGATACGCCGCGAAGGAAATCACTTGACATTCTTTGGTTGAATCGTATGATTAATCATTCCTCGCCAAGGCAACCGTGGGATGGAAATTGCAGACCAGATTTATTAAGTTGTTTTGGAACCTATGTCCCGTTTCCTCATTCTAAGTTAAGGATTATTGCGAAACTTTGACGGCAAGCTGTGAAAACTAAATGTTCCAAGGAGGCGTTTCTGAGTCCCCTGGGCTCTAACAAATTGAGGACCGGAAGCATCAAATCGGGTGTAACGATAATTATCCACCAAGGCGTAGACCATGCATTCTCTAGACCGGGTCTGGGCGACAATGAACCCTACCTTTCCGAGATTTTGCAACGTAAGTGCGATCATACTCACGTCCAGTATAACGTCTCTATTATTCTGGAAAAAGTATTGTGCTGGTCCCTGAGAGTAGATCTTGACCCATGCACTGGGTTTCAATAATTCGACCCCGGCAGAGCCTGTATCGTTAGCCATCTTGGCCACATGACTCCCAAAGAGTAGAATTATGCTATCTCGGTCAGCCGGTGTATCGTTCATTATGACGATGTCCACGCGGGTATATTTTTTGTTTTTCAATAAGTAATTATTGAAGGCTGAAAGATCACTTATATACCCGGCATAGGCTAAAGAGGTAAAGACGCTTATGCTGATGAAAACCGCTACTACCTCTAAAAAGCTACGATATTTCATCTCAACTACCTCCTTTGATTATTTTTGTTGATAGAAACCATTACAGATTTTGAGTTGTCGGGAAATCCCTCTTTGGCTAATAAGTCCTTAATATGAAAAGAGTATATGACAATGTGGAAAGGAGATCAAGGAGAAATAAGACCATAAGGGCAATTCTCCATTCCCGTGAACAATCAATGAAAGAAAATGTCTCGGCCCAGGATTTGAAATCCCTCCGGGCCTTGACTGAAGAAAAGAAGTTGAAACGTTATCTCTGCGTGAGCCTTGGACCACGCAGACGAAACCTGGAGAATGTGACCATCTTACCCCTTCGAGAATTCTTAGAAGCCCTCTGGAGTCGTGAATATTCGTCGTAGTATCATGGGAGAACTCGAAAAAAGTCCCCCTCGAATTTACAAGTTCCCTTGTCGAAGGGGGTCCTGCCCGGAAAACCGAAATGGGCCTGTCCTGAAAGAACTCGAAAGACGCGCTTAAGGCATACAGCACAGAGGTGGGTAAGGTCATCAAATTTAAAGTAGTCAATGACACCCCCTTCTCGCTGCTCAAACTCCTTGACAATGAATCGTAATCTGGCTATATTCTTCCCAGAATGAAATATCGGGTCGTCATCGCGAAAAGTGCTCATGAGGCATTTAAGAAGTTGGATGCGCGGTGGCGTTCCTCCTTGAAGGAGGCCATGCGAACACATCTTGAAAATGCACCTAAACAAGAGAGCAAGAGCGGGATCAA
>Ga0214474_1001457_pt1 | contig 10957 bp, 11 predicted proteins | sample RVTome_2_FD_187335 | JGI IMG/M metagenome (GOLD analysis project Ga0214474, IMG submission 187335) | Soil microbial communities from uranium-contaminated site in the Upper Colorado River Basin, Wyoming, United States - RVT95D214 HiSeq ...
TCTCTTTAAGAGGAAGATAGTTTTCGATGATGCCATTGTGGACCACAGCGACCTTGCCTGCCTTATGGGGATGGGCATTCTCGTCGGATGGCCTTCCATGGGTCGCCCATCGGGTATGACCTATCCCTACCTTCCCATCAAAGGTTTCTTTTCCGATCAACTCCTCTAACTTTGCTAATTTCCCCTCTTTCCTTCGAATCTCAATCTTGCCTCGATGGAAGACGGCGATGCCTGCAGAGTCATAGCCTCGATATTCGAGTCGTTTAAGCCCATCGATGAGAACCCTTGCCGTCTCTCTGGCGCCGATATATCCGACAATGCCACACATCTCTCAACCCTCACTCTTCTTATTTCTATTGCTTTTCTTTTTTTGCCGGTGCTCTATTCTTTTACTCCATCCCTTAATGTTCCTCTGTCTCGCCCGGCTGATCGCCAACGCCCCTCCCGGAACATCTTTCGTGATGGTGGAACCCGCACCAATCGTAGAACTACTTCCCACCTTGACAGGCGCCACGAGTTCCACGTTCGATCCCACAAAGACCCGATCACCGATGATCGTCTGATGCTTCTCGAACCCATCGTCATTACAGGTGATCGTCCCCGCCCCAATATTGACCTCTTCTCCAACCATGGAGTCTCCAATATAGGTAAGATGATTGGCTTTCGAACCTTTACCGATGGTTGACTTTTTCACCTCCACAAAGTTCCCGATGTTTGCCCTCGCCTTCACCTCCGTGAGGGGCCTCAGATGGGCAAAAGGGCCAATGACGGCCCCCTCCTCAATCTTGCTTTCAGTGATCACAGAATTCGAGCGAATCGTCACCTCGTTACCGATCATGGAGTTTGTGATCTTTGAGTTGGATTCGATGATACAGCGTTCACCAATTCTTGTCATCCCATGGAGATGGCAATTCGGAGAGATCGTCGTGTCTCTTCCCACTTCAACCATTCTCTCCACATAGGTCGTCTTGGGATCGAGAACAGTCACTCCAGAGAGCATGAGATCCTTCAGCTTCTCCAGTTTGAGAACCTCGTTGGCCACGGCAAGATCAACCCTTGTGTTGATCCCCATCACCTCCACCGGATCCGCCACGATATAAGCAGAACATCTCAACCCTTTCTTCTCTGCAATCTCAACCAGGTCGGTGAGATAGTATTCACCTTGTGCGTTATTCTTTTCAATCTTGCTTAACCCATCAATCAAAAAGGAAGCTTTCACACAATATATCCCTGTATTAATCTCTCGGATCGATTTTTCTTCCTTTGTCGAATCTTTCTCCTCCACAATTTTCTTAATCCAACCCTCAGAACTTCGGACAATCCGACCATACCCGAACGGATCCTCCACAACGGTCGTTAGCACAGAGAGAATGGAGTCACTTTTCCAAAAAGCCTCGATAGAGGAATGAAGGGTATCGGCCTTCACCAAGGGAACATCTCCGCAGAGGATAAGGACAGTTCCTGCGAATGTCTTTAGAAATGGAACAGCTTGCAAGACCGCATGACCCGTGCCCAGTTGTTCCTTCTGGAGGGCGAACTGAATCTGAGGGTTTTCAAATTTCTCTTTGATTTGATCGGCTTGATAGCCTACGACCACGATCGTCTTTTCGGATTTGATTCCGGTTAAGGATAGGTCAACGGGATAGAAGAGCATAGGAAGTCCCAGAATGGGATGAAGCACTTTCACAAGGTCTGACTTCATCCGGGTCCCCTTCCCTGCTGCAAGAATGATGGTAGCAATACCTTCCAAATCTCTATCCTTTTCCATGAATTTAACCTTCTTTATACTATGGATGGGCGTTTTCGTCAACTCCGAGTACCCTCTTGCCCTACCCCAGTTTTTTAGAAGTGCTCAACTTTATTAGGAGCAAGCCACCCGGCCGAGCCCCTCAGAGAGACTTCGTACGTCGCACCGCTTCGCGCTTGGGCACATGGATCTCAACGTTAGAAGGAAGTCCCCTATCTTCCTCGGTCAGGTTACAAATTACTCTCTAAGAAATCGGCGTTATGAAGCCTCGAGGAGGGGGTTGGCCAGGTGGCAAGTACCATCCATTTCACTCCGTCTGGAAAGGATAAGGAAAATCTGGGGGTAGGCAAGTGAGCGCTTTCGAAGCCAAATGGTTGACAAGAACCTTTTAGGGGTGTAAATTAACTTCCAAAACAGAGGGATTACAGACCTTTTGGCCCACAAATCATGAGTCACGGGTATGGGTTATGATTCCTCGTGGCACCCTAAAAGCTTAATAGTTCGGTATAGAAAATGCATAGTATCCTTCAAATGATCCTGATCCGGAACAGCGAGCAAGCGCTATCCGTCGAACAAACTTTCTGGCCAGTCGCTGAAGCATGAGTGCCAAGGAGATAAAAATATGAAGGACAAACATCATGGTCTTTGTTTTTATTAGAGGACGAAAGGGACAAGAACCACGCGGGATATCCCCATCTTCTGAACGTGCCCGTGCCGCAAATATCCCTTGATTGTGCTATAGTTTATAATTATATAGAGTTGAATGATGAATAGCATTAATCAATATAGCTCAGATTTTATGCCCCATATATGGCCGATCGGTGGAGGGAAAGGAGGAACCGGCAAGAGTTTTCTCACGAGTAATATCGGAATTCTATTAGCCCGGCAAGGATTCAAGACCCTTCTGATCGATGCCGACCTTGGCACGCCCAATCTTCACACGATCATCGGCCTGCCCGACCCGGAGATAAGCCTTTCTGATTTTCTCAATAAGAGGGTGGCCAACCTTGAGGAAACCGTTCTCGAAATGTCCGTCCCCAACCTTTTTCTAATCAGCGGAGCCAGGAATAAGCTCGACCTTTCCAATCTCGCCCACGAACAGAAGATGAAAATGCTGCGTGCGATATCAAGACTGGATTATGACTATATTCTGCTCGACCTTGGCGCAGGCACCTCTTTTAATACCATCGATTTTTTTACCCTGTCGGACTCTGGAATTTTTGTTTGTATTCCAGAACCCACATCGATCGAAAATATCTACAGGCTCATTCGCTCCGTTTATGTTCGCAAGATCCGCCAGGTGCTCAAGATCGACCGTTTCAGGGACCTGGCTGCGAAAGCGGAAGCACAGAGCCGGGATGCCATCATTCAACATCCGGAATATCTTCTCAATATGCTGAAAGATATCGATCCGGAGCAAGGCAGTAAAATAGAAAGGATTTTAAAGGCTTTTCAGTTTAAGCTGGTTCTGAATCAGGTGAGAAGACAGGATAGCCCAAAAATCGGAGCGCTCATCTGTAAAATTGTTGAGAAACACCTCGGCATGAGAATTCAATTCATAGGCAACGTAAGTTTTGACGAACGCGTCCATGAGGCGGTGTGCAGGAAAGAGTCTTTTGTCGAAAAATATTCATACTCCCAAGCCACTCTGGATCTCAAAGTGATCATCAAAGGCATGACGGGTATGACAGAGGGCCGAGCGTTGGCTTTGTCAGCCCCAACTTTCACTTAAGCGGATTCAGACAACAGGTCATGATCGTGTGAAGATACTCGAGGATTTGAACTTTTATGAACTTTTGGAAGTAGCCTCGGATGCCTCGCCCTTCGAGGTTCATCAGGCATACAAAGAGATGTATCAACTCTATCATGACGATTCTCTGGCAAGCTATTCTTTTTTTTCCCGAGAAGAACGAGAGGAAATACTGGCGAAGCTGGATGAGGCATATTCTACCCTTATGGATGAAAGAAGCAGGTCCCGCTACGATCAATCACTGATCGAAAGCGGCATCCTTCAAAAGGAGAGGCAATATCAGGGGGATCGGAAAAAGCTGAGTCTCATGTCTGATGCAAAACGGCCAAGAGGCAGTACGGCGCTAAGAATAAGAGACAGATTGAAACCCATTGTGTCTTCGAGCCCTACGATCCAGAAAATTCTCACCCATGACGTCCTGTCAGGAGAAGATTTGAAAAAGATCAGGGATGAATTGGGGGTATCGCTCGAGGAGATTGCAGAAATAGTGAAGGTCCGGATGGTTTACTTACAGGCTATCGAGAATGACCAGTTTGAAAAAACGCCTTCCAGAATATTCCTGAAGGGTTTTTTGAGGGCGTATGCTCAATGCATAGGATTAGATGCCGACATCGTGGCAAGTCGTTATCTAAAAAGAATGCATGACTAAAAAAGGCCGCAGACAAGAACATAGCCCCATCCACCGAAGAAGGAGAAACCAAAATGAGAGACAAACAGATACCGGAAGAAGAACTACTCGTTGAATTGGATAGCATGTATCAGCGCGTTGCGGATATCGAAAAAGAGGAAGCGACAGAAACCTTCATCCCTGAAAAGAAAAAACCAAAGCGGAATAAAAAGCGATCGTACCGCGCCATTATCATCGTTGCATCCATTTCCTTTATTGTATTAGCGTCGATCTTCACGATCGCGATCCTGAGGCCAACGATCATCACCCAGCTTTTAAGAATGGGTGATACGCAGCCGTCAACGGTTGTCACTCCTCCACCAGCACGCCCTAAACCCCCTGCGGTTGTCCCCTCTCCAGCAGCCCCGAAACCCCCTGCTGTGGTTGCCTCTCCGGAACCCCCAAAACCCCCTGCGGTTGCCACCTCTCCAGCACCCTCACCCACCCCTTCTGTCGCTCCCTCTCCGGAATCCCCAAAACCTCCTTCTCAATCGCTTCCGGTTCAGACGAAGCCGGAAGCCGCGAAAACCGCACAAGAAGAGGTGAAAAAAGAAAAGACAATATCCCAAGAAATCACGAAACCCAGTAAACCTTTACCCCAGGGGAAATATTATGCCATACAGGTTGGAGCATTTAGCGATATGGAAAACGTCCGCGAGATTGTAGAAGTTTTTAAAAAGGAAGGGTTGGAAGCCTGTTGGATAACGATGAAAAGCAGGAACAGGGGGACCTTATACAGAGTCCTTGTGGGACAATTTATGAATGAAAATGAAGCCGCCCAGTTTTTAATAGACAAAAAGATTCTCAAGAATTATCCTGACAGTTTCATCAAGGAGGTTTCCTCTTCCAAAATGAACCGTTAGTTTCGCCAGACATATTTGATGGGCTACAGGGCTATAGGGGTTAGTTGAGGAATTTGTCTTACTGATCTGTGATTTGCCCTTCAAAAGTCTCCCTTACAACCCAAATCCTTTCTCGGTATAGCTCTCATCATTTTTGTAAACAGTAACCTCAACCCACCACAAGTTACAATTTGACAAACCTACTGGGCAGATTAACTATAGGCTAACGAGAGATTCTTTCACAGCCATTCTAAAATGAGAAAGTAAAAATTTCTTTCATTTCCTAAACTGACCCGTTTTATTATTTTTGCGTATGGTAAGCAATTGCTACGAAGGATCAGTTGTTTTGGGGAATTGCAAAAAGAAAGGCAATCTTTCATGACGGGTTCGTCACCCGCGAACCATGAAAATTGCTAATCCCCCCCCCTCGCCCCCCCTTTAGCAAAAGGGGGGTTGGGGGGATTTGAGAGTTATTTTCTAGACAATTTGATTTCAACAAATTTCAATAAATTATTGAAAATTCTTCGATATTGGTTTAAAAATAGAAATTATATGTAAAATTCTTTTCGACATTTTTGAGGAGGAAAAGGTGGACCTAAAACCTATCTCTTATAACAAAATTGAACAACTCATAAGAAAAGGGGCGAATATACCTACCCCCCTCACCATCGATGTTGGCGAAGAAGTCAATATCGATCAAATCTCGGCCAAGGGTGTCAAGATCTACCCTGGTTGCCGGATTTACGGGGAAAAGACGGTCATCTCAGCAGGAGTCCAGCTTGGTTATGAGGCCCCTGTCACAGTGGACAACTGCCAGCTTGGGCCTAAGGTAGAATTGAAGGGGGGATATTTTAAAAAATCCGTTTTTCTTGAAAAGGCGAACATGGGACTTGGTGGACACGTTCGCGAGGCGTGTTTGTTGGAAGAACAGGCGAACGGCGCACACTGCGTTGGTCTGAAACATACCATTTTGTTTCCTTTCGTTACGCTTGGGAGTCTTATCAATTTTTGTGACTGTCTCATGGCAGGAGGCACGAGCCGTAAGGACCACAGCGAAGTAGGGAGCTCCTATATTCACTTCAACTTTACCCCAGAAGGGGACAAAACCACTGCATCCTTAATCGGTGATGTCCCTGGTGGTGTCATGCTTAACAAACCGCCAATTTTCCTCGGGGGACAGGGTGGCATGGTTGGGCCTCTTCGGATGAGTTACGGCACCGTAGCTGCTGCTGGATCAATCCTCCGTGAGGATGTGGACATGGAGAAACGATTGATTATCAGTAAGAGTCACTCGGGCAAGGTCGTTGACCTCATTCCCAGGGCATATCCAAACCTTTCCCGAGTGGTTAAGAACAACATCATTTATATTGCAAATTTGATAGCTTTGGAGCAGTGGTATCTTCAGGTACGAAGAATGTTCTTTGAACATCAGGAATTTGGTCATCTAATTTTTGCAGCCATACTTGAAAATCTTCAGATAGCCAAAGAGGAGAGGATTAAGCGGCTCAAGGATATGGCGGCCAAAATACCCGTATCACCTGATAAAGGAAAAGACAGAGCTAAAACCATAAAAGCGAAACAGGAGTTCTATGAAAAAAGTAAATTGCTTGAAGAGCTGTTGGTCAGTGACACAGCTAAAACTGCCGGTGAGGAAAAGCGGGGCCCATTCCTCAACGCATTAGTGAAACACAGCGAGGAGCATGGTGGGAACTATATCGAGGTAATCCAGAGCTTACCCCCTGATGTCTCTACGGGGGGTACGCAATGGCTCGATGCTATCGTTAATCTTATATGTGCTCAAGCAGGAAAGGCTTTGCCTGCATTGAATATGTTTAAAAAAAATCGTTCAAATCTTACGTAGAAAGGAAAATATATGGGCAAGCTGTTCGGAACAGATGGAATAAGAGGAGAGGCAAATCGACATCCTATGGATGCTGGAATTGCCTTCTCTGTGGGCCAAGCGATTACTTACCTGTTGAAAAAACCGAATCATAGAACCAGAATCATTATTGGCAAGGACACCCGCATATCAGGTTATATGCTTGAAAGCGCTCTGGAGTCTGGTATTACTTCGATGGGAGGATACCCTTACCTAGTGGGGGTGCTTCCCACGCCGGGCATCGCCTTCGTGACACAGAGCATGCGAGCGGATGCCGGTATCGTAATCTCTGCATCCCACAACCCCTATCAGGATAATGGAATCAAAATTTTTTCCGGCAACGGCTTTAAACTTTCTGATGAAGGGGAAGAAAAGATCGAACAGCTCATTCTCGCAAATAAATTACCTGAGATGGTTCCACCCGTTACGGAGATGGGGCAAGCTTACCGGTTGGAGGATGTGCATGGTCGTTACATCGTATTTCTGAAAAATACTTTTCCCAGAAATTTAATGATGGAGGGGATGAAGATTGTCATCGATACAGCGAATGGGGCCACCTACAAAATTGCTCCGGACACATTCTTTGAGCTGGGTGCCAATGTGGAGGTCATCCACAATACCCCCAATGGTCTCAATATCAACGATCGTTGTGGATCTCAGCATACTCAGGATCTTAGGAAACGGGTGGTGGAGGCGAGAGCGGATATTGGACTCGCTTTTGACGGTGACGGTGACAGGCTTATTGCTGTGGATGAGAAAGGACAAGAAATCTCCGGCGATCAGGTTCTGATCATTTGTGCCCGGAACCTCAAGGAAAAAGGGGAGCTAAAGAACGATCTGCTCGTGAGCACCGTGATGAGCAATCTTGGGCTTAAGGTGGCTTGCAAGAAGTATAGCATTAAACACCATGTCTCGAAAGTGGGAGATCGTTATGTATTGGAGGATATGGTCCGATTGGGAGCGATCATGGGTGGAGAGGATGCTGGTCATATTATTTTCCTTGAACACCACACAACAGGTGATGGGATCATTACCGCCATACAACTGATAGCGGCGATGGTTGAGGCCGGTAAACCTTTGTCAGAACTTTCAAAAACGATGGAGATCTACCCGCAAAAACTGATCAACGTGAATGTAAAGAGCAAACCGGAAATTTCCTCATTACCAAAGGTCATGGAGGTGATCAAACAGATAGAGTCTGAACTCGGCGACAATGGCCGGATTCTTGTACGATACTCAGGTACTCAAAATATGTGCCGCGTCATGGTAGAGGGGCCGACCCAGGAAGTCACGGAGAAGTACTGCCAGCAGATTGCTGAGGTTATAAAGAATACCATTGATTGACAGGGCTATTCGATACGGTAAAAATGTCACCACCGTCCTTTGACCCAGTCTCAACCTTTGTCCTTGGGAAGCTGGATAGGTTGCAGGAGGAGGCAATAGCATTCCGGAGGCAGGAAGAAGACTTTCTCGTCCAAAACGATGCAAAAAGGATCAACCGGGAAGACCTCCATTACTTCTATCCCGCTGAGGAATCAGAGGCGCTCGAATAGGCGATGACACCTCTAACAAGACAGTTGGCACTTCGATTATCTGCAATGATCAAAATATCTGGCTGAAATATCGGATGATCCTGTTCCAGCTGCCTTCCTCTAAATAGAGTTTCTCCTCTCATCCTTGAACTCTTTTTTTGAAAACCTTGAAAAATGACTAAAAGCTTTGTAAAAAAAGATATGCGATTCAATCTTACTCTCCCCACAGGCAAACCTTTTGATGTGGTGGGGATGGGCCTCAACTCTGTAGATTTCCTCAGCCTGGTTCCGGAATTCCCCGTTCCAAATTCAAAAATGAAGATGCTCCAATTCTCCAAACAAGGAGGAGGTCAGGTGGCCACAGCCATGGTGGCCCTAAGTCGATGGGGTGTGAAAACAAAATACATAGGAAAAGTGGGTGCTGATGAATTGGGTGAATTTTCTCTCCAATCCATTCGTCAGGAAGGAGTGGATGTCTCCTCAGTAAAGATCGAACCCAATGCCACAAACCAGTTTGCCACGATCATTGTGGATGGCTCAACCGGAGATCGCACCATTCTTTGGAATCGAGATGAACGATTGATGTACCGTCAAGGAGAACTTCGGAAAGAAGAAGTCTGTTGCGGGAGACTTCTCCTTATGGATGGGCACGATATCCGCGCTGCCATCCAATGTGCGAAATGGGCGAAAGAAGAAAACATTCCAACGATTGTTGACCTCGATAAAGTAGAATTTCTCACTTCTGAGTTGATTAACGAGATTGATTTCCTGATTACCTCTTCACGCTTTCCAACGCTTTACACCGGAATTTCAAATCAAAAGGAGGCTTTTCTCGAGCTTCAAAAACAGACCCATGGATTCCTCTGCACCACGTTGGGTCATTCGGGCGCCATGGCCTGGGCCAATGGAGAATTCTTCTACGCTGAGGGGTTCAAGGTAAAGGCCGTCGATACGACCGGTGCAGGCGATGTCTTCCATGGAGGATTCATTTACGGCCTCCTCCAGAATTGGGAGGTCGATAAAATGTTGAGGTTCGCCAATGCAGTGGCAGCCCTCAAATGCCGAGAGCTTGGCGGAAGAAAGGGAATCCCCACCCTAAAAGAAACTCAAAACTTCTTGGCGCCATCTTCTCCCTCTGGGAATGGAAAAGACAATAGTGCTTGCGAAATCCTGACGGATGAGTAATATTGGTTGACGAAGAGGATTTCACATCACCTGGACCAAATCAATTCAGAATTGATAGAGGAGGAATGAGATGTTTGCAGGAAAAACAGTCTGGGAAATAATTCAGATAGGTGGTTTCACGATGTACGTCTTGCTCTTCTGCTCTTTTTTATCCATCACCATTCTTTTGGAAAGGATCATTTACTACAAAAGACTATCCCGAACCAAAAGACTGGAATTCATGACAAAAATAAAAAGGGCATTGAAAAGTGGGAGCTTAGAAAAAGCAATGGAAATCTGCAAGCACACGTATGCTCCTATCTCGAATGTCATTTATTCGGGACTGGTGCTTCATGATCACCACGAAAAACAGATATCCAACGCGATGGAGCGACAGATCACTGTCGAAACCACAAAATTAGAACGCTTTACAAGCATTGTGGGAACCATCGGGAACACGGCTGTCTATATCGGGCTCTTTGGGACAGTTCTCGGGATCATCAGGGCATTTCATGATATTGCCGTGGCCGGAGCCGGCGGAATGAGCATTGTCATCGGGGGGGTCGCCGAAGCGCTGGTCTGTACGGCCATGGGGCTTTTTGTGGCTGTCCCTGCGGTGATCGCCTTCAATTACTTTATGAAAAGAGTGGAACGTTTTGTGAACGATATGGAGTTATGTGCTTCCGAATTAATCGACCTGATAGGCAAGGAATAAATCACATGAAGAGGAAAAATAGAAGATCCAGATTAATATCAGAGATTAATATCACTCCTTTTACCGATGTGGTTCTGGTTCTATTGGTCATTTTCATGATCGCCACCCCTTTTATTTATCAATCCAGCATGAAAGTCCAACTGCCCAAGGCATCGAAATCGGAGGAGACATCGCGAGACATCATTATCAATATCAATGCTCAAGGCGAGGTTTTCTTAGAGGATACGAAACTTGAATTAGAGGCGCTCAAATATAAGCTGAGGGCAATGATGAGAGCCAAACCAGACGCCTTTGTAATTATTAATGGGGATAAGAATGTTAAATATGATTCTGTGATACAAGTAATGGACGTCTTAACCCAATCAGGCGTGAAGAACCCCGGCTTAGGGATCGAGTTGAAGAAATGAGAAGATTACAAAAGAGGAGAGGTCATCCTTCTCTTTTGAACAATTTGGCTTTCCCTGATAAGGGAAGATTGCTGAAAGCGGGGATTTTCTCACTGCTGCTTCATTTTACCCTTGTCATCGCTGTCATCCTCGGCATGAGGCCTACGATTGCAGAAATGCGCCCTTCTGTTTATCGGGTAACCATCCGGCCCTTTTCCCCTCAAGGAAATGGAGCCCCCTTGGGTAGTCCCATCCCGGGAGGCCCTGGTTCTCCC
>Ga0214474_1001458_pt1 | contig 10957 bp, 12 predicted proteins | sample RVTome_2_FD_187335 | JGI IMG/M metagenome (GOLD analysis project Ga0214474, IMG submission 187335) | Soil microbial communities from uranium-contaminated site in the Upper Colorado River Basin, Wyoming, United States - RVT95D214 HiSeq ...
TTCTCCGCGACCTGGTCGCCCCTCGCCACGCCTACCTATTGCACACCTTACGGCTCTCCTTCCTTTACCGTCATCATCAGCCGTCCTAGCACCGTCACCACCCTCACCACCACCACCACCGCCACCTATTTACTGGCTTGCGTGGGAGGACGATTGCCTAAGTTCCTCTTGACTAACACCACCACCAGCAGCACGATTTACAACCCCACCCTCGGTTGGTACACCGGCACCGTGGGCTGTCAGGGGGGGACCCTTCTCAACTTTCAGAGCTCGTACACGCCCACGCCCCAGATCTATCGGATCACCGCCACCACGGATGATTACAAGATGGTGGATCTGATCTACGACGGCGCTATCACCCTCCATTTCGGCGCCGCGGGGGTGGACGAGCAGCTCTTCCACGTCAATTACAACCGCTTCACCCGGGTCTGGGGCGACGCCTATAGCGGCACCAAGGAGAACAGCCGCTACCTGACCCTGGACGGGCCGAGCATGAACTACCGGGTGATTACCCCCACCGGGGCTCCGGCGCTGGGGAGCACGCCCTTTCCGGTTGCTTTAAACGATTACACCTATCAGCCCGACGGCATGAGCATCGAGAAATACCATGTGACCTTTGACCCGGACGGCGAGGCCGGGCCGCAGCCGGCCGGCAGCTACCGGGTCAACCGGGGGGTGGACAACGAGGACGGCCGCTTTTTCCTGGATGGGGCCAACCAGGTGGTGTCGCTCAAGGACAAGAACGGGCCGGATTCCGCGGACCTGCTCAGCTCGCCGGAGCTGGGGATCGAGGTGGACGGGGTGCGCGTGCTCGGCGCTACCACCACCACTATCACCTTTGCCCTCAACCTTTACGACTTGAACGCCCTCCTGGGTAACGGCCTGCCCGGCGACAACCTGGGAGCCAAATGCGGCAAGCCCTTCAGCAACACGCGCTGCCGGCTGGTGGTGGAGATTCACTTCTGGCAGCGGACCTTCGACGTCCTGGAGGTGGACCCGTCCACCTGTCTCCAGCTCTGGGATTGGACGCCGACCAATCCGAAGTATCTGGACGTTTCTTTTTAGCTTGCGGGTCAAAAAGGAAGGAAAGGCCCGGAGGTGTATGCCCCTCCGGGCCTTTTTCACTCACATCTGCTAGAAGGATCAGGGCAATGGAACTTCCCGCTCAATCTCCGCCGGGTCGCGGCCTTGTTCCATGGCCTTTTGCCAAAAGGCGTCGGCCCGGATGATCTTCTTGGCCTCGTCCAGCACGGGTTGCGCCTCGTCGCCGGGGACCACCACCACCCCGTTGATGTCGCCCATCACCAGGTCCCCGGGATGGACCACCACCCCGCCGCAGGTGACCGGCTCCATCAAGGAGCCCAGGCTCATCCGGCCCCGGATGCTGCTGGGGATGGTGCCCCGGGCAAAGAGCGGGAACTTGAGCGCGTTCACCTGGGCCAGGTCCCGGACCGCGCCGTCCACCACGCCCCCGGTGATTCCCAGCCGCTGGCAGATCATGGAGGTGATCTGGCCCAGCCCGGCCGCGATCCAGAGGCCGGACATGCTCATCACCACCGCCCGGTTCTTGCCCACCTTGCCCAGCATCTCCATCATCGCCTGCACCCCGCTCTCGTCAAAGCTCTTCTCGGCCTTGAGCTCGATGGTCGCGGCGTAACCGACCAAGCGCGCGCCCGGCCACATCGGCTTGATCCCCAGGTCCATGAACCCGGGCCGTAAACCCAGGTTGTCGAGGGCGTCGGAAACCGCCGGCGTATATAATTTTGAATATTCCTCCAGATACCTCGGGTCCACCGGCTTGCCGGCCAGCTCCAGGGCCTTCTCCAGCTTCTTCTTGACGTCGCTCATCCTCGCTTCTCCTTTTCCTGGTAGGGGCGACCGGCCGGTCGCCCCTACGAAAGCTATCCTTTTCTTTCCGATTTTACAGTCACTAAATATTGGTAGCTCTCCAGGATCATGTCCAGGTTGGTCTGCCGGGGTTGAAAACCCAGCACCCGTTTGGCCTTGGCGCAGTCCATCACCATGTCCGTGTCCAGCAGGTTGAAGTGGTCCGGCTCCAACTGGGATAGCCCCAGCCGGTAAAGCAGACGCAGCGCCCGCTTGGCCAGCCCCGCCGGCACCGAAATTAGTCGTGGCACCGGTTTATTTATCCGGTGCATCAGCGCCTCGATTTGCTCGCGCATGGAGAGCGTCCCCTCCGCCCCGATGTTGAAAGCCTCTCCCCCCACCCCCGGCTTCTCCGCGGCCAAAAGACACGCCTCCACGCAGTCACTGACCGCGGTCATCTGGAAGCGGCTCCGGCCGCCGGCCGGCAGGGGCATGAACGGGGGCGGATTTTTTAGCTGCTTGAGCAGCAAGACGAAGGTCGGCTCGTTGATCCCCGGCCCGACCAGGGTCGAGGGCCGCAGCGAGACCGTCTCCAGGCCGTGCTCCTTCCAGTATTGCACGCAGAGCGCTTCCGCCTCCACCTTGTTCCGGCCGTAGGTGCCGATGGGCCGGAGCGGGTGGTCTTCGGCAAAGGGCGAGCGCTCGGGATAGCCATAGACCTCCATGCTGGAGAGGAACACGAAGCGGCGGGCACCTCCCTTCACCGCGGCCAGAAGGGCGTTGCGCGTGCCTTCCACGTTCACCGCCTGCATCAGCTCATCCGGCGCGTGCGCCTGCGGCATCAGGCCGACCAGGTGGAAGACTAGCTCGGCCCCGGCCGCGACCTTCTGCAGGCGCTCGCGGTCGCGGATGTCGCCGGCCACAAACTCGGCGCGGGGGTCGAGCTCGGGCACGCGGTGGAGGTCGAACACCCGCACGGCCTGGCCGAGTTCGAGCAGGGCCCGGGTAAGGCGGAGGCCCAGGAAGCCGGCGCCGCCGGTGACCAGGTTCAGGCGCATGGATGGGGTCAGGTCTTCAAATAAAGTTTAACTGCTCCACGATTTTTCTGATGGATCGGCTCCGTTGCATGAGTTCCTGGCCTCGGCGCACGGCCATGGAGGCGGAGGAAACTTGAACGCCCATGGCGACAGCGGTCTGGCTGATCGAGAAACCGCAGTTTTCCACCAAGTGATAGAACAAAGCCGACCGCGGCGGGAAGTTGCGGCGTTTGCGTTTAAGCTCGCCTGGTGCCACTTGAAAAGCCGCAGCCACCTTGGCCACTTCCCGGTCCAGATCCGTCTCCCGCTTCAGGCTTCGGCGAAAATCGGGCACCGTTTGCACCTGACCGGAGGGACGATGCGCCGTGATCATCTTCTTCACGGTCTCACGTGATCCCCAAATAACCACTCCCCGGAAGTCATCCCCCAACGGCAGGGCTTTCCCGGAAAGCATCAGGCTTTCCCGATGGTAATGACGGCGAGCCTTTGCCCCGTCGCCGTAGGCGGCCAGGATTGGGCCCGGATCAAGCCAGGGGTAACGCGGCCGCGGCTCGATGTAATCCCGGAAGCTGGACCAGGGGTAAGCGGCCGGATTTCCCGCCAGCCCGGCGCGTACCGGGTTGTAGTGGATATAAAAACTCAAGTGGAGCCAGTGCGCTTCCTCGGTGACCAAAACGGACTGGTACCTACCTTGAAAGAGATGACCCGTGAGCCGGTGGCGGCGATTAAAACGCATCGTATAGACCGCATTCAACCAATGGAGACTGGCCGCAAGATTGGCCTTGCGCGTGCGGATAAAGAGGTGATAGTGGTTGGTCATCAGGCAGAAGGCGAAGATCTGCACGTGAAAACGATGGGCCGCCTCTCCCAGGAGTTGGAGGAAGGTGGCGCGGTCATGTTGGTCCAGAAAAATGTCCATGCGCCGGTTTCCGCGGGCGCTGATGTGATAAACCGCATCGGGAAATTGGATTCGCCAGGGCCGAGCCATCATTTCACCTTACAAAAGTTTTTTCCTCTGGTCAATCGTTAAACTTCATTTGAAGACCTGACCCCTTTTCCACCCAGGCATGGGCCGGGTCGTCGCGCGGCTTCATCACCCGCGTGGTCCCGGCCAGCACCCACAAATAATAAACGCAATAGCCCGGCGCCGCGGCCACCGGGTGATAGCCCCGGGGCAAAAGCACCAGGTCGTTGTGCTCCACCGTGATCGCCTCGTCGAGCGCCCGGTCGTCGGTATAGACCCGCTGATATCCGAACCCCTGGGGCGGGTCCACCTGGTAAAAATAAATTTCCTCCTGGAAACTTTCCCGGCCCGGGTCGTCCTTCTCGTGGCAGTGCGGCGGATAGCTCGACCACTGCCCCGCCGCGTTGAAGGTCTCGCCCACGAGCAGGCTCTGGGCCGGAACTTTTTCCACCGCGATGTCCACCACCCGTCGCTCGTAGCCCGGCCGGCCCCGCTGGCGGATAACCAGGTCCTCCGGCCGGATCAGCCGCGGCTCGCCGCCCCGCCCCGGCGCGTAACCGAGCGCCGCGCAGAGCTCGCTCTTCGCTTCCACCTGCCAGCTCATCCCGCCCGGCACATAAGCCGCCCAGGCCGGGTCGCGGAACACGTCCCGCCTCGGGCCCAGCTCGCCAAGGTCGCGGCCGGAGACGGCCACCCGGCACTTGCCCGAAAGCAAGACCAGGCACAACTCCCAGTCCGAGAGGTTCTCGGAAAAGGTTTCGCCGGGTTTTAGTTTCAAAATAGAAAAGCGGATGCGCTTCATCTCGCCGTCCACCAACCGGGTCAGACCCGGCTCCAAAGGCTTGCGAATTTTAAGACTCATCGCACTCTCCGCAAGAAATCCATCGTTAGCCGGGCGGCTTCCTCGGGAGTGGGCAGGGGCATGATCTCCGCCGAGAGCCAGCCCGCGTAGCCGATTTCCCGGAGCGCGGCCAGGATCGCGCCAAAGTCGGTGTGGCCCTGGCCCGGAGCCAGGCGGTTGGAGTCGGCCAGGTGCACGTGGCCCAAGAGGTCGCCGGCTTGCCGCAAGCTGGCCATGAGGTCGCGGTCCTCGAGGTTCATGTGGAAGGTGTCGGCCAGAAGCCGGACCTTGGGCCAGCGCCGCTCCTTAAGCAACGCCACTCCCTGCTCCAAGGAATTAACCAGGCGCGTCTCGTAGCGGTTGATCGGCTCGAAAAGCAGCCCCGGCGCTTCAATCTCTTCTGCATAGGCCGCGCCTTGGTCCAGGGCCTCGAGCATCAGCCTCCGGCTCTCTTCCAGGCTCTCGCCCACTCCGCCCCGGCCGCGGATCAGCCCGATGATCACCTGGGCCTGAAGCTTCTTCCCCAGCTCGAGCTGCCGCTGGACCCGCGCGATCGCCGCGCTGCGCTTGGCCGGATCCGGGTCGCTGAAGCTCAAGCCCTCGTCCACCAAAGCCTGGCCGGTGCCGATCGCGGCGATGGCCAGGCCGTGCTTCTGGGCCAGCTCGCGGATGCGCTCGGCCTCCACCAGGGCCGGGTCGCGCACGCCGATCTCCACTCCCTCGAAGCCGAGCCCGGCCAGAAAGGCGAATTTCTTCTCCAGGTCGCCGGCCGGCGCGATGGCCGCGAAGGCCGTGGCCGAGACCGAGATCACGAAGGCGCTTTTCATTACCGCGGCGCGTTCCGTTCGGTGATGCGGTCAAAGGCGCGCAGGCTCAGGCGGATGCCGTTGGCCAGGGCGTAGCGCAAAGGCTCGGGCGGGATGTAAACCGGCCGGTTATGGACGAAGAAGAGGTCGTCGTACTTTTTGGCGCGGCCGTAGAGCAGGTCGGAGACGATCTTGCCCGCGCTGGTAGAAAGCGCGACGCCGTGGCCGCAGTAGCCCATGGCGTAGGCCACGTTTTCCTGGCCCTGCCAGTAGCCGAAGGAGGGGAAGAAGAGGAGCGTGCAAGCCACCGGCCCGCCCCAGCGGTGGGTGATCTTGAGGTCTTTGAGCATGGGGAACATGCCGCGCAGGTCGGCCTCCAGGCCCTGGAAAATGGCGGCATGGCTTTCCCGGCCCTCGGTGGCGTTTCCGTAAAAATAGGGCGCGTCGCGGCCGCCGAAGACCAGGCGGTTGTCCGCGGTCAAGCGCAGGTAATGCACGAGCTGGCGCTTGTCCTCGATCCCCTCGCGCCGGGTCCAGCCCAGCTCTTGGTAGGCCCGCTCCGGAACCGGCTCGGTCATGATGATGTAAGTGAACATGGGCACATACCAGCTCTTGAACACGCCGAGGCGGGTGCCGAAGGCGTTGACCGCGAGCACCACCTTGGCCGCCCGCACGCGGCCGGAGGGGGTGTGAAGCAGGCAGGGTTGGCCCGGCTCGAATCGGATGACCGGCGTGCGCTCGTAGAACTCCACGCCCTTGGCCGCGTTCACGCGCTTGAACTCCCGCGCCAGTTTGGCCGGGTTGAGGATGGCGGTATCCGGCTCGTAGAGCGCACCCACGTGCCAGGACGAGTTGAGCCGCTCCCGGAATTTGCCGCCTTCCAGGATCTCGCAATCCTTGATGCCGAGCTTCTCGTAGGCGTTAAGGTCTCGCTCCAGGGACCTCATCTGACCGGAGGTGCGGGCGAGAACCATCAGCCCGTTGTATTCGAGGTCGCAGTCCATTTTCTCGCGCTCGACCAATTCCTTGGTGTGGCGCACACTTTCGAGCATGTAGCGGTGCGCGGGCGTGGCTCGCTCGACCCCCATGGCCCAGACCATGTAGGCAATGTTCCAGCCTAAAAGCGGCATGGAAAAGCCGCCGTTTCTGCCGCTGGCGCCGTAGCCGATCACCTCGGACTCCAGCACCGCGATCCGGAGCTTGGGATCGTGCTGCTTGAGGTAATAGGCCGAGCTTAAGCCGGTAAAGCCGCCGCCGACCACGGCCACGTCCACCTCCAGGTCGCCCGAAAGCGGCGGGCTTTCCTCATACGGGCTCGCGCCCAGCCACCAGCTCTTGTCCCGGTATTCTTTTAATTTCATCATTGGCGACCCCCATAAGATAAAGCGAAGCTATCACACTCAGATAAGTTTTTCAACGCGAGCCAACTTGCATTGTGGTTGAGGATGTGGCATGGTAATGCTGATGCCAGATGGGGTGCTCGAAAGATGGAGCCGCCGTGGAAAGAAACCCATCCTGGAGGAGGACGGGCATGGTTTCCGAAAAAGAACTGGCGAAGCACGAAAACCAATGGGTCGCCCTTTCCCATGACGAAAAGCGGATTGTGGCGGCCGATAAATCCATGAGCAAGGCGCTGGCGAAAGCCCGCGCCAAAGGCGAAAAGCATCCGGTGATGCATATGGTTCTCTCCGGAGCCGGCAGCTATATTTTTTGACTGGTAATGAAATTTCCCTACCGGCCGGCCTCGATTGCCAAATCCGAAGCCTTCCCCCAGGGCCTCAAACTCCATCGGCCCATCATTCGCGTCACCTTAAAGCATCGGAAGCAAACGCTGGATATCTACGGCGTGGTGGATTCGGGAGCGGATCATTGCATTTTCCCTTCGGACGCGGCCCAGGCGTTGGGTCTTGACCCCAAGCTGGGAAAAAAGGGGGTGATGTATGGAATCAACCGACAGCCCACCGAAGTATTTTTTCACCAGATTGAGATACTCATTAGCGGCAGGGCGATTCCAGTCTACGCGGGATTTTCCGACAACTGCCCGCCCTTGCTGGGTCAATTGGGATTTTTCGAAAACTTCGAAGTGCGATTGAACTTCAAACGGAAAGAACTGGAGCTTAAAACCTACCCGAACAAATGATGTCGAGCCTCGGATCTCCCCCGAAGGGCGCGGGATGCTTTCAAGCGGTTTATTTATAAATGTAATGTTTAATGCAACGATCTGACCCCATCTTTAAGCCTCTGCCCACCACGGCCACGTCCACCTCCAGGTCGCCCGAAAGCGGCGGGCTTTCCTCATACGGGCTCGCGCCCAGCCACCAGCTCTTGTCCCGATAATCCTTGCGCGCGGGCATGGAGAACTCCTTTTCCGATCTACCAGGAAGCTATCATACTCATGAAGCATTTTCAACACGGCATCCCGGTTCAGGTGTGCGAGAAATTTTGTGGTAGCCGCAGAGTCCTGGATTTGGTAAGGGCAGGGCTTGCCCTGCCCCCGGCGGGCGCGGCAAGCCGCGCCCCTACCCCGGGAATTGCCCAGACCACCATTTTTATCGCAAACCCTCCCGGCTTGTTCCTCCTGCAATTTTTCCCGGCGCGGGTCCTGTCGCCTTTTCTTGCAGGGGACGGTTGCGAATTCTTCCTAACTATGCAATTTTATAAGAGTTGATTCGTTCCCGACCTCGGCAGCAACTTTGCAATCTCTGGTGATCGAGCGTTCCAGGCTCGGAGGTCGGAAGGATGAAACGGATGAGATTGCCGGCTCTAACCCTGGCGGTGTGGCTTGGCGCATGGGCTTTGCCCGGCTGGACCCAGGCCCAGAACTTGGACCAGGAAAACGTGGCGCAGGGGTTCGAGCTCTTGGACCAGGCCCGGCGCTCGCTCAATGGGCCCAAGCTTTTGCAAGCCGAGCAGATCTTTTCCCGCTGCCTCAAGAGCGAGCCGAACAACCCCCGTTGCCTTTACGGCCGGGCGCGCGCCAACCTTTTCCTTTACAGTTTCTACAGCGAAGTCAAGAAGGACCCGGCCAAGGCCCAATCTTGTTTTGAAGAAGCCCAGGCCGCGGCCAACCGCGCCGCCTCCCTGCTCCCCAGCAACGGCCAGGTGCACGCACTCCTGGGCCGGCTCTACCAGGTCGAGGCCGCGCTCCATCCCTTCTCTTCCCTGGTCTCGACCGTGACCGGCGAGTCGGCGGTGGTGAGCGAATACCGCCGCGCCCTCGAACTCGACCCGGACAACCTTGAAGCCGAGATCGGGCTCGGCTCCTATTACCTGTTCGCGCCCAAGGTAGCCGGCGGCAACCGCGAGCGCGCCATCAAGCATTTCCGCCGCGCGGTCAAGCTCGAACCGCAGGACCCGGAAGCGCTGACCTGGCTGGCCGTGGCCTATCGGGAGAGCGGCGATTGGGAGGGCGCGCGGCAATCCCTGGACCAGGCCCTGGCGCTGGACCCCAGCTATCGTTTCGCGCGCAACGAGAACCTCCGCCTCCGGGAAGCCGAGAATCGCCGCGGAGACTCCTCCGGATGAAAGGCCGGGCCCTCCTGATCGGCCTGGTCATCCTGCTGGGCAACCTCCTCGGCGGCCTCATCCTCTACCTCTACTTCCAGGTCATTGACGTCTCCACACTGCGCGAGTTCCGCTTCGCCGGCTCCCTGGCCCCGCTCCTCCTGGTGCCCCTCCCCAGCCTGATCGCCCTCACCGCCTCTCTCCGCTACGGCGCCCCGCTCTTCGAATACCTGGCGGTAATCGAGCGGCCCGGCTTCGCGCCCCTGCCCGAAACTACCGGCGGCGGCCGCATCATCCACTTCCGCCGGCGGGCGCTCCGCTACCCGCTGGTGGCCGCGCTTTACACCATGATGGCCTGGACGGTGATGGCCGTCAGCCTGGCCGCGGTGGTTTACCTCTATGCCCGGGGATACCTCCAGCCGGGGGTGGCGGAGCTCTCGCCGGTGCCGATGGACGGGAGCATTACCGCGGAGACGCTGTATCTCTCCGGCCAAAGCCTGCGCCGGGCCTATGTCATCGTCATCCAGATGGCCAAGAGTTTCGGCCTGGCCCTGCTCGTCGGCGCGCTCACCTCCACCGTGGTGTTCTTCCTGACCGAATCGGTCTGGCAAAAGCAGGTCCCGCTCTTTTTTCCCCAGGGCCGGCTCCGCGACGTGCACGACCAGTGGATCATCCCGGTCCGCTTCCGCCTGCCCGCCATCTTCCTGCTCGTGGGCACCGCCCCGCTCATCCTGCTGGGCATCCTCAATTACCAGCGCGCCGGCCGCATCCTGGCCGTGGCCACCGACCATAACCTCGGCAACCTCCTTCTCTCCAACCTCTTCCTGATCGCGGTGGGGATCGTCCTGGCGGTGGCGCTCTCGATCTTGGTCGCCCGCAGCGTCTCGCGGCCGCTTCAGAGCTTCCGCCAGGCCCTGGACCAGGTGCGGGCCGGCAGTCTGGAAGTCCAGGTGCAGGTGCAGGCCAATGACGAGTTCGGGCTTTTGGCCGAGGACTTCAACGCCATGATCCAGAGTCTCAGCGAGAAAGAGGCGGCCATCCGCGAGCTGACCCAGGGCCTGGAGGAGAAGGTCCAGCAGCGGACGCAGCAACTGGAACAGGCGCTGCGCGAGAAAGAGCGGACCCAGGCGCAGCTCATTCAGTCGGCCAAGATGGCCTCGCTCGGCCAGTTGGTGGCCGGCATCGCCCACGAGATCAACAACCCGCTGAGTTTCGTGTATGCCAATCTCGACCACCTGGAGAAATTCCTGGGCCAGCTCACGGCCGCGGCCGGGGAGGCCGGGCCCGAGTTCTCGGAGCTTTCCGACCAGATCGCCAAACTGATCCAGAGCTCGCGCGAGGGCGCCCGCCGCACGCGCGAGATCGTGCAGAACCTCCGCGCCTTCTCCCGGCCCGACCAGGCCCCGCTTCCCGGCGGGGTGGACCTGCACCAGGGCCTCGAGAGCACGATCGAGCTTCTGCGGCCGCTCTTCCGCGACCGGATCGCGGTGCACAAGCAGTTCGGCCCGATCCCGCCGGTGCCGGGACTGGCCAACCAGCTCAACCAGGTGTTCATGAACCTCTTGGCCAATGCCGGCGAGGCCATTGCCGGCGAGGGCGAGGTCTGGATCAAGACCTGGCAGGAGGGTGAAAGGGTTTGCGTCTCCATCCGGGACTCCGGTGCGGGCATTCCGGCCGCGAACCTGGGCAAGGTCTTTGACCCTTTCTTTACCACCAAGGAGGTAGGCAAGGGCACCGGCCTGGGACTTTCCATCGCCTACGGGATCGTAGAGAAGCACGGCGGCGAGATCCGGGTGGAGAGCCGGGAGGGGCAGGGCGCCTGCTTCACGGTCTCGCTTCCGTTTGGGGGTCAGTGCTAAACTTTAAATTTAAGGGCAAAGAGTGAAACCGCGGGTGGGGGGATCACCCGCGGATCGGTCTTCCGATAAGTAGAAAAGGAATTTCCTTAAGTTTAAAATTTAGCACCGACCCCATCTTT
>Ga0214474_1001461_pt1 | contig 10943 bp, 9 predicted proteins | sample RVTome_2_FD_187335 | JGI IMG/M metagenome (GOLD analysis project Ga0214474, IMG submission 187335) | Soil microbial communities from uranium-contaminated site in the Upper Colorado River Basin, Wyoming, United States - RVT95D214 HiSeq ...
CCAGACTGACAGGCCAAACGTGGTATTCATGGAATGAATAAATGAAAACATGGCATATCTGTCTTTACCAAGGAGCCGATGATGGAAAGGCATATGTGCGGTCTCTGGTTTGTACATGTTCAATTTTTCACGCACTGCTTTGGTGAGGAGTTCAGCTATTTCAATTTTCGCCTTTAACAATAAGCTCATGTTATCCCACTCGTAAAAACCTCAGGTTTACAAGATTATGTTGAATGTTTTATCTTATTGGCTATCTCTTCGAATTCAAAAAAGTCGTCCATACTACCCCTTTTTGAAATAGAATATGGATTCAAAATACTTATTAGAGTCCCTTTCTGTTCTCATAAGAACAGGTCTGTGAAAAACATCTACGAGTTCGAATCCACATCGCTTACCTATGTTAGAGTAAAGATTAAATTTATCATTGGCCACAATAAGCACTGGAGCGCCATCAATAAGGTTTCTGGAAATATTTCTAAAGGTATCTACTATCCCTTGAACATATTCATCTTTTGCATACCCATTTTGTCCTTTCTTGGCGGGGCCTATCTCTAATTCATCCTGCCTCGGAAAGTCAAAAAGATCGTAGGCATACCTGTGTTGTTCGTGATAATCAATTATTCCGACATAAGGGGGCGAGGTAAATATGCCGTTAATTTTTAGATCCTCCGGTAGTTTTACAGTTCTTGCATCCCCTTGGATGACTTTAATGGAAGCATCCGTTCTTAATTTATCGAACTCTTTCAGTCTTTTAATCGTGTCCCAACTGTAGCGGTTGATGAATTTCAGTGCCTCGTTAGTAGGCTCACAATATCTCTTGTGTTTTATGCACCAGTAAGTTTTGCGTATGGCCTTTTTGGGACGAGCCAAATCGTAATGGGGGATGAGTCTTGCAGACCTTGCTGCTCTCGAGAGGATTATCTTTAATATGTCCGTATTTTTGTAGTCTTTTATTAAACTCTTGTAGAACATGATTTCTTGCAATGCCCGCTCCGAAAACCACTCTCTTAAATATTCGCTATCTACAACAAGTGATTCTACTCGTGGCTCAGAAGGAGATAGGCTTTTACTTTGTAGACCATAGCTGAAAGTTTTTAATCTTCTTAATGCATCCTTGATCTCTGCTTCAACTTCTGGGATATTGTACTCTCTAATCTTTACTTGCTGGATCAGTACGTTAAAAGGAGATAACTCTATTCCAATGGAGTTTATAGCTAGAACGTTTGCTTCTACAAGAGTTGTCCCTGAGCCTGAAAATGGGTCGAGTATGGTGTCACCTCTTTTGAAATGTTTCTTTAAGAATACCTCAACTAACTGAGGGATGAATTTACCAAGATAGGGATGTAGCCTGTGTACGTGTTTTGTTCTCTCAAACTCCCTTACGCTGATAAATGTTAAATCATTCCCCAGTACCTCAATGTTTCTTTGGGTATTGGTCTTTTTCTCTATCAAGTCCAAATCTATTCCAAATTTCGCAGCTGCTTGTCTGTTTATCTCTAGCACTTCTGTTTCCTTATGTTAAGAATCGACTATATCTACTTTTGGCTATTATGAGGGCAGGTCGGCTTTCAGTCATCAGCTTCTGGCACTTATCACAGGTGGTGACGCCTAATCTGGCTTCCATCATTTTCATCCCCTCCGCTTCCAGTTGATGCTTTGATTAGAGTTAGCATATCAAAACCGGTGGGAGATAACAATACCATTAGTAATTCACCCTCACCTTAATCCTCTGCCGTCAAGGGAGAGGGGGTTAGGCAGTTTTACTTGCCGCAGCAGTGTTTGTATTTCTTGCCTGAGCCGCAGGGACAGGGCTCGTTGCGGCCGACTTTTTTACCGGCGGGAACGGCGACTTTTTGGGGCTGCCTTTGGGCGGGGGCTTCTTTCTTTTCGATATTGACTTTGTAAATAGTATGGACGACATCATGCTGTATGCCGGCGATGAGGCTCTCAAAAAAGGCGTGGCCTTCTTTTTTGTAAGCTACTATAGGGTCTACTTGCCGCGCCGCATAAAGGCCGGCTTGCTGCCGCAGATGGTCCATCTCGGTGAGGTGGTCTTTCCATAGGGTGTCGATGGTCCGCAGCATAACCAGTCTCTCCACAAGCCGCATGTTGTCTGAACCTATCTCTTTTTCGCGTTGCTCGTATAGCTGCTCGGCGTATTCAACCAGCTTTTCACTAATTTCATTGGGTCTCATCTGTGACAGAGCCTGGGGATTTATCTCCGGTGGTACCGGCAGAATGGTGGAAAGCTCTTCTATTAAGCCCGTGTAGTTCGACTCCATAGAATCGGGGCCGCAACTGGCGGCGACCAATTTTTCGATTCCCGCACATACCATAGACAGTATATTTGACTTGAGGTCAGCGCCTTCCAGTATTTTCCTTCGCTCGGCGTAGATTACCTCGCGGTGCTTGTTGACCACGTCGTCATAGTCAACGAGGTGCTTGCGGACGTCGAAATGGAAGCCTTCCACTTTAACCTGTGCATTTTCTATGGCTTTGTTGACCATAGAATGCTCAATGGGCGTGTTCTCGTCGAAGCCGGCCCAGTCCATGAAACTTTTGACACGGTCGCCGCCGAAACGACGGACAACGTCATCTTCGAGCGAAACGTAGAAGCGGGAACTGCCCGGGTCGCCCTGTCTGCCGGAGCGGCCGCGGAGCTGATTGTCGATACGCCTGGCTTCATGGCGTTCGGTGGCGATAACATGTAAGCCGCCGAGCTCAATTACTTTATCGTGCTCTTTCTGCCATTCTTTCACGTCGCGCTCGGCCGGAATGCCGCCGAGTATGATGTCCACGCCACGACCGGCCATGTTGGTGGCGACGGTAACAGCACCAACGCGGCCAGCCTGAGAGATAATGGCGGCCTCTTTCTCGTGTTGTTTTGCATTTAATACCTGGTGCGTTACTCCATTTCTTTTGAGCAGGTCGCTCAATAGCTCGGATTTTTCGATGGATACAGTGCCTATGAGTACCGGCGTACCCTGCTGGTGCAGATTATCAATCTCCCTGGCAACAGCTTTGAATTTGGTTTCCTCGTCCTTGTAAATCTGGTCCGGGTTATCGATTCGAACCATCGGTTTATTGGTGGGCATGACGACCACTTCGAGCTTATAGATTTTGTGAAATTCCTCGGCTTCGGTGGCGGCGGTACCGGTCATACCGGCCAGTTTCTTGTAGAGGCGGAAGTAGTTCTGGAAGGTGATGGTAGCCAGGGTAACGCTTTCCCGCTGGATTTTGACCTTTTCCTTGGCTTCGATGGCCTGATGTAGCCCTTCTGAGTATCTGCGCCCGAACATGAGCCGCCCGGTGAATTCATCAACAATGATGACCTGCCCGTCTTTAATTACATAATCGCGGTCCCTCTTGAACAAGACATGGGCTTTCAGCGCATTTTCCAGGTACTGAGTTAAGTTGAAGTTAGCCGGGTCGTAGAGGCTTGGGGCTTTTAGCAAGCCATCATGACGCAGCCATTTTTCCAGCTTATTCATGCCGGAATCTGTCAGGTAGGTCTGGCGTTCTTTTTCTTCAACAGTGTAGTCGTCATCTTTTTTAAGCTGTGGAACCAGGCGAGCGAAAGTGTAGTACTTGTTGGTGGCTTCTTCGGCTGAGCCGCTGATTATAAGTGGGGTGCGGGCCTCATCGATGAGTATATTATCTACCTCGTCGACGATAGCGTAATTGAGCGTACGCTGGACGCATTGAGACAGGTCTATAGCCATATTGTCTCTGAGGTAGTCGAAGCCGAACTCGTTGTTCGTGCCGTAGGTTATGTCGGCGGCATAGGCTTGACGGCGGGTGACCGGACGGAAATGGGGCCAGCGGGTATCTTTTTCATTCGTGTAGTCGGGGTCATAAATGAGGGCGGGTAGTTGGTCAGTGGGGCCCTGCGTTGGGTAGATACTGGCGACAGTTAAGCCGAGCGCATGATATATAGGGCCCATCCAGTAGGCGTCTCGCCGTGCCAGATAATCGTTGACGGTGACCAGGTGGCAGCCTTCGCCGGTAAGTGCATTCAAGTATAGTGGTAAGGTGGCGACCAGGGTTTTACCCTCGCCGGTCTTCATCTCGGCAATTTTGCCCTGGTGTAGGACCATGCCGCCCATAAGCTGCACATCGAAGTGGCGCTCGCCAATGGTGCGTCTGGACGCTTCTCTGACGGCGGCAAAGGCTTCAGGCAGCACGTCATCCAGCGTCTCGTTGTTTTGAAGGCGAGCCTTAAACTCATCGGTCTTGGCGCGGAGTTCAGCGTCACTGAGCTTCTGAAAGTCCGGCTCGAGCGAGTTTATCCGGTCTACAACGGGCTCAAGGCGCTTGAGTTCTTTTTCGTTGGAGTCAATAAGGCTACCGAGCCACTTAAGCATGGTTTTTCCTTTATAATCTGGCTAATTAATTCGTCGCAACCCAAATGATTGAACCTATCCATAGACCTATAAAAAGTAATGGTAAGTAATAGGTAAATATCACTCTATTCCGAATTCTACTAAATAACCACCCCATTCTGCCTTTTTTCATTTCCTTATAGATAAGGTGCGGAAGTATACGTTCTTCTCTCATGTAGTTGAAGCTAATTGCGTTTTTGTTCTCTAGCTTTCCCTCAGCATTTTCCCAGAAATCCAGCCCTTTCTTGGTGCGCCAGTTGGAACAAAGGATTAAAAAACATAATACCAAACCAACTACAGCTATAAAGATGCGAAATGCCATAGCAGCGTCGGGTAACGCGACGAAACCTAGAAATAAAATTGAACTACTTGCAAGAAATATGGTGCTTCTTTCTCCCAACAGGCGGTCGTCATTTAGATGGCGTTGCAACAATATTTTGTAAGCTATCAACTCGATATCAGGCTGTTTGAAATCCTCTTTTCGCTTTGGCATTTATACAACCTTTATCTCCTTGATGCTTACTCGAATAGGGCACCAACAGACAGTCCGGTGTGAATGCGGTGTATGGCTTCGCCGAAAAGCGGAGCTATGGGCAGTACGGTTATTTTGTCCAGCTTCTTCTTTTTGTCGCTGGGCAGCGTGTCAGTAACAACCACTTCCTTGACCGGCGATTTGGCTATTCGCTCTATGGCCGGCCCGGAGAATATCGGATGGGTACAACAGGAGTAGACTTCGGTGGCCCCGTGTTCCAGAAGCGTCTGTACGGCGCCGACCAGGGAGCCGGCGGTATCTATTTCATCGTCGATAGTTAAAGCGCACATTCCCTCGACGTGACCGATGATATCGAGCGTTTCCGTGGCGTCGGCGTTGCCTAATCGCCTCTTTTCGATGATTGCCAGTCGGGCGTTAAGCTTGGCTGCCATATCACGGGCACGCGCCGATATGCCGATATCGGTAGCCACCACTACCAGGTTGTCCAGTTTTTTCTTTTTCCAGTAATTGTTGAGTATGAAGAGCGCGGTGAGTTCGTCTACGGGTATATTGAAAAAGCCCTGAATCTGGGCGGCGTGCAGGTCCATGGTCAGCAGGCGGTTGGCGCCGGCGGTGGTAAGCAGGTCAGCTATTAACCTGGCAGTTATAGGCACGCGGGGCTGGTCTTTTTTATCGGTACGGCCGTAGGCATAGTACGGGATGACGGCAGTGATTCTGCCGGCTGAGGCTCGTTTGAAAGCATCAATCATGATGAGGAGTTCCACCAGGTTTTTATTAACCGGAGTGGACAGCGGCTGAACGACAAAGATATCTCGTTCACGTACGTTTTCCTGGATACGAACAAAGATATTCTCATTGGTGAATTCAAAGACCTCTGCTTTGCCCAGAGGTATTTTCAGGTAGGTACATATGGCCTGAGCTAGCGTAGGGTGGGCGTTGCCGGTGAAGACCTTGAGTTCATCCATAAACCTCTCCCTCTATTTTTGTGAAATAATTATAGCACCAATGAGGCTATTATGTCCTATTATTCATGGCCTTAATGAGATTATTTTGTCACCCTGAACGGAGTGAAGGGTCTAGACCCTTCAGGAAGTACATCCAACGTACTACGAGATTCTTCGCTGCGCTCAGAATGACAATGGGCGGCGTAGGTATAGGTCTAAAGACCCGTCCTCACTTTACTCGTCTAATTCAAGGAGATGTTACCTCAGTGTATAATACCTTGGATGGAAAGTTTGAGCGTGGAGAAGGTTCTCAAGCTTTTGAGTACGGAGTATGGAGAGAAACGGTGGCGGGCAGGGAGAAGCCCGGTAGCCGTGCTGGTTCAGACGATTCTTTCCCAGAACACGTCAGATAGAAACTCCGGACGTGCTTTCGAGCAGCTTTTAGCCTCTTTTGCCGGCTGGGAAGAGATAGCCAATGCTAATGTGGGTCGGATTTGTGAAGCTATTAAAGCCGGTGGTCTGGGAACAGTCAAAGCCAGATATATCAAGCAAGCTCTGGAGGAGATACGGCAAAGACAAGGTGGCTTCGAACTGGGCTTTTTGAGGGAGTTACCTGTAGATGAAGCCAGGGATTGGTTGAGGCAATTGCCCGGGGTGGGCATGAAAACAGCGAGTGTTGTTTTGCTTTTCTCCCTGGCGATGCCGGCTTTACCGGTGGATACACATGTCTTCCGGGTCGCCAAAAGGCTGGACCTGATTGATTCCACGGTTTCTGTAGAAAAAGCGCACAGGCTACTTGAGGCGCTTGTACCACCTCAATATGTCTATAAGTTTCACATTTTGTTGATAGAGCACGGCAGAAGGATATGCAAAGCTCAACGACCTCGCTGTGGGGAGTGTGTGCTGGGGAGTTTGTGCCCTGGCTACGAGAGGTTTATGGGGAAACCGTGGGACTGACGGGCAATCTGACTACGAATTGTGTTCCTTTGCCCAACGTGCTTTTAGCCATGATGTCGCCCCGATGGGCCAGCACTATCTGTCTGGCAATAGCCAGGCCAAGTCCGGCGCCGGCTTTACCGGCCGAAGGGTCGGCCCGGTAAAAGCGTTCAAAGACATGTCGCATCTGCTCGGCGGGTATACCGGGGCCGGTATCGGTTATGGAAATCTCAGCGAAATTGGGATTAGGATGCCGGGCAACGATGCTGACATCGCCGCCGGCCGGTGTGTGTTTCAGGGCATTGTCGAGCAAGTTGCTGAAGACCTGCTCCAGGCGGTCTATATCGCCGATTACCGGCGGCAAAGGTTCAATGTCCGTTTTCAGTTTTATGCCTTTTTCTTCGGCATGCATGGAAAATATATCGTGGCACTGTTGCAGCAATTCTTTCAAATCCACAGGTTCTTTGACCATAATTACCTGGCCCGATTCAAGTCTGGAAAACTCGAGCAGTTCCTCCACCAACCTCATCATACGTTTCGATTCGTCCTCGATGACGGTGACGGCCTTAAGTTGGGCTTCTTTGCCCTTGGCCGTTCCGTCGACCATAGCCTGGGCGAATCCCTTAATGGAAGTAAGCGGACTTCTTAACTCATGAGAGACATCGGCTACAAAGTCGCGAAGCATCTGTTGCGAGTGCTTTACCTGCTTTGACATCTGGTTGAAACTTTTAGCCAGCCCTTCTACCTCCTTAGGGCCGTCCACCGGGACCTCCTGTTCGTAGTTACCCCGAGCTATTTCTTCAGCGGCATTTGTCACCCGTCGGATGGGTATATAGACGGAGCGAGCCAGGGCAACGGCTATAAGTATAGAGACGGCCAGGGCAACAAGCCCTGCCCAGAGAAATGGCTTAGCGAAGTCGGCCCAGATAGCCAGAGCTTCCCTTTGAGGTATAGCCAACACTAAGGTCTCCGGATTAGTGGTGTTTGGTGCTCTGAACAATCCGGTAACTGGTTGGGCGACGAATAAGAATATTTTCCCATCCGGCGCAGCATAAGTTCCACGGTAAGCCGCTATCCTGTTGACGAGCGGTTTTTCGATTTCCAGCTTGGAAGGTGGTATCCAGGAGCTATCCTCAGGGATTGCCTGTCTGATGATGATATCTTGAGCATCCAGTAGAAAGATGTAGGCGCCTGTTTCCTGGGACATCTCCTGCAGATTGGCCCATACCTGATTCAGGGGAAGTTGACCAATGGCAGCTGCTCTGAACTGCACGTAAATAAGCCGCGTTGTCTCAGCCAGGCGTGCCATTGCCATCCTGTTAATTTGGGGGCCGAGTAAAACTATCAGCGAAGCAGCAACTATACTCAGGCACAGGACAATGATCAGAACGTATGAAAGAATAAGACGGGTGCGCAGGCTCATACTAAACCTCTATGGCACGGCTTCCCTGGGTAAAAATTCACTATCAACTATTAGACGCCCGTGATTTCAGTATCATTTTGTAGCCTATGCCTCGAACTGTCTCTATGGAAACATTGGCGCCGCTTAATTTGTCACGGAGGTGGTTAATGTGTATGTCAACAGTTCGAGTTTCCCCATAGTAATCAGTTTCCCAGACTATCTCGAGTAATCTATCTCTGGTCAAAACGACTCCCAGGTTTTGAGCCAGGGTTGCCAGCAGGTCGAACTCCTTGGTCCGTAGTCGAAGCGGTTGTTGACCGATACTTGCTTCTCGACGGGCGGGGTCGATTCGCAGATTGCCCACCTCAATGGCTTCTCCGGATTTGAGCCCGGCCTTATAACGGCGGAGAATCGCCTTGACTCTGGCAACCAGCTCTCTGGGATTAAATGGTTTTGTTATGTAGTCATCGGCTCCAAGCTCGAGGCCTACTATTTTGTCGACATCCTCTTTTCGAGCGGTAAGCATAAGGATGGGCACATCGCTTTTCTTTCGTATCTCGCGACATACCTCAAAGCCATCGATATCTGGCAGCATTAAATCCAGGATGATGAGCGATGGCTTGATAGAATTCATTTTGGACAGTGCGTCATTGCCGTTACCAACCCCTTCCACCCGATAGCCTTCTTGCTCAAGATAGAGTTTGGCCAGGGCTACGATGTTCGGTTCATCGTCGACGACCAGTACAGTTGTCATTACACGCCTCAGCGAATATCTTCCTAATTATATCTCAAAGCATACCAGCATGCTTATGGTCCAAAACATTGGCAAACCAGGCTCAGCCTGGTTTGCCAATCGTCATTTTTATACCGTTATTATCGATGCAGCCTTTAGAATGTCATTTCCTCTGCTGCTTGCGGTCTGTTTTGGCCCGCCGGTCGAAGCGGCGGCACATCCGGTCTGGCTTTTATCCAGGCCTTGTATGCGTCCGCTTGCTGTTGCGTCCATTGGCCCTCATTTACCAGCTCCTGAAGTCTGTTGTCCAGGGCAGTTTCCCGTAATTCACGTTGAGCCTGTTCAAAGGCATTTTCCAGGTCTTCTTCGTCTATGCCGAGGATGTCAGCCACCTGTGCCATTAGATTATCGCGGTTTTCCTGTATTTCCTGAACCCGATTTTTCAGTAACTCAGGCCGAATCTTCGGCACATCCGGTCTTGCCTGTGTCCACGCCTTGAAAGCATCTAACTGCTCCTGGGTTATTTTGCCCTCATCCAGCAATTTTTTAAGTTCCGCAGGTCGGACATTTGGAATATCGGATGGCCTTGATTCCATCCAAGCCTTAAGCTCGTCGGCCTGCTGCTGGGTCAATGTGCCGTCGTCAATTAACTCCTGCAGTCGGGCATTGAGATTTCCCTTTGCCGATTCCGTCCGCGCCTGTTTTAAAGCATCTTCCAATTTTTGCTGGTCTATACCCAGTATTTCGGCGACTCGAGCTAACAGGGCACCCTGGCGTTGCGGAGCTTCGCTTTCTTGGGCTAGAGCTACAAGAGGCAGGCTGGTGGTGAGCATTACGGCCACCAACATGGTGGCAAGAACAATCTTGATTCCTTTCATTTCTTCATTTTCTCCTTTCTTATTTACTTAACTCAGGGCCAGCCAGGTAATTACCTGTCTGGTCGAGGGTTTATATACTATCAGTGTATCAACGGATTGTTGCCTCCGTTTTGTCCTTGTGTAAAGTTTCGGTAAAAATTGCGTATGGGCATACCACGCCTTGGGAAGCGCTCTATGATGGGAAGGACCTAAATGGCTTGTGGCGAATCCGGCCTATTTTTTGAGACCGAAGGTATAGGAACAGGCTGCAATCATAGCTGCGGCAAACAGTGCCAGTATGAGAAACTCGATATAAACAGGCAATAAGGTCTCAGCTCCGCCGAAAGCAGCCCAGCGCAAGACATCTACGCCATAAGTAAGTGGATTTACATAGCTGAAGTCTCTCAGCCAGGCCGGAGCTGAGTCTAATGGGAATAGGGCTCCGCTGGTGAAAAACATAGGCATAATAACCAGGCTCATGATGAAATTGAAGCCTTCCATGCTGGTTATCATCGAGGCCATTAGCAGCCCGATGCAGACCAGCCCGATCGATATGAGGACCATAGTGGGGAGCAGTATTATGAAAGATAGCGGCGACAGGTGGACACCTACCAGGAATGAAAGCGGTAGCAAAATGGAGCCCTGGATTAGTGCGCTGGTACTGCTACCCAGAGCTTTACCGATGACGATTGAGGTGCGTGAGACGGGCGCTACCATAATCTCTTTGAAGAAACCGAATTCTCTGTCCCAGATTACGGAAATTCCTGAAAAGACAGAGGTGAAGAGTAGGGTCATCCCGATTATGCCTGGAAATATATAGGTTTGATAACTCTGTGTGCCAGCCAGTTCTAAGCCGCGCATACCGCTGCCGAAAACTAATAGCCAGAGCAGAGGCAATATGAATGAGGAAATAATCCGTGATTTTTCCCGCCAGTATCTGATTACTTCACGGCGCCACAATCCATAGATTTTCCTGAGTTCGCTCATCTGCCCGGCCTCCTCATCATAAATTTCTTGAGGGGCGATTCGGCTTCTTCGGCTCTTATATCTCGGCCTGTATAATGAAGGAACACGTCATTTAATGTCGGACGGTGGACGGATACGGAACTGACTTCTACACCAATCTCAGTGGCAATTTTAATGAGCTTGGGTATGAGCTTTTCGGCGTTGGGCACAGTCAATCTTAGGGAATCTTT
>Ga0214474_1001463_pt1 | contig 10933 bp, 13 predicted proteins | sample RVTome_2_FD_187335 | JGI IMG/M metagenome (GOLD analysis project Ga0214474, IMG submission 187335) | Soil microbial communities from uranium-contaminated site in the Upper Colorado River Basin, Wyoming, United States - RVT95D214 HiSeq ...
AAAAAAAGATACGGTCCAGAACGGCAGTATTGATCCTAAGGTCTCCATAACGAATATCCCGGAGCTGCTGTCACTGATGACGTCTGAGATGGCGCACCCCTTGAGCACCGGCGACGATCACGTCGGCGGCGAGCCCGATGAAGAGCCCATGCCCCACGATGCCGGCGCGCCTGCTCAGCTTCAGTGCCAATGAGGCTGGCTGGTCTATGGGGCCGAAGGCGCAATCCAGGATCAGGTTGCCCTGATCGGTCTTGAACAGGGATCCGTCGCCCGCCTGGCGCATTGCCACGCAAGCGCCGAGCGACCGGAGATACTCTGCCTGCGTGCGCCACCCAAAGGGGACAACCTCCACCGGCAGAGCCCGGCGCGTGCCCAGCACAGGTACCATCTTCGACTCATCGATGACGATGATCTCCCGGCAACTGGCCTGGGCCACTATCTTCTCGCGCAAGAGCGCGCCGCCGGCGCCTTTTATGAGATCGAGCATCGGATCCACCTCATCCGCCCCGTCGATCGTCACATCAATCACGGGATGTTCTTCCAAGGTGGTCAAGGGTATCCCGAGCTGCCTAGCCTCTTGTTCAACCTGATGCGAACAGGGCACCCCGAGGATCGCCTGCAACCTGCCGCTTTTTATAAACTCGGCGATGCGGCGTATCGCGAAGCCGGCGGTGCTGCCGTGGCCGAGTCCTACCACCATCCCCGACCCGATAAAGGCAACTGCCTCTTCCGCCGCCTGCTGCTTGTATCGAAGGAGGTCGTGCTTCACCCCCTACATCTCCTTTGAAGAGCCGCTTGTCAGGAAACCGCCGCTTGCAAAATTCTCAGCCCCTTAACGGCATCCTTGCCCAGGTGAAAACGCATCACCCGCCTGCCGGCTTTTGCCAAGGCCCTGCGATCGCCAAGGGCCTGGGCAGCCTTGAGCGTTCCGAAGGTGATGGATGAGGCAGGAGAACCGGCCTCATCCGGGATCGAGGCGTCGCGCGGATCGCCGGCGGTAAATTGTATAAAGAGCCCTCTGCCGGCATCGCCCTTGTGCAGCTGGCCGGTGGAGTGCAGAAAGCGCGGGCCGTAGCCGATCGTCGTTGCCAGCCGCAACCGCCTGCGCAGCCCCCTGCGCAGCGCCTGCAACGCCTCATCGATCTCAGGGGTGGACTCAAGAAATGCCTGGAGCGCCGCGTAGTCTCCCGGCTCGGCCTGCGCGAGGAAGGCCATGAGCGCCTCGGCAGGCGTATCTGCCAGCATCTCGCCATAGACCTCGATGCCGTCTTTGATCAGGTTGGGGGGTTCTATAGGAAGCGATCCCTTTTTCTTGTACTCATCAACTGCCTGGCGGGCAAGGAGCTTTGTCGCCTCCACATCGGGCTGATCAAAGGGGTTAATACCCAGCCTGTGGCTGGCCACGGCGATTGCCATCTCCCACAGAAATGCCTGTCCTCCCAAATCATAGGGATCATGCAGAAAGAGCCGCACGATGGGGTGTTCTGCCCGCTCTAGCGCAGCCACTGCCTCGTCAGAGGTTGTATCCCCATCCAGCGAGAGGTGGACAAAAAGGCGGTCCTCTCCATACTCACCTGGCGCACCGACATCCTCCCCGATAACCGGCAGGATACCCGTGCCCTCCTTGCCCGTGCTCTCGGCGATGAGCTGCTCGAGCCACGCACCAAAGCTCGCGATCTGAGATGACATGACAAAAGTTATCTTGTCCCGGCCTGCCTTGGCCAGCTCGCCCATTATGGCGCCGAGCAGGGCTCCGGGATTTGCTGCCTCCTTCGTAGTACTGGCGGGCTTGCATCGGCGGGCCATGGCCAGCGCGTGATCAAGCAGCTGCCCTATATCCACCCCGATCAGCGCCGCCGGCACCAACCCCACGGAAGAGAGGGCTGCATAGCGGCCGCCGATTGCCGGCGCGTTGAGAAAGCCCAGGCGGAAACGATAGCGCGTGCCGATATCAAGGAGCGGCGATCCTGGATCGGTAATGGCGATGAAGTGTTTGCCGACCTCTCCTCCCTCTACGGCATCGGCCATCCATGCATAGAAGAATTTGAAAAAAGAGAGGGTCTCGACGGTCGTGCCCGACTTGGTGGAGACGATAACGATGGTCCGCTTGGGGTCGAGCCGCTCGGCAAGCGCCAAGACTGCCCCGGGCACGGTGCTGTCGAGCACCGCAAGATCGAGATACCCCTGCGCTACTCCAAAGGCCTTGCGAAAGACCTCCGGGGCCAGCGAGGAGCCGCCCATCCCCAGGAGCAGGGCGTGGGTGTAGCCCTCTGCCCGCACGGTATCGGCAAAGGGCCGGAGGCGCTGCGCACTATCGGCCATGGCCTCGGGGCTCTGAAGCCAGCCCAAGCGGTTGGCGATCTCCGCCGGCTCCGGCTTCCACACCGTATGGTCACGCTCCCAGATGCGCTCGACAACCCGCTCGTCTCTGATCTCAGCCAGGGCCTGATCAACCAGCCCCTGATATCTGCCGAGCGTGTATGTTATGCCCTGCCAGATGCCCACGTTCGTCACCCTCCTTTTTCTTCAGCCAGGGGAATTTATCATTGCGGCCGGGTCTCTCTCCTCGCCTTGCCCAGGGACATACCATCACTCCTAACTCATGTCCGCTTGAGCAACCCTTTGGCGCTCTGAACAACCGCCTCCACGGTGATGCCGAACTTTTCATAGAGCACCTGCGCCGGAGCGCTGGCGCCGTAACCCTCCATGCCGACGATTGCCCCCTCCAGCCCGACGTAATGCTCCCACCCCAGTTTTATGCCCGCCTCCACCGCAACACGGGCCTTGACATCAGGCAACAGCACGGTCTCGCGGTATTTTATCGGCTGGGCATCGAAGAGCTCCCAGCTGGGCAGCGCAACCACCCTCGCCCGGATCCCTTCGGCAGCCAACTGTTTACCCGCCTCGAGGGCAAGGTGTGTCTCCGAGCCCGTGCCGATGATGATCACTGCGGGGGCGCCGCTATCCGGATCCCAGAGGATGTAACCCCCTCGCTGCAGCATTGCGGCAGAAGCGCATTGGGTCCGATCCAGCACCGGAAGGTCCTGCCGCGAGAAGACCAGGGCCGTAGGGCCCTTGTTGTTCTGCAGGGCCATGCGCCATGCCTCCGCGGTCTCCGCGGCATCGCCCGGGCGTATAACCGCGAGGTTGGGCACGGCGCGGAGGTTCATCAGCTGCTCGATGGGCTGGTGCGTCGGGCCATCCTCCCCCACGCCGATGCTGTCGTGGGTGAAGAGGTAGATCACCCGCGCCCTTGCCATGGCTGCGAGACGCATGGGCGGACGCATATATTCGGAGAATATCAGAAAGGTGGCGGTGTAGGGGATAAAGCCGCCGTGCAAGGCCATGCCGGCAGCGATGGCGCCCATCGCATGCTCCCGCACGCCGAAGTGCACATTGCGCCCTCCGTAACCCCACTCGCCGCCCACCGTGCCTTGCATGCCCTCAGGCGACCTCGTCGGCGGCTGAAAATCGCCGCAGCCCTTGAGCCACGAGACCGTGGACGGGTTGAGATCGGCGGATCCGCCCACGAGCTCCGGGATGCGCTGGGCAAGGGCCTGCATCACCGATTCCGAGGCCTTCCTCGTGGACATACCATTGGGACCAGCGGGAAAGACCGGCAGCCCTGCTTCCCAGCCCTGGGGAAGCTCGCCGCCCATCCTGCGCATGAACTCAGCCGCCTCATCCGGGAAGGCCTCAGCGTGCCGGGCAAAGGCCTTTTCCCACTCGGCCTCTCGTGCCTCTCCCTTTGCCAGCGCCGTGCGGAAATGTGCAGCTGCGTCGTCGGGGATGAAAAACGCCGGCTCAACAGGCCAGCCGAGATGCTCTTTCGCAGCGCGAACCTCTTCCGGCCCAAGCGGCGAGCCGTGCGCCTGAAACGTGCCCTGCTTATGCGGCGCTCCGTAACCGATGATCGTGCGCACGCAGATAAGCGAGGGGCGAAGGGCCTCTTGTTGTGCGGCCGTGAGCGCCGCATCGATGGCACCAAGGTCATTGCCGTCGGCGACGCTTTGGACGTGCCAGCCGTACGCATCAAACCGCTTGGCCACATCCTCGGTAAAGGCAAGGGCAGTGGAGCCTGCCAGCGAGATACGGTTGTCGTCGTACAGGCAGATCAATTTGCCGAGCCCGAGGTGCCCGGCCAGGGAACACGCCTCGGCCGCAACCCCCTCCATGAAATCACCGTCACCGGCGATGACGTACGTATGGTGATCGACGATCGTATGGCCCGGACGATTAAAACGAGCAGCCAGGTGCGCCTCGGCCATAGCTGTGCCCACGGCATTGCCGATGCCCTGCCCGAGCGGCCCGGCGCAGACCTCGACACCGGGGGTAAGGTGACACTCGGGATGGCCGGCTGTCTTGCTCCCCCACTGCCTGAACGACTGCAATTCAGTCAGGGGCAGATCATAGCCTGTCAGGTGGAGCATTGCATACAAGAGCATGGAGCCGTGCCCGGCTGAGAGGATAAACCGGTCGCGATCCAACCATCCGGGATTGGCGGGGTTGTGCTTCAGGTGCCGCTGCCACAGCACATAGGCCATCGCCGCAGCGCCCATGGGCATGCCCGGGTGGCCCGACTTGGCCTTTTGTATGGCATCGACGGACAGAAATCGAATCGTATTGATGCACCTCTCATCAAGCTTGGTCTGATCTGCCATTACATCCTCTCCTTATTAGTACACACTATTGATCAGAAAAAATCCTAGCTTTCTCTCACCACGGCGACTGCATCGCAATTACATTTTAGCATCAATTATTCCTTCTCCCCTTACTGAAAAGGGGAGAAGGTTACGGATGAGGGGCTTCAATAAAAATACTATCTTAAATGTTTTTCGGTTGACCCCCTCACCCCAACCCTCTCCCGCCCCCACCACAAAGACAGCGGGATCTTCGACAGCGGGAGAGGGAGAATGAAAACTATTTTCTTTGCCATGGTACGGTTCGTGGGTGACGCTCACATGCATGGTTAACTATCCTGAAATAGTTCCAACCCCTTGAAGGCTGCGCCGATCAGCGCGATCTTGGGATCGAGAATAACATCCACCGGTATGCGGGCCATCAGCTTTGACAAACGCCCTTTGTGGCAAAACGCCTCCATAAAAGGGCCCTTGCCCAGGGCAGCGATGATGCGCAACGGGATGCCGCCTCCCAGATAGACGCCTCCCAAGGCCATCGCCTTGAGCGCCAAATTACCCGCCTCCGCCCCGAGAACAGAGCAAAAAAGGTTTACGGTATCCGTACAGAGCTTGGCCCTTTGTGCAAGCGCCGCATCGACAATGAGCGCTGTCGGATCATCCGTTTCCGCCAGTTGTTGCGCCAGCCAGCCAGGCTCCTCGGCATAGCCGCTCTCCCTGAGATAGGCATAAATATGAGGCAGCCCCATGCCTGTGCAGACACGCTCGTAGCTCACGTGTCCCCATAGATCACGGAGATGCTGTAAGAGATCATCCTCCAGGGCATTAGTAGGCGCAAAATCCGCATGCCCGCCCTCCGACGCATGGGCCTGATATCGCGCGCCGTCCCAGAAGAGAAACGCCTCACCCAGGCCGGTGCCCGCAGCGATCACCGCCTTTGTGCCGCCTTTGATCTCCTCTCCCTTGTTAAGGCAATGCAGCTCCGCCGGCTTGAGCAGGGGGGCACCGTGGGCCGTGGCCTCCACGTCGTTGAGCAGGATCACCGATTTGAGCTTCAGCTCCTTTTTAAGCCCTGCCTGATCAACGCGCCATGGCAGGTTGGAGATGGTTGCCTGGCCATCGATCACCGGGCCGGCCACGCCGAAGCAGGCATCTTCCACATCCAGCTTGGCCTCAGCGAGAAAGGCGCTTACCAGCGCGGCGAGACCGGGATACTGGCTGCTGGGAAAGGTGGCCTGCGCAAGCGGCTCTTGCGGCCCTTTCTCAGCCGAATAGATCCCCAGAATGGTCTTGGTCGCGCCGACGTCACCGGCAAGCAGCTTCTTCATCTCCTTTGCCCTGGATTCCTCTATATCATATTAAGCTGAGCCGGGCAATAAAAAGGCCCCTTCAGAGGGCCAATTGAGACGTTTATGGTCCAAATATAGGGCTGGAACCTCGAGCGATTCCAGCGCGAACTATCCCAAGGCACGGCCACTGGCTCACGGACGTGAAGGTGGAATAAGCTACTGGGCTCTATGGAATTGGCTGTCGGGGTTTCCATTCCTTGGTGTTCGGGTCTTGCACGAGTTCGACCCAGCCTTCATCCTTATCGGTGAAGGGGTATGGGAAGAATGGCTTGGAGCTCGCTTTGATCTTTTTGTACTCCTCCTCGCTGATGAATATGGAGTCCGTATAGCAGATCCGGTAGGCGTTCTTGCGGGTCTCCATGGCGAAGGCAACATATATCCGGCCGATTTCGGGGTGCCCCGAGACCTGAACCAGAAACTCGTCCATCATTCGCCTGTTCCAAGTGGGCGGAGGCCCTGCGTCAAAGCTGATCCCCGCATTGTCGATCCAATCCTGGATGGCGTCCGGATAGTCATTTTCCCAAGAAGTATTATTGGGGCGATCCATGTCCAAGTGTCGCGCTTCCCGTAAGATCATGTACTCGCTCGTGACGTTCTGGCGCGTGCCATTGAGATCCACTGGTGCGGGTCCCGGTCCCGTTCGGATCTCCACCTTATTCACCCCGTCGACCCAAACCTCACCGGCGAAATTGGCGTGAGGAATCCAGGCACTCCCTCCCCCTATCTGAGCTATGAAAATATGAGGATCAACCGCCTTGCCTGGGTAACTCATGGCGGCCACGTCCAATGCTGTCTCGCGGTACTTCAGTTCCTTCTGTCTGACGGGATTGAACTCCCACTCGACCATGATGGTTGTGCCCTCCGGGAGCACATAGCCGGGCGCGCTGGGTGTGTAGTGCGTCAAGGTGGCACTGCCGGACAGGGTCGTGCTCCACTCGGGGAGGGGGACCTTCACCTTCCAGGGTTCGGAATAAGTGACGCTTCCTCCTGAGGTCTTAACTCCCTCGTTCGGGCAGTGATCCGTTCTCGTACCGAAACCAGTGTTGCAATACCCCTGACTGATCGTGTACCCCTCCTTTTCCACTTTCAGGGCAAAAGAGTACTTTTCGCTTCCCTTCGCAACGATAGTCGTATGACACGTTGAGTGATACAGTGTAACCCCGTTGACCGCGACGTCCATATCGTTTGTCCACCATCGGCCAAGGTCGATTTCTTGGTTATCGAGCGTGCCGGTCCAGTCCGAGACCGTGTGCGTAGTGCTGGACCCATCTCTACGATTATTGTCGTACACCAGGTGCAGGTTCACTTTCCACTTCTCCACACTCATGAGGCGGTCGTATGCACTCTTGTCGGTGTCGGTTGCTTTCTTCTTACCGCAATCTCCCGCGAAAACCGAGTAAACCATAAAACACAAAATTAATAACAGTAGAATAAAACATGCTGAAATGAATTTATGCATTATTGTAGCTCCTTTATTGAAATTAAGTAAATTTCGACAGGAAATTCCGCATGTGCTAAGGATGGTCTTGGTCGCGCCGACGTCACCGGCAAGCAGCTTCCGCATCTCCTTTGCCCTGGATTTCTCTATATCATATTAATCTGAGCCGGGCAACAAAAAGGCCCCCTTCAGAGGGCCGGTCGGGGCCATAAGTATAACCCTTGAAAAATGCCAGGTTATATAAGGGGTTTTGCGGCAGGGGGAGAGGAATTTGCCCTTGACAAGGAACATCGGTCGCGGTTTAGTTACAATGTTGAAAAGCGGCAACGGGGGGCCATGCCGTAATATGGCTACTTTTATCAACAGAAATCAAAAACAGCGCGAGGAAGGCCGGCTACCGTAAGGGCCGAGAGGCCAGTGATTGGCCTCGACACTTCCTCGCGATTTTTTTGAAAGGAGGAAAAAAATGAGTGCAATAATTAGTGAAATTAGATGGATCATAATCATTATCGCATGCGTTATTGGAGCTGGTACTGCAAAGAAAAACAACAAGTCTGTTATATTGGGGGCTATAATAGGTGGGGTAGTTGCGACCATTTTAGTAGAACTGGTTTGGGGCGTACTTAGGGGATTAGGTTATTAAGGGAGGTAGGTAGAAAAAATGAGAGTCTATAAGCGTTAAGGAAGGACAAGGAGGACAAAATGGGAAATAATAATAAAGACGAAACGTGGTATTGCCCTATGCTGATAATCGCAGTGGTTATAATACTCATAGCGGTTGCGGGCTGGCTTTTATCCAACTACCTACCGATGAAATCCTATAAAAACATTTGTCAACGTGGCGGTGTTTTGTTATCGCTTTTTGGCTTTCTTGCGATGTTAATTTCAGGGTCTAAAAAAGACAAAAAAAACGGCAAAACTATTTGGTGGGTGTCGTTACATCGTGCTAATTGGCTTTTCATCGGTGGGTTGGTAGGTGTGCTTTTAGGATTCCTTCTCCAGTTTTGGGGGATATAGTAAATCACATTTTGGGAAAAAGGAGGTGAGAAAGAATGAACGTTTTTAAGCTCAAGTATAGGGACGGGTGGCTTTCTGAGTCGTGGTACTATTCTTTCTACTGGCGGGGCAAGAAATCCAGAAGCGAACATTATGCTCCCTAAGAACCAACGTCTCTAAAGACTAACTTTTTTAAGCTTTTTTAAGCTTTTTTAATCCTTTAAAAACCCATTTAAAAGTATTAAGTCCCGACCAGATTCCCAGCCTCAGTTATACTCTTTAAGTAACGTCTAGCGTAACCGGCGTCCAATGTGGTGCAACAAAGATAGGCGTCAGAATTAACGCTGTTGTTAGGCGTAGGTTGCAACTAGATTCCGCAATCCGCCGCAGCATACATTGCATCATCTGCTGCGGACATTGCCTTCCTCATATAATAAAGCGCTTCATATAAATAGTCCGATTGATATGCTTTGCGGGCATAACTGTATGCATCTTCTGCAGAACTATAGGCGTCATCGCAACCGCAATTCTCCGCTTCGGACATTGCTTCTTCGGCAGCAGACATAGTCTTTCCTGCGTAGTAATGAACATCATGAAGGTTTTCCGAATAATATACCTTGCTAGCATATGAATACGCATCGTCCGCCCACGAATACGCATCAGAACAATTTGCCAGCACAAATTGCGGGAAAAGAAGATACGCAAGCAATATAAGTCCAAGAACTAATCGTGTCTTATTCGTGGCAATTCCTCTATTATTTTGTGAACGCCTAACATTTAATATACGAATTTCCGCTTTCCTCTTGATATACTCCAATATAGCACATGTTAAGAGATTTAGATCTGTTCAATAGTCTTGTTAAACAACATCTTTATATTAGTGAAATTAGTAAAAATGAACTGACATGATCGTCTCATCTGTCTGTATTTGACCAGTAGCAGTGCAGCTGCCGGCAGAATTAAAATCTGCGCACCAAGAAAGAGTTGTCTTATAATCTGGATCGAATCTGATGAATATCTGCCTTTTATTAATCATGGCCAATTCGATCATTTCTAACCAAGCCTTGCTTTTTTCATTCCCATATTCGCATAAATAATTTTTATCTTTAAGTTTAACCCATAAATAAGTTTTAGTAGAATTTGTACTTGCGGCTATAATCTCAACCATTTGGGGGGTGCCATAAGCTGTGCCTGTTAAGCCAGCGGCGTGCGCCTCATATACCAGTGCATTCAATAATATGAATATTATAATCATTTTTTTCATTTTAGATTCCTCCATTTATATTAATAATTGTGATCTTTTTTGCTTCTATCTCTAAGGTCAATCCTAATAATGCTGTAATAATGATTAATGTTCTCATCATCCTTACTCCTTTTTCCTTTCCATCCTCTTTATTTCCTTCAATACCTCCTCCTTACTCACAATCCCCTTTCTGACAAGCACCTCAATCAATGTCTCTATCCCATACGTGTTAGAGATGATTAGTTTCTCAATGCTGACGACTTCTTATGTCCGTAATTGTGGGCAACGTATACGGCAAAGACGCGATTTATGACTTCTCCTTTGTGTTTTTTTTGTGTGAAGTTGCCACCCTTAAATCTATAACTTTTTTTGCTATAAAAAAATTATCATCTATGTCCGCAAAAGTGGCTTTAAGAAGAATAACCCCATGATAACGAGTAGAGAATACAATATGAACTGTTTCGGTAATGCCTGGTTCGAGCGTGTATGGGTCATCTGGATAGTCTTTGTATTCGTCCAGATCGTAAAACTCTTTCAGGTATTTTATCGGTTTTAATAGAGGTGATAGCTTTTCATCATCCCAGGAAACAGCGATATCCTTAAATTTATCCGGTACCTTCTTTGCTTCCAATATACTATTAGTATCAGGATCCTCATCTGTAGGCATATCGTCATATATAGCAACATTACCAATGTTTTTAAGGCGGATTGAGACATAAACTACTTTTGACTTGACGTTATGGTATACCTCCGGGATTAGCTCAATTTCGAGCTTGCTTGCAATCGTGCGCAGCTTTCGAAATTTATAGAATGCCCAAAGCCAGCCGGCGATGGCTACCAATGCTAAAATCACTTCTTGTATTGTTATTGCAGAGAGTAATTTGAAAATTTCCATATTGCCTCCTATAAGTTAACAATTTTCTTCTAACTCCTTTATAGCCGGACTGGTTCGTTTATGACTTCAATATTAACAACATAAGCTATAAAATAGTTAAGGAGTAAAATACAAAAGCCCCTAAGGGTATAAAACCCCTCAGAGGCTGAGCTTACGGAACCTTCCTGAACTCCCGCTTCGCGGCCCCCTACGATTAGGATATCTAGATGATGGGGTGCCCCAGAGCGGCAGATCCCGTCTTTCATAAAATCTAAATCGAGGAGCGGGACTTTCCTCATCAATCCCCCCGGATGATCAGAAAGCAGGTTATGAGGTTACTTCGGGCCTTGAGAAATATATGCAAAACTTAGGTCAAAAGGCGGGATTTGTCAACAA
>Ga0214474_1001464_pt1 | contig 10931 bp, 5 predicted proteins | sample RVTome_2_FD_187335 | JGI IMG/M metagenome (GOLD analysis project Ga0214474, IMG submission 187335) | Soil microbial communities from uranium-contaminated site in the Upper Colorado River Basin, Wyoming, United States - RVT95D214 HiSeq ...
AAATCTTATTGGTGCAAGGCCCTTCTCAAAAACTTCCTGTATTATTTCTTTATCCGGGAAATAGAGCCTTCCTTCACCATGTGCGACCCATACACCAAGAGTAGAACCTTCCATTCCTCTTAGCATTATAGAAGGACTCGGCAGGATATGAACTGTTGAAAACCTTGATTCAAACCGTCCAGATTTATTCTGTATGTATCTTGGTTGAATCTTGTCAGAAATCCCCTTCCATGGAATCCAGCCAAGAAGTGCCATAAGCTGGCACCCATTACAGACACCGAGGCTGAAGGTATCAGGCCTTTCATAGAACCGCTGGAATTGCTCATAGAGTCTTTTATTAAACCTGATTACCCCTGCCCATCCTTTAGCTGAATCAAGGACATCGGCATAACTGAATCCACCTACAAAGACAATACCTCTGAAGTCTTCAAGCTTTGCTCTGTCCTCAAGGAGGTCTGTCATCGTTATATCCCATACCTCAAAACCAGCTTGATAAAAGGCAGAAGCCATCTCGCGGTCACCGTTACTGCCCTCTTCACGGATCACTGCAACCTTTGGGTTAATATCGTTTTCGAGGATCTTCTGAGGTGTCTTCTCTGGTGTAAATGTCAGTCTATATTGTGGTCCTTTTCTATTAAAATTAACTACCCTTTCTTCATCAACACATTCAGGGTTTGCCTGAAGCCTGTCAAGCTGATAACTTGTTTCTTCCCATATAGCCCTGAGAACACGCATATCTTCTTTCAAAACAGCATGACCATTTACGCTTATATCTATCTTTTTTTCTATCATTGTATTCCCAATTATTTGATGCGGTATTTCATTATCTTTAAGGTCAGCTATGATTTTATCTTCATTTTCCGGCAGGTATTCTATTACCAACCCGAGTTCTTCTGAGAATAATAAAGAAAGTAAGGGGTAAGGAGTATGGAGTACGGAGCTATCACCCCCCCTTTGCCACCCCTTACCAAGGGGGGGGAGGGCTGGTGGTGTGAAATTAATGTCTACATCAATCCCGCAATTCCCACCAAATGCCATTTCAAGGAGAGTCGTTATCAATCCTCCATCGCTTCTGTCATGACCTGAAATAATCAGGTCCTCTGAAATGAATCTCTGTATGGCATTAAAGGTGCGTTTGAGAAGCTGATGGTCATCCAGATCGGGAGATTCATTTCCGACCTGTCCATAGACATGGGCTAAGGCAGTGCCACCTATTCTATATTTCCCATTGCCGAGATCAATGTAAATCAGCCTGCTTTCACCAGGCCTTTTTATATCAGGCGTGATAACCTTTGTAATATCCGGGCATGTAACATAGGCAGAAATAACAAGGCTCCCTGGAGCTTTGACTATCTCTGTCTTGCCGGATAAAAGAGGAACCATGGCAGCCATCGAGAGGCTGTCTTTACCTCCATCAACGGCAATGCCGAGTTTAACCATTAAATCACTCATAGCAACAGCCGCGTCATAAAGCCTGGCGCCTTCGCCGGGAAGCTTTGCCGCCCACATCCAGTTCCCTGAACATTTGATATCTTCGACGGCGCTCACTTTTGCCCACATAATATTTGTTAGTGCTTCACCAACACTCATTCGAGCCATTGCCAGTGGGCTTATCAGTCCCTTTATTGGTTGTTCGCCAATAGCTATTGCTGCACCTGTTAATCCAAAATGACTTTGACTTACAACAGCCGCATTAGATAATGTAAGCTGAAGAGGGCCGACACATTGCTGCTGTGCAATTAGACCGGTAACAGATCTGTCTACTTTATTGGTAAGGAATCTTTTAGAGCTTACTGATATAAGACGGAGCACTCTTTCGAGAGCATCTTTTAATGTTATACCCTCTGGTAATCTTAAGGGCTCAAGAGGAGGTTTTATTCGGTCAATATGAAAAATTTTCTGTGGCATCTCACCAAGAACCTTTGAAAGATCAAGATTTACAGATGTACTGCCATCTGTCTCATCATGAAGCACGATATAACCGTCGCCTATAATTTCTCCGATAATGGAACAAGGAACTTTCTCCCTTTTACAGAGGGCAAAAAATTCTTCACTCCTGTCAGGTTGTATTAGTAATGCATTCTGTTCCTGATATTCTGCACCCCATATCTCAAGTACTGATAGCGTGTTATCGCCAAGCTGGATGTTTCTTATTTCTATCTTTGCACCAGCAGGATAAACGATTTCCTTCACAACATTACAGTTTCCGCCGGCGCCCTGGTCATGGATGCTAAAGATAGGATTTTTATCACCCATTTCTACGCATGCCCTGATGACCCTGTTTACCTTCTGTTCCATCTCAGCATCGCCGCGCTGCACGGCACTGAAATCAAGTTCGGCAATGTTTTCTCCCTGTATCATGCTCGATGCTGCTCCTCCTCCAATGCCAATTCGATATGCAGGACCGCCAATCTTGACTACGAACATTCCTTTTCCAGGTTTCCCCTTTTCGATATGTCTGTTATCTATCTGTCCTACACCGCCAGTAAACATTATTGGCTTAACCCATTCCCGTCTTTCACCATCTGGCAGCCTCAAACCAAAAGACCTTGTAAAACCCTGTATTACTGGCTCACCAAATTTATTGCCATAATCAGATGCGCCGTTGCTTGCCTCTATCTCTATCTGAAGCGGAGAAGCAAGGTTTGGTGGATATTCAAATGACAGATCGTCCCATGGTAAAGGATAGCCGGGTATTCGCAGATTACCTACACAGTATGCAGCAGTACCTGCTATAACTAAGCTACCTCTGCCTGTGGCCTGAACATCTCTTATCCGTCCTCCTGTGCCTGTCTCCGCTCCAGGGAAAGGTGCTACACCAGTAGGGAAATTGTGTGTTTCGGCTGTAAAGATAATATGATAATCGAGTCTTGAACCTTGAAAACGTGAAGGCCTGTCTGGATGCCCAGGTATTATGGTAAATATCTCATAACCGTGAATTGCGCTTGAGTTATCTTTAAAGGCAATGATACTGTTACCATGGTTAGTCTTCAAGGGGTGCTTAATTATATCCATCAGTGTATAGGACATCTTCTCCCCATCAATAATTAATCTTCCTTTAAAGAACCAGTGTCTTGAATGCTCGCTGTTTGATTGACCGAGATCAAAACACTCTACATTAGTAGGATTACGTCCTATGCTATTAACAAAGAGGTTGTAATAATAATCTATATCCCAGTCATCCAAACCAAGTCCCATTTCAATGTTTATCTTTTTTAGAGCCTCTTTGCCCTCTTCAATCAGTGGAACAATGTAAACAGGCTCTGTTTTTTTACATGTCTCAAAAGTGGTAAGGCTTTCCGGATAGGGACACTCTGTCATCCGGTCATGAATAAGTTCTAAAAAAAGTTGGAAGTTGAAGGTTGAAGGTTGAAGGGAAGATAAACTACCCCTCCTTCGCCCCCCCTTAGCAAGGGGGGGATTGAGGGGGGGTATTTGCTGATTAAATATTAATTTATATCTTCTTGAACGCTCTATTCGTGTAATTTTTTTGAGGCCACAAGAATGGCATACCGATACTGCATTTGTTGACCATGCTGTTGTAAAGTTCATCCGCGGGCCAACCTCCAAAAGACAGTGACGAGTCAAAAAATATTCACCCCCTCCCTTACCCTCCCTCCTCGAGGGGGAGGAATGGGTGGGGGGGCTGTATTCTGCATTACCAATCAAAAAACTCCTCTCCGAAAAATTCTCCGGCTCGAATGTCTCTGCTAAAAGCCATCGAACTATATTAAGCTCCTCATCTTTAAAAGGAGTTATTGTCTCAATATTAAAGCAGTATTCTGTTTCAATGTCCTTTATATCAGGAGAGACCTTTTGCTGTGCAACTGACAACAGTTCATTTCTCTTTGATAGCGAAAGGGCTGGTTTTCGATAAAGGTGTAATATAGTCATGTAAGTTTTTCTATTTTAGCAGAAATGGATGGTTATATTGATTAATTATAGATGATCCCAAAAAACCTTTATGGATATATAATCCGTGTTTTTCAGATAATTCTGAAGTCAAAAAATATTTTTAATTATAGAAGGATTACAGCGCAAAAAAGAGAAAGCCAGATTCCTCCTTCTATATTTGTCATAGACCTAACAGCCGGTTATACCTCTTTTCTATATATATAACTATTAGTTATACTATAAAAATTCGTTTCAATTCTCCCTGGAGGGAAATTCCAATTTGGAAGGCTTAAAAAAAATTTTCCAGCTCGTTAAACCTTACTGGCACAGGGTTGCGGTTGCAGTCGTAATAAGCCTCATCATTTCCGGCCTGAATGCATCCCTTGCCTGGCTTGTAAAGCCGGCGATGGACGATATACTTATTAAAAAAGACATAAATTTGCTATTGTTGCTTCCGTTAGCCGTATTCTTTATTTTTCTATTCAAGGGGATATTTACTTTTTTCCACGAATATCTTATGAGGTCCGCCGGCCAGAAAATGGTGACGCACCTCAGGAATAAACTTTATAGACATATTTTGGAGTTACCAATGGGATATTTCAGTAAAAATTCAAGCGGCGAACTCATCTCGAAGATGATAAATGATACCTCCATTCTCCAGGGAGTTATATCTTTAACAATCAAGGATTTGTTTATTGAAAGTTCAACAGTAATCGCACTTACAGGTGTGGCATTATGGCGCAGGTGGGACCTTACACTTATTTCAATTGTAGTTTTACCAACTGCTTTTTATGGGGTTGGACATCTCGGCAAGAGAATAAGACTCATAAGTAAACGCACACAGGAAAAAATATCCTTAATTACTGAATTTCTTAATGATAGTTTTGCGGGCATGAAGATTATAAAAGCTTTTCGTAAGGAGGCAGATGAGAGCGAGCGTTTTAAAAGGAAAAACAAAGATTTTTATAGAGAGAATATGCGCGCGATAAGGGTCTCCGAGTTTGCGTCGCTAATTATGGAGGCTGTAAGCGGCATAGGGATAGCGTTCGTTATGTGGTATGGAGGATGGCTTGTAATAAAAAATGTTATTTCGGTTGGGGATTTCTTTTCCTTTCTGACTGCCATTCTTTTAATATATACTCCCGCAAAAAGGCTTGCGAGGGTAAATATTGGTATACAGCAGGCAAGAGCTCCATTGAGCAGGATACACGATCTGCTGTCAGAACAGAAGGAAGTGGACGGGACAGAAGAACTTAAAATTTTCAGCAGAGAGATAAAATTTGACGGCGTATCGTTTATGTATCCTTTTGCAAAAAGAAAGGCGCTGGAAAACGTCAACCTTGAGGTAAAGAAGGGTGAAATAATAGCGATAGTCGGAAAAAGCGGAGGTGGGAAAACTACACTTGTTAATCTGCTCCCAAGGTTTTTTACGCCTGCGGAAGGCCGGATCTATATGGACGGTATGGATATTTCGACCGCCACCTTTAAGTCCTTGAGAAATCAGTTCGGCATAGTAACTCAGGAAGTGATTCTCTTTAATGATACTGTGGCTGTAAATATAGCTTACGGTAAACCCGAAGCGGACAGAGAAGAGATAATAACAGCATCAAAAACAGCATATGCACATGATTTTATCGTAGAATTGCCTCAGGGCTATGACACAATAATCGGTGAGAGAGGCATGACACTTTCCGGCGGTCAAAGGCAGCGACTTTCGATTGCAAGGGCAATACTGAAAAATCCGCCGATACTTATCCTTGATGAGGCTACCTCTTCCCTCGATACCGCATCAGAGATGATGGTACAGGGGGCGATTGAGAACCTTATGAAAAACAGGACCACCTTTGTAATTGCGCACAGGCTCTCGACAATAAAAAGAGCGGACAGGATAATAGTACTGGATAAAGGCATGATTCTGGAGGTAGGCACTCATAAAGAGCTATACGAGTGTGGAAGACTTTATAAAAAGCTCTATGAACTTCAATTCAGCGATCAGGACTTACAGGAGCTGAACTAAATTCACCTGGGTAAAATTATTGAAAATATCTCTTATAATAACAACCCATAACAGTCCGGTAGCCCTTAAAAAAGTGATTGACAGTATTTTGAGCCAGACCAGGCTACCTGATGAAGTATTTATAGCAGATGATGGTTCAGACAGAGATACCTTTCATGTAGTAGAAAAATTCTTCGAGATTACTCCCTTTCCGATAGTTCATGTATGGCAAGAGTATAAAGGATTCAGAGCTGCAAAAATTCGTAATGAGGCAATAAAAAAATCATCAGGAGAGTATATTATACTTTTAGACGGAGATTGTATTGTAAATCGGCATTTTATATCAGACCACTTATTGTTGGCAGAAAAAGGGTACTTTACACAGGGGAAAAGGGTGCTCGTCGGTAAAGGAGTCGAAGCAGTCTTTAATCGTGAGCATGCTAATTCAGCCATGACATTGATTGAGATGGCTTTGACAGGCAAGATTTCTAATGTTCATCATTCGATTCGGCTTCCCCCAATATTTGTATTTAAGAACAAAAGACTAAAGGGAATAAAGTCATGTAATATGGGCTTTTTCAAGAAAGACATAATAACCGTAAATGGATTTAATGAAGATTTTGAGGGCTGGGGTAATGAAGATTCTGAACTTGCATGTAGATTTTTTAAATATGGGCTTGTAAAAAAAGTGCCTCCCTTCATGGCAATATGTTTTCATTTATGGCATCCAACAAACAAAAACATAACCGACAGGAATAAACAACTTCATTTAGCAACCCTTGCATCAAAGGAGTATTATTGTAAAAATGGGATTTTTAAAAAGAATTAATCAGGACCCCCTCCTATGGACAGGATATCTGGGTATGTTCTTCTTTCTCCCTATAGCTACGTCTCCGACAGTGATCTGTGGGATGTTCATACTGACTATCTGGATAGTTTCCGGGAAGTTTTTAAAGGATATCAAACTATGGTTAAAGTCTGATATGAAGATACCGATGCTCCTTTTTATACTCCTTCCATGGATTGGACTGATATATACACCCGTACTACGGGAAGGACTAAATGTTGCCCTTAAGACGCATTACTGGCTTTTCGCTATCGCCCTCATGCCACTTTTACTATCACGAATTGAGGCTCCAGATCCCGGAATTAAGGGAAAACCTGACTTAATAATCAAGATGTTTCTATTGGGCCTTGTTTTAAACAGTACTGTTGCGATATTACAATTTCTTGGCCTTATACCTTTAAAAAGAGGCCTCCCAATCGGTCTGCTGGGGGGAGATTCAGCCCATATCCCCTTTAGCTTGTTCCTTATCTCAGGTATACTCATATCATCTTTTTATTTTCTAAAGGCCCGACCCTGGAAGGTCCGCTTAATGTATGCCTTTTTTATGGTACAGTTTTTTATAACCATGAGCTTTATAGGTGCAAGAAGCGGATACATGGCATTAATACTTCTTTCTCCTTTAATAGTTTATAACATAATAGGGCGGAGACATTTTTTCTGGATACTATTAGGCTGTATAATAATAATATCCCTTTTATTTCTTTCTCCCACAGTGCAGTCTCGAGTATCGAAGATCAAAGACGATCTTTTACAATATAAGCAAGGAAATGTTAATACCTCCATAGGGCTGAGACTTCATATGTGGGAGATAGCACTTACCGAGATAAAAAGAAATCCTCTAATCGGCATCGGAACAGCAGGGTTTTTAGAGTCCTGGGAGAGAAATAAAAAAGACCCATCTCTTCCATTTTTTATTCATGGAAATCCGCATAATAGTTTTATTTATGTAACGGTAAGTTTCGGCATATTCGGGTTGTTCTCTTTTTGCTGGCTTTTACTTATAATGCTAAGAAAAGGTTGGAAAGAGCGAGGTTCGTCTCTCGGGTTTGCCGTTCTTACCTTTACGATGGTCTTTATTACGGGAAGTTTTGTCGATACACCATTACTTTCCATTGCAGCGGCACATGCTTTTTCCCTCTTTGCAGGAATCGCAGGGGCATTAGATGTTTCCTGAAAATATCCCGCTTTCGGCAGCCATCATTACAAAAAATGAAGAGAAAAATCTCTCTGAGTGCGTGAAAAGTGTCTCTTTTGCAGATGATATTGTGGTTGTTGATTCAGGCAGCACTGATAGAACCGTGGAAATTGCAAAAGAATTTGGCTGTCGAGTCTTTGTAGAGTATTGGAAGGGCGACGGACCTCAGAAAAACAGTGCAATCGACAAATGCAAGTATGAGTGGGTACTCGTTGTAGACGCTGATGAGAGAATACCTGAAGAAACTGCACGCGAGATTAAGCAGATAATAAGTGATCCGAAAAATGCCGATGCATATAGCTTTCCAAGGAGAAATTATTTCCATGACAGGTGGATCCGATACTGCGGGTATTGGCCTGACAGGATAGTAAGACTCGTAAGAAAGAGCACGGGCCGTTTCCAGGCTATAACGCATGGTAGGTGGGAGACGAGCGGCGTTCTTGAGAAAGTTGATATGCCGATCGATCACTATAGTTTTACCAGTTATTCTGACATGCTTACCATATTGGAGACAAGGTCGACCGATATGGCGAGAGAGCTTTTTGAAATAGGAAATAGGGCGAATATATTTACGCCATTTTTTCATGGGATTGCCATGTTTATCAAAGTCTATATTTTTAAACTGGGATTTCTGAACGGACTTGATGGCTTTATTATTGCGATTACAAAGACAGGTGGGTCATTTTTTAAATATGCAAAACTCCTCGAACTCCAGCGTGAAGAAAAAAATAAAGAAAACAGTGGATAAACTGATCTCCTTGACAACAGATATAGAAAAATGCTGAAAAATCCTAAAAAAATACTTGTTATCAACCTCCGATATATCGGGGATACTATCTGGATGTATCCATTCATAAGAAATTTAAAACTGAATCTTCCTGATGCAGAGATATCAGCATTGGTTAATGAGGGTGGTGAGGTGTTTTTAGAACTCATGCCCGAGCTTTCTGAGGTAATTGCTTTTGCAAGAAAGGAGATAAAAGGTAAAGGAGGATTTTTTAAATTTATACGGTTTTTGAAGGAAGTTCGCAGTAAGAATTTTGAAGCGGTTTTTATCCTTTCAAATTCGGATCGCCCTACTATCATCGGCTTTGCCTCAGGCGCCAAAATAAGAATTGGTTTTAAATCTGACAGTTGGTGGAGAGCATATTTGCTTACGGACAAGTTTCTCTGGGATTATGAGAAGAATGCCCATATGATCGAGTACTATCTGCAGGCCCTCACTGACACGGGGCTCAAAATCTTTGATAGGAGCTTAACCATTGATATCCCTGAAAGCGCGATAAGGGGAATAACGGAAAGGTTTCCCATTCTGAAAAGAAAAAGCAAGAAGGCTGTTATAGTGCACCCGGGCTCAAGGACAGAAATAAGACAGTGGGGGGCCGCCAGATTTGCTGAGGTGATAAACGCGCTGGGGGAGGATTACAATGTCTTTCTCATAGGGGGGCCTCAGGAAGGGCATGTCGTTCAGGACGTCCTGAAAAGGCTGAAAAGGACTCCTGAAATTGTTTCCAACGAGCTAAGCCTTATGGAATTCACGGCCTTATGCAAATTCGGCGATTTATTTATCGGCAACGATTCTGCGCCTATTCACATCGCGGCAGCAATAGGTCTATTTGTAATCGGAATTTATGGGCCGACCTTCTCGACGTATTGCGGGCCATGGACTGAGAAAAAGATTATCTTCGATATGAGCACGTTGTCGTGCAGAATGTGCGACCAGGAGGTCTGCTCAAACCAGGAGAAACAGGCATGCCTGAATATAATTACACCAAAGATGGTCATTGATAAAATTGATGAGATTTTCAGCATCTTTTGTAGTTTACAACAGAAAGAGCTTTTGCCATAATAGATACTAAGGAGTTCATAAGTAGAGCCACTTGTATGTCATTCCCGCTTGTCGGTCCCGAATGCTTTCGGGATTCAGAAGGATTCTCGATGCGAGTCTTCGCTGAGAGTCGCTCCGACTGGACAAGCCAGAATGACAAAAATTGATATAAGCATGTGGTTTTACTTTTGAACTTTTTAGTAAATCTTTTTGGGGTCCGTACTAAAACAGAGGAAGTGGGCTAACAGTGCATATTGGAATTATAGGAACAGGATATGTAGGGCTTGTTACAGGAGCTTGTTTTGCTGAATTTGGCCTGTTTGTGACATGTGTTGATAAGGATGAAAAAAAGATAAGGTCACTGAAAAATGGGGCTATTCAATTTTATGAGCCCGGACTCGACGAGCTTGTTAAGAGAAACCTTAAACAGGGCAGACTCAAATTTACAACTAAGATAGGGAAGGCTGTTGAATCATCCCTCGTAATATTTATTGCAGTAGGAACCCCCCGGAGAGGAGATGGCTCTGCTGACATGGAATACGTGGAAGAGGTTGCACGGGAAATTGCCAGACATATAGATGGCTATAAGGTAATTGTTACCAAGAGCACAGTGCCTGTAGGTACAGGTGAAAAAATAAGAAAGATAATTTCAAAAAACCTGAAAGAACAGACTGAATTTGATATTGTTTCAAACCCCGAGTTTTTAAGAGAAGGCTCTGCAATAGAGGATTTTATGAGACCTAACAGGGTTGTGATAGGTACAAAAAGCCAGCAGGCAGTTGCAATAATGAAAGACCTTTATAAACCACTTTACCTTATTGAAACACCATTTGTCATAACTAACAATGAGACAGCAGAGCTGATAAAGTATGCCTCCAACTCTTTTCTTGCAGCAAAGATTTCTTTCATTAATGAGATGGCAAATCTTTGTGAGAAAATAGGTGCAGATGTCCACATGGTCGCAAAGGGCATGGGGCTTGACCCCAGGATTGGACCAAAATTCCTCCATCCAGGTCCTGGCTATGGAGGTTCATGTCTTCCCAAGGACACAAATGCCCTTTTAAAGATGGCAGAGAAGCACGATGTCAAACTTAGCATTGTTGATTCTGTAATTAAGGCTAACGAACGGCAGAAGGAATTTATGGTTAAAAAGATCAGGGATGCAATGGGT
>Ga0214474_1001467_pt1 | contig 10911 bp, 12 predicted proteins | sample RVTome_2_FD_187335 | JGI IMG/M metagenome (GOLD analysis project Ga0214474, IMG submission 187335) | Soil microbial communities from uranium-contaminated site in the Upper Colorado River Basin, Wyoming, United States - RVT95D214 HiSeq ...
ACCCACACCCAAGGAGCCTATCATCTTCTCGAAACCCTCGTCTGCCGTGATAGGTCCCGGTGATGCGATACGCCTCCCGGAGATGTCGAGCCGGGTGGATTTCGAAGGCGAGTGCGCGATCGTGATCGGCAAGAGGGCAAGCCATGCGAAGAGTGGCCTGAAACACATCTTCGGCTACACCTGCCTGAATGACGTGACAGCGAGGGACCTCCAGAAGACGGATGTCGACTGGACCCGCGCCAAGGGTTTCGATACGTTCGCGCCGGTCGGACCGTACATAGCGAACACCGTACCGACCCGAGTGGCCACTCGACTGAACGGGAAGACAGTCCAGGCCGCACCCCTCTCGGACAGGGTGTTCGGGGATGCTACGCTCGTCGAATACATATCAAAGATAATGGTCCTGGAGCCCGGGGACATCATCGCCACGGGCACGCCTTCGGGAATAGCGCCCATGAAGGAGGGAGACACTGTCGAGGTCGAGCTAGACAGCGTCGGAAACCTCAGAAACCAAGTAGTCAGAGAACGATAAGCAGGACAGGAGAGAAGCGACATGCAGATAGAGCCAACGGAGAGGATCTGGAAGAACGGCAAACTGATCCCATGGAAGGATGCGACCGTCCACGTCATGACCCACGGACTTCATTACGGGACCGGCGCGTTCGAGGGGATCAGGGCATACAGCACTCCAAAGGGCCCGGCCATCTTCCGCCTGAAAGATCACATGGAGAGGCTAGAAAGCTCGTGCAAGGTGCTGCACATGAAGCTGCCGCACTCCGTGAACGATTTGTGCGCTGCCGCGAGGGAGACCGTGAAGGCCAACAAGCTCGATGCGTGCTACATCAGGCCCATCGCGTTCTATGGGCTCCACGGATTCGGGGTCAACCCGACCGGCTATCCGGTTGAAGTCTTCATCGTCGCCTTTCCCATTGGCGCGTATCTTGGCGAGGAAGGCATGAAGAATGGCATCAGGGCGCACACGGCGTCTTGGCACAGGGTGACGACCGGGTCAGTCCCTGCCACCGCCAAGGTCTGCGGCGACTATCTGAACAGCGCTCTCGCGGTAATGGAAGCGAAGATGAACGGTTTCGACGAAACGATCATGCTCAACGACATGCACATGGTCGCGGAAGGCTCCGGGGAGAACCTGTTCATGGTCAGAAAGGGCATGATCACCACCCCTCCGGTCAGCGCCGGCATTCTTCCTGGGATAACAAGGGAATCAATAATGACACTCGCGAAGGAAATGGGACACGAAGTCGTCGAGCAGAACATCGCGAGGAGCGAGCTCTATCTTGCAGACGAGATATTCCTTACAGGGACAGCGGCCGAGGTCACCCCCGTGAGGGAGATTGACTGGAGATCCGTGGGTGATGGCAGACCTGGGCCATTGACGAAGGCCATACAGAGCAGGTTCCTTGACATCGTCAGGGGAAAGGATCGGAAGTACGCGGATTGGCTGACGCCCGTGTAGGTGAATCCAGGCAAATGTTATATATCGACAAAGCCCATTCATCGTCTGACGATTGTCATACGAAGGGATGGGGCAGCTATGTCGCATGCTCGACTGTTGGAATTGGTGCGCCGGTCTGAGAATGAAGGGGTCACTCTAGCCGAGATCTTGTCGCAAACGCTCAGCGCCGACGAGCTCGACGAGGTGCAATCCGAGCTAGCTGAGGACTTGAGCGAAGGATACGAATCCATATGCGAGTTCATGGGCGGTGTCGACGTGCCCTCACTGGAGGACATCATGGAGTCGGAGGAGAGCTCGGAAGCGGGATTCGCCTGAGGACCGGAGCCGATTGTCACTTCTTCCTGAGTATTCTGTTCTCAAGGTCCACCACGTCGAAGCTCGTTCTTGGAGCACCCATGAGCGTCTCAGTCCTTCCAAGCATGAGGTAACCACCGTTCCGGAGAGCCTCGAAAAGATGCTGGGTGACCACGTCGTGCATCTTCCGTGAGAAGTATATCATCACATTCCGGCACACGATGGCGTCGTAGTACCGGCCGCTCGGGGGTTCCAGAAGGTTCTCGACAGTGAATCTCACACCCTTTCTGAGGGGCTGGACCACTTCGTACATGTCCCCTTTCTTCTCGAAGTAGTGGTTCAGAAGCTTCTCGCTTAGGCCCTTCGTCTCCGCTTTCGAGTACAAGCCAGACTTCGCTTTGGCCACTGCCTTCGATGACAAGTCGGTACCCTGTATGCCGACGACCGGCGTGCAGATCCCCCCGAGCCGTCTGACCTCCTCGGCGACACATATTGCGATCGTGTAGGTTTCCTGGCCAGTCGCGCAACCAGCGCTCCATATCCGCAGGACGCCCCCCTCGCTCAGTTTGGCCGCGATTAGTGGCCGAAGGACCTGCGCGGAGAACCCTTCGAAGGCCCCCCTGTCCCTGAAGAACTCGGTGACGTTGATGGACAGGACGCCGAGAAGCTCGTTGGTCTCCTCCTCGCTGTGCTTCAGAAGCCTGAGGTAGCCAGAGTGGTCGCTCGCCCCCGATCTCCCAAGCCTCTTCTTGATGCTGCGCATCACGAAGGACTGGGCGTATCCCGAGAGGTCAATGCCCCTGGCCTTGAACAGGTGCCTCATCACGTGGGTGACGAACTCTTCCTCGGAGATGTCCATTTGCGTGTCCTATAGGCCTGTCAGTAGATATTCCTTGCCTGAACGAAAACGGTCGTTTTCCAGGTGCGCTGGATGCTTGTTATCAGAATTGGGATTGAATACGACATATATTAATAAACCCCAGGCGGATGTTGAAGCACAGCAAGGCTCCCCCCTGCTGGAAACTATCCCCAGCTCGGAAGCTTTTGCGTTAGCGCGAGAAGGTGGTGCATTGAGGCTAAGCTTGACGGTGAAGCTGATTGCCGTGATCCTGGGTCTGTCCCTAGCGCCGGTGGCAGTCGTGAGCGTGATCTCGATTCAGGGAATGTACGAGATCAAGGACAACGCTGAGACAATCCATGACGAGTCGATGGTGGTTGTGCAGGCCATCGCGCAAGCGGGAAATGACCTGGCATCTGCCCACGAGCTGATCATGATCATCGTCCTGGACCCCAACGACCCCACCGCGAGCAGCAAATACAACGACATGACTTCGCTTCAAATCCAGTTCGACCAGTTCCTGTTCGATTACAGTCAGACCTACGCTCTGGAGAAGTCGCAGAACCTCGGCGGCATCCTCACCAGGGAGGGCAGGGGCGACCTGGTCGAGGACGAGACCCAAGCGTTCTCGGCCATCGAGTTGTCCTTCAGCAATTACAGGTCCAGTACCGGTATTGCTTACACCTCAGCCAAAGCAGGACAGGCCTCGGACGCAGCCAATGCGTCGGAGACTGCCTCTTCTCTTATGGAGTCCATGAATGAGAACATGGCGATACTGATAAGCGTATACGCCCAGGCGTCCGACGTCACGGACTCGCTCATGAGAGACTCAATCCTGAACTCAATGCTGTTCACGATGATCGGGGCAGCTGGGATAGGCGTTGCAGTCACTATTGCTACTTTCATTGTGTCATCAAGAGAAAGCAAGCCTATCGTCGCGGTCGCCAAAACGGCCAAGACGATAGCAGATGGCAACTTCAGGACTCGGCTAGATTTGAAGGTGAGTGACGACGAAGTTGGCGACCTTGTGAAGTCCATGAACTTGCTCATCCAGAACACCTCGAAGCCGCTTATCGAGCTCACCGAGTGCGCCCAGGCGATAGCAGCAGGGGATCTCTCCAAGGAAGTCACCGTAGAGGGCAAGGGGGATCTCGCGAAGCTCGTTGAAGCGTTCAAACAGATGAAGGACAACCTCGCGAAACTGACCAGCGAGATACACGTGGCGTCCGAGTCCCTGAGAGAGTCATCGAGCTCGCTTGCGGAGACGATCAGCCAGATGACGGAGAACACCCAGCGCGTCTCAACAGCGGTGACTGGGGCGTCAAAAAGCTCTCAGACCGAGTCAATGCGAATTGACGAGATGGTGAGGATGCTTGCTGAGCAGACGAAGGCCATATACGATGTTGTACAGAGCGCTCAGAATGCTGCCGGTGCGTCGTCCAACGCAAGTGAAGTGGCCCAGAATGGCAGCAAGTCCGCGCATGTCTCACTCGAGAAGATGAATTCCCTCGTCAAGAACGTTGAGTCTACCGCGGACTCCATGAAGCAGCTGGCGAAGAAATCCAAAGAGATCTCACAGATAGTATCCATAATCACGAACATCGCCGCCCAGACAAACCTGCTGTCCTTGAACGCAGCGATAGAGGCTGCGAGAGCTGGAGAGCAAGGCCGTGGTTTCGCCGTCGTGGCAGACGAGGTCCGGAAACTGGCTGAAGGTTCGAGGAAGGCAGCAAACCAGATACAGCAACTCATCGAGCTCGTCGAGAGCGACATCAACGAGACGACCCAGAGGATGGAGAACACGATGAAGGACGCTGCCGAAAGCTCAAGAACTATCTCAGAGTCTCTGAAATCCCTGGAGGACATCGCCGCAACCGTCGAAGAGACGGCAGCGATGGTCGAGGAGATCAGCGCATCCACAGAGGAGCAGAAGGCGCTGACCGAAAGTCTGGCGAAGAGCCTGGACGAAGTGGCAGCCATCGCCAAGGACAACTCGGCTTCCGCAGAAGGCATATCGATTTCATCTGAGAACCTCGCCGCGGGCATGGAGGAGATTACTGCGTCAGCAAACGAGCTAGCAAGCCTGGCAGGCAAGCTAACCGACATCACTAAGCAGGTCACTCCCAAGACACCTGAGACAATCCCCGAACAGTCCGAGACTCCGAAGAAATGACCAGGGAGGGCGCACTCACAATGAAAGAAGACACTCTCATACAACTGGTCGTGTTCAAGCTGGACAAAGAGGAATACGGCTTCGAGGTCTCCTCCGTGCGAGAGATACACGACATGGAGGACGTCGCCAGAGTGCATCGAGCAGCGTCTCACATCGAGGGCGTGGTTAACCTCAGGGGGAAACTTCTCACGGTAGTCAACCTCAGGAAGAGGTTTGAGATGAAGGCCGAGGGAGCCCCGAACCCGAAGATCGTGGTTGTGGATGCCCCAGATGCCCCTGTCGGCTTCATGGTCGACGAGGTCGTCGAGGTGGCAAGAGTCCCAGCCGAAGCAATCGAGAAAGCTCCGGCGTATGTCACGAGCGGGATCGAGGCGCAGTATGTGGTGGGCATTGTCAAGCTGGAAGGCCGACTGATCACTCTCATTGACCCGATGAAGGTCCTAGAACTCTCAGAGGAGAACTTGACGCAACCCAGGAGGTAAGGAGCTTGGCCAAAGTACTTGTCGTAGACGACTCAGAATTCATGAGAAAGGTGCTCAGGAACATCCTCGAAGCCGGCGGACACAAGGTCATCGAAGCTAAGAACGCTGACGAGGCCTACGACCGCTTCGTCAAGGAATCCCCCGAAATTGTCACTATGGACATCGTGATGCCCGACAAAGACGGCATAGAGGCCGTAAAGCGCCTCAAGGAGGCGAACACAAAGGCCAAAATCATAATGATATCCGCATTAGGCCATCAGAAGACCGTGATGCGCTCGCTCGAAGCAGGAGCTGTGGATTTCATCATCAAGCCATTCACGGCGGACGACGTGCTCGAATCAGTGAACGCAGTCCTTCAGATGGAGATATGAGGGTTGCTCCATGGCTGGGAGGATCAGGACACTGATCGTAGACGACAGCGCTTACATGCGCGTAGTGCTCAAGGACATGCTTGAGTCGAACGGCCGTATCGATGTCATCGGGACGGCCAAGGACGGGATCGAGGCCGTCGACAAGGCAAAGGCCCTTACTCCTGACGTAATCCTGCTCGACATCCAGATGCCAAAGATCGACGGGATAGCGACACTGAAGAGGATAATGAAGGAAGCTCCCACCAGAGTCATCATGCTCAGCGCGATGGACAAGATGGATGATCAGCTACCTCTTCGCGCGCTCGAGCTGGGCGCAGTGGATTTCATCTCGAAACCAAGCGGACCGGTTTCCATAGATATCGTGAACTTCGCTGACCACATCTCCCAGATCGTTGTTGACGCTGCCACGACTAGAGTGGAGGCACTGAAGCAGGTTCCGACACCTGTCATTCACAAACTACAGGCACCAAAGAAAGAGGCTTCGCAGATGAAAGCAATCGTCATAGGTGCATCTCTCGGAGGGCCTAGAGCCCTGGAGTACATCTTCGCCTCACTCCCGAAGGAATTGCCTGCGCCGATATTCATCGTACAGCACCTACCATCAGAGTTCTCTCAGTCATTTGCGAGGCGCTTGAGTGCCGCCAAAGGACCACGCGTCGAACTCGCCGGGGAGGGCCAGAAGTCACAGAAGGGCGTGGGATATGTCGCTCCTGGAGGAAAACATCTGACGATTTCGTGGAAAGGCGCAACGTCACTTCTGATGAGCCTCGACGACGGGGACCCCGTCAATTTCGTGAAGCCGTCGGTGGACGTCCTGTTCAAGAGCGCTGCCGAGAGCCTGGGTGAGTCAGTTCTAGCTATCGTGCTGACTGGCATGGGAGAGGACGGCACGAATGGCGCTCTCGCGATCAAGAACTGCGGAGGCAGGGTCGTGGTGCAAGACGAGGCAACCGCCGTGGCCCCGGGCATGCCGAACTCGGTGCTCGAGGCCGGTGCCGCTGACAAGGTAGTGCCCTTGGAGAAGATACCAGAAGAGATAGTGAGATTCCTGGAGGAGTGAGCTGGGTTGCCGAAAGAGTTCGACATGGCGAAGTATCAGAAGATGTTCGTTACGGAGGCGCGTGAAGCACTCCGTGTGATGAACGAGGCCATGCTCAAACTCGAAGAAGACCCTAAGAACAGGGAACTCGTCGACCAGATTTTCAGATCGTGTCACTCCATCAAGGGTATGGCAGGCATGATGAACCAGACCGTCATCACTAACATGTCCCACGCGCTCGAGGATGTTCTCAGCTCAGTCCGCGATGAGACGCTAGTGCCTACAGACGATGTCGCGGAGTGTATATTCAAGGCCATGGACGCTCTCGAAGCGATGGTCGCTTCATACGAGTCGTCCGCGCAGGTGCAGGACAAACCGCAACTAGTGCAGGAGCTCAATGCGATCCTGTCGAAAGCGACTCCCGGGAAGAAAGCAGCGAAGCCAAAGAAGGAAAAGGAGAAGACCTCGGCTCCGAAACCAGATTCAACCTCCATATCCATAAGGCTGGCAAAGAGATGCGCTCTCCCTTCTGCCAGGGCGGTCGTGATTCTCAAGGAATTGTCGAAGGTATCCACTGTACTCTCAACGACGCCCAGTGAGGATGACATTGAGAAAGAGCACATGTTCGAGGAGCTATTGGTAGCAGTGGAGCCAGGCGAGAAGCTGCAGGAGGCGCTCCAGAGAATTCTGGGAATGTCAGATGTTGAGGACATGAGCCTCGGTGCGACCGGAGAACCTCGTGAGAATTGGCAGAAGATGGCCAAGACGGAGAGGGCTGCTGGACCCGCCGCATCAGAGGCCGTGCTCCCTCAGACCGTCCGTGTAGGCATGGACAAGCTGGACGACCTGCTCGACAACGTTGGAGAGCTAGTGATCGGGAGGAGCAGACTTCTCGAAAAGGCCACGATTCGTGAGGATTACGAGCTGCAAGAGATCTCCTCCCTCATTGACAAACTGACCGTGGACATCCAGTCGAGGGTGCTGGGAATACGGATGATACCGCTCGATGTCGTGATGAGCAGGTTCCCAAGGATGGTCAGGGACATCGCGAAGAGCGAAGGGAAGGAAGTTGAAATCGTCGTCGAAGGCGGCTCTATCGAGCTTGACAGGACCGTTGTCGACAAGATCTCCGAGCCAATCATGCATCTGCTCAGGAACTGCGTGGACCACGGCATTGAGCCGGCGGATCAGAGGCTCAGGTCGGGAAAACGCGCCAAGGGTCTTATCAGGATCGTCGCGTCCAAGCAGCAGGACCATGTGCTGATAGAAGTCTCAGATGATGGTCAAGGGATAAACCTCGATGCTATTCGACGGTCCGCAGTAGCCAAGGGGCTTATGACAAAGGATCAGGCACAGGACGCATTGGGCAGAGACCTGATCGATCTGCTGTTCAGACCTGGCTTCTCCACATCAGAGAAGGTGACGGAGGTGTCTGGAAGAGGAGTCGGCCTCGATGTTGTCAGACGGAACGTCGAGGAGCTGGGAGGGTCAGTGATGGTCAACACAGCGCCGGGTGCTGGCACGACCTTCTCGCTGTGGCTCCCGTTCACGCTCGCCATAATCGACGCTATGCTGATCGGAATTGATGCGCAGATCTATGCCGTCCCTATGGGCACAATAGTGGAATCTCACAGATTCGCACACGATGAGATCAAGACGATTCGGAGCCGCGACGTGGTCCAGTTGCGAGGCGAAGTACTTCCGCTCATAAGCATGCGGGACTTCTTTGAGATAGAGAGATCGGACAGGTCGAAAGGCATTAACACACTGGTCGTGCAGAGCAGAGACCGCAGAGCTGCCCTCGAGGTGGACGAGCTCGTGGGTCATCAGCAAATAGTCGTCAAATCGCTGGACAAACGCCTGAGGCGAGTGAAAGGCCTCTCTGGAGGCACAATCCTCGGCAGCGGCAAGATCGCCCTGATCATCGACGTTGACTCAATCCTTGGTGGGTGAGTGTATTGGCAGATGAGAAACAACCAGAGGTGCTTGGAATAATAAGTGAGTTCGCCAACATTGGCGCAGGCAGCGCAGCGACTGCGTTGTCCCATCTGCTTGACGTCGACTTGATGAACGATGTCACCACCTGCGAGATATTGCCGCTCGACAAGGTGGCGGAATGGCTCGGAGGAGGGAACCAGATAGTCGCAGGCACATACACGTATCTCTGCGGAGAGTTGAAAAGTGGCATTCTAGTTGTTCTTCCACAAGACTCTGCGGTCTCGCTCCTCAACCATTTGACCAGGGATGAGATAGATCTCTCGTCTCTGACAGAGTTGCAGAAATCCGCACTGAGGGAAGTAGGCAACATCTGCCTGTGCTGGTACCTCATCGCCGTCTCCAAGATGGTCAGAATCGATATGATACCCGCTCCTCCGGATGCCACTGTAGACTACCTTGGAGCTGTCCTGAACGTCCCGCTTGCGACACTCGGAGCCAAGGTGGACACGGTCATCGCCGTTCACACATCATTCAAAGCGCTGGACAGACAGTTCGATGGCTACTTCCTGATGCTTCCCGACGAATCCACACTCAAGATCATTCTGGAGAGAATGGGTGAACACTACAGATGAATGACCTGAATGTCGTTGGAATAGCGCAGCTCGCGGTCTCCCGCCCGCCTTCCCGGCTAGCTTGCCTGGGATTGGGCTCTTGCGTGGCTGTCATTCTCTACGACCCTCTTGCCCGAATCGGCGGAATTGTCCATATCCTGCTGCCTAAAGCTCCGAACCACCACGACAGGGACGAGAAATATGCTGACACTGGCACGAAGAAACTGGTCGAAGCGGTCATCAGGGAAGGCGCGACCAAGGCCAGAGTCTATGCCCGATTGGTCGGAGGGGCGGAGATGTTCTCGGCGATCAACATCGCCATAGCGAACATCGGTAGAGATAACATATTCGAGGCTCGCAGGGTGCTACACAACTACGGGATAAGGATCGTGGCCGAGGAGACCGCCGGGAAGAGGGGGCGGTCAGTATACTTCGACCTCGACACAGGGAAGGTTCTCGTCCAGACAGCTTTCGCCGGGGAGAAGACCATCTGAGCGCCAGTGTTGACCTGATTTCGCGGAGAAATGCTTTTGTAGGTCGACGACCTCTTGATAGCCTTGCCAGGAGAAGGCGGATGGCTGACGGTAGGTCTCTGTTCATCAGGGGCCGGCTGAGGAAAGTCCCCTCTCCATGAGAAAGTGGGCTGCCAGAGCAGCAGGGCGAGAGTCCTGGCAAGGGCGCAGAAACGACACAGCCTCGGGATAACGTGATGATTCCCTTGGGGATGAAATCTCTCGAGGATTTGGTGAAACGGCGACTCCCCACTGGAGCAAGCTCAAACGGCCGAATCGATCTCTCATCGTCGGCGGGTAGAGTGCGATAGTCGAATGCCATCACCGTTGCAAGACGGGAACAGAAAGGGGCTTATGTCCTTCACCTGGCACCTACAAGCGTTGGACGTAAATCCGTCCAGTCTTTTTCTGCTTATGTTCCCTCGGACCTGTTTATGTTCTCCACGTTGACAACGAGTGCGCCGTCCTTGTCAAGGACGCCGGCAGCCTTCAAGAATGCTATTCCAGCTTCAAGGTCTAGTCGGTCCTTCTGAATCTTGACCGCCTTCTTCTGAGCCTTCGCTATAGTCCCCAGAACCGTGATTGCCTGCCTTTGCGTGTCAATGTCAGACTGCAGTTTCTGAAGCAACTTGCGGTCCTTTCTACTTCTCATGATAAGGTCAATGACCGAGACACCAATAGCAATTATGGCAGCCCAAGCCAGAATGGCATTGTAGTCGACCATATTCTCTATTCCCAATTCCCAATCGGTCTACCTCCCCTATGGTCTTTTCCGAGAAGTCGGGTTCACCTCTGAGTTGCTCCCATGATTGTCAGCCAGACACCAATGGCTGATAGGGCGAATCCAGCGAATCCAGTCATCCATGTCCAAGGATCAGATATGCCCTGGCTGTCCGCCAGAGCTAATCCCCAAAACAAGACGTATCCGCCTATGAGAACGAACCCGAGGCCTAACACTAGTCTCTCCGTCCGTCCCAACGAATGAAATGCCAAGGTCGCACCTGCATTTACTCTGCGTCGTGATCTTCTGTTTGCTGTCGCCTCTACGAGGACAAGGATCGATCCTGTGACAGCGCATCCGAAGCCGACATATGCCATGAGCACGTACTGCAGGTACGCCTCTGGAACGTTGTGTCTATGGTCTGGGCTCATGTTGAGGGCAGTAGTAATGCCAGACAG
>Ga0214474_1001469_pt1 | contig 10900 bp, 7 predicted proteins | sample RVTome_2_FD_187335 | JGI IMG/M metagenome (GOLD analysis project Ga0214474, IMG submission 187335) | Soil microbial communities from uranium-contaminated site in the Upper Colorado River Basin, Wyoming, United States - RVT95D214 HiSeq ...
AACAATACCTAACTCTGAGCGACGTAGGGGTTTACCAAGTAGCCTATCAAACTTTTTTATTTGGCTTGGCTCTGATCATGGTGGCGAGTACGTTAACAACTCCGATAATAATATCATTTCTTGCCAATGGCCGGGAAGATCTGATTCTTCGCTACAGCATCCGCCTTGTTCCCCAAGGTATCTTGATCTGGTCCGTGGCCGTTGGAATTGGACTGGCTATCAGCCCCTTAGGCTTTCATCTTGTCTTCGGAAATCAATTTACCATCTCGATATTCTATTTCCAGTTCCTTGCCCTGGGGCTGGCACTCAATGCCGTTCCTGTCTTCTGCAATGGCATCATGATGGCCTATAAAACGATTAAACATTCAGTGGCTGTAAATATTCTTATGGCTTTGCTCAACCTTTCGGGTGATTTTTTGCTGATACCAGTTCTCGGAGCAGTCGGCGCAGCCATATCTACCTCCGTGGCCATTAGCGCATCAGCTCTTCTTAATCTTTTAATCTGCCAAAGGCGCTTAAGAATAAATTTATGTTGGCAGTTAAGTCTGATTTTACCCGCTTTGGTATCCTTTGGGGTAAACCGTTTTGTTTCAAGCCAATGGGCACCGTTCTTGGCAATTGGAACCGCTTTGGTAGCAGGCTATTACCTGGCCAAGAGATTTCATATATTCCAACGTGAAGATCTTCTCTTTTTAGATTACATCAGAATGCCTGCGTCGCTTAAAAGGGCGATCATCTGGGTGTATCCATTCCTGACGAGTGGAAAGCAGTATAATGACAGTGAGGTGAACTCTTAAAACAATGGCAATGAATGAAACATTACTAATTATCATAATACTCCTTTCTCTCGCTGTTCTCGGACTATTGATCAGGTTCCGTCTTTTTTGGATCAATCCAGTGCTGGGTGTGGACCAATGGTATTGGCTTCTCTGTGCTGAGGATGTTAAGAGAAGACGCAAACTTCCACCGAAACTCCCATACTTTATGCTGGAGATTGAAGAGCAATGGTATCCACCCCTCTTTGCTGGGTTACTGGCCCTCCTGCCTATTCGGTTTTTGGAGAAGAATGGAGGAAAGATATCACAACTCATAGACCTTCTGCATGGATTGTTAATCTTCCTGGCAGTCCTCTGGACCAGCGGCAGTATCCTTGTAGCATTTTTGTCAAGCTTCTCTTATATTATCGCTTTTTTCCCGATGAGCTATAACTTCCAGCTGCAACCAAGGGGACTGGCCAATCTCCTTTTGACCCTGGCCATGGGAGGACTATGGTTCTATATCGACACTGGCTCCTTCGGCTTTTGGTTAGGAGTATTGATCCTAAGCGTTATCCTACTTTTTCTCCATAAGATGACGGTTCAGATGTGGATAGTATATCTTTTGGGTTTTGGAGTCTGGGCGTGGGATTGGAAAATATTGCTTTTAATACCTGCCTCGGTATTATTAGCTCTTGTTGTTTCGAAGGGTTTTTATATTAAGATGCTGAAAGCACATTGGGATATTGTCTCTTTCTGGAATGAGAACATTCATTTCTTAGGAGGTCACCAGTATTATGAATCACCGATTTATAATAAGGGGGATTCAAAATCAACTTATTGGCAGCGCAAGAGTTTTCGACGTCTTTTTTCCCGCTTGATGTTTATTCCGTACTATAACATTTTTGCTTTGCTTCTTTCTCCCCCCTTGATCTATTATGCCATATTTCACCCCCAGGAAAAATTAGCAAATTTTCTCTGGACCTGGTTGGTTTTAACCTATATATGGGCCTTTTCAACCACACTTTTGCCATACTTCAGAGCCTTGGGAGCCGGTGCGCTTTACATCTATCAATCGTTTTTTCCAATGTTTCTGTTAATCAGCCTTTTAATACCCACCATGCCTGCCCACTTTCAATGGTGGCTATTTACTTTTTGGGGAGTAGGGATTCTCATCGCAATGGTTCAATGGGAAAAGCATTGCAGATCTATCTCCACCAACAAAAAAGCAGCTATAGGGAAGGATCTTATAGAGGTGCTGAACTGTCTTAAACAATTGCCTAAAGATGGGGTATTCTCCATTCCTTTCCAACTGTTGGATGGGACTGCTTACTGGACCCACAAGAAAGTATTTTGGGGAGGTCACAGCTATGGGTTGCACACACTACTCAAACCTTACTTTCCAATCATGCGTGAAGATGTAAAAAAAACTCTAAAAAACGAGCCTATAAATTATCTGCTTTTCTGGCGAGGATATTTAAATTCACTAAAGGATATCGGATTGGAAGAAGGGGAAGATATTCGATATCTTATAGGTAAAGGGGAATATGAGCTGTATGAGGTGGTTAAATAGTCCGAGGGAAAAGCTACGAAGGATTTTGCCTTTGAGATTAAAGCTGCATGTAATTACCTGGCTGAGAATCGCCAAGGCTATTTATCGACGGCCAAGAGGATATTGTAATTATCTTCTGAGTACAATCTCACAAATGATCGGTTCAACAAGAGCCTACGGCTACCCCGTTTCCATTACCATTGAACCTGCAAATATTTGTAATTTACATTGCCCGGTGTGTGAAACAGGGGCGAATATCCTGGGACGGAAACCTCAAATGATGAGATACGAGGAGTTCGTCAAAATAATTGATAAAGTGGGGCCTGGCGCTAACCATGTAATGTTCTATTACATGGGGGAACCCTTTCTGAACAAAGAAGCTTATCGCATGATTCGGTATGCCAGGGACATGGGCTTATATGTCATGACCTGCACAAACGGCGATATAGTCGATCCAGAAAGTCTGTATGAATCAGGAATTAACATGGTCAGTTTTCAGATTGGTGGAATGACACAGGAGACCCATAGCATATATCGAATCAACAGTAACCTCGATAGAGTGATGGATAATGTCTCCAGATATCTTGAAATCATTCGCTTACGAGGTAGAAAACCCACGGAACATCAAGTTGAGCTTGGTTTCATAGTCATGCGCCATAATGAAAGAGAGGTTAAAGAATTTCTTAAGAAGGCTGAGGAAATAGGCGTAGACAGAAAACATATTATCAACCCATGTGTCAGAACACCCCAACAAGGCCGGGATTTTCTGCCTCAATCTGATTTTTACTGGATTTATGAGCGAAAGAATTTTGAGCATGAAGATTGTTTATTGCCAAGAAGGAGTATTCCTAAAAACTCTTGTCCTTGGCTCTATTATTCAATCACAATTCAAGTTGATGGTAACATTGTCCCTTGTTGCCATGATCCCCATGGACACCACATTATGGGTAATTTGCTGGAGCAGCCTTTGGAAGAGATATGGAATGGGTCAAAATTCAAAGCGTTAAGACACGATGTCTTTAGCAATCAGATAGACGTTGATATTTGTCGACTCTGTCCTGGCGAGGGGCCAGCCTGCTTATTTTAAGGGTTGAAGAAAACACAAGGTTAAGAAATCCATGATGAAGGACCAAACACGATTCTCTTTTGGTGCAAATTGGCAAAGGTTTCTGAACAAAGCGCTCACACCCGAGCGCATTAATGAAGCAGTGAATTCTTTGCGTTCTTTTTTCAGTACGAATGATTTTGGAGGCCAGACCTTTCTGGATATTGGATGCGGGAGTGGTTTGTTCTCTCTCGCCGCGAGAAAATTAGGTGCCAAAGTTCATTCCTTCGATCTTGATCCTTTATCCGTAGCGTGCACGACTGAACTGAAAAGACGCTATTTCCCAGAAGACGGAAAATGGAGCATCGGTCAAGGCAACGTGTTGGATGTTGACTATCTGAATTCCCTTGGCCAATTCGACCTCGTTTACTCATGGGGAGTCCTCCACCATACAGGGGCAATGAAACAGGCAATGGAAAATGTTATTACAAAGGTCGCTGAGGGGGGAAAACTCTATATTTCAATTTATAATGATCAGGGAGATGCAAGCCGCCGTTGGACTGATTTGAAGAGATTCTATAATCAATCCTCAAAACCCATTAAGATATCCGTTGTTTTAATGGTTGGATTTCTTTGGCTGATTTATACCTCTTTGGTTCGAATAGTGCGATTCCAAAATCCTCTCCCCTTCAAAGAATGGGCTGAAATGAAAAAAAGCAGGGGGATGTCCATTTGGCATGACCTTGTCGATTGGGTAGGTGGTTACCCTTTTGAAGTAGCAAAGCCCGAAGAGATATTCGATTTTTATAGAGATAGAGGATTCGTACTCATAAGGTTAAAAACCCGGGGGGGTAAACTCGGTTGTAACGAATTCCTGTTTTTTCGGTCATTGGAAAAGGATAGTAAAGAATTGTGGTTAAAGAAAGTCGTTTAAAAAATATAGGACAATGGAAACCACGAAAATAGGCGTAACTCCTTCGAGAAGGAATAGGAAGGAGGAGCTAAAGGTTTGTTCAAGATAATTATTCTATTGATTTGATCACAGATAGGTATATAGCTCTATACCAGTCGATGTTGGCCAAGAGAAATTAGAATGTGCGGAATCTGTGGCGAGATAGACTTTAATAGTGGTGTAAAGGTTGAACCCATTCAGAAGATGTGCGATGTTCTGGCTCACCGTGGACCCGATGATGAGGGGATGGTTTTCATCAAGGGCAGTCAATATTTTGAAATGAAAAAAACTTTACAATTGCCATCAGGCGAAAATGGATTTGAGGTTGCTTTGGGACATCGGCGTCTCTCCATTATCGATCTTTCAGATGCTGGTCATCAACCTATGTGTAATGAAGACGGAAGTATCTGGATCGTCTTCAATGGAGAGATCTATAATTTTCAAGAATTACGGGTAGATTTTGAGAAGAAAGGGCACTTTTTTAAGTCAAGGTCTGACACCGAAGTGATCCTTCATGGTTACGAAGAGTGGGGAGTCGAATGCCTTCATCGGCTTAGGGGGATGTTCGCCTTTGCCATATGGGATAACAAACAGAAGCGTTTATTTATGGCACGTGATCGATTGGGGGAAAAACCTTTGGTCTATTGTAATCAAAAGGATCAGTTCGCTTTTGCTTCTGAAATAAAGGCGCTTCTTCAAATCCCGGAGGTTGAAAGACAGGTGAATCACTACGCCCTTCATGAGTATCTGACCTATCAATACGTTCCTTCTCCGGAAACCATTTTCGAAGGCATAAAGAAACTCCCTCCCGCCCATTATCTTCTTTATGATCGAGAAGGAAACCTTAAGGTAGACCGTTATTGGAGACTCCATTTTAATTCGGGTCATCAAACTGATCCCGACCTGCCAGAACTATGCGATCGGATACGAACAGAACTCGAAGAATCTGTGAAGCTTAGGTTGATCACTGATGTTCCATTGGGTGCTTTCCTCAGTGGAGGCGTGGATTCCAGCCTGATCGTCGGATTGATGGCGAAACTCAGCGGGAAACCTGTCAAGACATTTTCCATCGGGTTCGAGGAAAAGGAGTTCGATGAACTTTCTTATGCCCGAATCGTTTCAGACCATTTTGCAACGGAGCATCATGAATTCATCGTCAAACCCAATGCGATCGAGATTTTACCAAAGCTCGTATGGCACTATAACGAACCTTTTGCTGATTCCTCAGCGATTCCATCCTATTATGTAGCAAACGTGACGAAAGACTTTGTGAAGGTGGTGCTGACTGGGGATGCGGGAGATGAGAACTTTGCAGGATATCCGAGGTATCTCCGGGGCAAGTGGGTGGCCCTATTTACGAAAATCCCGGGAAGAATAAGGAAGGATGTGATGCCAGCTCTCATAAGAACATTTTCTTCCCTTCATTTGAAGAAAAGCAAATTGAATCGTCTGGCAGATTTTATGGAAATGTTAACTGGAGATCAAATAGAGAATTATTTAGAGCAAATTAAAATATTTAACGTAAAAGAAAAAGAGGTTATTTATACCAAAGATTTCGCAAAGAATTTGGAAAGGAGGGATCCTTTTGACTTTCTTTTAAACAAGTATAAAGAGATTGAGACGGAAAACCTTCTAAATAAGTTGCTCTACGTCGACATACAAACCTATCTCCCCGAAGATCTCCTTGTAAAGATAGATATTGCAACGATGGCAAATTCTTTGGAAGCGAGGGTGCCTTTTCTCGATCATCAATTTATGGAGTTTACAGCGGGAATCCCATGCCAACTAAAACTAAAGGGATTTATTACTAAATTCATCCTCAAGAAAACCTTTTCCGATCTTCTTCCAGAAGAGATTTTAAAAAGGAGAAAGATGGGGTTTGCTCTTCCAGTTTCAAGATGGTTCAGAGGTGAACTGAAAGATTATATGCATGAAATCCTGTTAGACCATAAAACTTTGAGTCGAGGATTCTTCAAAAGGGAGGGTATTGAACGATTATTAAATGAACATCTCGCCATACGGTATGATCATTCTGCAAAGATTTGGGCTCTCCTCGTTTTAGAAATGTGGTTTCGAATTTTCATGGATGGTGAAGGAGATTTTTTTTCATATGCATCTTAGTTTGAAGGCAACAGACCATTTTAAAAACAGGATCACCAGGAAATCGAGCAGGACGATCATCTCCTGTATCCTCTTGACAATTTTAGTAGGGATTCTCTATTTGAATTCCATAGAAAACCAATTTACAAATTGGGACGATGGGATGATTTATCAGAATTCCAGCATACGAAGCTTGGACCTGGATGGAATTCGAAAATTATTTATATTTCATAAAGGTAATACTTATCAGCCCATAAGAATGCTCAGTTATGCAATTGATTATAGATTCTGGAAATTAAACCCCATGGGTTATCGGATCACGAACATCCTTTTTTATATCCTCACCTGCATCATGATCTTTTTCACCCTTCGTCTTCTCTCCGATAGATTAAGAAAAGAAGCATCCGCTGATTCACATGATCGGGTTGCTCTTATTGGAAGCCTTCTATTTGCAGCGCATCCTGTCCATGTGGAGGCAGTAACCTGGCTTGCCGCAAGGAAAGAGGTTCTTCAAGGCTTTTTCTTCTTTCTCGCTTTTTATTTCTATCTCAAAGGAGGGCAGGAGGGCCGAAGAAGAATAGTTTATCTCAGTATGGTCCTGTTATCCATTCTTTTGGCCACTCTCTCAAAACCCTCAGCAGTTATTTTTCCTGGAGTGATCATCACATATGAATTGGCAAGGGGAGAGGAAGGATTGGTCAGGTTTTTTAAAAGGCACTGGGTTTTTCTCAGTTTATCTTTGATGATATCGGCCATTTTTACTTTCATCCTGATAAAGGTGATGGTTGATGCAGGGGGGATCAAACATTATCATGGCTATAGCACCTTCAGTAACTTTCTTATTTCGATTTATGCCTTCCTGCGGAATATCAAACTTCTCACTTTCACAGTGAACTATTCTGCCGCTTATGCGTTCTCGGTCAATTTGCCTCTCTTCTGTATGAAAAATATTCTTTTCATCTTGATCACCCTGCTTCTATTTGTGATCAGTTTGGTGTCTCTTAAATGGACAAAAGTAATATTCTTCTCTTCCTTCTTTTTTTTGATAGCCCTTCTGCCATATTTGAACATTATCCCGATTAGTACGCTTTTGGCTGATCGTTATGTTTTTATTGCCTCCTTCTCCTATTTCTTCCTTTTGGGAATTATTTTTGACCGTCTTTACGTATATAGGGTCAGGGGATTTTCTGAAGGTTTTTCTAAATTACTTTCGATTTCCCTTTTTCTGCTTCTGTTATCGAGTTACTCATTCATGACCATTGAGCAAAATAGAATATGGAAAAATAGCTATACCTTATGGTCTCATGCAGTGGAAAATTATCCTGAAAGTAATACTGCAAATGCTCTGATGGGCGTCGTTTATATGGAATTAAGGATGGATCGGGATGCAGTAAAATACTTAGAAAAAGCCGTCCAGTTACTTCCGTACGATTATCTATCTCGGAATAACCTCGGTATTATTTATGGGAGACTGGATGAACCTGAAAAAGCATTGAAGGAGTTAATGACCGCGATCTGGCTAAGACCTGAGGATGACTCAACAAAAATCAACCTCTCTGTTTTTTATCAAAGTCAGAAGGAATATCAGAAAGCAGAGGAGGTTCTGAGATATCTTCTGTCGAAAAATAACCAGGATGCCAATCTCCATTTTCGTTTAGGATTGCTCTATAAGGAGATGGGTCAATATGATGCGGCTATCTCAGAACTGATGAAATCGATGGAATTGGTTCCCCATATTATAAACCCCTACGAAGAACTGGGCAATATCTACTTGAGTAAGCTGAAAGATGTGGAGAAAGCAAAAATTTATTATTTCAAAGGGATTGAAGCGGTACCCAAAGCAAAGGCCAGAGTGGAACAGTTGAGGTGGATGATACAAGATCTGGAAGCGCATAGATAAAGTGTGGAGGTGAGGGTAATGATGCCGGTCTGGTGGATGGGTTAGGTGGTTGGTCTTTAAATCTTCAGACATAACCATTTACCTTTAAACCAAACGGGCTTCTTAACCTTAACCTCAGCCTTAACCTAACTATGTTAACTGTTATTTCGATCATTTTGGGGACTATGGTGGGTAGTTTTTTGAATGTCTGTATTATCAGGCTGCCGAAGGAAGAGTCCATCATTTCACCAGGTTCTCATTGCCCTCATTGTAATCATCCCATCAAGTCTTATGACAATATTCCTTTAATCAGTTACCTTTTGTTAGGAGGAAAATGTCGTTATTGTAAAAGATCGATCTCTGCCCAGTATCCTTTGGTTGAAGGGATCACAGCAATCGGTTCTCTCCTATTGTTCTTAAAGTATGGCCTTTCATGGAGTTATCTCTTCTATTTCTCTTTTGTTGCCGCATTGATTGTCATTACAGTTATCGACCTTTATCACCAGATCATCCCTGATGTCATCAGCATTCCGTGGATCGGTGTTGGGTTGTTAAGTGCCTTGATCATTCCTCATATCACTTTTTTCAATTCCCTCTTGGGAATACTCCTTGGCGGGGGAAGCCTCTTTGTAGTGGCTACGCTTTATCAATGGTTGTTTAAAAGGGAAGGGATGGGTGGAGGAGATGTAAAACTATTGGCAATGATCGGTGCCTTCTTAGGATGGGAGTCGGTAATCCTCACGATTCTATTAAGTTCTTTGATTGGATCTATTACAGGTATTATCATCATCGCATTAAAAGGCAAGGATTTTAAATATGCCATACCCTTTGGACCATTCCTTTCTCTTGGCGCAGTCATCGCTCTTTTTTATAAAAATGAAATCATTTCCTGGTATTTACAATTTAGAGGATAGCATGGGACAGAGAAATTGGTTATTCAAGAAAATTCATTTAAGCCTCAGAACTGAAGTCATTATCAATATTTCGCTTCTCATGCTCGCAGCAATCCTTCTGATCGGTTTCACCATAACGAAGATCAATGAGAGGAATATTGTTGAAGAAAAGATAAGAAATGGTGAGGGGATGATCCAAGATTTTCAGGCGATCATCGACTTTATCTCCAGGGATAAAAAAGAAATTTCGTTGGACCACCCTCATCTGAAGAAAGAAATTCAAGATTTTGTTCGTATCTATATCAAAGAGCGTGGATTTTATGATTTAGTGATAACGGATCAGGAGCTAAAGGTCATTGCAAGCAAGAAGACAGAGTGGGTGGATAAGAGCTACTCCAATGACCTTATGAAAAAAACGATCCAGTCAGGTGAAATTAATAATGAGATTGAAAAACCTGGAGGCTTTCTATCTACCTATTATAAAAAATTGATTCTCTATTCCCCCCTATGGATTCATGGAAAGATCGGCGGTGGAATTCAAATGGAAATCCCCATCGGGGATGTGATGACCTACCTATTAAAATCCCAAAGGATGATTTTGATCTCGTTGATCCTCGATGCCATCGTCCTGATCGTTTTTGGAAGTTTTTTACTCTCCCGCGTTTTAGTCAAGCCCTTGAAAGATCTCCTCCGATTAACACAAAAGATCAGCGAGGGAGATTTCAGCCAAACCATAGAGGGAACTTCTAAGAATGAAATTGGACAACTGATCTCTTCTTTCAACCGAATGATCGAAAGATTAAGAGAAAATCAAGAAAGTATTGATAATTATTTAAAATCTCTTGAACTGGCCAATAAGAAGTTGAAACAGGCTCAGGAGGAACTGATACGTACCGAAAAATTGGCCTCCATCGGGAGGTTTGCAGCAGGAGTGGCTCATGAGGTCGGGAACCCCCTGGGGGCCATTCTCGGATATACCAGTATCTTAAAAAAGAATGGGATCGATCGAGAAGAATCGAAAGATTATTTAAAACGAATTGAAAAGGAGATCGAGCGAATCAATCGAATCGTTCGAGAATTATTAGATTTTTCAAGGCCATCAAAATTTGAGATCCAAGATATCGAAGTGAACCCAGTGATTGAAAATACACTTTCTTTACTCTCCCACCAAAAAATTTTTAAAAATATCGAAACCCAATTAGACCTCCAGCCTGATCTACCCATGATCAAAGGGGATGAATCTCAACTTTCTCAAGTCTTCATCAATATCATTCTGAACGCGATTGATGCGATGCCAAATGGCGGCCATCTCAGAATACAAACCGACAATCTGGTTGTAGAAAATTTGTTTGGGGATGGTTTACAGCTGCTTTATCCACCAAGGCGTAAAGGGGACCCAATGGAATCTGATTATTCTCGATTGAGAAAAACTGATCCTTTTTCCGCTATTTTTACAAAATACTCAAAAGGCGATCAATTGATTAAAATAAGGATCTCTGATACAGGTATGGGGATAGAACAAGAAAATTTAGAAAGAATTTTTGATCCTTTTTTTACCACTAAAGAACCGGATAAAGGAACAGGTCTCGGTTTATCCATCTCCTTAAGAATTGTCGAATCCATGGGCGGTAAAATAAGGGTGGAGAGCGAAGTGGGAAAAGGTTCAGCCTTCGAAATCTATTTCCCTGCTGCCTAATTTGTTCTTGAAAGTGGTCTTTTGGGTA
>Ga0214474_1001471_pt1 | contig 10894 bp, 8 predicted proteins | sample RVTome_2_FD_187335 | JGI IMG/M metagenome (GOLD analysis project Ga0214474, IMG submission 187335) | Soil microbial communities from uranium-contaminated site in the Upper Colorado River Basin, Wyoming, United States - RVT95D214 HiSeq ...
AACTTGGAAACCTTCTTAATCAGGTTGTCTTCGATGTTTAAGGTCGTCCTCATATAACCCTCCTTTTTATATATGTATCAATATGCATGATTAATGCATATATTGTCAAGTAGTTTTAAAGATAACGCCAGAAATAAGGCGCGGGGGTAACCAGCCTTTGCAAAAAACCACAGCGGCTTATTCCCCGTCGCCTTGATTGAATTGTTATAGCCTTCTAATCATTCGTAATAGGCCAATATTTCTCGATAACCCATAAAGGTTGCCGATCAAAAACTTGACGAAAATCATTAATCAAATTCTTGTATTCTGATTTGTTCATCTTGGTCCATTTGATTTCTTTCCAGCCACCTCTATTTTGATGCTTAATGCTTTCGTCTTTAGATATGTTCTTGAGAATCATGCTGTCTATTGGTGGATGAGCAACAGCAGAAAGCTTGCTTTGACCATCGCGGACAACAACCATTGACTTTATATAAACCGCTAGTAACTTGGCAGCGCGGCCATAGGAAGCGCCCTTAATTTCGTCTCTCTCCCAAGTTTGCATAATCGATTCACACCAACTCTCATGATGCTTGTCAAAGTCACTTTGGGATATATCTTTTTCTTCATTCTCTTTTACAAATTCTACCACTCCAGATTTCTCCAATACATTTTTCAAAATTAGGGTTTTTGCAAACTTTCTCTGGACGGCCCGAGCTGCGCACCATGCTGCAAATTTGTGTCGATGGTCAAAATGAGAATATGTCATTTTATTTCAGCCATAACGAAAAAATCAGCCGGAGCGCAGCGATCGGCTGTATGTTCTTGTTCTCTGGTTATTTAATCTTCTTTCCGTTTTTGTTGCTCTCGTTGTATTCCCACACTTCGACGTCCGCCGGAATAAGATGTGAGTATGTTCTTATGTAGTAATCCCCGAGTGTTTCATTTCTTCTTGAACTGAAATCATGCAATACCACCAAAAGCTTTCGGTAGCCTTGCGGCGCTGCGTAAAAGAAGAACATTGCTTCATTCCATACGGTAAGTTTAGCGCTTGGTACATTACCACCCTCAGTCCATCTGTGCGCTTTACACTCGACAAGAACCTTCTTTTCTTCATTACCAAGATCGAAGGAATGCGATTTCTTTCCCGTAATGCCGATAGGGACTGAAACGTGAGCACTCAAGGTTAAGTCTTGTTTTTCGAAGTACTTTCTTACCTCTTCCTCAAAATCACGCCCTACATGAGCGTTGCTTCAGAACCTTTTCGCTGGAACGGCTTATCCATCATTTAATTCCTTCAGAGAACAATTAATATACGAAATTCCCGTTTGTTCTTTAAACTACAAAATTTAAGCATATTTACAGTATGATGGCAAGAAAAAAACCTTTAGAAAGAAGAGAGGGCAGAGTATACTAGTTGTATTTGTCGCTAATGTGGAGGGAGACATGGATGACAGGGAGAAGCTGCCCGTTATCATCAGGCACTGGATAGGGCACAACGAGGGACATATCGAGGAATACCGCCGGTGGGCCGAAAGGGCGGACGCTCTTGGTTTTGCCGGGGTCAAGGCCCGAATCGTCGAGGCCGTGAAAGAAATTATTCAGTCCAACACCCTTCTCCAAGAGGCCCTAAAAGAACTAGAGGCTTCCTAGATATTGTTGCAGCCTCTCCAACCCCTGCTCGATCTTCTCCAGGGAGTTGGTGTAGGAGAAGCGTAGAAATCCCTCTGCCTGGCTGCCGAAGTCTATCCCCGGCGCCACCCCCCTTAAAAAATTAACAATTGCTTGATAGGATCGTGCTTTTTATTTATAAAAAACCTCTAGAATACCCCGCTGCTTGCAGCGGGGATGGATTGTCTTCCCTCTCCCCTGGCGGGAGAGAGGGTTAGAGTGAGGGGGAAACGATCTTATAATCACCCCCACTGTATCGCCTGGCGATACATCCCGTATTCCCTAATTTATGCAAAGTGCCCCTCTCCGCTTTCGTAGAAATCTTAATGATGGGATGTCGCAAAGCGACAGAGCGGGACTTCATCCTCCCCCATCAAGGGGGAGGAGAAATTTTTTAAAGAATTGGATGCCCCGCAGCTCTGCTGCGGGTGCTTCACTTATGACGCTGAAGCTTGACTTCAGCTATAAAGCTCAGCGAAAGCGCGGACAGGTAGAGTTGGGTGCCTTGTTAGGCAGGGTTGCTGTTGTGATCGGCAAACAGCTTGGTGGAAAACTGGTAGGCCTCGCCGATGATGCCTGCCGCTCGCTCTACCTGGGCAGCGGTATGAGACGACATAAGCTGCATGCGGAAGCGAGAGGCACCGACCGCTACCGCAGGGAACTCGACCAGGTTTGCGAACAATCCCGCGTCGAAGCACAACGCCGCAGCGATTCGTCCCACTCCCTCCGATCCCAAAAATGCCGGCACCACCGGTCCTGGCTGCCCCAAACACCGTAGACCTGAACGCTGCAGGGCATCCCGTAGGCAGTTCGCCAGTTCGAACAGTCTCCGCCGCAGATCGTTGCCTTCGGCACTTTGTACGATCTGCAAGGCCGCCAATACCGTGGCGCACTGCACTGGCGAGATGGCGCTGGAGAACGTGAGAGGCGGCGCATAAGGTCGCAGGTATGCCCTGACGGCCTCCGAGCGAGTAGCGATGAACCCGCCATTAGACGCGAACACTTTGGAGAAACTACCCACGATCAGATCCACCTTGCCCAGCATGTCTTGGATGCCGACAGTACCGCTACCGCCTGGGCCACATGATCCGAAGTCGTGAGCGATATCTACCAAGAGCGTTGCTTCATACTCCCGGCAGAGGTCTTGGAGGGCGCGGATGTCCGGTATATCGGCATCCATGGAGAAGATGCCCTCGGTCACGACCAGAATCGCGTTCTTGGTATCCGTTGCACGGATGTGGCGCAGTTGCTGAGCAAAACCCTCCGTAGCAAGGTGCTGAACTCGATAGACATTCGGCGTTGCCGTGTGCGCCCCCTGCACCGTGCAGTTGTGAGCATACTGGTCCAGTACGACATGGTCGGTCTTCCTCACCAGCCCGGTAACCGCGCCGAAACCGGCTGCCCACCCCGTCGTGAATAGGTCAACGAAGTCTGTCTTAAGTACCTGAGCAATGGTCTCCTCCAGCAGTAGCGAAACAGTCGAATTCCCTTGCAATACTGGGGAACTCGTTGAGTGTGGTCCATATTCCCGCATTGCCTCGATAGCCGCTTCGCGTACCGCGGGGTGTGCCGATAACCCCAGATAATCCTGGGAGGCGAAATTCAGGCCGCTCCGCGTCTGCCCTGCTTCGTCTGTTACTGTCACTTCGGGGGCGGGGGCGCAGCGGATCGTTGTAGAAAACGGCCACACGCCGAACTGCATACGTTTCTTGCGCCACGCCAAGTAACGCTCGGCACGCGTTTCGATGTTCGTGCCCGGTTCGTAAGCGAAATCAGCAAGACTGCCGCTGAGCGCACCGCTCACCATCAACAACGGGAAATCATTGGCAAACTGTTCTTCGAGCCTCGTCATTGGGTATCATCCGCTTGACGCTTTAACAGATTGGGAAGAAATTGATCAGTGCGTAGGCCTGCCTTACGTGCAGCAACGGGCTAGGCAAAGGCCCATTGTTGCATCGTCCTTGAACAAAGCCCTCTCCTTATTTACCCAATTTTTTATCATGGGCCATTTTTAAATTCTTGATCTATTCTGCTTTTTTTTTGACATATTTCGGCTTTTTTTAGGATTGAGAAGGGATAGGCAAATTTGTGTACATAATTTTGTTTGTTTTTAATTGATTTTTGAGTATGAGGGAAATCGCTTCTCTTGTCAGCTACTCAAAAGAAGATCACGGGGCTAAAAAGGGAGAGATGGCGCGTTGCTAGAGCCGGCTGGGAAGAGGCCGTAGGGGACTAAATACTTGCCAGATACCTTTGGAGCCTCTCCAGACCCTGCTCGATCTTTTCCAGGGAGTTGGTGTAGGAGAAGCGCAGAAATCCTTCTGCTTGGCTGCCGAAGTCTATCCCCGGCGTCACCCCCACCTTGGCCTTTTCCAGAATGGCGAAGGCCAGTTGATAAGAGTCGGCAGTGTACTGTCGGGCATTGGCCAGGATATAGAAGGCGCCGGTGGGCTCCACCGACACCTTGAGCCCCATCTCCCTGAGCCTCTTGAGCATGAACTCACGGCGCTTGTTATAGGTCTCCCTCATCTCCTGCACCTCTTTGTGCGCATCCTTGAGGGCGGCGATTCCGGCCCACTGGACAAAGGAGTTGGGGGAGATAAAGAGGTTCTGCTGCATCACCTGCATGGGCCTGATGTACTCCTGCGGTGCGATGACATACCCCAAGCGCCAGCCCGTCATGGCGTAGAGCTTGGAGAAGCCGTTGATGATGAAGCAGCGCTCGGTGAATTCGAGCATGGAATGCTCTTTTCCCTCGTAGACGAGGCCGTGATATATCTCATCGGAGATGATGAGGGGTGAGAGGGAGGCGATCTCCTCCATCCTCTTGTTGTCCATGACGATGCCGGTGGGGTTGGCGGGCGAGTTGATGATAATACCCTTGGTGTGCTCGGTGATCTGTTTCTTGATCTCGGCAGGGAGGTATTGAAAGCCCTCGTCCTCATCGGTTGCCACCAGCACGGGCCTTCCCCCTGCATAGGAGATGATGTTCGGGTAGCAGGGATAGTGGGGGTTGGACAGGATCACCTCTTCTCCCTGGTCGAGGAGGGCGGAGAAGAGCAGGAGCATGGCCGGCGAGGTCCCCGAGGTGACCAGGACCTGATCCGGCGAGACCGTAACGCCGTATTTCTCCGCATAGTGCTCGCAGATGGCCTCACGCAGCGGCACCAGACCCTGGCTGTGGGTATAGTGGGTCTTTCCCTCCCTCATGGCCCGCAGGCAGGCCTCTTTGATAGGGGCCGGCGTGTCGAAGTCTGGCTCACCCACCTCCAGGTGGATGATTGCGTGGCCGCGGCGCTCCATCTCCGCAGCCCGCTCCATGACATCCATGACGATGAAGGGCTTCATCTCCTGGGCGCGTGAAGCGGTCATCCCTTTTTTCGTAGCCAAACCTTTTCTCCTCTCTCCCACCCCAACTCCAGATGCAGGTTTCTCTCCTTGAGGGCGATCTCCAGCAGGCCGGCACTCCCCCACAGGGCGATGACCTCCCCTTCTTTGCCCTCCTCATAGGATCTCTTCAGGCCCTTAATGCGCTCTCCTTTGATCTCTATCTCGATCAGGCCATCCGGGGCGAACGCCCCCAGGTCATCTTGGGAGATATTGGTGATGAGGTTGCCGAAAGAATCAACCCTGATCACCTCACCAAGCAGGCCTTCTCCATCCAGCAGAGGTTCGGGGATGCTCAGTCTCGTCAGATCACTGATATCGACGGCAGGGCCCATCTCCTCAGGCCTGATGTGCAGGGAAAGGTGGGCAGCTGCCGGGGCGAAGATATCCCTGCCGTGGAAGGTCTGGCTCACGCGGGGGAGGCGAAAGCGCTGCTCAACCAGCTCATAGGCCTGCACCCCCTGCTCCTGCTTAAGCACGAGAGTGACGCAGCCGTTATCCGGCCCCACAAAGAGGTAATCCCTTGTCTTAATGACCAAGGGTTTCCGTACGCCACCCACGCCGGGGTCCACGACGACCAGGTGGATGGTACCGCGTGGGTAGAACGAGTAGGTCTGCCCCAAGACAAGGGCGGCTCCCAGGATGTCGTGGGAAGTGACCTGGTGGGCCAGGTCAATGATGCGGCAGTCGGGATTGATACGGAGGATGACACCCTTCATTGCCCCGATGTGCCCATCTCCCCACCCGAAATCGGTCAAGAGGGTAATGATCGGTCTAGCCGCCATCTTTTCCCCGGATCCGCCTTATACTTTTCTCAAAAGGAGGTTTCACAACCCCTTTTTCCGTGATGATGGCGCTCACATAGCGGTGCGGGGTGACATCAAAGGCGGGGTTACGGACCTTGATCCCCCGAGGGGCCAGGCATCTCCCCCACAGGGTGGCAACCTCCGCAGCATCGCGCTCCTCGATCGGGATATCCTTGCCTGTCTTGGTGTTTCTATCAAAGGTGGAGAGGGGGGCAGCCACGTAGAAGGGTATCCCATGCTCCTTCGCCAGGATGGCCACGGTATAGGTCCCGATCTTATTGGCTACATCACCGTTGGAGGCGATCCTGTCTGCCCCGACGATACACAGGTTGATCTCCCCCTGCTGCATGAGGTATCCGACCATATTGTCGGTGATCAAGGTCACCGGGATCCCCTCTCTTGTTAGCTCCCAGGCGGTGAGTCGGGCCCCCTGCAGCAGCGGGCGGGTCTCCGTAGCGATCACCTTGATCCCCTTCTTCTCCTCCCAGGCCCTCCTGATCACCCCCAGGGCGGTGCCGTAACCCCCGGTGGCCAGGGCGCCGGCATTGCAGTGGGTCAAGATGGTATCATTTGCGTGGATTAGGTCTTTGCCCTGCTCGCCGATCCTCTTGTTGGTCTCGATGTCCTCCGCCAGAATGGCAAGGGCCTCCTTGACCAGAAGCCCCTTGACGGCCTCAACTGCCTTTTCTTTGTTGGTCTCACACACCCCCCTCATCCTCTCCAGGGCCCAGCGCAGGTTGATGGCTGTGGGGCGCGCTGCCTTGAGGGTTTTGCAGATGGAGCTGAGTTCTTGATAAAAGGGGGTAAAGTCCTTCTTGTCTATCCCCAGGGCCCCCAGGGCGATGCCCATGGCGGCGGCGATGCCGATGGCCGGGGCACCCCTGATGGCCATCGCCTTGATGGCCTCGGCCACGGCATGAGCGTCCAGACACTCGAAGTAAGCCTCCTCCTCAGGCAGCCGGCGCTGATCAAGGATGACGACCCTGTTATCCTTCCACGCTATGGTCTTGGGAAACAAATTAAATCCCTTAAAAAGGATTCTAGGGGTCGAGGGTTCAAGCGCAAAATAAACCACTTGAATCCTTGGACCCTTGAACCCTAGACCCCTTATTTGCCCTCTATCATAGGGGAGCGTAAGGACCTTGTCAAACGGATGAAGAGTGGGGAGAGAGCAGCACGGTATGGTCACCCTACAATCTGTAGAGCTCCCCGTATTTGGTTTGCAGGTAACGGATATAGGGCTCGATGTTCAAAGGGGCGCCGGTGGCGCGCTCGATGAGTTCAGAAGCGGTATACTTGCATCCGTGTTGATAAATTTCATCTTTGAGCCAGTTGTGTAAGGTGCCGAACTCCCCCCGTTCCAACGCCAATGGGATTTCCGGATGGGCGCCCACCGCGGCCTCAAAGAGCTGAGCGCTCATGATGTTGCCGAGCGTGTAGCCCTGGAACTCGCCGCCGATCACGCCGCTGTACCAGTGCACATCTTGCAGGACACCATCCCGGTCGTCAGGCGCCATCATACCGATATCGGTCTTGTAGCGCTCCCGCCATGCCTCGGGCAGGTCACGCACCAGAAGCCGGCCCTCCAACAACGCCAATTCAAGATCAAAGCGTATGATCACATGCAAATTGTAGGTCACCTCATCGGCGTTGGTGCGGATCAAGGAGGGCTTAACCTTGTTTATAGCCCGATAGAAGACATCGAATGGCACCGATGCCAATTGCTGGGGAAAGGCAGTCTGGAGCCTGGGATAGAAGAAGCGCCAGAAGCCTCGGCTGCGACCGACGAGGTTTTCCCAAAGGCGCGATTGGCTCTCATGCATACCTGACGACGTCCCACGGGCCAGAGGGGTTCCCTCCAGGTCGCGCCGGATGCCCTGTTCGTACAGGGCGTGACCGGCCTCGTGCATGGTGCTGAAGAGGGCCTCTCCTAAGTCATCTTCCTTGACACGGGTAGTGATGCGCACATCCCCGGAGGAGAACCTGGCCGTAAAGGGGTGATGGGTTTTGTCTTGACGCCCGCGCTCAAAGTCGAACCCAAAGCGCGCGATGACTTCCAAACCAAAGGCCACTTGGTGCTCCTCAGGGAATCGGTGACGCAGGCATGTGTCGTCGGCTGCTTGCTGGGCCGTGATGGCCTGGAACATGGGTACCAGGTGCTGGTGCAGCTCGCAGAAGAGGGGACGCAGCATCGATGCCTTCATTCCCTCGTCGGCGAAATCGATGAGGGGATCAATGATATGCTCATACCCAGGGAAGAAACCTGCAAGCTGACGGCTCAGATCGAGCGTCTTTTCGAGAAAGGGCTCTACGGCGGCAAAGTCGTTTGCCTGTCGGGCCTTGGTCCATATTTCATAGAGAGTGGCCGTGTGGTTGGAGAGCTCCTCCATAAAGGCGGCGGGGACCCTGACCGCCCTTTCATAGTCGCGGCGTGCGATGCGGATGAGACTGGCATCGTCTGCATCGTAGGGGAGGCCCGCCTCATAGGGACGCAGCGCATCGAGCAGCCTGCCGATGTCTGGATGGGTGAGTTTCTCGTGGGCCAGTCGACGCAGGGTGGCGATCTGCCGCGCGCGGGCCTCGGCACCCCCTGGAGGCATATAGGTCGTCTGGTCCCAGTACAACACCGTCGCAGCGGCGTTCAGGTCGTTGATCTCTTGTGATAAGCGCTTGAGTTCTTGAAGTTTAGCTTTCACACGGCTTCTTCCGATGATCTCATGTTGTTATATCTTTTATAGAGGTAGAGCGCTTAGAAAATAAGTGTTCAAATCCCCCCAACCCTCTTAAAGGGGGATTGGGGGGATCTATGATGATTTTCCCGCCAGAGGGGGCTTCGCGGGTTATGAACCCGTCATGATGGGTTGCCGAGATGGCCTCTACGCCGTACTTCTCAGGGCCGTCTTTGCGACCTGCTCCTCTTCCGCCTGAATGCCCAATCGCTGTTCGGCTGCCCGCAGGATAAGCCCGAGCATCTCGCTGTACGACATGCCCGCGATCTTCGACATCTTTGCGAGGTGTCCGTCCCAGCACCACCCCGGGTTGGGGTTCACCTCGAGGAGCTTGGGGGTGCCTTCGGCGTTCAGCCTCCAGTCAAAACGGCAGTAATCCCTGCACTCGAGCCGCTCGTACAGCTTCAGGCAGCATTCCTCGACGAACTTCTCCGTCTCCTCGGGAAGCTGAGCGGGGATGGACTTAAGGCAGTTCCAGTATGGCGAATCCGGAAGCCACTTGGCCTCGTACCCGCATATCTTGGGCAGCTCCGGTGGAAGGGTCGAATAGTCCTCCTCGAGGATGGGCAAGACCGTATACGATTCAGGGGGATTTCCGATGATGCCGATAGTGATGTCCTTGCCGGTAAGAAATTCCTCGACGAGGAGGGGCTTCTCATAGCCCAGTTTTTCCCTGATCTCTGCGATGCCGTTGACGAGTTCTTCAATGGTATTTGCCACGCTCCGCTGGGTGATCCCGAAGCTCGAATCGCCGAAGTTGGGCTTTACGATGACGGGAAATCCGAAAGGCAGTTCAAAGGTCGTATCCTCCGGTTTGATAAAGAAGGCCTCGGGTACCGGGATATCCATCTCCTTGGCGATGCCGCGGATCAGCGACTTGTCGTAGCAAAAGGCAAGGCATTGCGGCCCAGAGCCGGTATAGGGGATACCGAGTATTTCCAGCAGGCTGGGGATATGGAGCTCCTTTTTGGCGTCGTTGTTGTAGCCCTCATCGCAGAGGTTCAAGATGAAGTCGATCTTCTCGTTTGCCTTCACCAAATCTTGAATGAACGTGTCATGGTTGTGGAGATAGGTGAAATGGTAGCCCGCATTCTCCCTGAGGGCCGCCTTCAGCTGGTCAATGGTATAAAAATCGTCGTCATCGAAGATACGCAAGGGCTTTAAGGGGTCAGGCTTGCTGGGATCGCCCATGAGCACCGCCACATTTTTGACAGCCCCTTTTTGTCTCCCCTTGAGAGGCGTCCATTCCTTTTTCACCACGCTGGTTACCAGCAGGCGGCGCTCCATCATGCCCAGGTCTTGGTTTCTTTGAGAATTCGTGGTAATTTCAGCGTTGAAGTCGATGTTGCTAAACCCCACTGTTTTTAACAGCCGGGTAAGATCCTCCCGGCTGTAGAGCCGTTCCGCATAGAAGTGATCTGCAATAGTACCCTTTTCCACGTGGTTGACCATCTCCCGGGATATCAGACGGTCCTCGTCAACGGAGAGTGACCGCTCACGGCAGACAAACCTCTTCTTATCTATCCATTCCCAGGAGTGTGACTTGAAATTCTCTTTGAGATATTCGCCATCTGCGATATCGATGATAAACCTGCCCCAGGGTTGCAAAACCCTGAAGACCTCTTTGAACACCTTGAGGTCTTCTTGCGCGGCTTCAAAGTATCCCAGACTATTGCCAAGGATCATTACCACGTCAAAGGTATCAGAGGGAAAGGGGATCTTGCGCGCATCTCCCTCGCGGAATCGAACTCTGAGGCCCTCGGCCTTTGCTGTCGATTTGGCTTTTTGAATCAGATAATGAGATCGGTCCAGGCCCTCGAGATTTCGATATCCCCTCCGTGCAAGTTCGAGCGAGTGTCTTCCCTGCCCACAGCACAGATCCAGTATTTTGTCCTCCGGGGATAGCTTGAACGTCTCGGAGAGGATATCCACCTCATGCCGGGTGATATTCTGGTCGTCCACGACATCTGCATCGGTCTTGAGGTAGAGGTGATTAAAGATGTTGCGCCACCAGTCGGGGTGTACGTGCTCTTCGAGGTCTCGGACGGGTCCTAGTATCTTTCGTTTGACTTTTCCGTTCTTCCCCCGAGGCAGGGGTTTTTCCGGGGCTGTCTTGGTTTCCAGAGCGGGTTTATCCGGCGGGGTTTTGGTTTGGAGGGGTGGGGTGTCAGGCAAATTTTTGGTTTCCATATCGGTTTTCAGGTAGAGGTGGCTAAAAATGGTGCGCCACCATTCGGGGTGTACGTGATCTTCAACGTCTTGATCGGATTCCTGGAACTTTCGTTTGCCCTTGTCATCCTTCCCCCGTTGCGGAGGTTTGTC
>Ga0214474_1001472_pt1 | contig 10894 bp, 6 predicted proteins | sample RVTome_2_FD_187335 | JGI IMG/M metagenome (GOLD analysis project Ga0214474, IMG submission 187335) | Soil microbial communities from uranium-contaminated site in the Upper Colorado River Basin, Wyoming, United States - RVT95D214 HiSeq ...
AAGCCTTTTGTATTTAGCGAAATCGTCTCTGAGAAGGTCATAGTACCTCCCGCTATTTTTGAATCCTCTGAAGAACCTTGTTCCAGCTTTCTGTTTGAAGGAAACTACCAGAAACATTTTCTAAAAGTGTTAGGAATACCGTATAGGGCATGGCCAGGGAGAGAATATCCTTCTCAATTATGGGTCTTGCAGAGACATCAAACATTCCCAGGATAGCACGGGGCTGTTCCCTCCCAATTTCCTTCAAAGGATAGGTGAGAATCGTTCCACATCCGGAACTAAATGGTGCATAGACAGCATCCGTTCTCTCTAAAGCATAGTTCGTCAAAGTGAAGAGTCCGGAGAGAATATCCGGCTCAGTGAAGAATGCTACAACCTCTGGTTCTGCACCGCTCTCAAATTGCTCAATGGGCTTGAAGACACAATAAGTTGCCGGTGCTCGTCTCGGTATCATCCTGGCGAAATATTCTCTGGCCCGTTCTGGTGTTTTGATATATCTTTCTCCCTCCATTTCACCCGGAATCCCGCAGGAGAGAAAATATTCGATATTAGGTCGTGGGGATTCAAAAAATCCCATATAGTAAGCCCCTCCAGGGCATCCGAAATGATCCTTGTCAAAATAAACGGTTGTCCCTTTCTTCCTCGCATTCTGAAGCAGTCCGATCATACACCCTGATATCCCCTCTTTTGGCGTGACTCCTTCAGGTTTATCGTTCGTGTAATAGACTCCCAATGGAGATTCTTTTAATCCCAAGGTTTTTTGGAATTGCTTCCACGACTCTTCAGAAAATGACTTCATTCTCATACCCTCCCTCCTGGTTTCTTTTTATCAAAAGTCTACCTGAAGCTAAAGTACAAAGTCAACCCTTCGACATCACCCATCCTGAAGGTTGTGGCTTGCTCAGGGTTGACCCTGCACTTTGATAAACTCAGTGTCCTGAGCATGCCGAAGGAAGTGGCGCTTCTCATATCCCGCTTTTAAAGGCAGGGCTTGGTGGCATGGAACGGGTCAACAAGTATTGGAGTTAAAAGGCATGCAGATAGTCCTGTCGGCATGGAGGTGAACCTTTTTGCTCATTTCGCCAGCCCCGTTAAAGTGGATTGGAAAGTTGATCCTGATTTTTTTACGGGGTCCTTTTTCTAAGGGGATCTTTTTTTTGGCTTGACACAATTGTAGGATATAACTATACTTCCTTCCGTCTGAATTAAATCTGCTTTAATCGAATCCAAATCATTACTCATAGGAGATCTCAAAATGCCAAGACGCGATGACATCAAGAAAGTGATGATTATTGGCTCAGGACCGATCGTCATAGGTCAAGCTTGTGAATTCGACTATTCTGGCACTCAGGCCTGTAAAGCCCTCCGAGAGTTAGGATATGAGATCATTCTGGTTAATTCGAATCCAGCAACGATTATGACCGATCCTGGAATGGCTGATGTCACTTATATTGAGCCGTTGAACCTTCAAAGGATGAAAGACATTATTGAAAAGGAACGACCGGATGCCTTACTGCCCAATCTCGGTGGCCAAACAGGTCTAAATCTCTCCTCAGAATTGTCACGGGCAGGCATACTAAAACAATATGGTGTAAAGATTATTGGCGTTGACATTGATGCTATTGAACGCGGAGAAGACCGATTAGCCTTTAAGGAAACCATGAAACGACTTGGCATTGAAATGCCGAGAAGTAAAATTGCTTTAAATGTGGAAGATGCCGAGGAAATTGCCGCTGAGCTCGGTTATCCAGTAGTCATCCGACCCGCTTACACTTTAGGAGGAACAGGAGGAGGTCTGGTCTATAATGTAGAGGAATTGCGTATTGTAGCCAGCCGCGGGATCTCAGCAAGCCTGGTTGGTCAGATACTGGTAGAGGAATCAGTTCTCGGATGGGAAGAATTGGAGCTTGAAGTGGTTCGTGACTCCAAAAATCAGATGATCACAGTCTGTTTTATCGAGAATGTTGACGCCATGGGTGTTCATACAGGAGACTCCTATTGTACTGCTCCCATGCTGACCATAGCTCCCGAGCTACAAAATCGCCTTCAGAAATATTCCTATGATATCGTCGAGACAATCCAAGTGATCGGGGGTACTAATATACAGTTCGCTCACGATCCAGAGACAGGTAGGGTTGTCGTCATTGAGATCAATCCCAGAACTTCAAGATCCTCTGCCCTTGCCTCTAAGGCTACAGGTTTCCCAATTGCCCTTGTTTCTTCAAAGTTAGCTGCCGGCATGACCCTCAACGAGATCCCATACTGGAGGGAAGGGACATTGGAAAAATATACTCCGTCAGGAGACTATGTGGTAGTTAAATTCGCTCGATGGGCATTTGAAAAATTTAAAAATGCAGAAGATAAGCTTGGTACCCAGATGCGGGCTGTAGGCGAAGTGATGAGCATTGGTAAAACATATAAGGAAGCCCTGCAGAAATCGATCCGCTCCCTTGAAAATGGCCGGTATGGACTTGGTTTTGCTAAAGATTTTTATGAAAGATCCCTGGATGAACTGATGGATCTTTTAAAAGAACCTTCGAGCGAACGCCAATTCATTATGTATGAAGCACTCCGTAAAGGGGCAAGCATAAAAGGACTTTATGAAAAAACTTATATCAAACCTTGGTTCATAGAGCAGATGAAGGAATTGGTAGAATTGGAGGAGAGGATACTCCATTATAAAGGTAAGATCCTCCCTGATGAACTATTGGTGAAAGCCAAGAAAGATGGTTTCGCTGACCGTTACCTCTCTAAGCTCCTCAATCTTTCTGAGAATGAAATCAGGAACCGTCGTATTGTCTTAGGTGTGTTTCAAGGTTGGGAGCCTGTACCGGTAAGCGGTGTGAAGAATGCCGCTTATTACTTCTCCACATATAATGCCCCTGATCAGGTGAAAGTGAGCAAAAGGCCAAAGGTCATGGTCCTGGGAGGAGGTCCAAATCGTATTGGCCAGGGCATTGAATTTGATTATTGTTGTGTTCATGCAGCCTTTGCCCTACGTGATGAGGGGTATGAATCCATTATGGTGAACTGTAATCCCGAGACGGTCTCGACTGATTATGATACTTCGGATAAACTCTATTTCGAACCTCTTACAGTTGAAGATGTATTAAGCATCTATGAGAAAGAAAAACCTGAGGGTGTCATCGTCCAATTTGGAGGCCAGACTCCCCTCAATATTGCAAATGAATTAGCTCAGGCCGGGGTGAAGATCGTCGGGACATCACCAGAAACCATTGATTTAGCAGAGGATCGGGATCGCTTTCGACAGATGATGGCTAAATTGAGTATTCCAATGCCTGAATCAGGGATGGCCAGTAATCTTGAGGAAGCCCTCCATGTTGCTGAAAGAATTGGCTATCCTCTCATGGTCAGACCTTCCTATGTCCTTGGAGGACGGGGCATGGAGGTGGTTCACGATGAGGAGATGCTCAAACAATATGTGACCGCAGCTGTGGGTGTGACACCGGAACGCCCTATCCTCATTGATAAATTTTTAGAAAACGCTATTGAGACCGAAGCAGATGCCATCTCCGATGGAACCGATGCCTTTGTGCCCGCAATTATGGAACATATTGAACTGGCCGGCATCCATTCCGGAGACTCTGCCTGTGTCATCCCACCCATCAGCATCCCTGCCAAGCACCTGGAAACCATCACCGAATACACACGAAAAATCGCCATAGAGCTTAACGTGGTCGGGTTGATGAATATCCAGTATGCAATTGCCAATGATCGAGTCTTTGTCTTGGAGGCAAATCCCCGTGCCTCCCGAACCGTACCTTTGGTCTCGAAGGTCTGCAATATTCCTATGGCACGTCTCGCCACCCAAGTTATGCTCGGTAAACGTTTGAGTTCCCTCAATCTCAAACCCAAATCCATCCGGCATTTTGGCGTCAAAGAATCGGTCTTTCCTTTTAATATGTTTCCAGAAGTGGATCCCCTTTTAGGACCTGAGATGCGCTCCACTGGAGAGGTATTAGGAATGGCCGACTCATTTGGTCTTGCTTTTTATAAAGCGGAGGAGGCTGCACAGCAACTCCTTCCCTCTGAGGGAACGGTTTTAATTACAGTTTCAAATCGGGAAAGACCGGCGGTTCTTGAAGTTGCTAAGGAGTTTGTCAGGTTAGGATTTAAAATAAAGGCGACCAATGGTACTCACAAATTCTTAGCGGAACATAGCATTGAATCCGAAAGCATTCTTAAGATGCATGAGGGACGCCCCAATATTGTCGATGGAATTAAGAATAAAGAGATTCAATTGGTCATCAATACACCCAGTGGCAAACTGAGCAAGTATGACGACTCCTATATTCGTAAAACTGCCATTAAATATAAGATACCTTACATTACCACCTTGGCCGCGGCCATGGCTGCTGCCAAAGGTATTTCCGCCTGCCGACAGGGCAAGGGCATTGTTCGTTCACTCCAAAGCTACCATAAGGATATCACTTAGAAAAAAGGAGTTAGTTACAACAAACTGCGAGGTGCGCCAACTCCTTGGAGGTTGGGACCCTTTAACCCTCCTCTCCTTTCATCCCTGGCCGCATTCGGAGGGCTCTGCCTTCAATTCCTTATGAGGTTCCCACCTCAGACTTGCTTTGTTTGAAATTCTTTTAGACAGGTAAACTCGATTAATCGGTCTAAGTTTTGGGATGTAAACACTTTACCACGGGTAGCCAGAAGTAACTTTTTCATATCCTCTCTTCGCACGCCGAATCCCCGCCCCGCAATACAAGCGATAACCTCGTATTTTGGCTGGTTGGGCGGTTGCCCAGCCATTGAAAGAGTTCCCAAATGTTGCACCCTTGTCACCTTGTCCCGGGCCGTGCCATCGTCTTCGGTAATTTTGGCTTCAATAAGGATCTGAGGGTTAAACTCGCTTGGAATGATAAAGTCAGGAGTCTGGTCAAAACCCGGAATACGTTCTGCCCGCTTTGTTTTTCGGTAGCTGATCTTTCCCTTGCTAAGAACGTCTTCGATTGCTGACTCAAGACTGTCTCCTACAAGCTCGCTGACAGAATCTCGATGCCCGGCAAATGGCCGTCCCAGGAATCGTTCATAAAGGAGCATGGGATATGGGACCCCCATGTTGGTGAGGTGTTGAATGCTTTCCTTCCCAAATCTTGTATCCGCCTTGTCAAGCCGGTGGAGTTTGCTCTCCCCCACCTGCGGAGATCCCTCATTGAACAGCTGACATGCAGCCTCAATTAATGCCTTGACCCTTTTCCCGGTGACTGCGCCTTTCTTCAATGGGTTCAGGGGGGCGAGTCGAATCTTCCGATCAAGAGCGCGAGCAAATCCCTGGTCAATCTGAACATCTGTCCTTTGTGTTGCAAGGTAAGCCCATTCAGGAGGGGTAAATCCAAGCATGGTACGTATCACAATGATTGAAATAGGAACATCAAAAGCAACTCTTGATATGGATTCATGAGAGATATCTTCAAAGGCCGATGTCGCTTGCTTCAATGCTTCATAACCCTTCTCGAAAACAGGGTAGTCTATAAAACCAACACCCTTTGGCATCACAAGGAATTCCGATACAAGACAGGAAAATACAGCAGTAACAAACTCATCCAGATTTGCTTCCACCTCGGAGAAGGGGACCTCAAAAGGAAATCTCATTTTCACCTACCTGGTAGGGTTCTGCTACCTCGCGCACCATTGCATAACGGAACAGTGGGGCCATGTCAAAATCATTTGTCAGGTATTTCTCTATTGCTTCAACCCCACCGAACGCACTCAGATGATGGGGTAAAATATCAAGCTTTTCCAGAGCTGTTTTCGTCTTCTCCCATGAGTTACGGAGGTTCCAGACAGCCAGACGTATGAGGTGCCCATAAGTGATGCAACGGATATCGCCCTGTGTCGGCTTGACATTTCCTTCCCTGAGTCTTTCCAGATCCAGATGTACCAAATCGGCCACTTCCTGAGGCGTACTGGCAATCAAGCTCTTCGAGACCGTCCCGTGTAAGCGACATACGAAAATGGTGTCAATGATGGAGGAGGTCGTTCCATTGATGTGAATCGAAGCTCCCATCTCAGCTGGGCATGGGATGGAAGCCGAGCATGTAAGCCCGGCATCGAGGAGAGCAACCGCGATGGGATAATACGCTTCGATCTTATTGTGATGGTAGGTAAAAACAAATGGGGCGCTAGGTTTTAAAGCAATTGCCATTCGCCGGAAAACACTTGAAAGTCCCTGTGTAAAATGATCAAGACCTCGCTTCATCGTCACATTTCCGGTTAATTCATCGGGGTGTCGTGTCGACGAAGTCTTAAAATTGGGGTCGTCATTGTCCATCAATCGTCGAAGCCACACATAGCAGAAGTCCATCAACTCAGCATACTGGACATTTCCGAAATAGGGGGGATCTGTGAAAACCGCATCCAGCGTGTTGGCCGGGAGATCCGCAGATGTCGCACTCTGGCAGTAGAGGTTCACCTGTCGCTTTTCAGGGTACGATCCGTCGTTCTGCTGGGCTCCAATCCACTCCCCGGGGAGATAATGCAGCGTTTTCTTTCCCTCGTAATATCGTATTTCAAAGGGTCGGTTACAGTATGACTTCGCCTTCGCGTATTTGTCAATAATGTTGGTCCATCCACCGCTTCCGACGTTCGTCCCGTCTTCATTGGAAATACCGAGAAGGTTTGATTCACACTGAACAAGCCCCACTGGAAAACCATGAACCGAAAAAATATCCAGAGATTTTAATGCCCCGGAATCATATCGACAGAGCATATTCTGATAACGAAGAAGGTCTGAGAGATTGGTTGCCAGGGCGCTACGAATTCTTTCATTCGCTTCCTTGTTGATTTCCTGGCAACTTAATTCCAGGCCGAATAATTGCCGGGCATTGAACATCTCCCGGTATTTCTTATACCCCCACCGATGGAGACGATTCGTTTCATCTCCTGAGGGGATTTCATCGTGAGGGACGAACTTTAGCTCTGTTTTTGCTGAAAGGGATTCAGCTTCCGAGTAGCAATTTAGATCCTGATCATCCGGCTTCTTAAAGAAGCGACCCCTGTGAAGGGGCTTACAAATAGAACAATGGTACTCAATGGCAAACATCCGATGCTGGGGCGGACCCGATTCAGGAACAGGATAGGAGTTTTCTCTACCACAACTTGGACAAGTGCAGACGTTTCGTTTGGCCAGGCCTATAAGCTGCAAAGGTGCCTTACAGGAAGTACAAACGCCCGGATTCTTGCGGTCTTTCACCTCAATAAGGGCTTTGCAGGTTGCACACAAAAAAACATTTGTTGGGTGTCTTCTGTCTTCAGCCACCAGGTATCCTGGGAAAAGTTCGATATCTTTGCCGCAATATCGACAGGATTGTAATTTGACCCATAGGAAATACTTGACCTGAGCGTTTTCGGATCCACATTCTAGGCATTTTGTGCAGTAAAGATGCCCGATTTCATGGTTCAAATGAAAGACCAATTCATTTGCAGCTTTTCTGTAAGCCTCTACGTCGAGATTCCCAATCTCTTGACGGACAATCCAGTAAGCCATCGGATTAATATCATAGCCAACGATATCACAACCTACTCGATTCGCTTCGATGAGCGGGGTGCCTCCCCCCATGAAAGGGTCCGCAACGCGAATTCCTTTCAAGTTGTTTGAATGAAAGAAGGACTCTCTTAGAGGCCTTTGTACAAATTCGGAAAGAAGGAGTGCCCGGAAGAGAGTACCGGGCCGGCGGGCAAACCACTTATGGACGGCAATGACAGGGCGGTAATTCTGCTGTATCTGCTTCTCCCGCAGAGCCAGATCCGCAACAAAAGGAATATCAAAATTCTTTTCTATGGACATGGTCTATACCCGGACTAATCTCCAGAGAGATGAAAATCTATTAACCGATTCCGAAGGCAACATCAACTCAGTTTCAAGTGCCGGAGTCAAGCTTCCAAAATGTTAGCGGCTGAAGAACAAAGGCATATACAAAATATCAGATTGGAGAGAAAAGGGAAAGACTTTTTTGATTTCATCATCTTCTTCATACCCTGTTGTCAACCAAGACATGACCATATGCGAATGAGGACCACCTGGGAGGAAAACACGATAGAAAAAGCAAGGGCGGCCTTAACACTTTCTTCCTGAAATCTTCGATTCCAAAAAGTTCGGAAAAGGTGTATATTACATTTCATGTCTGGTCTCCATTGCCCTCTTTATGAAAGCGAATATTGGAAAAGGAATGTACGACTTTAAATCACTGTCTGCGTATGACTTCGAGATCTTAGTCAGGGATCTTCTTCAGAAACACTTGGGGATCTTTCTAGAATCGTTCAAATCCGGACGGGATCAAGGGATTGATCTGCGATATGCACCCGCCAAGGATCAATCACTCATCGTTCAGTGTAAGCATTATGGGGGAGCGGGTTACTCAGGACTCTTTGTTGCCCTCAAGAAGGAGGTCGTCAAAGTTAAGCGCCTTTCTCCGATGCGTTATTGTGTCGCTACCTCAGTGCCACTTTCTCCCGCAAACAAAGAGGAAATTCACCACCTATTTCAACCGTTTTGCAGGACTCCCCAAGATATTTTCGGCCTAGAAGACCTAAACAATTTGCTCGGACAGTTTCCAGATATCGAACGAAAACACTTCAAGCTGTGGCTAACCAGCACAACGCTGCTGGAAAGGATTCTTCATAGCGCTCTATACAACCAAACATCTATGCTTGCTGAGGAGATTCGGAATAAAGCGAAGCTCTACGTTCAGAATGAGAGCTTCTTCGATGCCCAAAAAGTTCTCAAAAAGTATAATTATTGTATAATATCTGGCATTCCCGGAATCGGCAAGACATTTCTCGGGGAGATTCTCCTCCTCCAGTACATCAGCAATGGTTACGAACCGGTTGTTGTGCGAGCGCACATCCGGGAAGCATTTTCCTTGCTGAAAGCATCAACAAAACAGGTATTCTACTATGATGATTTTCTTGGACAGACGGGCTGGGAAGACAAACTTGAAAAGAACGAAGAGCAGAGCATCCTCGATTTTCTTAAGTATATCAGAACGCACAAGCACGCCAGATTCATTCTAACAACGAGGGAGTACATCCTGCAACAGGCAAAAAACATCTACGAGAAACTACATGCCTCGGATTTCGATCACGCAAAGTGCCTTATACGGCTTGAATCCTACACCCGTCGTGATCGAGCTCATATCCTGTTTAATCATGTGTATTTCTCCGCGCTTCCCAAGCCATACAAGAAAGCTCTCACCCAGAAAGACGTGCTCCTGAGTATTGTTGATCACAAAAACTACTCGCCGCGAATCGTCGAATGGATGTCGGATTACCAGAATTTTCGAGACTGCATAGATGTTGATTATCCGAAGCGGTTCATAGCCACTTTGGCCAACCCTAGTGAACTCTGGCGTCATGCTTTCCGTAACCATCTCACGCCCCCATCGCGCGGAGTGCTACTGGTTATGATGACATTCCAATCTGACGTCGAGCTAGCTGACCTCAAGGATGCGTTCGAGTCCTTTCGCATGCAGGAGGTGAAACTTTTTGGTGCTGCAACAACCCCAAACGAATTCATGACTGCGCTGGACGAATTGGAAGGATCCTTCATCAGGTGCGAAAGAGAGGAACACGAGGTTGTCGTCGCCTTCCACAATCCGTCTGTGCAGGATTTTCTAAAGAAGTATTTGGCGGAGAACGCTGAAGTACTACGCATGCTATGTTCCAGTATCATATTTTACGACCAATTTCGGGCACTCTGCACGGCCCGTCCCGGATAGGAAGTGCAAGAACACTTATCACGCGGGCTACGTACCGACACCCACCTTATCGCGGAAGCGATGATTCGGACAGTGTTGCGCACGGCGAAAGGGAGGAGACTTTATAAGAAACCTGATGGCAGTTTCATGCACATCAGAGAAGTTGAGACAACGATTGAGAAGAACATCGCGCATGCATTGAAGGTCGCGAGGGACTTTCCTAATACACACCAGAAGTACGTTGCAAGTCGCCTGCTGGATTTTGAGAGGGCAAGGATCGAGAATGGAACAGGGGACCTCGGGGACATCTCAGAGCCACTTAACGCAGCTCTTGCTCTTGATGCCGTTGCATCAAGTCGAACCGCAGTAGCGGAAGCAGCCGCACGGAAGTTTGAAAATGTCGAGCAATACCAATACGAAGAGTTAAATGACATTATTGCCTTACAGGACTTCATCTGCGCAGCTCCAGGAGCGGTGAGTAATGCTTTGGTCGAACGGGTCAGGGCCAAGATTAAAAAGGATGCGGATGTCATTTTCGATTGGAATATCTCGCAGGCAGATGATGAGGAAGAGATAGAAGATCTTCGGAACGTAGCCGATACAATGGAGAAAGTTTTCAGTGTCGCTCTGAATTCAATTTACGAGCAATTGGACGAAAAGGAGGAGGAACTTCGCAATCATTCTGACGAACACCCTGACGAAGATTACGAGGAGAGTTACCATGCCCGCACAGAGGCAACCGATGAAGAGATATTGTCTATGTTTGGAAGCCTCCTGGAGTAAAGAAAAAGCCGAACAATCTCATTGCCACGAACAGTGAACACACACCAGGCCGCTTCGCTCTGTGCCTTCAGGGGGAAACGGGATGAAGCAATACACCCATCCAAAGATTTACAGATTTCTATTTCTAACCAATTGTACTCCTTTTCCCTTGGCTATTCTTCTTATCATTCACCAAAGTATTGACCGGTGGGAGGAGGCTTTCATTCCTGGGCACATTCGGAGGGGTCGCCCTTTAATTTGGAGAGGGCGTGAGGAAGAGCTGGCAGGATTACGCTGAGATTCTCCTTCACACTTTTTGGACTTCCTGGAAGATTAACGATCAGACTTGAACCTCGAATTCCCACAACGGCTCTTGAGATCATTGCGTAGGGGGTCTTTTTTAG
>Ga0214474_1001475_pt1 | contig 10877 bp, 8 predicted proteins | sample RVTome_2_FD_187335 | JGI IMG/M metagenome (GOLD analysis project Ga0214474, IMG submission 187335) | Soil microbial communities from uranium-contaminated site in the Upper Colorado River Basin, Wyoming, United States - RVT95D214 HiSeq ...
AGTTGAGAACGGCACGCCCGTCGTCATGGGCAGGATCAGCCTGAAGAACGGCCCCGAGGAGTTCTCGAAGGTGAAGGACCTCGAGTTCGTTCGAACTAGGCACCCCGACCTCAGGATCAAGGTCGCGATCACGGGCCCGACCACTCTCGGCATGACCTGCGGCAGCCGCAGGATCAAGTCACACTACAAGAACATCATGGACTTCAGCCTGTACGAGGACATCGCAGTCGCCCTCGCCCCGATCGCCAAGGCCATCACCGATCGGGGCGCATATGTGCAGATAGACGAGCCGTTCCTGTCCCAAGGCTACAGGGATCTCGAGGCTAGGGTCGGCCTGATCGACAACATCGCCAGCGGCCTCCCAAGGGAGAAGGTCAGCGTCCATGTTTGCGGCTTCGTGGGCGGACACGGGGTTGTCGACCGCCTCCTGGACCTCGAGAACGTGTCGGTGCTCAGCTTCGCGTTCGCCGGCCGGACCGAACAGAGGAACATCGAACATGTCTCCAGGAAGGGATTCGAGGACGGGGACAAGAAGCTCGGGGCCGGTTGTATCGCAGTCACAGCTCTGTCTGAGGCGGAAGTGAACTATCCCGATGTCGTCGCTGCCAAGCTGAAGGACATAGCCAGCAAGGTCGGGAAGGAGAACATCGCCTATGCACACCCCGACTGTGGTATGAGGGCTACGAACAAATCTCTCGTCCCAATCATCCTGAACAACATGCGGGCCGGGGTCGACCTGTTCGGCTGACGGCTCGTGAAGAGGCACGGTCACGTGGGCTCGAGCCTGTTGAACGAGAAGGAGGCTAGGCGAAACGTCACATATCTCGCCTCTTTGGACTTCATAATCAGCCTGGGCTTCGGCCTGATCATGCCGCTGTTTCCTCTCTACCTGACATATCTGGAAGAGGATTCCGCCAATCTGGGGCTCCAGGTCGGGATACTCTTCGCATCGTTCATGCTCATGAGGGCCCTCTTGGCGGCGCCCTTCGGCCACCTCTCCGACAGGGTCGGGAGGAAGAGGATCATTCTGATCGGCAGTTTCCTGTACGCCATCCTCGCGATACTTTTCACCGTGCCCGACGACTGGTTCGGGCTCATCTTCGTCAGAGCCTTCCAGGGGGTCGCGAGCGCGATGGTCTGGCCGGTGAGCGAGGCCCTCGTGATAGATTCGTCGCCGCCGTCGATGCGCGGCGCTTCCCTGGGTAAGATCGTCATGGCGGCCAACCTCGGGATGGTCATCGGGCCGTTCGTGGGAGGAGGTTTGTTCGGCCTGGCATACCACACTCTGGGATTCTCGCTCGAAGACAGTTACAAGTTCCCGTTCTACTTCACTGCGATCCTCGCGCTCGGTGGTGGGGTATTCGTTTGGAGGAATGTCACGGATGCCGTCGTCCCACGAGAGAGCAAGACGAAGCTGTCTTTGCATCAGATGTTCAACCCGGATGGAATGGACAGGCAGGGCCTGAGGAATCTGAAGGTGCTGTACACGAACGCCGCGATGGAGGGATTCGCCTTCGCAAGTATCGGACCTCTCATGATATTGTTCCTCGACTTCAAGTTCCCCGCCCTAGGAGCGGACACGATACCATTGATCATCGGAGTGGGGATGGGCCTGGGCGCCCTCATTGCATATCCCTCTGGGAGGCTGGCGGACAGGGTGGGCAAGAAGAAGATGTTCGTGATCGGGGGCTATTTCGCGTTCATTGGCACCATGCTGATCCCTATGGGAGTCCTTCTCGCGGTGGTCATTGTCTTCCTGGCGATGAGAAGCATGGCCTTCCAGGTTTCGAGCCCCGCCTTGAGGGCACTCCAGGCGGACATCGTTCCCGAGTCGATCCGAGGGAGGCTTATCGGGGTTCTCGAATCCATGTCCAACGCTGGTTCCGTGGTCGGGGCAATCGCTGGTGGCCTGATGTGGGACATATTCCGCGGGATGGACTTCGGAATGGCAGCACCGTTCGACGGGACGATAGTGCCATTCCTGGTCTCCGGAGGGCTGGGAGTTGTCACGGTGTCCATGGTCCTCTTCCTCGTCAAAGAGCCGAGGTCGCCACAACCGGACGCGGTTCGTCGTTGAATGCGCATTGATGCTGGCCACCAGTTTTGCGTTGCATGTGGTAGTCGACTTTAAATAAGCCATTCCCGGATTCTCCGGCTACACGGGTGGAGGCATGGCTGGTGAACTCACCGTCTCGGAAAGGATCCTGTACCATCTGAGCAACTACACGAAGTACGAGGACAAGTACGAATCACCCTTCGATGTGACACAGGATGGTATATCGCAGGCCTGCGCGATATCCAGAGCGCACGCCGCAATAGAACTCAAGAAGCTGAAGGCGTCCGGCATCGTCGACGAGAGGCTCTCCCATGTAAGAAGGGGGAAGTCCAGGAGGAAGGTCTACTTCCTCACATTTGCAGGCAAAGCGAACGCGAAGGATGTCCTTCAGTATGTCAGAGACAATGGGATTGCGCCCGCGGTCGACCCCTCTCGCGTTTCCCCTGAATCCACGGGCAGAGAGAGGAAGGCCAAGAGGTCCTCGCCGCTTCCAACGGTGAGGGAGTTCTTCGGAAGGAAGACTGAGCTGAGGGAAGTCGGCGAGGCGCTCGCAGATGCCGGCACGAAGATCGTCGCAGTCAAGGGGATACCAGGGATAGGGAAGACGACGCTCGTGGCGAAGGCGGTGTCCGAGATCACCGGGCAACGCGTGTTCTGGTACTCGGCGAAGCCATGGGACTCGGGCAAGGTCCTCGCCGACTCCCTTGGCAGGTTCTTTTCGGACAACGGGGGCCGGAAGCTGGCGGCGTACCTGGCCTCGGGCAAGTTCGAGCTCGGTGAGCTCAGCTTCTTGCTGAGCGAAGAGCTGGCGGAGAATGGTTACACATTCGTCTTCGACGATGCAGATTCCTCCAGCGGACTGCAGGAATTCCTCCGGATGTTCAGGCACAGCAGCGGCTCAGCGAAGATCGTCGTCGCGTCGGAGCATGACCCCGGCTTCTATGAGTCATCAGACAAGGTCGCAAGGAAGGAGGTGAGGGAGCTCGAGCTCGGAGGTCTGGACGTCGAGGCATCGCTGCAGCTCCTCAAGACCCGAGGGATCGACGGGCAGGTGGCCCGAGAGCTAGTGAAGGTCACGAACGGTCACCCGCTCTCGCTCGAGATGGTGACCGAATCCAGCCCTGTCGAGGCGAAGTACCAGGTGTCGAGATATTTCGAGGAGAAGTTCTACTCGGCGCTGTCACAAGATGAGAAGTCGCTGATCCAACTGGCCTCCGTATTCCAGAGGCCGTTCCCGCCGGACGCGATTCCTAGGGACCTGAAGCAGGCGAGGAAGGGGTCGATGCTACGGGAGGTCGCCCCGGGAAGGTTCGAGATCCACGCCTCTCTGAGGGACTTCGTGTGCAACGCGATGACCAAGGATGAGCGGTCGAGCTGGCACAGCGTCGCTGCTGACTACTATCTGAGGACAGGGGACGCACAGGAACGCCTCTATCATCTCATCAATGCCAACCGAAGACTCGAGGCCGAGATGCTCATGGCGCGCTCGGGTGAGTCCCTTCTCGGGGACGGCAACGTCCAAAGGCTCTGGGAGGCGGTATCGAGGTTCGAGCCGGCCAAGCCGAAGTACAGGGAGCAGGTACGCCTCCTCAAAGCGCGCATTGCCAGCCTGGCCGGGCACTACGACCTCGCGTGGTCACAGCTCAAGGTCCTTTCCCGGGAGGAGGACGCGTTCGTGAAGGCGGAATCCCTGGTTGAGATGGGCAAGATCAGGAGCAAGAAGGGCGAATTGGAGCCCGCGCTCCGGCTCTTCACCGAGGCCCTTGACGCCGGGAATGATTCGCCATCTATCCGGGCCAAGGCGCTGAGAGGAATGGGCGTCGTGGAGGCAAAGCTCGGCGACTACGGCAAGGCCCAGGAGCTCCTCGAAAGGAGCGCCGTGGATGCGATGGCCGCTATGGATTCGAAGGCAATGCTTATGGCGCATATGGAGCTGGGGAACGTATTCATCGGCCGCGGGATGTACGAGGAGGCGATAGGCCACTTCTCGAAATGCGCAGCAGGGTTCGGGCCGGTTGAGCTGGCGAACGTGTACGTGAACATGGGCGTCGCGTCACAATACCTCGGTCGTCCAGAGGAGGCAAGGCTGCATCTCGAGAACGCGGTGCAGCTCGCGGATTCCACTGGCCAGCCGCGGTCGAAGGCCTATGCGCTCACATCCCTGGCTGATGTCAAGATCATCTCCGGAAAGCCTGAGGAGGCCAGGGAGCACTGTTTCCACGCCCTCGAGATACTCACTGAACTAGGCGACAGGATCGGCATATCCGCCGCATACGCCAACCTTGGCATAGCCGAGAGGGTCCTGGGGAACCTGTCCTCGGGCGAGGAGTACTTCAAGGAAAGCATCCAGGCCCTTGATGGCATGGACGTCCCCAAGAGTCTTGGTCAGCGCATGTTGGAGTACGGCATACTCCTCATGCAGAAGAACGACCTACGAGGTGCGCGGAAGGCCCTCGAGGAGTCCGTGAGTCTCTTCAACGGGATTGACGCCAAGGACCTGTCGGACAAGGCGGAAAAGGCATTGGTCGAGATCGACCGTTCGCTGAAGTCACGATGATTGTCGGCCATGCGTCCGTGTTCATCACACTTGTGGCATCGATTTGAGCCAGTCGACATCTGAGACGTAGATCTCCCTGATGTCCTTGAGGTCCCAGAGAAGCATGGCGAGCCTCTCGAAGCCAAGTCCCCAGGCGAGCACCGGCTCCTTGACGCCCAAGGGTTCCGTCACCTCTGGTCGGAAGATGCCTGCGCCCCCCAACTCCATCCACTGGCCGTTCCAGAATATCTCGACCTCGAGCGACGGCTCCGTATACGGGAAGTACCCTGGCCTGATCCTGATCTTCGGTATCCCCATCCGCCTGTAGAACTCACGCAGGACGCCGCATAGCATGTCGAAGTTGGCGCCCTTCTCGCATATGATCCCCTCAATCTGAGTGAACTCCGGCAGGTGTGTCGAGTCCATCGCCTCGTTCCTGAAGATCCTGCCTATGCAGAACGCCTTGAAGGGCGGGTTGGGGTTGTTGGCGATGTACCTGATGGTGTTGACGGTCGTGTGCGTCCTCAGGAGCGCCCTCTCGGCCTCCTCCCTGCTCCACTTGTACCTCCAGCCGAGCGAGCCGGTCGTCCAGCCGTTCTCGTGGACGTTCCTCACCCTATCGACGAGCGCCTCATCGCTGGAGATGTCGATCTTCGCGGGTTTCTTGACATAGAATGTGTCTTGAAGCTCCCTGGCAGGGTGGTCCTGGGCCGTGAACAGGACGTCCATGTTCCAGAACGCGCTCTCAACGAAGTCCCCCCTGAGCTCGGTGAAACCCATATTGAGGAAGATCGACCGGACCTTCTCGATCTGGATCGTCAGGGGGTGCATGCGGCCGCCTCGCAGCGTTGGCGCGAAAGCCTTCACATCGTACCGTCTGACCTCGACATCTCGCCACTTGCCTGACTGGATCAGCTCCGGGGTGAGCTGGGCGACCTCCTCCTTGACCTCGAGCCCCATGCTCGCGATTCGGGCTCCTGGTTCGGTGAGGGATATCGTGCGGACTGTCGTGTGCTTCTCATTAACGATGTCCTTGCGCTGCTTGAGCGATTCGACGACCTCTCTCTTGACGTCGGATTCCTGGAGCTCCCCCTTCGCGAGTCTCTCGATTAGGAGCTCGTCCTCGCCCTTTCCATTCAGGGCTCCTCTGCCCTTGTCAGTGAGAGTGATGATAGTGTCAGTCTTGTCCTTGGACACCTCGCCCCAGCCTTTCTTCTTGATCCATCCGAGCGCGATCGAGATTTCCTCATCCTTGAGCCGCCCGCTCCGCTTGAGGTCCGCCATAGACCCTTTCCCGCCATGGTTCTTGGCCAGAACCTCTGCCGCCACCTTCTCCGGAAGGGGCCTTCCGGCCACCTGCGGGCTCTTCAAGGCATAGCTCTTTCGGATTGTCTCATCGATCTTCACGAGCCCCTTCGCCTGGAGCCACGAGGATGCGTTCATGACCTCGACCAGCTGGCCGAGGCCACTGATCTTGAGTATGTCCTCCGGGCTCGCCTGCTTGAGCTCGTGAAGCGCCTTCAGCACCTTCTTCTCGAAGAAGTTCAGCTGGTCCACGATGTCCTTCTCTGACATGCCGGAGGTTCATCGGGAGTACCGCTTATGTACTTTTCCGGAGCGAGCTGGCCCGTCAGTAGTCGATCTCTTCTTCGTACGGCTTGATGTCGAAAACCGGGCTACCGTCGAGTGCGTCCAGCCCCTTCACCGTCACGATGTTCTTTCGGATGCTGACGAGCTCCACGAGTGTCAGCCCGAGCTTGTTGGGGCGTGTGGGAGACCTCGTCGCGAAGACCCCGACAAGCGGTTTCGCGGGGTCCTTGTTGGGGTGCACCTTGAACACGGTCTCACGCATCTTGTGGAACCCGAATATCACCCATATGTGCTTGAAGTGGCCGAGCTTGTACAGCCCTTCCAGGAACTCCTTCTTGAAAACCAGCTCGGACTTGATATCGTCCCAATCCTCCGGCTTTTCCGTGACACCGTTCTTGACGACCGCGATGGGCTTCAGCCTCAAGGCCATCCTTCCTGTCAGTCCCTCACGAAGAAATCTTCGATGACGTCTTTCGCCTTCTCCCTTTTCCTCTGGTGCTCTTCCAGGAACTTCCAGACCTTGTCCAGCAGCAGCTGTTTGCACTCCCCACAGAGGATCTTCCCCGACCTGCAGTCGGAGTACAGCTTGGCCAGTTTCTGGTCGTCCGGCTCGAATAGGAAGGTGTTGTAGGCGTGAACGGAGCATATCTCGGGGTTCCCGCCGAGCTTCCTCTGCTCTTCGACCGACACCCTTCCGCCCGTGAAGGCGTTCATGACCTTCTTCTTGACGGTCTTCTTGTCGTCGGTCGTGAAGATGGTCGTGTCGGCTCCTGCCGAGGTGGACATCTTCTCAGCGCCAACTAAGGAGGGCATGAGCTTGGCGTGTATCAGCGCGGGCTTGTAGTATCCGAGGCCTTCTGCGATGTCCCTCGTGATCCTGAAGTGCGGGTCCTGGTCTATTCCGCACGGGATGAGGCACGGGACCTTCTTCTTCCTCTCCATGGACTCGAGGAAGCATGGCACCGTCTGGATGCTCGTGAAGAATATGCTCCCGATGTTGTTCGAGTTGTCGAACCCGAACACCGCGCGGATCGTCGAGAAGGTAATCTTCTTCGCGGCCTTGATGGCTGTCGGGTACATCGTCTTGATGTACTCGGTGTCGAGGAATATGTTCGTGAGCTTTGGGTCGAATCCGAGGGCGATTATGTCTAGGGCGTTCTCATAGCCCCACTTCTTGGTGTCCTCTAGGCTGAGATGGTCGTAGAACATGAACTTCTCGTCGTCGGTGAGCTGGAACCACAGCTTCGCCTTGAAAGTGTCCTGAAGGTACCTCGCGAATATCCAGGGCATGACATGCCCGAGGTGTATCGGGCCGGAGGGCCCCCGTCCAGTATACAGTGAAAACCCGTTGCCCTTGTCGTACTCATTCAGGATCCAGTCCATGTCCCTGTGCGAGTAGAATATCTCACGCCTCAGCATGTGGTGCAGAGGTCCATACTTAGAGAGCCGCTCCCGCAGCGCGTCATCGATCTTCTTCGTGCCGAAGCGTTCGACGAGGACGTCGTAGTCGACGTCGCCTGAAACCTTGTAAGGCGTGACAACGAATTCCTGGTTCATCGGGCCACTTGCGTTGGGTTAGACTGTACGATATTATATGTCTTGCTCTGGCCCGGGTCAGGGCCAGATTATGGTTGAACGCTCCCGAGTATCTCGGGAGCGAAGAGAATCAGCTTTCTGCCTACTTCTGAACGAGGTAGTAGCCTGCGGCCTTCTCCCTCGCCTTACGTTTCACGAGGCCCTTGGACTGGAGTTCGTCGAGCGCCCTGAGCACGAAATTCTTGGGCGCCTTGACGAGGCCGACGATCCTCTCTGCGTTCGCCATCTTCTCCTCGCTGTCCAACCCCGCCTGCTTCATGGCGTTGTAGACCTTCTCAGCGTACATCGACAGTCCTTCGGGCATGGTCTCGATTCCCGACGGGCGCGTGTCCCAGGCCATCGTTCAATGGTTTCGGGATTCGGCCGTCTTGGGCGGATTTGGATAGCCCATCTTAATACTTTTCGAGAAAGGACAAAAGGGGGCTCCGGACAGGCCAGCGAGGATCTGCAGGGCTCTCTGAGGGCGTCTGGCAAAAGATATATGACGCCAAGCGTCCCTTGGATGGACGATAGCGTCAACGGGGATACCGATGGCTTGCGGTAGGGTGCTCACGTGCGTGTGCGCGGTCGTATTTGTAGTTGCGTTAGTCCATTCATCGGCAAATGCGAGCGCACTGGAGAGGAATGACGGCGATTTCTGGAGCTATTCTGTTTCAGTTGACATCTCCGCCCTCGACCCTTCGGATCTCAATATCACCGACATGCCAATCGACCTCTCGGGGATCGAGGTTACTGGAGAGATTCTGTATGAGTTCCTCGGGAAGGACAACATCTCCATCGATGGGACATCCCATCCGGTCAATGTGATGGCTGTTAGCGGCTACCTCGAGGGTTCTGTAGGCTTGATCGGGCTCGAGGCCTCTCAGACGATCCAGGGGCACGTCTTCGAGACGTCAGAAGGACAGGGCACAGTGAGAGATGACCTGACTCTATGGACGAACCTGACGTGGGGCGTGGGCAGCTTCGCCTACCTCATGAAGTATGAGAGCAGACTCATCAACATCTACGCACCGCCGCTCATGTCAGGATTCGACCCGGGGTCCATCGTCTTGGGAGGATCCTGGGACGAGACTGTCCAGGTCCGCACGATCGCTATCAACGTCACAACGGGCGCCGTCGTATCCGACACGAATTCCTCAGTTGCGACCCACTTCGTAGTCGCTGCCGAGACAGAAGAGGTTTCCACCCAGGCGGGACGGTTCACGGCTTTCGAGGTCACAGCGTCCGAGGACGAAGGGACGAGGGTTGTCTATTGGTGGTCGGAGGATGTGGGCAACTTCGTGATGCAGGAAACATATCTCGGCAACGGCTCGGAGCCCGCCGAGACGATGATCCTCCGGGATTACAACAATGAGTCGAGTTCGGGTATCCTCGTCTTCGTTGCCATAGGCGCCGTCGCCCTGGCTGTCGCCTTGATCGTGCTCGGGCTAGTGTTGCTTAAGCGGAGGTCGAGGGGCGTGCAGCCGAAGCCTCCCCCCGAGCTCCTGCAACTACCTCCATCTTGACGCTGGGCGACACTCCAGCAGCAAGTCGCTCTGCATGATCTTCGATTGTCCAATTGTCCAGGCGTGATATTCTGGGTTTTAATAGACGTACGATTTCACCCTCTTCAGAGGATGATAGGTTGGCTAGGGCAGTCCTGAACCCTCTGACGAAGGAACAAGAGGACGCAGTGCATGCGGAGTCAATCAGGATTCTTGAGGACATCGGCATAAAGGTCACCAGCACCGAGGTGCTGGGAATCCTGAAGGAAGCAGGCGCTGTTGTTGACCACAAGACGCAGATAGTCAGGATATCCGAGGGGTTGGTCAAGGACTCCCTTTCCAAGGCGCCAAAGGAATTCCTGATGTGCGGCAGGGATAGATCGAAAGACCTGCGGCTCCCGGCCACAAGGGTTCAGGGAGTGAACGACGGCCAGCCCACCGACGTCTGGGACATCGACACGCAGAGCAAGAGGAAGTCCAGAATCAATGACCTCATAGACCTGACGCTTGTGTGCGATGCGATGGCGGAGGTTGAACTCTATTGGCCCGAGGTTGTGGCCACCGACCTGCCCCCCGAGGTCTCCAACAGCCATGAGTATGCTGCTTCCACATTCTACACTGGCAAGCACGTGCAGCACGGGGCGGGGGACAAGACGGACGCTCAGTGCCTCATAGACATCGCGTCGGCGATAGTCGGCTCTGAGAAGGAGCTTCGCAGGAGGCCGATAGTCTCCATCACTCATACTCCGATCACCCCCCTGCGCTTCGAAGAAGGGGACATCGAGGCAGCTGTGGTGTTCGCGCGCGCGGGCCTGCCCGTCGTGCACCTGTCGATGGCGATCTCTGGCTCGGTCTCGCCCGTCACACTGGCGGGGACGATTGCGCTCGTCAACGCAGAGAACCTCGCGGGGTTCGTCATTTCTGAATCCGCAGCCAAGGGAGCCCCAGTGCTTTACAGCTCGGAAAGCGGTCCCATGGACATGCGGACTGGCGTATTCCTGTCGGGTTCCACCGAAGGAGCGCTCATCAATTCCGCAGGGTGCCAGATGGCACGCAGATACCGGATGCCATGTCAGGTAGGCGGGACCGCGGCCTCGGGAACGATGCCAGGTTACGAGGTGGGCTATCAGAAGGCGATCAGCGGCCTTCTTCCTGCGCTCTCAGGTGCCGATCAGGTGGTCGGTATAGGCGGGTTCGACCGGTCTGGATGCGAGTCCGTCGAACAGATAATCATGGACTGCGAGCTCTGGAGGAACGTGCTTCGCGCGTGGAGTGGCGTGAAGGTGGACAAGGACACGCTCGCCTTCGAAGCCATAGCCAGGGTCGGCCCTGGCGGATACTTCATGAAGGATTCGCACACGCTCAAGCACTTCAGGAGCGAGAATCTGCTCCCGAAGATCGCGATGCGACCGGCAGCTCCCGGTTCAAAGGAGGAGCCGATGAGGGAGGCTGCAAGGACAGAAGCAAGGAGAATACTCAAGGACCACATGCCCGTCCCTGTTGACAAGTCTGTGAAGCAGAGTATCCGCGACGTCCTCTCGAAGTACGATATGGAACTTCACGGTAAGCAGACGTCTACCAAATACCTCGATCGCTTTGGCTGAGGCTGGTACCT
>Ga0214474_1001476_pt1 | contig 10874 bp, 8 predicted proteins | sample RVTome_2_FD_187335 | JGI IMG/M metagenome (GOLD analysis project Ga0214474, IMG submission 187335) | Soil microbial communities from uranium-contaminated site in the Upper Colorado River Basin, Wyoming, United States - RVT95D214 HiSeq ...
ACCTTGCGTGAGAAGTCGCCATCCTCACCGGCAGAGTCAGCATGCTTTACATGAATGTAAAAGAAATCATGCTGGGTAAAACAATCACCCAGTATCTTGAGTTCTTCACGAATACCGCCATCAGCACTATACACCTTCATCCCCAATAATTTCGCCAAGCCCTTATACATCGGATATACTGCTATCGCTGCTGGTGTCAGCTTATATATTTCATTCATTTTAGGGATATCAGGTAACTTGGAAAAGCCCCGAAGAAGAATCATGTTAGCTGGATGACGGGCTGATAGAATCTTCCTGGCTTTATCGATAAAGTTGTTTACCAGTTTCGCCGTGCTTTCTGCTTCTGACGAGGTTGCCATCGCCGGACTAGGCGCGACTCCAAGCCTTTGAGGGTCAGTATCATCTACCTTCGCGGATAATCCCTTACTTCGCAGCACCAGCATAAATCTATGCTCTTTGACCGGCCAGACAAAAAGCTCTACCCCGTCAAGTTTAATTTCGTTAAGTAACTTGGCAAGCTCCACGCACTTCTCTGTCGTAATCCGTCCGGCTCTTCGGTCGGTTATTAAACCCGACTTGTCTACGGAACAGAAATTACCCCTGGCAGCTATATCATTTTTCGTCAACTCGAAGCCGATACCGAGCGCTTCCAGAACTCCCCGGCCGATAGTAAACTGTAGGGGATCATAGCCGAATAACGCTAGATGCCCCGGTCCACTGCCGGGAGTGATACCCGGTCCCACCGGATCAACAAGCCCACAGATACTTTTCTCAGCCAGCTCATTAATGTATGGCCGGCGGGCAATTTCCAGTTCGGTCAGGCCGGAACTAGCTTCCGGCAGTCCACCCAGACCGTCGATGACCAGCATTACGATTTTCGACGGTGTTACTATGCTAATTTCTTTAATAACATCTATTGACATCATTTGCTATTTATCCTGTAATACTGCAACGCCTGGGAGCGTCTTTCCTTCCAAAAATTTAAGGCTAGCGCCTCCTCCTGTAGACACATGGCTCATTTTATTTGCCAGATTCATCTCGTCAACAATCTCGGCCGTAGAGCCGCCGCCGACAATAGTGGTCGCCTTCATGCCAGCTAGCAGTGCCGCCATAGCTTTGGTTCCAGCCGAGAACTGCTCTATTTCGTATACCCCCATGGGGCCATTCCAAAAAACCGTGTGACAGGGCTCAATTTGCTGCGAAAACATTTCAATCGTACGGGGCCCTATATCAACGATGCTCTTATTCCCAGGAATATTCGATATCTCAACTGTTTGTCCCAGCGCCTCCTTGGTTATATTATCAGCTACCACCACATCAATTGGCAAAAGCAAAGACACTTTATTTTTATTAGCGGTATTCATCAATTCATGAGCCAATTCTATTTTATCGGACTCAACTAATGAAAGCCCAACATTGTAGCCTTGAGCCGTAACAAAAGTGGCGGCCATACCTCCACCCACCAGAAGTTTATCGACTTTGTTCAATATATTCTGGATTAGTCCAATTTTATCGCTTACCTTGGCGCCTCCAAGGAGCGCCGCGAATGGATGTTCGGGATGGCCTAAAATGCCTCCTAGCTTGCTAAGTTCTTTTTCCATCAGAAAACCGGCAACTGCTGGTATGTATTTAGCTATGCCCACGGTCGACGCGTGTGCCCGATGGGCGGTGCCGAAAGCGTCGTCAACGTATACATCGGCTAATTTTGCCAGAGCTTGGGCAAAAGAGGGGTCATTAGCTTCTTCTCCAGGATGAAATCGCACATTCTCCAGTAATAGAATACCACCAGGCTTGAGGTCATCTACGGCTTTTTCCACATCGTTACCTATACAATCCCGCACAGTAGCCACGAGCAAATCAATCAGCTGAGACAGCCGTTTCCCTATCGGCGCCAATCTCAGCTCTTCCACTACTTTTCCATCAGGGCGTCCCAGGTGTGAACACAGTATAACTTTTGCTCTATGTTCGGCCAGATATTTTATGGTTGGCAAGGCAGCCCTAATGCGGCTGTCGTCACTTATGTTACCGGTATTTATGTCCAGTGGAACATTGAAATCCACCCTGACTAAAACTTTCTTACCTTCAACGTCGATATCTCTAATAGTTTCTTTAGCCACCCTGTCTCCTTACGACAATTTCTTCTAGCCTTTCAACTATTTTGGCGGCCTCATTAACCGCGTCTGTCGACGCCTCGATTACGCTCTTCCCAAGCCGGTCGGCCTCGGCCACTTCTGGATGATAGTTAATAAAACCGAGTACGTCGAAATCGGATAAGTTCTCTATTATAAAGCGTCGTTCGTCATCATCATGAGTTTTAGAACCCACTGCATAGCATTTTTTAACGCCTAAATCCTTAGCCAAGTGTTGAATGGCTCTGGCAGTTTGAAAACTGCGTTGGCCCGGTTCAACAACGACAATGAAAGCATCTACAGCTTTTGCCGTTCCACGTCCCAGATTCTCCACGCCGGCATCCATGTCCATGATAACAACCTCAGACCTGCTGAAAACCAGATGGCTTAACAAACTCTTGAGCATGGTGCCTTCGGGACACAGGCAACCACCACCTCCGCGTTTAACCGTTCCCATGACTAAAAGCTTTATGCCGTTTTTCTGAATTGAAAATCTATCAGGTATGTCGTCAACTTTTGGATTAAGTTTGAAGAAACTGCCCACGGAACCCGGTTTAAATCCCGTACGCTCCTCTATCAACTCACGGAGTTCGGCAATTGGCTTAATATTCTGTGATTCTTCGACGCTGAAACCTAAAGCCGTAGCCAGATTTGCATCCGGGTTGGCATCGATGGCAATGACTCTCTTGCCTTTATTTGAATATGTCCAGGCTATAAGGCTGCTTAGCGTGGTTTTGCCTACACCACCCTTACCTGTAATAGCCAGTTTCATACGTTGCCAAGAGACCAGAAGAGGTATTTTCGAAATGCTGCCCGTACCGTGGGATTAGCATTTATTGCGTTCAATCTAATTGGAGTATATCCGAAGGTTGTGACAAAATCAAGGCTTAGCCTATCGTACATGAGTTCTCAAGCCGATTGGCCAATGTTATAATAGCCCCATGCGTATTTCTATCATTGGCCTTGGCCTTATTGGAGGCTCTATCGGACTAGCTTTAAAAAAGGCTGACTGGAAGCAGGCAGAGATTATCGGTTATGCCCGAAGGAAGGAGATTGCATCTCTGGCTAAAAAAATCGGCGCTGTCGACAGAGTGGAATTAGATCTTAGTAGCGCTGTAAAAAAAACTGACCTTGTGGTCGTGGCAACACCTATTCTGACCGTGAAAGACATTTTTTCACGAATTGCTCCGCATCTATCAGACGGCTGCATTGTTACAGATACCGCGAGTACCAAGCTGGAAGTCATGAAGTGGGCAGAACAGTTATTGCCACCTGAGTCAGATTTTATTGGTGGTCATCCCATGGCCGGAAAAGAAACTTCAAGCATAAAAGCGGCTACAGCCGATCTTTTCTTCAACTGCACTTATTGCCTCACCCCCCTACCAAAGACGAGTGATACCTCCACTCACGTTGTAGAAGATATGATTAGAGCACTTGGAGCCAGGCCGCTTATCATAGAAGCTGAAGAACATGACAGTCTGGTGGCAGGTATCAGTCACTTACCACTTGTGCTCTCCGTAGCACTAGTTTTAGCAACTACCGAAAATCCATCGTGGCCTAAAATGTCGCTATTGGCGGCCAGCGGATATCGCGACCTTACTCGATTGGCGTCCGGAAATCCCGAAGTTAGCGCACACATTCTGCATAGCAACCAGGCAGCTATTATTGCCTGGATTGATACATTTATTGAGGAGCTTCAAAAATTGCGCAAACTGGTGAAAGATGGTAGTGAAGATATAGAACAAGTACTGGCACTAGCTAATCAGGCGAGGCAGAAATGGCTGGAAAAGCGCTTCTGAATATATCGGCCTCCAGGCATTTAGAAGGAGAAATCTCTGTACCGGGAGATAAATCCATATCACATCGAGCTCTGATTCTTAACAGCCTAGCCACGGGCAGAAGTCAATTGGCAAATCTATCACCCGGAAAAGACTGCGTGTCAACTATGAATTGCCTGAAGGCACTTGGGGTTACGTTCACAAAGCAAAATGGAAATTCCCCGATCGTGCTCATCGACGGAGTTGGGCACAGCGGTTTAACCGAAGCTAAAAATGTTCTAGATGTAGGTAACAGCGGCACTACCATACGGCTACTATCGGGCGTGCTCTCGGCTCAACGATTTCTTTCCGTTATAACCGGCGATCGGTCTCTCCGTTCCAGACCTATGAAGCGCCTAATTGAACCACTAAGTTCGATGGGTGCTGAAATACACGGGCGAGCCAACGATTCTCTAGCACCTCTTGTAATCAAAGGAAGAAAACTGCATGGTATAAACTATACGTTGAAAATACCAAGCGCCCAGATTAAATCCGCGATTATTTTAGCGGGTCTATTCGCTACCGGGGATACCGTTTTGAAACAACTTCAAGTATGCCGAGACCATACCGAGAGACTGCTCAAACTTATGGGTGCTGAAATTCACACCGACGGCAAAGATATTTCAGTAACACCATTGGTAACGCCCTTGACTTCAATTGATTTGGATATCCCAGGGGATATCAGCTCGGCAGCCTATTGGCTGGTGGCCGGAGCTATTCATCCAGATGCTGATATAAGAATAAGAAATTGCGGCATCAATCCCACTCGAACAGGTATTATAGACGTACTGCTGGCTATGGGTGCCCGACTAAAAATAGAAAATCACAGGGTAGTAGGGAACGAACCGGTTGCGGACCTGCACATACAATCCAGCCGTCTAAAGGGTATTGAAGTGGGGGGCGAATTGATACCCAGATTAATTGACGAGATACCTCTGCTGGCAGTGGCTGCCTGTGCCGCCGAAGGTAAGACTGTCATTAGAGATGCCGGTGAATTACGGGTTAAGGAGTCTGACAGAATCGCGTCGACAATTAAGGAACTTAGTCGTCTCGGCGCCAGAATAGAAGAACTACCAGATGGAATGATTGTAAACGGCGGCACTATGCTGCTGGGCAATGAGGTAAAAAGTCACGGCGACCACAGGCTGGCAATGAGCTTAGCCATAGCCGGGCTGGTAGCTCGAGGGAAAACTTCAATCCTAAATGCGCGCGTTGCCGAGATATCAAATCCCCATTTTTGGAGAGAACTCAGTCAGCTTTCCCACAACTAATCTAGAGAGCATTAAGTTTAATAAGGTAACCAAATAGAAACTGAGGAATATAAGTGGCTTCTGAAAAAAGAAAAACAACTAGTAATTCACATTCATTGTTAATCGTTATTTCCGGTCCGTCTGGTGTAGGTAAGGACGCCACACTAACGACGATTAAAAAAGCTGGTCTACCCTACCACCACGTCTTGACGGCAACTACCAGACCCAAGCGTTCCGGAGAACAAGATGGAGTTGATTACTGGTTTATATCCCAACAGAAATTCCAGGACATGGTTAAGAAGAACCAGTTGCTGGAATGGGCAAAAGTTTACGGCAACTACTATGGAGTACCGAAAAAGCAAATAGTCCAGGCTTTAAAACAGGGAAAGGATGTCATCGTCAAAGTAGATGTACAGGGAGCGGAGACTATTAAACGAATCATGCCGGATGCCCTGTTGATTTTCCTGATGCCGCCGTCTTTTGAAGAGCTGGCTAATCGACTTAAACAAAGATATGGAATGTCTTCAACCGAACTGGATATTAGATTAGGCAAGGCTAGAGAGGAAATGGAACGGGTACCGATATTCGATTGTGTTATTACCAGCTATACCGATAACCTCGACCTTACCATGGCGGAGATTAACACCGCAGTGGCAACTGAGAAAAACCAGATGAAGCCGAGAACAATTGGCACATAGCTAAACACACCACTTTAATCGGCAATCACTAATACTTCGCCAACAAAGACAAGATCTGGCTTTCTTTTTCGCGCATTACCCGTTTTTCCTTGGGTGATTCATGGTCATAACCCAGAAGGTGTAGAGTCCCGTGAACGACAAGAAGGGCCAACTCTTGCGATATAGTTAGGCCTCGTTCCCGGGCTTGTCTTATTGCTTGGGGATAAGAGATTATGACCTCGCCAAGATGGCTCACGCCATCCGGAGCATTCACAAACGGCGCTTCAGGTGCCGTACTTTCGCCGATGTTCGTCTGGAAACTCAGCACATCAGTCGGCTCATTTTCGCCCCGATAAATTCTGTTTAGTTTATGGACCGTTTTGTTATCTGTTACAAGCACCCCGATCTCAACGGACAGCGGTACTCCCTCAACTTCAAGGGTTTTTAGTACTATTGTCTTAAACCAACCCTTATCTAATTCTATCGCGATATTACGTTTAAATGACACGTTAATTTCTGGTGCATTCATCTCTGCTGCTCCGGTAAAGCATCATATCAAAATAGCGTGCCGGTATAAAGACTGGGAGGATAAATTTAGTTGAAAGCGACGAAAAAACTGTGCTATATTGACCGAGTTGGTCACAGGAGGGATCGCATAGTGGTCTAGTGCGGCCGCCTGCTAAGCGGTTGCTCCGAGAAATCGGGGTCATGGGTTCGAATCCCATTCCCTCCGCCAGCCTACCACTCTGGCGGTTTTTTTTATTAGATTACGAAAATCTGAGCAGGTCAAACTAACAACTTTTTGGAGGAAGCACATGAATCAGCCTTTAGAAGGGATACGAGTTTTAGAGCTTGGCATGTTTCATGCCGGTCCTGCCGGTGCCGCCATTCTCGGTGACCTTGGAGCAGAGGTGATAAAAATAGAACAGCCGGGTCTAGGTGACCCGATTCGAAGGCTTGCCTTCGTGGGACATGTTCATTTGCAGCTCGAAGACGGAGGTAGTATATGGCACGAAGGCGCTAATCGTAGTAAAAAGAGTGTAACGATCGATTTAACCAGGGAAAAGGGGCGGGAGATAGTTTATCGTTTAGCAGCTAAATCGGATGTTTTTCTTACCAGTATACGCAGGTCAGCTGTTGATAAACTAGAGATGAATTACGAGGCAATCTCTAAGGTTAATCCTAAAATCATCTATGCCTGGGTCTCCGGCTATGGCCCCAAGGGACCCGACCGGGATGTGGGAGCCTTTGACTATCAAGGTCAGGGAAGGTCAGGGATGATGTACCACATGGGAGAACCTGATATGACACCCCTGGTATCTCAATTTGGAATTATTGATCAGGCCACGTCGATTATGGCCAGCCACGAGATAATTACTGCGTTGCTGATGCGCGAACGCTTCGGTATTGGCCAAGAAGTGCACGTCTCCATCCTGAGTACTGCAATGTACCTGCTATACTGCAATATTCTGATTGAGCTTGTCGGCGGGTTTGAAGCTCCCCGTCACCAGCGTTCAAAAGAATACCCGTTAAGAAATTACTACAAATGCGCTGATGGACGCTGGTTTATTCTGACCGCGGGTATTTTCGAAAAGTACTGGCCACCGCTTTGTAAGGCTATCGGCCATTTGGAGCTTGAGAACGACGATAGATTTAATTCTTCTGAGAAGCTGCTGGCCAATTCTGCTGAACTGATTGTAATATTTGACCAGATCTTCTCTACCCGCCCCAGGGACGAATGGCTTAAAATTCTGGCTGAAGTCGACCTGCCTGTAGCACCTGTTAACCGATTATCTGAACTCACCAATGACCGGCAGATAATGGAAAACAATTATATAATGGATTTCGACCATCCCAGGCTAGGAAAGATACAGATGCCTGGCTATCCGATTCATTTCAGCAAGACAAACGCTATCACCAAAATCGCTGCCCCCGATCTGGGAGAACATACAGACAATGTCTTAAAGGAAATCGGCGGCTATTCTGACGACGACATAGCACGATTCAGAAAAGAGGGCGTAATCTGAAGGCCTTACGGGAATAAAATCATTCACGAGTAGTAAAACACCTAGCTGCCACGTTCATTTTCTATTAGACAATTCCTTAATTGACACAATTTCTCTCTTTGGGATAGCATATCTTAAAGTAGCTTAATACCCGATTTTCAAGGCGAATCAAGGGTAATATCCTATGCCTAACTACTATATTTGGACCATCGGCTGTCAGATGAACAAGGCCGAATCGAGTAAGATTGCCGGCTATCTTAAACGGCTTGGTTATCAAGCCACGGATACATTACACAAAGCCGATATGATAGTACTCAACACCTGTGTAGTCCGTCAGAGTGCCGAGACAAAAGTCGAGGGTATGCTGGGTTACTTAAAAGGCATGAAGAACCAAAGGCCGGAACTTTCGATAATCGTCACCGGTTGCTTTGTTGATTCTGATGCCAGGGCGCTTAAAAGCTTTCCCTACGTCGACCTGTTTTTCAAGCCCTCCGACTATCCGGCACTGCTTAATTGGGCCGACGGGTACACCCCTCGCAGCACCAGAGAAATTTGCCCTGTACCAGCTAAAGCAGAAATAGAAGTTGTGGCCTATGTACCTATTATTCAAGGCTGCAATAACTTCTGCTCGTACTGCATTGTTCCCTACAGGCGGGGACGCGAAAAAAGTCTGCCCCCAGATGAAGTCATCTGCGAGGTTGCAAGATTGGTAGGTATTGGAGTTAAAGAAGTAACTTTATTGGGCCAGAATGTGAATTCTTATGGGCAAGACCTATCGGTAAAGGCTAGTCTGAGCGATTTGCTTGTTGCATTAAATGAAATTAACGGACTCCACAGAATTCGTTTCTTAACCAATCACCCTAAGGATATGAGCCGTAAGCTCATAAAAACAATTGCCTCCCTCGATAAAGTCTGCAGGCATATAAATCTGCCTCTCCAATCTGGAGACGATGGCATTCTAGCGGCCATGAGGAGAGGCTATACGTCAGCTAACTATCGCCAGCTTGTAGACAACATCCGACAGGATATATCCGGCGTGGCCATGAGCACAGACGTAATTGTGGGATTTCCAAATGAAAGCCATAAGCAATTTGAAGAAACTGTCGGCATGCTTGAGGAGATAAAGTTCGATACGGTTCACGTGGCCACGTATTCGCCGCGCTCCGGCACCTCCGCTTCACGAGAGCATGAAGACAATGTACCAGCGAAGATAAAGAAAGAACGCCTTAATCGAATAGAAGAAGTCCAAACAAATATTGCCGCTAATATTAACGCTGCACTTACAGGCAAAACACTGGAAGTACTGGTGGAAGGTAAGAAAGACGGCAAATGGTTTGGCCGAACCCGAAGCAACAAGCTTGTCTTCTTTGACAGCGCCGACAATTGCTTAGGGAGATTGGTTGATGTTACTATTGTCAAGACCAGCGCCTGGTCGCTGCGGGCAAAGTCACCTCAGTTAGATAATAACTAGGAGACATAAAAAATGATATACGATTGCGTTATTATAGGCAGCGGAATTGCTGGCTTATATACGGCCTTGCTGGCCAAAGAGGTTGGTAGTGTCCTTATTCTAACCAAGGGCAGTATTGAAGACTGCAATACCAGGCATGCCCAGGGAGGTATCGCCGCACCTATCGGCAAAAATGACTCTCCCGACCTGCATTTCCAGGACACGATGAATGCTGGTAATGGGCTTTGCGATCCAGAAGCAGTACGTATTCTGGTAAACGAGGCACCGGACCGAATTGCCGACCTTATTAAATTTGGTGTTCCTTTCGACACACTTGACGGTGAGATCGCACTTACCAGAGAAGCAGCGCATACCGTGCCACGAATTCTTCACGCCGGTGGTGATGCTACTGGTGAACACATCGAGGTCACCCTGAGTAAGCGAGTACGTATGTCCTCAATAAAGGTTTTGGAATACTGCCTGGCTACTCAAATTCTGGTGGATTCCGAAAGAGTAAAAGGTGTGCGCGCCTTAGATGTCCGCACCGGACTAACCGAAGATTACGACTGCCGTTTTGTCATTATAGCTACCGGCGGTTCCGGGCGCCTGTTCAAATATACGACAAATTCCGAAGTAGCTACAGGGGACGGCATAACACTCGCCTATCAAACCGGTGCTGAAATCACCGATATGGAATTCTTCCAGTTTCATCCGACCGCAGTGAGACTACCGGGAGTACCACCTTTTCTCATCAGCGAAGCAGTTCGTGGTGAAGGTGGCCTATTACGTAATGTGGAGGGCTATCGTTTTATGCCCGACTATACTCCAGAAGCAGAGCTGGCACCCAGAGATGTAGTAGCTAGAAGTATCATGCATGAAATGCAGAAAACCGGCAGCGACCGGGTCTTTCTCGATGTGACACACATACCACCGCACAGGGTAACGACTCGATTCCCAAATATCTATCGTTTCTGTCTTGACCACGGATTGGATATCTGTAAAGGCCTCATTCCGGTAGCACCTGCAGCCCACTATTTCATGGGAGGAGTAAAGGTAAATATATGGGGTGAGACCAATATTTCAGGACTCTTTGCTGCCGGCGAAACAGCATGTACCGGTGTTCATGGGGCCAACCGATTGGCTTCCAATTCATTGCTGGAGGTAGTAGTTTTCAGCAAGCGGATTATTGAGAAGACCCGAGAGGCTACCGCAGCCATTGCCACTTCGGTTTCGAGCCAACCTGATTGTTATCATCTTACGCAACGTAAAAAGTCGAAGGCAGTACCTAAGCTCAATTTAACCAACTTACAGTCTCTCATGTGGGACAAGGTAGGAATAGTCCGGTCCGGAGAAGGATTGTCAAAGGCTGTCGATATTCTGTGCACATGGCATCAGTCACTGTCCCAGGCTACAGATCGACCTTCATACGAGTTAAACAATATGGTGCTTAATGCGCGGTTAATGTCCGAGGCCGCTCTTCTTCGTGAAGAGAGCCGGGGTGCTCATTTCCGAACCGACTTTCCTAAAACATCTCCGGACTGGGAA
>Ga0214474_1001478_pt1 | contig 10866 bp, 10 predicted proteins | sample RVTome_2_FD_187335 | JGI IMG/M metagenome (GOLD analysis project Ga0214474, IMG submission 187335) | Soil microbial communities from uranium-contaminated site in the Upper Colorado River Basin, Wyoming, United States - RVT95D214 HiSeq ...
CCATCAGAAGGTGGCAAAAGCCTCTTATCAAATCACTTACACAGGGGAGAAGAGGAGAACAAACTTCGGTATCGAATTGAATATTAATCTCCTGGCCGGAGATGCCCCTGATCGATATTACCATACACCAGGACATCCCCTTGAAGATCGAAGGCTGGCGAGCATCGGTGAATTGGAGGATGTTTCAGAGATTCAATTGGTTGATGAATGGGTAGGGATGAAGGTTGTTCTGAAGATGGACAGAAACTGTAATCTCTGGCGTTTTCCCATCGAGACCGTTTCGCTTTCGGAGAGTGGGTTCGAGAAGATTTTTCAAGGGTCATGCCTGCTCCTTTACTGGCCATTGGATTTAGAGCCTGGAGGTGAATTTGGGGTCACTGTTGAATTAGGAATTTATTCTTTAAAAGATTGATGCTTCCATTGTTGCGCTTTGCGCTATGCTCTATGCGCTCTGCGATCTTTGAAGGGAGAGGAGGAGATAAGATGGAAAAGAAAGAGAAGCCCTTAGAGAAGATGACCGCTAAAGAATTGAGGGAGATGGCCCTCGGGTTGCCTGGGATTCAAGGCGTGCACGCTATGAAAAAGGAAGAATTGCTTAAAGCCATCCGTGCCGCCCAAGGGATTACCGAGCCGGAACCCAAGAAAGAAAAGAAAATTGTTGCTAAGAAAGAGAAAGTGGTTCTGACCGTTCCCCAATTGAAACAGAAGGTGAAAGAACTGAGAGCTAAAAGAGAGGGTCTCGTCCAGGAGAAAAATGTGAAGATGGCTGAGATTTTGAGAAGACGAATCAGCCGATTGAAGAAGAAGACGCGGCGAGCCGCGTAATCCATCAATGAAAAGGGTTCAAGGGGTCGGGGGGCCAAGGAGTCTAGTGAAGAGGTTAATGAATGAACCCTTGAACCCTCGAATCCTAGAACCCTCGAATCCTCCAATATATTTATTATGCCTAAGGTCTCCGTTATCATTCCCACCTATAATCGTCTCCCCATGCTGAAAGAGGCGGTGGATTCAGTCCTTGCTCAAGGCTTTGAAGATATAGAGCTGATGGTTGTCGATGATGGATCCACCGATGGGACCGCAGAGGAGCTGAAGCGATACGGAGGAAGGGTCAAGCTGCTCCAGCATCCTGTGAACAAAGGAGTGAGTGCTGCCAGAAATAAAGGGATTCTTCATGCCCGAGGGAAATATATCGCTTTTTTAGATTCGGATGATCTTTGGGTAAAGGGGAAATTGAAGATTCAAGTGGCCTTCCTGGATGACAACCCCCATTATCCCCTTTGCTACACCGATGAAATCTGGATTCGCAAAGGGAAGAGAGTCAACCCCATGGTCAAGCATGCGAAATATTCTGGTTGGATATTTGAAAAATGCCTTCCGCTCTGTATCATCAGCCCCTCCTCGGCGATGATGCGAAAGACATTTTTTTCAAGGGTCGGTCTCTTCGACGAAGCGCTTCCGGTATGCGAGGATTATGACTTTTGGCTTAGGGTTTCTGCCAGGTTCCCTATCTTCTTTATCAATCGCAAACTCATCATCAAGCGGGGAGGGCATCCTGACCAGCTCTCTCAGAGATCGTGGGGAAATGACCGCTACCGGGTGATGGCCCTGGAAAAGCTTTTGTCGGAGCCTTATATCGGATCCGAAGAGAGAGAAATGATTCTTAAAGAAATGAGGAAGAAATGCTCTGTCCTTTTTAGAGGTTTTCTAAAAAGAGGGAACGAGATTGAGGGAAGACAGTATCAGGAGATCATGAAACGATATGGAATAGAAATATGAACCGTTGGAGGTTGCAGGTTAGAGGTTGGAGGTTAGGGAATTAAGAAAAATTTGCCTCCTTCCTCAAACCTAACGCCTTATACTCCAAAAAGTTTTCAGTGGGATGATCGCTATGAAACCAATCCAAAAGATACCTCTTCAACAAATTGACCTATCGGATGAAACCTTCTCTGTCAATTTTATGCCTGATCTCCGGAGACTTCGATCTTCGGTTGAAGAGATAGGATTGATTCAACCAGTCCTTTTGAGGGAGAAAGGCGATCAATATCAGATCGTCTGTGGTTTCAGAAGAATTTCCGTGACGAAGGAGATGGGGAAATCGGAGATAGAGTCGAAAGTGTTTGAGGAGAAGGAGATGGATGAATTCCAACTTTTTTCTCTTTCCCTCCATGAGAACCTGACGACCCGAGAATTCAATGCTGTTGAAAAGGCCGTCGCTCTGGACAAATTGATCCATTGTTTCCAAATCGATCCAATCATTGTGGTCAAAACCTATTTACCTTTATTCTCCCTGGAACCCAATGAGAAGATATTGAACACCTACCTCTCCCTTGCCCGGATGGAGGATGAAATCAAAACGTATGTATTGAAAGAGGAGGTTTCCCGCTCCAACATACGCAGGCTATCCACCCTGACTCCTGTTGACCGAACGGCTATCCTTTCTCTTATCTCCTCACTCAAATTGGGCGAGAACCGCTTAAAAGAGGTCCTTACTCTTTTGGAAGAAATCTCAAGAAGAAATCAATGTAGAGAAAAAGATATTGTTCAACGGTCTGACATTCAGGACGTCCTATCTCAAAAAGAACTTACCCCCTCCCAGAAAACAGAGCGTGTCAAAAAGGTTTTGCTTAATCTCCGCTACCCCAAGATGCATCACATGGAAAAAGAGTTTGAGAAGAAAAGGAAAGCCTTAAATTTGCCTCATCCTATTTCGCTTTATCATTCCCCCTTTTTTGAGGGAAGGGAATTGAGAGTTGAATTTCAATTTGCAACGATGGAAGAGTACCAAGCTATCCTTAACTTTTTATCCCTTCTTGCAGAGAAGAAAGAGTTTCAAGAGATGATCAGGCCCCTCACCCTTCCCCTCTCCCCCGAGGGGAGAGGGATGGGGTGAGGGGCTCTCATTTGGGATTTAAAATTGTTTCCCTTTCAGATTGAAAAAATTTATCTCGATGAAAAGGCTGAAAAAGATTCGGTCTCAGAAACCGTTCTTAAAGCCCTACCCAATATTCCCGTAGAAATAGTCCAGGACAAACGGTCTCTCATCAAACATTTTTCTTCTATGCCCGATCCGATTGGGATCGGAAAAAAACATCTTTTCATCACCCAATTTCTTGGAAGGTGTTTAAAGCCCTGCCCAGGGACATCCAATCATATTTGCTGCGGGTACTACGTCATCAACGCCATCACCAATTGCCCGATGGATTGTTCCTACTGCGTCCTGCAAGGATACCTCAATAATCCGTTCCTCACCCTCTACATCAACTGGGATGACCTGCTTCAAGAGATAGATGATTTTCTCTCAAGGGGTCAGCCATCCCTTCCCCGGTTAGGCACAGGAGAACTCTCCGACAGCTTGGCGCTGGAATCCATCTTTCCATTGTCACAGTTTCTCATTCCATTTTTTGCGGAGAGGCCCAATGGCATTCTGGAACTGAAGACGAAGTCAGCGAATGTCGATCCTCTTCTTCCTATAGACCATCGAGAGAAAACAGTCGTCTCCTGGTCGCTTAATCCCCCCAACATGATTGAAAGGGAGGAGAAGAGGACGGCTACTCTGGAGGAGAGGATCAGTGCCGCAAGAAAATGTCAGGAAAAGGGTTATCCATTGGGATTTCATTTTGATCCACTCATTTACTACGAAGGCTGGGAGAAAGAATATATGGAAACCATTGTTCAACTTTTCAAACAGATCGATCCCAAGAGGGTCGTCTGGATAAGTCTGGGAGGGTTTCGTTACCCGCCTAACCTCAAAGCGATTGCCGAGGAACGTTTCCCCCAGACCGAAGTGTTTCTGGGAGAATTATTCCCGGGAAGAGATGCCAAGTTCCGCTATTTGAAAGAGATTCGTGTGGAGATGTATCAAAAGATGGTAGGATGGTTGAAAGAGGTAGACCCGGATCTTTTTATCTACCTTTGCATGGAAAGCAAGGAGGTCTGGGAAAAGGTGTTTGGGTGGGCACCCGAGAACAGCCGTCATTTGAATCAATTGTTCGAAAAAAGACTAAAGGGATTTGCCAAGGGAACCCATTGAAAAGATAAGTGAGAGGAAAGATAGTAAAACTATTTGGCCAAAGGACTATGATGATTTGCAAATTTTTACTTGACAAGGCATATTGACTTTGAGAATATAAGGCATCTTCACGAAGGGGGAGCCTGTTTTCAGGTCATCCATAGAGAGGGGACAAAAGGAAGAAGTTTTAGAAAAATCAATACAACGATGCGTTGAAGGAGGTAAAATGATATGAAAAATGATATGAAAAGGATCGTTTCCATTCTTTCATTCACGACATTGCTTTTAGCTGCGCTGTTCATATTCTATTCCACCCATGCTGAAGCACAGCGGACGATCAAGGTTGGGATACTTGATACCTACAGCGGGCCACCAGCCGTTTACGGAAATGATGCGCTCAATGGCTTCAAACTTGCGTTAAACGATATTAACAAAAAAGGCGTTCTGGGGACGAAGATCGAATTTACCACTCGTGACGATAAGTTCAAGGTCGATATCGGCCTGAGCATGGCCAAAGAGTTGGTCATGATGGAAAAGGTTGACCTTATTGTTGGGACCATCAACAGCGCTGTTTCCTTGGCTGTATCCGATTATTTGAAAGGGGAGAAAATACCATTTATCGTTTGGATTTCAAAGACTGAGAAAATCACCGGGGAGAAAGGTCATCGTTATGTTTTTTCTACGGCTGAAAATACCTATATGGCTGGCAAAGCCGGAGGAGTGGCATTAAGTAAGAAGCCATATATAAAATATTGGATTGCAGGGGATGACTATGAGTACGGGCATGCCATCGCCGATGCCGCCTGGCGTAATCTGAAGGCACTGAAACCCAAGGTAGAGCTCATCGGACAATCGTGGTGGAAGGTAGGGGAGCCAGACTTGATGCCCTATATTACGGCGATTACGTCTGCTAAACCGGATGCGGTTATTTTTGCAACGGGGGGCGCAAGCATGACAAATGCTCTTAAGACAATTAAGACCACTGGCATGTCTGAAAAGATTCCAATTTGGATTCACACCGCCACAGATCATGCCGTTCTTAAACCGTTAGGCAAAGAAGCCCCTGAAGGTGTGATGGGAACCATGGATTATCACTTCTATCATCCCGATACTCCTGCCAATAAAGCATTTGTCAAGGCTTTTCAAGATGCCTATGGAAATCCACCTGGATTTCCCGCGTTTCATGGTTACGTTACTGCCCATTTAATTGCCAAGTCATTTACCAAGGCGGGCGCATTGGATAAAGAGAAGTTTATCAACGCGATGGAAGGGATGAAGGTGGACAGCCCTGTGGGCAAAGTAGAAATGCGGGCTTGTGACCATCAGGCAGTCCTCCCCATGTTTTTGGGCGTCACGAAGAAAGTCCCCCAATATGATTTCATTATTTCTACAGATATCATAACGGTCCCAGGTAAAGATGTCATGCCTACTTGCGAGGAGATCAAGAAAGTTCGAGGAGGATCATAATTTTCAAAATGGAGCAGGGGCTGTGACTTTTGTCCCTGTTACCAAAGCCACACCCATGGAGGAAGGAGGTAGGATAAATGGAACGCATCGTTAACATGAGAGGTTTTTTATGGTTCGCGGTCGTTTTAACCTTAATGTTCTTAGTCCATCCCATCGATGTTAAAGCCGAGGCCCCTATTAAAATAGGGATTATCGATTCTTATTCCGGGCCACCCTCGACCTTTACGTATGATGTTCGGGATGCTTTTAAGCTGGCGATTGATGAAGTGAATGCGAAGGGGGGCGTTGTTGGAAGGAAAATAGAATTTACTACAAGAGACGACAAATTCAAGGTCGATCTCGCTCTGAGCATGGCCAAAGAGTTGGTCATGATGGAGAAGGTAGACATCCTGATGGGTACGATTAATAGCGCGGGTAGTTTAGCGGTATCTGAATATTGTAAAACCGAGAAGATACCCTTCCTTGTTACATTTTCCAAGAGTGAGAAGATTACTGGAGAGAAAGGCCATCGATATGTCTTCGAAGTGTCCGAAAATACAGTGATGATCGGGAAGGCTGCAGCGGCTGGCTTAGCTAAAAGACCCTATACGAAATACTGGATCGCTGGTGACGATTATGAGTATGGGCATGCCTGTGCTGATGCTACCTGGAACACTCTCAAGAAACTAAAGCCAAAGGTAGAGCTGATGGGGCAGTCATGGTGGAAGGTAGGAGAGCCGGAGTTGACGCCTTACCTGACTGCAATTTCGGCAAAGAAGCCTGACGCTGTCATTTTTTCTCCGGGTGGCGCGACGATTACGAATCTCATGAAGGTCTCCAAGACGACTGGATTTGCAGAGAAGTTTCCAATATGCTTGCACACTGCCACAGAGCATAGTAACCTGGCGCCTCTGGGCGCTGATGCTCCGGAGAAGGTGATTGGCACCGCAAATTATCATTTTTACTATCCGGATACCCCGAAGAATAAGGCATTCGTTAAGGCTTTTAAAGATGTTTATGGAAGGGAGCCCAAGGTGGGTGCTCTCTATGGTTATCTCGCTGGGCAGTTCATTACCAAGGCGCTGGCGAAAGCAGGTAAGATGGATCGGGAGAAATTTATTGATGCTTTAGAGGGGATGAAGGTAGATAGCCCCATTGGCGAAATAGAGATGCGAGCCTTTGATCACCAGGCAATGTTGCCGATGTATATGGGGGTGACCAAGAAGGTGCCGGAATATCCTTTCCTTATTGCGGGTGATATTGTGACGATCCCTGCTAAGGATTTGATGCCGAGCATCGAGGAGATCAAAAAGGCTCGGGGGCAGTAGGTCCCTCAGCTTTTCATGAGAAATAATTGCTAGTGTAGTGAATCTAACGCTTCTTTACATTAATTTCCTAGGCCGTCATTCCCGCGAAGGCGGGAATCCAGCCCAAAAAAACTGGATTCCGGGTCAGGCCCGGAATGACAAATAAAGGAAAGAGATTTCTAAATCACTACACTAGGGGTCCCCCATCCCTCCATGGAGAGGGGACCCATGGTTTTTATAAACAATCTCCTTCGAGTTAGAAAGGTGAACCAGAGGGAATCGAGATGACGTTTGGCCCAGCAGAGTTGATCTGTCAATTGTTGGTGGGAATTAGCAGATCGATGATCTTGTTCATCGTTTGCGCCGGTTTAAGTTTCGTCCTGGGTGTGCTTCGGATCCCCAATGTCGCCCATGGGGCGCTCTACATGATTGGAGCTTTCGCCACCTTCAGCATCACAAAAATGTTTGCCGGATCTTCTGGATTTTGGATCGCTTTAATTTTGGCCCCCTTGTTGGTAGCACTCATCAGCTTAATTGCGGAGAGGGTCCTGTTCTGCCATCTCTATCAGAGAGAGCACCTGATCCTGCTCCTGTTTACTTTTGCCATCTCACTCATCCTCGGGGATTTGGTCAAGATCGTCTGGGGCGCGGAATACAAGTCCGTTTCGGCGCCTGCCCTGCTTAAAGGTTCGGTTTCCCTGTTGGGCGCATCCTTCCCGCGCTACAATTTATTCCTCATCCTCGTCGGTCCCCTGGTAGCCATCGCGATCTGGCTCTTTACGAATAAAACGAAGATTGGAAAGATCTCCCGTGCGGCGGCAGTGGATCGGGAGATGGTAGGAGTGTTGGGAATCAATGTCAGCTGGGTATTTGCCATCGCTTTCGTCATTGGGTGTTATCTCGCCGGGGTAGGAGGAGCGCTGGTTGCCCCTACGGTCAGCATTACTTTGGGGATGGATCATACTCTTATCATCGAAGCTTTTCTGATTGTCATTATCGGAGGATTGGGTAACATGTGGGGTGCCCTGGCGGGGTCACTTATCTTTGGCCTGACCCATTCCTTTGGTGTATTATTCTGGCCTCAGTTTGCTATCGTTTTTCCCTATATCGCAGTCGTGATTGTTTTGCTTTTGCGACCCAAGGGTCTGCTTAAATCGGTCTGGTAAGCCCCGTTAGATAAGGTTGGGTGTAACGGACAATTAAGAATTCAGATACTTTTTTTGTCATCCCTGCTTCAAGGAAAGGGATTTTCTAACGGGGTAAAGGGGATTCAATTTGTTTAAAAACATTGTTTCTTCAAAATGGTTTGGGGTTGTCGTAGGAATCTTTCTGGTGCTTTTCATTTTACCGCTCTTTGTTCCCAGATTTTTTGTTTATATCCTTGCTTTGATTTACGTGACTTCTCTCCTAGCCATGAGTCTCAATATGGTGGTGGGATATGGGGGTATGTTCCAGTTTCATCATGGAGTGTTTTATGGGGTGGGAGCCTATGCAGTCGCCTTGATGCTCACGAAAACCTCCATGCCCGTGTGGATTGGTTTTATCGTGGGGCCTGTTGTGGCGGCGGTTACCGGATTGATCATCGGCTGGTTTTGTGTGAGACTAACCAGGCTTTACTTTGGCATGCTCCAAATTTCTTTGGGCTCACTGGTCTGGGCCATCGTTTTCCGTTGGTATAGTTTTACGGGGGGCGATGATGGCATCCACGGCATCCCCATGCCCTCGTTTATTTCCTCTTTGAACGGTTCTTATTACTTTATCCTGATCATCCTCGTGGTCTGTCTTATTTTGATGTACATGATTTTAAAATCTCCCTTTGGGAGCACCCTCCAAGCGATTCGGGATAATTCACAACGGTGTGAAGCCGTTGGGATAAACGTCAGGCGCTATCAACTCGGTGGGATTGTTGTGGCAACCTTCTTTGCTGGAGTGGCAGGCGTCCTTTTTGTGGCGCTGGAACGGTCGGTTTTTGCTGAAATGCTCTTTTGGGTTTTATCTCTCGAAATTTTCATTATGTGCCTTTTAGGAGGATGGTTTACCTTTGCCGGCCCTATATTGGGAGCAGCCATTACCGTAGCTTTAAGAACTTTTGTTGGAAGATATACTGAGTATTGGACCTTAATTCTTGGAGTAATGCTCATTCTGGTGATTTTCTTTTTACCAGAGGGCGTCATGGGTTTTTTCCAGGGTTTATTTAAGCCCGGGACGAAAGAAGCAGCAGAAAGGGGTAAACCCCGTTAGAAAGTCTTCCCTGCCTACCGGCAGGCAGGTACTTTCTAACGGGGAGGCTCACGCGGGGTACTCGCCGCGCAAGCGCTGGCGCAGCGGGTTAAACACCGTGTTTGCCCCGCTTAGAGATAAATCTCTAACGGGGTTCGCTGAAAACGGAACATTCATAATAGCCGCTGCTCGCCCCGATAGAAGTGAAGCTTCACACGGGGTGAGCAGCGGGGCTTTCTAACGGGGTAAATGATCGATGCTGCAGGTGGAAGGCGTCATTAAATCATTTGATGAGTTCATGGCGGTCAATGGAGCTAACCTCACTGTTAAGAAGGGAGAGATTGTGGCCGTCATCGGTCCCAATGGCGCTGGCAAAACCACTTTATTTCACTTGATCACTGGTGCGCTGAAGCGGGATAGGGGGAGAATCATTTTTAAAGGGGAAGATATCGGAGAATTACCTCCATATGAAATCTGTAAGAAAGGAATTAGCCGGTCATATCAGATCGCGAACATCTTTCCCAGGCTGACTGTCTTCGAGAATGTTCAGGTCGCTGTCCTTTCCTATCAGAGAAGGAGTTCCAATCTTTTCCGGCCTGCGCAGAGCCTCGCTGTCAAGGAGACAAGAAGTATTTTGGAAAGTATGGGCCTGTCCGGTAAAGAAAGAAGTATTGCGGGGTCGCTCTCCCATGGTGACCAGAAAATATTGGAGATCGCCATTGCCTTAGGCAATGAGCCGGAATTATTGATTCTGGATGAACCGACCGCTGGCATGTCTCCAGAGGAAACACAGGCCACAATGGAACTTGTTAAGCGGTTGGCCAATCAAAGGGGGTTGACCATACTGTTCTGCGAGCATGACATGGACATCGTTTTCTCCGTTGCACAAAGAATCATGGTGATGCGTCACGGGCAAACGATCATTCAGGGTAGCTTGGAAGAAGTGAGAAGCAACAAAGAAGTTCAGGAGGCATACCTCGGAGGTGAGTAATGCTTGAGGTGGAGGGAATCCACACTTTCTACGGTTTGAGCCATATTCTATTCGGTGTTTCTCTAAAGGTTGATCCGGGAGAGGTGGTCTGTCTTTTAGGACGAAATGGAGCGGGGAAAACCACCACCATGAAAAGCATCATAGGCATTACGCCTCCAAAACAAGGGAGCATCCGATTTAAGGGAGAAGAGATTATCGGCATGGAGCCCTATTTGCTCACACGAAGGGGCATCGGGTATATCCCTGATGATAGAAGGATCTTTGCCGATCTGACAGTGGGTGAAAATTTAGAGATAGCCGAGAGAAAAACCAAGGAAGGCGAAGGATGGAGTAAAGAAAGAATTTACGGGATGTTCCCCGCCCTAAAAAATATCGAGTCCCGGAAAGGCGGTTGCCTTAGCGGTGGGGAGCAGAAGATGTTAGCCATCGCTCGGGCATTGATGGGGAACCCAGAGTTTATTCTCCTTGACGAACCTTTCGAAGGATTGGCGCCCCTCTTGGTACTTGCCCTCGAAGATCGGATAAAAAAGTTAAGAGAGGTTGGTTTGACCGTCCTCATTGCTGAACAGAATGTAAGATCAACCCTGAAAATAAGCGACCGTAGCTATATCATTGATAATGGGCAAATCCGCTATCATGGAAGCATCGAGGAACTAAGAGACAACGAAGAAGTGAGGAAAAAGTATTTGCTGGTGTAGTTTGAAAGTATTCTGAGAATTCCCTTCTTATCTCAATTGACATCATCAAAGCCTCCTCCATAAAGAGCATATCTGTCGTCATTCCGGGCTTGACCCGGAATCCAGTGTTTTTGAGTGGATTCCTGCTGGAGTTTATCCCGATGAAAATCGGGGCAGGAATGACAGGTTCGGAATTAAAGTGAAGAAACGTTGGAG
>Ga0214474_1001480_pt1 | contig 10859 bp, 8 predicted proteins | sample RVTome_2_FD_187335 | JGI IMG/M metagenome (GOLD analysis project Ga0214474, IMG submission 187335) | Soil microbial communities from uranium-contaminated site in the Upper Colorado River Basin, Wyoming, United States - RVT95D214 HiSeq ...
TCAACCACGGATGCAGACAAAGCGCTCAAGGGAACGCTTGCACCCATCGGGGGGCCCAAGGGTTACGGTTTAGCTCTAATGATAGATCTCTTAGCCGGTCTTCTTTCCGGCTCCAAATATGGACCAGAAGTCAAAACATTCCATCAACTCATGGGACCTACCGGTGTCGGGGTATTTACGTTGGCTATCGACATCGAAAGGTTTATCCCCTATCGCCAGTTTAATGAATTGATCCAAGTTTATCTTACATCGATCAAGAGTTCAAAAAGGGCAAAGGGTGTTTCTCGAATCTACCTGCCAGGGGAGATGGAATATGAGAAAGAGAAGGAGTGTTTAAAAGAAGGAATTGAAATCAATGAAGGACTTGCTAAGAATTTGAACACACTTTTGGAGAAAGTTAAAAGTCCACTCCGGCTGACTTAGAGGTAAGCGGAATATGGAATGGATTATCCGAGTCAACACAAGAACTGAAAAGATCACTAAGGTAAAGGCTTCACAGGAGGAGATGCACTGGGGAGGGCGGCTTCTGATCTCTAAATTCTTACTGAGGGAAGTCCCTCCGACTTGCGATCCTCTTGGACGTTTAAATAAACTGATCATCGCCCCGGGTCTACTCGGAGATACCTTCGTTACCACGACCGGGAAGTTTTCGGTTGGAGGCAAAAGTCCTCTCACGCACGGCGTTAAAGAAAGCGATGTCGGAGGAGAGGCTGGAAAGAAGATCGCCAGGCTTGGAATCAAGGCCGTAGTGTTGGAGGATATTCCCGAGAAGGCCGTAACAAAGGTTTTGACGATCACAGCGAATCAACTCACCCTTTCCGAGTTTCCCGAGTTAAAAGGGAAACAAGTTTCAGAGACCATTCAAGTTCTCCGTAAACAGTTTGGCAGCAAGGTGGGGATCATCTGCATCGGCCCCGCAGGGGAGATGAAGATGACGGGCGCCGGCGTAGCTGTGTCCGATGTGAACGACATACAGATTCGATATGCGGCCCGTGGCGGACTTGGAGCGGTCATGGGGTCAAAAGGAATCAAAGCGGTTGTGGTGGATGACGCAAATGTTGTGCCGCCCCATGTTTTTGATGAAGCCCTTCTTCGCGAAGCAAGCAAAACCCTTGCTCAAGCCATCATGGAGGATCCCAAGACCGAAAACAGGCATAAGCTTGGAACCCCTGCGATCCTCTTGGTGGCTAATGAAATAGGCATTCTTCCTACGCGGAATTTCAGCGCTGGCCAGTTTGAAAAAGCAGAAGAGATCGCTGGAGAGCGGGTCGCAGAGGTCATCGCGGAGCGAGGGGGGGAGGGTCGTTCTGGGACTCCTTGCGTCAGGGGATGTGTCATTCAGTGCTGTAATATTTTTCCTGACCCTTCGGGGAAAAAGACAGTTGCCTCGATTCAGTATGAGAATATCGCACTTCTTGGACCCAATTGTGGCATTGGAGATCTCGATGATATCGCGGAACTAAACGATCTATGTAACCAGGTGGGAGTCGATGCGATTGAAACAGGCGCTGCCATCGGTGTGGCAATGGAAGCAGGCATCATTCCCTTTGGAGATGCGAAAGGGGCAAAGGATCTCATCCGTCAGATCGGCCAGGGGACCTATCTTGGACGCATTCTCGGGAATGGAGTTGTGGTTACGGGAAAGGTCCTTGGAATAAGACGGGTGCCTGCCATCAAGGGCCAGGCCATTCCAGGCTATGATCCACGCGCATTAAAAGGAAACGGGGTCACCTATATCACCTCTCCCATGGGAGCAGACCACACTGCAGGAAATGCGTTTGAAACTGCGAAGAGCGTCAATCCAATTGGCAAAGAGAACCAGGTTGAAAATTCGAGAAAACTTCAGATCAGGGCTGCCATCCTCGATACAATGGGTCTCTGTCTCTTCACCCGGCCTCCCTTTGTGAAGAAACCTGAACTTTTCGCTCTGTTCCTGAAGGGGCGTTATGGGTGGAACGTTACTTATGAGGATGTCCAAAAAATCGGAATCGATGCTCTGGGAAGCGAAAGAGAATTTAACCGACGTGCCGGGGTTTCGGAGGAGTTTTATGATATCCCGGAATTTTTGCGTGAAGAGCCCCTTCCTCCAAGAAATTCTGTCTTCGACATTTCCATGGAGGAGATGGAGCAAATCTGGGACGTGAAGATCCCAAAAGATGTTTTCTAACAGAGGCAGAGAACATCAGTTCGGAATTCGGAGAAAATACCTATAGAAGGTCAATCTACAAATAATGGTGGAGACGATGATGTCAGAACTTAAGGTTGTCAACATAAAAGATGTGAAAGGGGAGCGGAGAGATCCTCCCAGGATGTCGTGGATTCTGGTTTCTGAAAAGACCGTGGGGGCACAAAATTTGGCCATGGGAGTCAACGAGACTTATGCAGGCGGAATGGTGCCGGAGCATGTCCACGAAAAAGAAGAAGAGGTTATGTTCTTCCTTGCAGGGAGAGGAGTGTTTGTAACCGAAGGTAGAGAGATTCCTCTTGAGCCAGGGGTCTGCATTTATAATCCACCTGGAAAACCTCACAAGATTATTAACACCGGAGATGAGGTTTTAAAGTTTGTATGGATCTATTCCCCACCACTGCCGAGTCATCGGAAATAATGGTGAAAAGTGAGTGGTGAATCATGACTGATTAAAAGTAAAAAGCAATTTGTTGGGTGTTTTTAGTTACGGACACGCCCTGAACCATGTAAGGTTCAGGGTAGCCCTGTACCCAACGTGGTACAGGGCGGACACGTTCTTAAGAGAAAGGAGGTAAAAAATGGGAAAATGGAAGTTGCCACCGGAAGGTGGACACATGGACAAACCGAGTAAGATCTATTTTCAAACCATGACCAAGAAGGATGTGGAAGAGAGGCTTAAAAAGAATGACCTGATCATTATCCCGCTTGGATCCACGGAGAACCACGGGGCTGCCGGCCCCTATGGCGAAGATATCTTTATGGTGACAAGGATAGCAGAGGAGGTCGCTAAGGCAACGGGGTGCACGGTGGCGCACCCTGTGACTTATGGATCCCACCCTTATCACCATTTGGGCCAGCCTGGGACCATCGTTGTCCCGGATGATGTCTTCTCCGATTATCTCAGGGCGATCATGGCAGGTTTCTGGAACACGGGCTTCCGGAAACAGATCTTCATAAGCCTCCACGGGCAGGAATATATTGTTCCATCGGCGATCAATGAGTTTGGGAAGAAATACCAGGTGCCGGCAATCATCATCTTCGTGGATGTGCCGAGGGTTATGGGTCAGACCCTTATGGACAAGGCCCACGGGGGTCCTTACGACAATCCTTTCCAGCATGCCTGTGAGGCAGAGACTTCTCTTTCCATGGCCCTTTTTCCTGAGATGGTCCAGCTCGAAAATGCCGAGGACAATACGCCCTGGGGTTTCCTGCCGCCGGGACACATAGATCGTGGAGGAGACATTTATGGCAATCCGATTCCTGGCCACTGCGCAGTCGGTTGTGGCGGCATTGAGTGCGTGATCTATCCTGAAGGAGTTATCGGAAAGCCTTCCCTGGCCGATCCTAAAAAGGCTTACAAGAGCGTGGAAGTAACCCTCGATTACGTGAAGAAGCTCCACGACGATATCATGGGCAAGTTTCCCCCCGGGGCGCTGCCTGAGAGTAAATACTTGAGTCAGCGACCCGCGGAGGAGGTTGAGGCGCTACTGAAAGGGCCCTTGAAAGGTGGCAGACATCTCTATACGGTGGCCTTTCCGCCGTAATAGAATAGACTAAATCCCCTTTGCCCCCTTTGCTAAAGGGGGCAAAGGTCGCAGGTTTCGATTATCCCAGGCCAAGGAGGCTTTCGAGGCCTTTCACCAGGAAGGTATCGTAAAGGTGCTTTTTGAGATGGTTTGACCTAAGAAAGGAGGTGATACCATCGGTAGAACAAGTTTTATGATAGTCGATGATTTAGACTTATGATGACTTAATCAGGAAGGAGGATAGGAAGATGGGGAAACAGAAATTTTCCCGAAGTATGATGGCAGGTTTATTTTTCTTAGCTCTTGTTGGTGCTTCTCTCGTTAGTGTGGCCACCAACGTCCATGCTGCTCCCATCGAGATCAAATTTGCCCACGTCAACCCACCTGATGTTTTTGCCTCGGGCAAAGGTGCGGCCGGAGCAGTTCTAAAAAACGTTATTGAAGCCGATTCAAGAGGTGGTGTGGAGGTCAAGGTTTTTCCGGCAAGCCAGCTCGGCGGAGAGCGGGAATTGATCGAGGCTACGAAGATTGGATCGCTTCAGATGAGCATGGTCTCTGCTGCCATTGCAGGATTTTACAGAGAAGCTCAGGTGTTAGATATTCCTTATCTCTTTTCTACTGCTCCTATTGCTTGGAAGGTGATGGATGGCTGGTTTGGGAAAGAGATGGCAGAGGATTGTTTGAAGAAGACAGGGATGAGAGTGCTCGCTTGGGGAGAGACGGGATTCAGAAACTTCACGAACTCTAGCCGTCCAATCAAATCCCCTGCCGATATGAAAGGGCTCAAATTAAGGGTGATGGAAAGTCCGGTTTATGTCAATATGGTGAAGGCCCTTGGAGCCGCTCCAACTCCTATTACCTGGGCAGAGACCTACACCGCCTTGCAACAAAAGGTTGTGGATGGGCAGGAGAATCCGGTAGCCGTTATCGTATTTGCGAAGCTTTACGAAGTCCAGAAGTATATGATCTTGGACGGTCATTCTTACGGAATCGATTTTCTTTTGATCAATGATAAGTTTTACCAGAGTCTGCCCAAAGAAACCCAGCTGATCGTTAAATCAGCAGCCATCAATGCTGGATTGTGTGGCAGAGGGGTTCAACAAGTCAATTCAGCCATCGGGCTCGCTCAATGTAAAGAGAAAGGAATGGAGATCTATTCTCCCAATCCGAAAGAACGGGCCATGTTCAGGGATGCTGCACAGAAACCGGTTATCGAATATATTGAGAAACAGATTGGAAAGACTTGGATCGATAAGTTACTGAAGGCGGTCAAAGAGGCCGAGACAGAAATGGCAAAGCAATAGAGAGAGGTGAGATTACAAACTCAGCGGTTGTGGAAGAGATGAGAAGTTTTCACCAGAAACAGTTCAGAGATGATCTCCACAAGCGTAGGCTTCACTTGAGGCTTTGTGCTTAAATTGAAGGATTAGAACATGTCAGGTCGACAGGTCAGTCTTTTTGCCACCGGCTTTAAATTCCCCGAAGGCCCCGCTTTTGATCGCGACAAGAATCTGTTTGTGGTGAACATTGATACAGGCAACATATCGAAAATCTCTCCGAAAGGGCAAGTGAAGGTCTTTGTAAATACAGGAGGTGCTCCAAATGGGGCTACATTTCATCCCAATGGGGATCTTTATGTAGCCGACCGGGCAAAAGGGATTATCGCCATTTCCCCGAACGGAGACATACGGGTGATTGTGGATAACTATCGCGGGAAAAAGTTGAATGGCCCCAATGATCTTGTGTTCGATACCAGGGGAAATTTATATTTCACAGACCCGCATGGATCCTCTGCTGAGGATCCGTTCGGGTGCGTTTATCGGATTTCGTCTAATGGCGAAATCGCCTGTTTAGCTTCAGGATTAGCTTATCCTAACGGATTGGTCTTATCCCCAGACGGGAAGTATCTATTTGTAGCCATTACTCGCAAGAACAGGATTCTGAGATATGTATTAGATCCACCTGTCCGGAGTTACCTATTTTCTCAACTGAGTGGAGGCTGGGGGCCAGATGGAATGGCTTTCGACGTAGCGGGGAATTTATATGTGGCTCACTATGGGGGTGGGGATGTGCTCATCGTCAACCCCAAAGGAGAAATCATAGAGCGGGTATCGATCGGTGGCCTTTATCCCACGAATGTGGCTTTCGGTGGGCCAGACAATAAGACCCTATATATCACTGAGGTAGAGACAGGTTCTGTTTATTGTTTCAACACAGATCACCCAGGCCTCCCATTGTATGGTGACGTAGGCACATCATAAAACAAGCTCTATGGAAAGGAGCTCAAACCCACCTAATGGGTTGGTTACCCCGAATAGGTGGAAAATTTCATTAAAAGAAAAGGAGGAACAGTTATGGAAAAGAAAGGTATGGTAGTGACAATGGTAGTTGGATTGGTGTGTTTTATTTTTATGGTTGCTTCAGCTATGGCAGCTCCTATTGAGATCAAATTGGGTCACGTGGATCCCGCGGACATATGTATTTCCAAGAAGGGGGCAGCGGGAGCGGCGTTTAAGGGCCTCGTTGAAGGTGCAACCGGAGGCAATGTGAACGTAAAAGTGTTCCCCGCAAGCCAACTGGGCAACGAAAGAGAGCTCATCGAGGGTACAAAGATTGGCACCATTCAGATGGCCTTTGTCTCTGGTGCCATATCAGGGTTTTACAAAGAGGCAATGGTCCTTGATATTCCCTACCTCTTCGCCAATGGTCCCGTGGCCTGGAAGGTCATGGATGGTCCGTTTGGGAAGGAGATGGCAGCGGATATTCTGAAGAAGACGGGAATGCGAGTGCTTGCTTTTGGAGAGACGGGGTTCAGGAACTTCACGAATTCTGCCCGTCCCATCAAATCCCCTGCAGATATGAAAGGGATGAAAATAAGGGTCATGGAAACCCCGGTCTATGTTAATATGGTGAAGGCCCTTGGTGCCGCGCCGACCCCCATTGCCTGGTCGGAGGTGTACACCGCCCTTCAGCAGAAGGTCGTTGACGGACAGGAGAATCCCGTGGCGACCATCGTACAGGCCAAGTTGAATGAGGTCCAGAAATATCTGACCTTGGATGGCCATTCGTACGGCGTTGATTTCTTCCTGATCAATGATAAATTCTATAAGAGTCTGCCCAAGGAGACCCAGCAGATCGTCAAGACTTCAGCTGTGACGGCAGCATTGATTGGCCGCGGTATTCAAACACTCGTTTCCGCCACCGGGGTCTCCGATTTGCAGGCAAAGGGGATGCAGGTCTATTCGCCTACTGTAGCGGAACGGGCTCAGTTCAAGGCAGCTTGCCAGAAACCGGTTATGGACTATGTTGAGAGTCAGATTGGAAGGACTTGGATCGATAAGTTACTGAAGGCAGTCAAAGATGCCGAGGCCGAATTGGCAAAGGATTAGATTGGCTAAATGATCGTGATGACCCCGCCATTCCCCCCCTATTCAGGGGGGATGGCGGGGTCATAATTTGGAGCACCATCAATTCTAAATGAAGAAGTTGCAAGAGGAGGGCGAAATGGCTTCTTTCGGAAAGCTTTTTGCGAAGATCGTGGATTGGTTTGCAGCTCTTGCAGTCATTGTAATGACATCGCTTGTCTTTTTTCAGGTAGCCAATCGGTATATCATTGGATGGATCGTTCCGTGGACCGAAGAAGTGTCCCGTATCCTCTTTATATGGACAACCTTTGTAGGAGCATACATTGCCCTTAAAATGCATTCCCACATTGCTGTTGAAACCTTCTTCAAGCGTTTCTCTCCTAAAAACCGGGAAAAAATCTCGAACATTTTGATTTTCTTAGTATTTTATTTCTTAGGTTATCTCTTTTGGTTGAGTCTTAAGGTTATCCCGGCAACCTTTGGAGTTACCACACCTGTCCTTGAAATCTCTTATCTCTATATCCATTTGTCACTCCCCATCTTCACCGGGTTGATGCTCCTCTATTTAATCGGGCGAATCTTCCAAATGGGATGGAGGCATCTGGCTTTCTCATGCCTCGTATCGATTGCCTGCTTGGCAGCCCTTTATCTGATCTTTGGGATCAAGCCTTATAGCGGGCCAGTCCTTGTTGTGATCTCACTGGTGTGCACGGGGCTTCTCATCACGTTCAGCATGCCGATCGTCTTTGCCTTGGGCATCGGTTGCTCCCTTTTCCTTGTTCTTTTTAAGGATTATCCTCACCAAATAATGCACACCCGAATGGTCGGAGGCATCGATTCTTTCCCCCTGCTGGCAGTACCCTTTTTCATTCTGGCCGGAGACCTTCTGAATACAGGCGGGGTAACTACGCGACTGGTCGCATTGGCGAAAGTCATAGTAGGTTCTATCCGTGGTGGCCTGGGGATGGTAACAGTACTTGGAGAATATTTTTTCTCTGGAATTTCCGGCTCCACAGTGGCCGATGTGTCGGCCATCGGATCCCTCATGGTCCCGGCATTGAAAAAGGCAGGCTATAAATCAGATGAATCCGTATCCATTGTCTCAGCAGCTTCGGCAATGGGCATGCTCGTTCCGCCCTCCATCCCTGCGGTGGTTCTGGGAGGGATAACCGGGATGTCCGTGGGGGCCCTTTTTGTGGGTGGTTTCATTCCCGCAATGGTATTGATGGGCTGTATCATGATTCTTATCTTTATCCAGGCTGTCCGAAGTAAAATCCCCTTAGAAAAACGCCTTTCGTTTAAAGAGTCTATGAGCGCTGTTGTTGGGGCTATCATTCCATTATTGTGCCCGGTGATCATCTTCGCTGGAATTCTGACCGGCGCTGCCACACCCACCGAAATCGCTGTAATCGCCGTCCTCTATGCATTCATTGTGGGTGTCTTTGTTTACAAAGAGATCAAATGGAATCAGATTATTCCCATTTTGACGGGCACGGCTGTGACCACGGGAAAGGTCATGCTACTTGTTGGGATCGCTTCCGCCCTCTCTTGGATCCTTTCAACAAATCAAGTACCTCAAATAGTGGGAACGACGATTACAAAGATCTCCGATTCTCCCCTGGTCTTTCTTCTTCTCTGCAATCTAAGTTTCATCCTCCTGGGTGCCATTCTGGAGGGCGTTCCGGCCATGCTCATCCTGGTTCCCATTTTCCTGCCCTACGTAGTCAAGTTGGGAATAAATCAAATCCATTTCGGGATATTGTGCATTGCATGTCTGGGCATAGGGATTTTTCTCCCTCCCATTGGCATGGGGATGTTCATCGCTTGCAACTTTGCAGGAATCGACGTCGGAAAGATGTTCCGTAACTTCGCGCCTTACTTGCTCGTTCTTTTAATAGGTCTTTTCATCATCACCTACTTTCCCTGGTTCACCACCGTTCTCGTAGATATTTTCTTCCCGAAATGAAAGCGGCGTAGGTAATGGTGAATTTGGCGATCGAGGTGGAATGACACTATCCTTTAAGATAAAAAATTTAGTTCTCCATGGGGTTCATCTTCTAACCATTATTTTGGGCTGTAAGAGGATAAGATGAAGATTTGTATCCTTGGCTCTGGCGCCTTAGGAGGATCTATTGGCGGCGTGTTGACAGAATCGGGGTCAGAAGTCTATTTGATAGACCCATGGACAGAGCACGTCCGTACGATGAATAGGCAAGGGTTAAAACTTAGAGAAGATTCTTCTGAGAGAGTAGTGAAAGTGCGAGCGGCAACGGATTGCCAGGGGATTGGACCGGCAGATCTCATTCTCGTTCTGGTGAAATCTTATCACACGAAAGAAGCCATAGAAAATGCCGGTCCGATTATTGGTGACAAGACAGTCGTTCTCTCTTTTCAGAACGGTCTTGGGAATGAGGAGATCCTTGCAGAGGTTGTAGGGAAAGAACGTGTGATAGGCGGGAGGACATTCACAGGCGGTGTACTGCTTGGTCCCGGGCACGTGATTGCCGGCCGTAGGGGTAAACAGACCTATATTGGAGAGTTAGATGGTAGAATCACTAAGAGAGTGAACGAAATCGCCAGGCAATTTAATCAGGCAGGTTTGGAGACGATCATTAGTGCCAATATCATCGGGATCATGTGGGACAAATTGTTGATCAATGTGGCTACGGGTGCTTTGAGTGGTATTACCAGATTGCCCTATGGCGAACTGTATAAAGTGAAAGAAGTGATGGATTGTGCTCTTGAAGCCGTATTGGAGGCAATAGCGGTAGCAAAGGCAATTGGTGTGAAATTGACGATCACTGATCCAAAGGAAATATGGTTTAAAGCGGCCGAAAATTTACCAGGCGAATTTAAGGCCTCCATGCTGCAGGATATAGAAAAGGGATCGAGAACGGAGGTAGATTCCATCAATGGTTCGGTGGTTCGATTGGGAGAAAAACACGGGGTTCCAACACCTGTGAATAGGGTATTGGTTGCCTGTATAAAAGGCATTGAACATTATCTAAAGGGTTTATCGTGGAAGTGAGTGGGTAATAACCTCATGAAGATATAGCTATGATCCTAATTATCCCCCTTTGGCGTCTTTTTCCTGCCGGGGGCAGGCAAAGGGGGACGGAGGGGTATTTTGCCAAAGAGGGGGAAAGAAAGGGAAAACTTTCCTAAAGAAGGAGAGGGAGACGGCAGATGGTGAGGTTAGCTCGGGATGAACAAGAGATGTTAGAGGGGAAACAAGGGTTAGCCAAACAAAAAGCGATGGAGTTGCTTGTGAAGTATGCAGAGGGTCTTGGCGCTGAAAGGTTTGTCGATACCAATAACGTTACAATCATTGCAGGCTCTATTCCTGACATCAAGATCATTCAAAAGGTTGTTTCCTCTCTTGACGCTGATGAAATCGCATCGAAGTTTTTCCTGGATAGCGATGAGACGGTGGTGCTGGATAAAGTGAAGGCATTTACCACGACGAATGCTACTTTTAGAGACCAGAGATACCCCGATCTCCAGCGTGGAGGAAAGTCCCACTGTGATCTTCTCCAGAAGATGGTGGATTACTTGAAAAGGGTGGGTGTCATCCATCTTGCCACTTGCACTCCTTATCAGGTCGGAAATCTTCCAATGAAGGGTGAACACTGCGCCTGGACGGAGTCGTCGGCAGTCGCTTTTTGCAACTCTGTGCTCGGTGGCCGCACCAATATCGAGGGGCTCCATAGTTCTTTCGCGTCGGCTGTCACTGGGAAAACCCCTTTTTGGGGGATGCATCTCGACGAGAATCGCCTCGGC
>Ga0214474_1001481_pt1 | contig 10858 bp, 9 predicted proteins | sample RVTome_2_FD_187335 | JGI IMG/M metagenome (GOLD analysis project Ga0214474, IMG submission 187335) | Soil microbial communities from uranium-contaminated site in the Upper Colorado River Basin, Wyoming, United States - RVT95D214 HiSeq ...
TCAAGACCTTCAGTGGCTACGACTACTACAAGGTGCTCTACAGCACGTACCTGATGAACGCCGAGGAGAGCCTATGGCAGGACGGACGATGGGAATGGATCGTCGTGGGTGAGCCTAGCCTGGCCTCCGACAGCATCGGCACGGGCATGATCGCGGCCACCTGGTGCGACTGGAAGAACAAGGAGACGTGGCTCAGCGGCCTGGACATACAGGCGGAGGACTTCGGCCCAACCATGCCCTACTTGATGAGGCGCTTCACAGACGGCCTGGCGGGTAGGTTCGACTTCCACTACGACCATGTAGGCGGCGACAACAGGTCGGCCTTCAAGGACGACTGGTGTACACCAGACGACTGGTCAGGCGAGCTGATCTACCCGTACGCCATCAGCAGCAGCAACATCATCGTCGTGGGCGGACCCCTCGTCAACCTGGCGGCCGAGTACTTCAACGACTTCACAGACGCCTTCGTCTTCTCAGAGTACGGTGACGGCTTCTACGCACCTGGCTGCTGGGCCCGGACATCACAGGGACCCTACTGGCAGGAGAAGACCAAGGTACTAGTGCCCGATGACGAGCTCTGGTACGACAGCGTCGACGTCAACGACGACGTCGGCTACGCCATAGTCTCCACATACAAGGACCTCAACGAGACCGTGGGCTTCATAGTCTACGGGTACACGGCCGAGGACACCTACTACGCCAGCTACGCGCTGCGCGGAGGAGGCCTAGCCTGGCTGCAGCTAGTCCAGCCCGGCGTCACAACGGTGCTGCTGGAGATCGACTACAGCGAGCTGCACCCGGTGGCCTTCCACGTGAAAGAGTTCCTTGGGCCCTTCACCGAGTGCACGGGAGCCTACACCAACTTCAAGACATCGGAGTACTACGACAACATCGAATGCGGCATCGAACAGATCGAGGCTGAGGCGAACGAGCTAGGCCTATGCTACAAGCTGGTGGACATAAGCTTCTGCGGACAGGTCCACCCAGACCCATAAACACCATACCCAAAATTTTTTTATGGCAAGGTTTTTCAAGGCAGCGAAGCCCATCCAAGTTGGTGACGTTTTGTCTGAGAGGCAGCTACTCGTAAGCAAGATAGAGAACGGCATAGTGATCGACCACATCCCAGCCGGCAGAGCCTTCCAGGTGCTGAAGCTGCTGAAGCTGCCGGCCGACGCCCGCGCCCTCATAGCCCAGAACGTGGACAGCAGAAGCCTGGGGAGCAAGGACCTTATAAAGATCGAGGGAACGTACCTCACATCCAACGAGATCGACATAATAGCCTTCGTGGCCCCCGACGCTACCCTCAACATCATAAGCGACTGGCACGTCAGGGAGAAGCGCAAGATAACAGTCCCAGAGACCATTGAGAGCGCCTTCAACTGCCCCAACGTGCTGTGCCCCACCAACGCCAGGTACGGGGCGCCCAACACCAAGTTCAGGGTCGAGAAAGGCGGCAGGCTGGAGGAGACCAAGCTCCACTGCACATACTGCGGAAGCATCACATACTATGGGACCATCCAGGAGAACATACAGAACGAGAGGTTCAGGATAGAGCGCAGCGGCCTCGTGAGCAAGAGTAAAATAGAGCAGGTGTTCTTGGACGTCCTGCTGAAGGGCGGAGCCCTCAGGCTCCAGACCAGCCCCGATAAGCCTTTCACCCTCAAGAGCGGCCGCCCCAGCCCATACTTCATCAACCTGGGCGCCCTCACCGACGGCGAGAGCCTCGCCAAGGTCAAGTGGGCGTTCGCCAGCTACATCGCCCTACTGATGGAGACCGGTGACATACCCGACTTCGACTACGTGTTCGGGCCCAGCTACAAGGGCATAAGCCTGGCCGCCCTGACGTGCGAGGGCCTCAACGAGCTCTACGGGATGGGCAAACGCTACATGTACGACAGGAAGGAGGCGAAGGAGTACGGGGACCTGAGCAGCGACCAGGTGCTGGTGGGCTCCGGCTACTTCAAGCCCGGGCAGAGGCTCCTCGTGGTGGACGACACGATAACCACTGGCATCACCAAGGTGGAGACCATAGACAAGCTCAGGCTCCTTGGCGAGCACAAGGTGGTGGGCATGGTCATAGCTGTGGACAGGCAGGAGGCCATGGGCGACCGGGATAAGGTGGAGCCCAGGAGCGCCGTCCAGTACATGGAGCAGGAGCTGGGCGTGAGGATCCACAGCATCCAGAACATCAGGAGCATCTATGGGCTCATAAAGGACAGCCTCACACCCGAGCTGAAGGCCATGTGGCTGGACTACTATAGAAGGTACGGCGTAGTCAAGCTGGAGTAGGCTCCTCATTTATTTTACGCCATTCCCAAGGCATCCACATGGAGAAGTACGACGTACTTGTGGTGGGCAGCGGGAGCGGCATGATGATCGCCGAGGCAGCCGTCAACAGCGGCCTCAGGACCGCCCTCGTGGAGATGGGCAGGCTGGGGGGCACATGCCTGAACACGGGATGCATACCGTCAAAGATGGTCATATACCCTGCCGACCTGGTCAACGTCATAAAGCACGCCGAGAGGCTCGGCGTCCACGCCAGGATCGATAGGATAGACTTCGAGTACATAATGGACCGCATGAGGCGGCTAGTGGAGCACGACAGGAAACCCATGGAGGACAGCGTGGGCAGTGTTGAGGGCCTCACATACTACCCGGCCCGCGGCGAGTTCACCGGCGACTACACTATGAAGGTGGGCGACAAACAGGTCAGCGCCGACAACATCTTCCTGGTCACGGGCAGCAGGCCCTTGATCCCCCCGATAAAGGGAATCGAGGGCGTGGCTTATCTCACAAGCGACAACGTCTGGGAGATGCGCAGGCGGCCCGGGAGCATCCTAGTTGTTGGGGGAGGACTCATAGCCTGCGAGCTCGCCCACTTCTTCTCCGCCATGGGGACCGAGACCACCATTCTCAGCAGGAGCCCCAAGCTTCTGAAGGGTGCAGAACCGGAGGTCAGCGAGGTGCTTACAGCCAACCTAAGGCAGAGGATGCACGTGGAGACGGACATAGAGGTCAAGGAGGCCCACAAGCGCGGCGAGGGCGTGTGGGTAGAGGCAGCCACGGGGGACGGGCAGGTGAAGGAGTTCACCGCCGAGAAGATCCTCGTCGCAGCGGGTAGAATGAGCAACGCCGACCTCCTCAGGCCCGAGAAGACGGGCGTACAGCTCGACGAGAGAGGATACATCAGGGTCAACCAGAGCTACGAGACCACCAAGAAACGGATCTGGGCCTTCGGGGACGCCATAGGAAAGGCGATGTACAAGCACGTCGCCAACAAGGAGGCGGAGATCGTTTGGCACGGGTTCAGGCAGGGCCACTTCCACCCCCTGGACTATGACAGGGTGCCATACGCCGTGTTCACGTGGCCCCAGGTCGCCGGCGTCGGGTTGACCGAGGCCGAGGCCCTGAGGCGGGGGCTACGCGTCCAGGTGGGGGAGTACAACTACAGGGACACGGCCAAGGGTGCAGCCATGGACGAGGAGGACGGCTTCGTCAAGGTTGTGCTGGAGGACGAGTCCTACAGGATTCTGGGGGCGCACATCGTGGGCCCCTGCGCCTCTGTACTCATCCAGGAGGTGGTCAACGTCATGTACGCGGGCGACGGCTCGGTCTACCCCATAGCCGACGCCATGCACATACACCCCGCTCTCCCGGAGGTTGTGCAGAGAGCCGTCTTCAACCTGAGGAAGCCAGGTGAGCATGACCACCACTAGACGTTTATAAGCCCCGGACCCTCTTCAACACCTAGTTTCTGGTGGATAAAACCATGAACGTCACGGACGCAATCCACGCCAGACGCGCCTACAGGAGCCTTGAGCCTGTCAAGATCACGAGGGAGCTGGTGGACGACCTGGCGACCCACGCCGGCCTATCGGCTTCGTGTAACAACAACCAGCCCTGGAGGTTTGTGTTCGTCTACGAGCGCGGGGCCCTTGAGAAGATGTGGACGACCCTGAGCAGGGGCAACAAGTGGGTGGAGCTTGCCTCCATGATAGTTGCTGTCGTGAGCAGGGCCGAGGACGACTGCGTGATCAGGGACAGGGAGTACTACCAGTTCGACACGGGTATGGCGGCTGCGTACCTCATCCTGAGGGCCACCGAGCTTGGGCTTGTGGCTCACCCGATAGCGGGCTTCAGCCCGGATAAGGTCAGGGAGGCTCTGGGGGTACCTGACGGGTACCGCGTGATCACGTTGATCAACGTGGGTAAGAAGGCTGAGGGCGTGCACCCCTACCTGTCGGAGCAGCAGGCCGCCGTGGAGATGAAGCGCCCTGAGAGGAAGCCTCTAGTAGAGTTCGCCTACCATAACAGGTTCCAAGCTACGGCCTGATCCCTTTTCAATGGAAAAAAATTGGTGACGGCGGCTACTTGGTGGTTATTGTGTACTTGACGCCTGTCGGCGCCAGGGCCTCGTCGATTCTCTCGATGAGGTCCTGCACCTGCTTCATGGTGGGCTTGGTGAACCACTCGTAGTAGAAGTCGTACTCCCCGAGGCTCTCACCGCTCTTGCTGACGATGGTGTCGCACCGCTTCTCGCTGATGGCGCCCTGGCCTCCGAAGAACGTCATGACGCCGTACTGGGTATCCAGGGTCGGCTCCGTCATCCCCATGACGCTCGTACCCGTCCTGGGGATGTCGAGGCCAGCCATTATGTTCGTGTCCATGATGCAGACCTCGGGCATGCCGACGGCGACCTTCTCCAGCGTCTTCAAGGCCTTCAGCAGCGGAGGGCCATATATCTTAACGTAGCTTATCATAGAATCTCCAACTTTTCTGGGGAACGAGGGTTATTAAACGTTTACTCGGCGCCGAAAGGTCCCTCGTCGGCCCAAAAAGGGGGGGGCGTGGCCTAAATTTTCTCCAGCTGCCTCACGAGCTCCGCGTAGTCGGGCTCCACCCCGGGGTCCTCCGAGACCCACCTGTACCTGATGACGCCCCCGGCGTCCAGTATGAAGACGCTGCGCTTCGCCGCCGTATAGCCTTTGAGTCCAGCGAAGTTCTCGTGGACGACGCTGTACTTCCTGACGACCTCCCTGTTGTAGTCGCATAGGAGGGGAAAGTTAAGGTCGTTTTCGTCGTGGAAGGCCTTGTTGGTGAATGGGTCGTTGACGCTTATGGCTAGGATCTGGGCGTCCAGTTCCTCTAGCCGGGCTATGCTGTCGCGCAGAGTGCAGAGCTCCTTCTTGCAGACGCCCGTGTAGGCGCCCGGGTAGAATGCGAGGACTACCCTGCGGCCTCTGTGGTCCATGAGGCTTGTGGGCTTCATCTCATGGTTTACCAGAGTGAAGTCTGGGGCTTTGTCGCCTGTCTCAGGCTTGGTCATGTGTGTCGGTTTGGTGTGGAGATTCGCGGGTTTTATAGGTTGGCTGGGCGTTGCCTGTGGCTGGTGTTTCCACTTTTTTTGGGTGGTGCGTGAGCCTGAGATTACAGTGGCTGTACAGAACGTACATTTTTTTGGGGTTGGATTTGCATTGTTTTTAGCTAACACGCTTCAGCTGATGTTTTTTTCCGTGTTACAATTTTCGTGGCGTGTGTCTTCCTCAATTCGGGTGCATACTGGCTAAGACGTTTTAGCCCTTCAGCGTAGAGACTAGGAAAAGCACGTAGAGGGCCACCAAGACGGCGCCCTCCCTCCAGCATATCCTGTCCCCGCTGAGGAAGTACCAGAGGAACAGGTTGGAGATGAGGCTGAAGACAGCCAGATTAGTGAAGACCGTCATGTTCACCGTCAGGTCGGACAGCACCAGAGTCGTCCCCAGTATCAGAGTCAGGTTCAGTATCCCGCTGCCCACGATGTTCCCCAGGGCCAGGCTGATGCTCCCTGACTTGGTTGCCTCAAGGCTGGTTGCGAGCTCGGGGATGCTGGTGCCGAAGGCCACGATGGTGGCTCCGATGACCAGTTTGGACACGCCCAGCCCGAGGGCGATGTACGTGGCGGAGTCCACTATGAAGTAGCTGCACGCTATCACCCCCAGGGACCCGAACGCTACGAGAGAGAGATACTTTGGCAGTTTCCTGCCCTCCTCCCCCAGGGACCCCTCGTCCTTAATCCCCTCCCGGTTCCTGACGATCTTCATGGTGTTCCACACGAAGACCAGTATGAGCACGACTCCTATGAGCCTGCTCGCGTACCCGATGTATATGAGGGCCAGGGGGATGACGCTGGCCCCGAAGAGCCCCAGCTGCAGGCTCTTGATGTCCTCGCGGGTTATGAGGGGCAGGAAGTCTATGCAAGCCAGGTTCTTCCAAGCCGCGTAGAGTATGCACACGCCTAGAATCAGGCAGACGTTCACGATGTTACTTCCCAGCACGTTACCTATAGCCACGCCCACGGCCTCCTCGTTCTGGGTGCTGAAGACCGCCACAGACAGCTCGGGGAGAGACGTGGACATAGCCACGAGCAAGAAGCCCACCGCGGTCTTTCCGAAGCCCGTGATGTCAGCCACCCTCTCCGAGTTCACGATGGTCCAGTGGCTGAACTTGTCAAGCAGTAGAAGCGACGCGGCGAGGATACCCACGTTGATTAGCAGCCCTTCAAACATGCTTCTACACCTTTACCAACCCGAAAGAGCGCCCATATAAAAACTAGGAGTTTTTATGAAGGGAGATCACACGGAAACCTCATAAAAGATTGGGCGAATCCCAGGGTCTCCGTCAGCGAGGGCGGCACACTTCTCTAGGTCACCGAAATCCAAGGTTCAGTCCCCGAAGATCTGGGCAGAGCCTTTATATCGATTCAATCCGTATCTCGAATCGCCGGTACGCATCATGGTTTACGACTTCCTGACCCTCGAAGACGTAGATGTCGCCGGGAAGACGGTGTTCCTCCGCGTAGACATCAACGCACCTCTGGACCCCGCCAGCAAGAGGATCCTTGACGCCAGCAGGCTCCAAGCCGTCATACCCACCATAAAGGACCTGAAGAAGGCGAAGGTGGTGATAGGGGCCCACCAGAGTAGGCCGGGCCGCTACGACTTCACCAGCCTGGAGCTCCACGCCAAGGTCCTCCAGATGTACCTGGAGCAGGAGGTGAAGTACACCGACGACATCATCGGCAAGGAGGCCCAGAGGATGATCAAGGATGTGCAGCCGGGTGAGGTGCTGGTCCTTAACAACGTCAGGATGCTGGACGAGGAGAACAAGGAGGCCCCCATGGAGAAGCTGGCCGAGTCGGAGTTCGTCAAGACCCTGACCCCCCTCATGGACCTCTTCGTCAACGACGCCTTCGCCGCAGCCCACAGGAGCCAGCCAAGCCTCGTCGGCCTCTGCGCCACCCTGCCCACGGTTGCCGGCCGCCTCATGGAGGCCGAGCTCAGGGCCCTCAACATGGTGCTGGATAACCCTGCTAGGCCCAGCCTCTACCTACTCGGAGGAGCCAAGGTGGAGGACAGGATACCTGTCATCAGCCGCGTACTCAAGGACAATATTGCGGACACCATACTCATAGGCGGCCTCGTCAGGGACAGCTTCCACATGGCCCTGGGCGGCATGAAGAAGAGGTACGAGACCCTTGACGAGGATGGGCTGAAGCAGGTTGAGCAGGCCCGCGCCATCATGGACAAGTTCCCCGGAAAGATCACTCTGCCCATAGACGTGGCCCTGGACGTGAACAGGGAGCGCGTCGAGGTCATGGCCGAGAGGCTCACGGACGAGACCAACATCTACGACATAGGCCTCAACGCCATAGCCCAGTTCAGCCACAGGATAATGAACGCGGGCACCGTGGTGGCTGAGGGTCCCATGGGGATGTTCGAGCGCCGAGGCTTCGACATAGGCACCAAGGAGCTGCTCCGCTGCATGGCCAGGTGCGGCGGCTACACGGTGGTGGGCGGAGGCCACATGGGCGGACTAGCCAGCATGCTGGGCATCACAGAGGAGATGAGCCACGTGTCCACAGGTGGCGGCGCCATGCTGAGTATGCTCGCCGGGGAGACGCTGCCCGTCATCGAGGGCCTAGAGAAGTCCAAGCAGAGGTTCGGATAGGTTTAATAGACCACCCCCCACTTTTCCTTTGGCCGCGTGGGACCGTGGTCAAGCTTGGTAAGATACGCGGTTTGGGACCGCGTGATCCCCGGTTCAAATCCGGGCGGTCCCACCACCTGCGTAAAGGTTAAAGCCGCCGCTTTGCCTTGTCTTGTTGCGCGCCGGGTTGGCTGAGCGGTTTAGGCGGCCGCCTGCAGAGCGGCTCCACGGGGGTTCGAATCCCTCGCCCGGCTCCATCTCACAATTAAGCCTCAGTGTTTCTGGATCGATTACACAGAGAGAGGGACCCGAAAACGTGTCTAACCTGATGTCCTACGACACGTTTATAAACTTGTTTACTAACTGTAAACATTGTTTGAGTAGCACAGTCAGCGTCAGGGTCCCCAACGAGGTGAAGAAGAAGCTCGAAGAACTCGACATCAACATATCGGAAGCGGTCAGGGGGCATCTCCTGGAGATAATAGCCCGCGAGGAGAGACTGAGGAAACTCGAAGAGGTGGACAGGGTTCTACGGTCGAGAAACCTCAGGGTCCCCGAGGGCACAGCCTTAAGCCTGATCCGGGAGGAGAGGGACCTCGAGCGTTAGCGGCGACCTTGTGCTTGACGCATCCGCCATTACCACATACCTTATCGAGCAGGTGAGCCGAGGTAATGTGTACAACATCATGAGGGACACTCTCGATAGAGGCGCCAAGCTACTCACCGCTGACCTCGCGTACGTTGAGGTGGCTAACGCGCTATGGAGGGCCTGCACTCTTAGGGGCCTCATCGACGAGGAAACCGTCTTTAAGAGCCTGGATAACCTTTACGGGCTGCCGCTTGAATCTATAAGGCAGGAGGGCGGCTTGATGAGGAGGGCTGCGGAGATTTCACTGGAGTCTGGGCTCTCCGTCTACGACTCTATCTACGTAGCGGTGGCGGAGCGTGAGAGAGCAACCATCTTCACTTTGGATGAGAAGCAGTGCAGGGTAGCTGAGAAATACGTTCACGCGCACATGATATGAGACGCCTTCAAACATGCGCATCAACGTAACACTGGGAACGTTGTATTCCTGTTAATCGGGGAAAGCATCGATTCACTTCGTTGTTCAAGGTCATCTTGATCAAGTGGTTCAAGTAAACGGATTTGTGTCTTCACATCGGTCAGTTCGGCGTTCAAGAAAAACATAAACAATGTTTCTGAAACATAAGAGTGAGTGTAAGTGTAGGCGCCTTTTCACGCTTGAGATAAGACCCTGTTCAAAGGATTATATGCCTGCTTGTTGAACTCAAGAACGAATACTTGGTGGACTAGGGAGACGACCTCTTCACGTACCTAGACATAGAGGGAAGCCCATGATGGATTCGCTAAGATATTTGATGGATACTTGACTGTAGAACAGGAGTTTTCCTTGTGGCACAGGGTTAAAGCCACCGCGTTGCCTTGTTTCAACCGTGCGCCGGGTTGGCTGAGCGGTTTAGGTGGCCGCCTGCAAGGCGGCTCCACGGGGGTTCGAATCCATCTCCCAGTACCAATTAAAACCTCTGAAAGGAGGGCATGATTACTGACTTGATAGAGCGCATATAAATGAGATAGGATTATTACAATACATTAATTATTTATGTTCAATCACGTTTTATTGATTTAAATGAGATTTGCACTCAATTATTTCTACGCCTATAGAATGCCAAATCGCAACAACCAGATCATATTCTACTTCTTTTAAAATAATGTTTGATAAATTAAATTTATAATTTAATCTTTCTTCCGATATCGGATTTATTCCAGAAGGAGGAAAAACACCTTCATAGTTTACTTCTCCTAAAATATCTTTTCCTTTTAACTTAATAATATTTATTCCATTTATACTAATTTTATTAGTAGTGTTTCTATTCAATATATCAAAGGTGATATCAATAATAGAACTATTATTAGAGATATTATAACTATGTACACACGAATATATGTTTATTCTTGGTTTTTCTATTGCTTTTTCTTTTAATACCTCCTCAGATATTGTACTATTTATAGGTAAGACATTAAAATCTCCTACCTTTAACCAATCTTCTCCACTTCGATCGACAATACAACCCGCTGACTCTAACCTATTTGCTAAAATATGTCTTTTTTCTGGCGAATTGTTCATACGAACGACATGCCTACCATAAATGTCACTAAATGGCCTTACTTCACCTAATTCAATCAAAATTGTCCTTTTAGAATTAATCCCGAAGGCCATACCAGCTTCAAAAATAACATTTTGTCTTGCTTGAGGCGTTAAATTTGTTTCGAAAATAGGATCGTGATCATTTTGAAACTCTTTTCTTAATCTACCTTCATCATCCCCAGAAATTATTATTAAAAAAGCCTGAGCTTCATTGAACGCAGTCTCCAAAACTGTACCAATATAAGGAGTAGGTTCATCAGTTCTTCCACGAGATTCTTCCCACTCTATTGGATGTAGATCTAGAGATCGCAAAAAAGTAAAAATAGCTTCTCTTAATTTTAAATTTCTTCCAAAAACAACCCATACTTTTCTAGGATCTTTCGCTTGTTGTAAAGTGGAAAAAGAACTCTTGACTTCAATTGACGATCGATGTAATCCAGTTATATATCGATCAGTAACATCCCTACCTCTAGTAAATATATACCATTCAATGGGAATAGTCTTCACAAGCTTTCTACTACGTCTTTCTTCTTCTAACTCTCTTTCTATAATGGGATATAATACACTTGAATCTCTATCATTATAAGTAACAAGTATTCTCTCAACATTATCTGGAAATAATTCCCTTCCACCACAAAAAACGGGCTTTCCCTCATAATAAGAGCTTATAACTTTTTTAAGTTCCTCTTCTGATAAATCTAAACGAATATTATCGTGGTGGG
>Ga0214474_1001482_pt1 | contig 10846 bp, 12 predicted proteins | sample RVTome_2_FD_187335 | JGI IMG/M metagenome (GOLD analysis project Ga0214474, IMG submission 187335) | Soil microbial communities from uranium-contaminated site in the Upper Colorado River Basin, Wyoming, United States - RVT95D214 HiSeq ...
TCGTTGGAATAGGAACTACAATTACCAACGCCAAAAGCAATATTCCAAAAAATAACTTTTTCATTTTATTACCTCCTATACACATCAATGTTTTGTCTCCCGTCAGCCCTTTTTGTTTCCCAAGACCAGCAACACGATGCCGCCCGCAAGCGCAATACCTCCAACGATCGGCGGCAGCGGGATCGTTTTTGTCTTGTCGGCAGTCACCTGAATCGGACCGAAATCGACGACCTTTTCCCTGGTCGTGTAGGTGATGCCCTGATACGCAAACGCGACAATGCCTATTACGATAAGGATGATGCCTATCAACGTGTATTTTTTCATTTCGCTCCCCCTTTCTGTTGTCAACCTGGTTGCTTTAGGATCGTTGCCGGCTTGCGCACCTCGCGCCAGCCGGCAACGATCCAGAGTCTATTTGGACTCCTCAATGGTCATCTCGTTCTCTACGGTATTCACACCCTTTATATCGTTGACGAGTTTACTGACCAGGTCTTTTTCGGCTGCATTCCTGGCCTCGCCACTCAACGTGACCACGCCATGCTTTGTGTTGACCTTGGTATTCAGTACACTGGTCGAGCGATGGAACAACAAAACCATTTTTACCTGGGCGGTGATTGAGGCGTCATCGATCTTTTCACCTAATGTTCGGTGAGACTTATCCGAGGTGTTTAACACTCTCATCTCATTCCTTACGTCTTTGACCCCTTCAACATCCTTGGCGTATTCGGTCGTCAGGTCCTTCTGTGCCAGGCTAGTTGCATCGCCTTTCAGTGTCACGATTCCATCTTTGGTGTTAACCTCCGTCATGGCGCTCACATTTTGATGGAACAAGAGCGTGGTTTTCACTTTCGCACTTAGCCACGCATCCGACTTCTCGGCGGGGTGATCACCTTTGACTTCCAGCCTGTTGTCCACGCTTTCCACCCCGGGCAGGCCCGCCACGGTCTCCTGGGCCAATGATTTATGGGATTCTTCTGAGACAGTCCCCGTCAAGGAGACGACGCCATCCTTAGACTGGATTTTAATATCATCATCCTTAAGGTAGGTTTTAAATACATACGATTTCTCGGCGGCTGCCTGGATGCGATCATCCATCGTGGACGCATGCACTGACAGGCTGGTCACTAACAGAACGACCGCAGCCACCATCAGCAGCGCCACAGAATACATTGCTTTCATTTTCACTGCACTTTCTCCTTTCGACTCTTCACTTCCCAATACGAATCGTTGAGAGGTTTCCTATGAGTCCGAAGACACTCAATAGCCAGATAATCACTACCACATTCAAAATTTTCTTTATGGTAGATTGCATCGGTATGTAGCTGTTAATCACCCATAGGATCACCCCAACGACAACCAAAACAATCACTAATTGAATCAATGGCATAGATTATCTCCTTTCATGCTGCGTCTTGAAGGAGAAGGAATATTGTTCCATCTCCACAGAGCAGTGTGAGGTAATAAAACTCGCAGTTGAAGGAGCACCCGGCCGGGAATTCAGGATACATGAGAAGCGCTTTCATGGAATGCTCCTTATCCATCTACTTTTTCTTTTCCACCTTCAAGTTGCTCTTAACGGATTTCACGCCATTGATCTGCTTTATCTTTGCTACGATCCGCTTCTCAGCCTTTTTGTCATGTATGAAACCATCGAGAACAACATTACCCTGTGTAGAGGAAACATCGATCTTCCAATAACCAGCGTCCGGTTCCTTGATGATTATCGCATTCGCTTGCGTAGTAATGTTTGAGTCATCGATATATTCGCCTGTCGTTCTGCCAGTTATAGAGGCACAGCCCGAAAACAAGGCCAATCCAAAAACCATTAACACTGTCATAAAAATAACCTTCTTCATTTCTCTTCTCCTGTCTTTAGATGCGCAATCATCCGATTGCAACGTTAATAAGACTAACCCATACATTGTTATTTCCCTGAATCCTTATTCTGTTCCGGATAATTATTTTCAAGGGTAAAGAGTCGGATCAACTTATAGCGTCTCTCCGACCCCTTGACCTCGTGCTCCTAATTCACAATGATTTTAAAAATAACTCTCCTGTTAGTCTTTGCTGCCTCTGATTCCGTGATCTCAGGGTTCGGTTCAGGTATTTCCAGTCTTGTCTCACCATATCCGATTTCGGAAAGCCTGTCCGGTGCAATGCCCCCTTCTTTAACGAGGAATTCCTCGACAGACTTTGATCTTCTTTCGCTCAACTTCTGATTGTATTCTTCAGTGGCGATAGCAGAGGTATGCCCTTGAATACGGATTTTAACGTTAGGGTTTTCTTTCAGAACCTGGATATTCCTTTTCAGTATCGTCTGCGCTTCTTTTGTAAGGGTAGACTTATCGAGACCGAAATGTACGTCCTCAAGGAGAATTACCTTCTCCACAACCTTCGGCTCAGGTCTCGGTACTGGTTTCGGTTCCGGTTTCGGCTCAGGCTTCATCTCAGCTCTTGGTCTCGCCGGACAAAGGGCCTTTGCTTTCGCAGTTGCCTCCTTTGCCATAGCGATCGCCTCATCGGTATGGCATGCCGCATACACTTCATAGGCCTCGTTCTTTAAATCTTCGGCGGCTTTGAATTCCTCAGGACATTCCCTATCCTTGCCGGCTTGACGCGCTGCTTCTACAGCCCTATCTGCCTCTGGCATCTCCTTGGGATAGTACCAGTACATATAGGGATCTTTGGGCGCGAACTCCTTGCCTGCACATCCGAACATCACGCTCAGGGAGAGCACGGCAATGACGACTATGAGCACTCTCTTTGCTGTTATTGCTTGCATCTTTACACCTCCTTCATGAATTTTTTTGTTTTCACAACCTTGCCATAACCAGAAAAAATCTTTTCTCGTTCTCACCCCCTTTGTGCCCGCTCTGCCTTCTTTGATCCAGAAGGTAAATAAAGTCAACCATGGATGCCGATTTTATGAAAAATTCTACCGGAACCGATTTAGATCCGTTTCCAACGAGTCAAGCCGGCGGGAAATGTCTGCTCTCTCCTCGTACGTGGTGTATCTGCCTCCTTCTGTCATCCGCAAATAATCACTCCGAATAGAGTCTAGTCTGGATTGATATTCTCTCCCCTCTGTCAGAGGTAAGCGTCTGCTGATTCTTCCATCATCAATTATCCTTTGGAGTGAGACAATCTTGTCCGCATTCCTTGGTTCTTCAATTCTTGCAGGCCGGACAAACGCTCTGTTAATCTCATCTCCAAGCGCATCAAGTCTTCCCAGAAGGCTGTCCCATTCGTCCCGGTAGACCCTTCTGTCTCTCAGCTCCGTATAGTCTGTTCGAATACCCTTCAGTGTCGTCAGAAACATCTGGGACTGATCAGGGCTAAGCGCGCCGGTTTTCAGCCCATCCCCAATCTTTTCCTGGATTACAACCATCTTGTTCTCTGCATTCCTTTCATAATCCGGCCATGTTTGCATAGTGGCGCAGCCCGAAAACAAGGCTAATCCAAAAACCATTAACACTGACAACAAAATAACCTTCTGGCTTAAGCCCCTACTGTTGGTCATTTCACTCCTCCTGTCTTTAAGATGTACAATCATACGATTGCAATGTTAATAAAAGTAACTCATAGATTGTTATTCCCCGGAATCCTTATTCTTTTCCGGAGAATTATTTTCAAGGGCAAAGAGCCGGATCAACTTAAAGTCTTTCCGGCCCCTTGCTCTCGTGCTCCTATTTCACGATGATCTCAAAAAGAACTCTCATGTTAGCCTTTGCCGCTTTTGAGTAAAGGTCTTTCGGTGCCGCTTCATACATCGCCGGGTTTGTTTCACCATATCCGATTTCGGAAAGCCTGTCAGGGGTAACGATCCCTTCTTCTACGAGGTAATCTTTGACAGCCTTTGCCCTTCTTTCGCTCAACTTTTGGTTGTACTCTTCAGTGCCGGAAGCAGAGGTATACCCTGCAATACGGACTTTGGCTTTAGGGTTTTCTTTCAGAACCTGGATATTCCTTTTCAGTATCACCTGCGCTTCTTTTGTAAGGGTCGACTTGTCGAAATCGAAATGTATGTCCTCAAAGGCAAGGACGATTACCTTTTCCTCAATCTTCGGCTCAGACGCAAGGATAATTACCTTTTCCTCAGCCTTCGGCTCAGACACAAGGATAACTACCGGCTCTTCAGCCTTCGGTTCAGGTTTCGCCTTAGTTACTGGTTTGGGCTCAGGCTTTGCCTCATACTTCGCAACCTTGGCCCGTTCGGGCTTTGCCTTGCCACCGAACGCAAGGGTTATTCCAACGGTAGCTCCAACATTATGGTAGGTCTCTTCGAAAATCTCGGTAACCATATAATCTCTGAGATCGACTCTGAATGCGATATTGTCCGTTACCCAGTATTTCGCTCCTACACCAACATTAAAAGCAGCCATGTCATTAGTCGATATCTTTGGACTATAGTGGGCCCCTCCGAAACCGGCAAGGACAAAGGGGTTGAAATTACCATCAGGCATAAAGTGATATACAGCATCGATATGGTAAAAGATAAGGCGCACTTTATCCATGGGACTTCTGAACTGTCCTTCCTTGGCCCCCGTTTTTGCCTTGTCATCAACGCGACTATCTATAAATTCCACGGCGCCTTCAATACCGAAATGCCTCGTGAAATTATAGCCAAGCCGTCCGCCAAATACGGGTCGGTTTTTTAGATTCTGACTGTTTTCGAATAAATTGTACCCTCCGAACGGACTCACTTCAAAGCTTCCTGCCTTTATCTCGGAGCGAGCAGACAAAGGAAGGAGAAAAACAAAGGCAGCTGCTATCAGCGCTGCACGATACATTGCTTTCATTGTACGTCCTCCTTTATATTGTTGCGTTTTGCTGTTGCCTTTCCGGCTCTTTGAAAAAAGCCGTTTGGGATATCTCTGTGCCAAAAGAACGAGGCGTTGTAGAGAGGCAAAAAGGAGACAGACTGAATTATGAAAAATAGCCTGTCTTCCCTTTTTGCCTGCTTTCATGCCAAATACCTCATGCCTTATGGCGCAGGCACATTAATGACGGTGTTCACCATTGTAACCGAAGCATTCAGGGCCAACGCTCTGCCATTCAGTGTCACTACCGTGACGTTGCCGGCGGTAGAGAACGTAGTTGCCGCAGAAGAAATTATGGTTCCCACCATGGTACCGCCCCCTGCCGCGTTAATAGTCGCTGCACTGCCGACCTGCCAGAAGACGTTCTTCGCTTGAGCGCCGTTTATCAGGATAATACTGCGCGGTGCTCCCGGAGCGCCCACAGTGAGCGTACTCGCCATCTGGAAGACAAAGACAGCATTTGCATCCCCACCAGCGTCGAGGGTGAGATTCGATCCTGTTATCAGGAACGACCCCCCCGCGGCTTTATAGATGCCCGGGGCAAGCGTGAGACCTCCCAGCTGGCCGGCGCCTGGATCCACACCTCCCGGTAGCGATGCTGGAGACAGGTTGTTAAACGCGGTGTTCGCGTCGGACAGGGCCTGGGTTGCGATCGCAAATGTTGTAGCATTTCCTCCAACACCAGCACCTCCCGGAGGCGGGGGAGCCGTGTATATCCTCCCGTTCACCATTCCATCATTGAGTGGCGTTACCGTATAGATATCTCCTACCGAATCGCGGAATCCCGTTACCAGAGTGGAAGCACCGGTGGTCCCGATATCCCCATTGATCACGGTAAGAAGGCCCTGGTTGGTCATCCCGGCGGCGCCGCCAAAACCTCCGAACGGTGCGGCCGCTCCAAGGGCGACTGGCGCGAGTACCGCTCCGGTTGTAAAGCTCCATGTGTAATTTGCCGCCAGTGCATTGTCAGCCAGGTCCTTAGCCCCAGTGGTAATCGTGGCGGTATATGTGGTGCCGGCTGCGAGATTGCTGGTCGGTGTAAAGGTCGCAGTTACGCCGGAGTAAGTGACTGCTCCTGATACGCCTGCCACCGTAAATGTTAGGTTGGTAATCGTCAACGGGTCCATCGCCTCGCTGAACGTTGCGCTGATTTTCTTGTTGATAGCCACACCTGTAGCACCATTAGCAGGGTCTGTGGAAGTCACCGTGGGCGTGGTGCCTGACTTGCCTGGTAACCAATGTCCGGTTTCGCCGTCTCCGCATCCTGTAATTAAAAAAACACTCAGGATTAAGATAAACAAAAGATAAGTTTGCCAAGCCTTAAATCTTTTCATGATAACCGCTCCTCCTTTTCCTCTTCAATTATGAGCACTCTCTTTGTATATATTGCTTGCATCTTTAGACCTCCTACATGATTTTTTTTCACATCCTTACCATGACCCCAAACGATATTTCTTTATACTCAAAAACTCACTTCCTTCGCGTCCGATTGCCTACCTTTATCCCAGAGGTCTTCGGCCCTGAATGACCCTAATCAACACCACAACGATTGCGATGACAAGCAAAATATGAATGAATCCACCAATCGTGTGACCGCTGATTAGTCCCAACAGCCAAAGCACCACAAGTATCACAAAGATCGTCCAAAGCATAGCAACCTCCTTTTGTTATATGAGACATTGCCTCATGTGCATACATCGAACCCGACAGCATATCCTTCCCCCAAAGGAGAGGGCCCTAACCTCCCTCTCATCTCGCTACATCTTTCTTGTTCTTGAGGACATCTTCTACGAGATCCATTCCCGCCGTGTGTGACACAGTATTGAACTGCAATTCAGGTTGCTCGCTCAGGAGATCCATGAGCGCGAGGAGCCGTCGCTGATTGTCTGTGCGGATGTGGCTCTCAAGATCTTTCTGTGTCGCCCATTTCTCTAACAGGACGAAGGTAGTTCTGTTTTCAATGTCCTCATAGAGACAATAACTAAGACAGCCCCTTTCGACCCGCGTGGGTTCGAGCATCCCCCGCATTGTTTCCAAAAAATCTTGCCGCATTTCGGGCCGGATAATCATTTTTAATGTCACAAGTATCACGATGCCTCCTGGCTAATAAGATTCTGAAATCGTCTCCCGATGCGTCATCGCCTTAACGATGATCGTCGCGGTCGTCATGTCTACCCCCGTCATGGCCTCCGCGGTCTTGTTCACCATACCCCCCGCGGTCTTGACTACCTCGATCTCCGCGGTTGCGGTCCCAAAAACAGCCAGAACATGCGATAAGCAGGATAATGGCTAAAATTAAGCTAACAGGTCTTCTCATAGTTCCTCTCTTGTCCGGTTAATACCGGCGGCCTTTTTGTTCATCTCGTCCTTTGCGGTCTTGATCACCATGCCCCCCGCGGTCTTGCTTACCTTGCCTGTCCCAATATTTTTCCTTCTCCCATTTCTTCCAGTTCTTTTGTAAGTCTCCGTGGGGTATCCGTTCGTATCCAGGCGATAGACGATGACGATAGTCCTGCGGCAGATCTCTCAATCCACCGGGAATGCTCCTAGTTTCTATGTAACTCCACTGCCCATTATAGTTCTGGGACCTGTACCAGCGGCCATTATGAGGGCGCCACCAGTAGCCTTGATAAAACAAAACATCCACATTAGCGTCAGGGACCATGTAAACATATGTTCCGGGTATCACAACTACTTCAGGTGGTGCAGCAAACCTGTGAGCCGGGAGATTGACCCCTATACTTACGTTTGGTCCTCTTGGTCCCATTGCCTCACTTTGGGTTGCAGATCCTGCTAAGACTAAAAGCAGAGCACCAATAATCAGTAACCACAACTTTCTCATCTTCCTTATCATTTCTCTCTCCTTTCGATAAATGTTAATACTCTTTTTTATGCGCCTATCGCATCAAAAGGGAACATGCTTTGTGTTTGCTATTGTTATTGAAGAGCATTATGTGTGCCAGGACTGTTGTTGACAGGACAGGATGCTCTAAGGTGTTGAAAACATTGAAATTTCAGCGAAAGCTACGATGAGGGAATGATACTTTGAAAGGTGCGGTCTTCTGATATATCAGGAGTCTCCTGATATATCAGGTATTTTTCTTATTTTTTGGATGCCCAGTTTTTTCATCATCGATTCGAGCGTCTTTGGATTGATGCCTAAAACCTCTGCTGCACCACCCTTACCGCTTACCCGCCATCCGGTGGTGTTCAGAGCCTCGATAATGTGCCGTTTTTCTACCTCTTCGAGGGTCCCGGACTGGTCTGCACCTGACTGCGCAATCTTTGGTACATCCAAATGCAGCACAGGTCCGGTGGTGATGATCATCGCGCGCTCAATAATGTTCCTCAGTTCCCTTACGTTGCCCGGCCAGGGATAGGCTTGCAGGGCTTCAACGCCCTCCTGCGGTATTGATTCGATCCGCTTGCCCATCCTCTTGCTCAACTCCTGAACAAAAGACCATACGAGCGGCAATATGTCCTCCCGACGCTCACGAAGAGGCGGCACGGTAATCTGAAAAACGTTCAAACGGTAGTAAAGGTCTTCCCGGAACCCGCCCTCGCTGACCAACCTGGCAAGATCGCGGTTCGTCGCGGAAATGATTCTGACGTTGACCTTCACGGTCCGGGGACTGCCCAGGCGCTCAAACTCACCGCTCTCCAGTACCCGAAGCAGCTTGGCCTGGAGTTCCAGCGGCAGGGCGTCGATCTCATCCATGAAAATCGTTGAAGAGTCCGCAAGCTCAAAACGGCCTAATTGCTTCGACAGCGCGCCGGTAAAAGCGCCCTTCTCACGGCCGAACAGTTCACTTTCGATGAGGGTCGGCGGCAGGGCGGCACAGTTGACTTTAATCATAAGCCGGCCCTTGCAGGCACTCAGGTTATGGATCGTATGAGCGAGTAATTCTTTTCCTGTGCCTGTCTCCCCCTGGATCAAAACCGTCGAGTCTGTCGGCGCAACTTGCTCTATCTGCTGTAAAACGGTCCTGATCGCTTCACTGTTGCCCACGATATCCTTATGTGAGTGTATCAGCTTAATTTTTTCCCGAAGGTAGAGATTCTCCTTACGCAATTGGTTTTTTAACTGATTGACTTCTTTGAGCGCTTCCCGCAGTGACTCCTCTGCCTTCTTGCGTTCCTCTATTTCCCGCAAGAGCTGCTGGTTTGCTTCGACCAAATCTTCAGTCCGTTCCTTCACGCGCAGGTCCATCTCATCATATGCCTTCCGGAGCGCCTCTTCTGTCCGTTTCCGCAAAGTGATGTCGCGGATGTTGCACTGGATAATTTTGTTATTGTTAACAAGATAGACATTACTGACAAATTCGACATCGATGAGACGACCTTCTCTTGTTTCAAGCGGCAAATGTTCGTACCGTACATACCCTTTCGTCTGCAATTCTGAAAATCGGAGTTTGGATACTGCAATGTCGCTGAAAGGGCCGATTTCCCAGAGTTTCTTTCCCAGAAAATCCTTATGCAAGTACCCCAGCATCTTTATCAGAAATGGGTTAACGTCGAGAATCTGTCCCGTGTCTGCATCGAGAAGAACTATCCCGTCTTGAGCACTTTCAAAGAGCCTCCGATAACAGGTTTCTGATACCTTCAGCGCCTCATCTGCCTGCCTGCGTACGATTTTTCTTGCTTGCAATTCTTTAATAGCCTGATGCGGTTCTGCTAATTTATTTATAAGTTGCTCTTTTGTTTTGTCTTTATGTTTCATATTTTTTTATCAAAATATTTGTAGCATGTCAATTTGGATATAGAGTTTGCCTTAGGTGCGGGGGGGGGGATCTGAATATTGCGGCTTTTATAATGATGGTAATTTCTTTTTTATATAAGTCAGGTAAAGAATCCATTATTTCATCCAAATAATCTATTGCCTTCATGAGTTGAGCTTTCGCTTTACTGTTTAATTGATTTTCAGAGTCACTATTATGATTAAAAAATACACCTCTAATGATTTGCAGATTCTCAAGAATTGAGACTATATTAGTGTCATTATATAAATATTCGGAGTAAAACAATTTACCTTCTTTCGTAGAAAGACGTAAATAATCAAACACTCTTTTTCTTTTTATAACACAATATTGATTAAAAGAAATGATAGATGATTGACTAATAAGTGACAGCAATAAACTGTCAATTTTGACTGAACGATAAAAGGTAAGATTTGAGGTTTGTTTTTTTGTTCTTTAGTCCGAGTTTCCTTCTGATATTACCTCTGTGAAAGGCGACAGTTCTCTCGGATAAATTTAGCAATTCACCGATCTCTTTATTTGTTTTGCCCTGCCGCAGAAAATTTGCTATCTGAATCTCTGCGGGGGTAAAGTTCATATACTTGGAGGATAACCTATGCGAAAATGATGAGGCAATGTCGTTCAGATTTGATTCCAGAATACTTACATGGGTCTTTTGTTGTTCATCTAATCGGCCCTTTTTCAGTTTTTCTAAATAGGGAACAACCAGTTCCTTTATGTTCAATAATATCTTATCTTCGAGCTCTGTCTTGTCTTCATCTCTTCTTTTCATTAAGACTTTCAATGCTATATTTGCTTCTTCAAGGTTATGAGTTTTGATTTCCAATTCCCTTTCTCTTTCTTGCAGAGCCTCTTCTGCTTTCTTGCGTTCGCTGACATCGCGAATATTACATTGTGTCAGCCTTGCCCTGTCGACCATATATATATCCGTGACGATATATTGCCCGGACTTGGTTTTTACCGGAACATCATCGTAATTAATAATGCCGCTCTTGTCCAATGTTTGCATTATCTTTTGAAAATCACCCATATCAAGCGAAAACCCTATATTCTTAAGCTTTTTCCCGATGCACTCCTCTTTGGAATAGCCCAACATCACCGTGGCGGCTGGATTAACATGGGTTATCTTCCCTTCGTGTTTTTCGAGAAGCAATATCCCGTCGTTTGCGGTCTCAAAAAGACGTCTGTAGCGCTCTTCAGACTCTGTTAACAAGTCTTCCAGTCGACTACGCTCGGTAATGTCCTCGATGGCAAGGAGGATTATCCGTT
>Ga0214474_1001485_pt1 | contig 10837 bp, 9 predicted proteins | sample RVTome_2_FD_187335 | JGI IMG/M metagenome (GOLD analysis project Ga0214474, IMG submission 187335) | Soil microbial communities from uranium-contaminated site in the Upper Colorado River Basin, Wyoming, United States - RVT95D214 HiSeq ...
CTGCCGAAAGTGCGTCGGTCATTGGCGACGCAGGCAAATCTAACTAAATTCTCCCCCGCAGGACCGATGGCAGCTACTTTGGCCGCCTTATCTCCAAAGGCGTCCTGCAACATCTCCTGCGTTTCAACGGTATCTTTCCCCCATACAAAACGAGCATCCTTAATCTGGACATCATCATTGTTGATATGAAGGTAGACAGGGTGTTTCGCTTTCCCCACCACTACAATGCCATCATAACCACTAAGCTTAAGCTCAGGGCCAAAATGACCTCCGGAAAAGCTCATTAGTATGGTTTGGGTAAGGGGTGATTTAGTAACAAGAGTACATTTGACACAGCAGGGGGTTTTCGTCCCCATTAAAGGGCTGGTGAAGAAGACGAGTCTGTTTTCCGGACTATAGGGGTCAACTCCCGGAGGATTCTCATCGTAGAGTATTTTGGCACCATAACCCCGCCCCCCCAGAAACTTCAGGGCTATGGCCTCATCCAATGGTTGGGACTGAATATCTCCGCTGCTTAAATCAACCCGCAGCACCTGCCCGTGAAAACCGCCTTTTATCATTGGACTTACGTGCCTTCCCTTTTCTAGTTAGTAGTCATGTTTGAGTAACTACCCAAACCTTATCACATCGAACATCACTAGGGAAATAGTACCTAAAGCGCCGTAATGCCTTTAGCTACATCCCCACATTTTGACCAAGAAGGCTTGCCATATTGCCATATATAAAATATGATATATAATATAGGATATGTAACAGTATATTATGGATAAAAAGACTTGTCAAGCACTTATTTACTAAATTTTTTAATCTTTTTATGATTTTGTCAACATCAGCTAGCGTCCTAAGAGGAAAGGGCCAATTTGACTTATCCCGTTAACCCGGTTATGTTAATTGCAGCAAGGACAGGTAAGCTGTTTTCAACAGGCTTTTAGAATTTTGGGCGAGGTCTAAAGGAGGTCTTATACAATGCTATTGGAACACAAGGTTGCTCTTATTACTGGTGCTGCTACTGGCATAGGCAGGGCCGGTGCCAAGCTGTTCGCTCACGAAGGAGCTGAAGTTATCGTGGCTGACGTGAGTGATAAGGCGAGCCAGGAAACTGTGGCTGAAATCAAGGAACTTGGCCAAAAGGCGAGTTATATTCATGTCGATCTTAGTTCGGTGGATGAAATCGAGCAAATGGTTAAGAAAGCAGTTGAGAGCTATGGCCGACTTGATATCTTCTGGCATAATGCCGGCGTGTATAATGAGGGTCACATTGATGATATAGAGCCAGAGAATTACGATAAAGAGATGACGATAGGGTTAAGGGCCGGGGTCTTCGGAACAAAGTGCGTTATTCCAGTGATGAAACAGGCCGGACAAGGCTGCATACTCTATACCAGCTCTATGGTCGGGCTCAGGCCGACTCCTTATATGCCGGGATACTCGCTGACCCATGGCATAGAAAAGGCAGGGACCATAATGTTAATGAGGTGCCTGACCGAGCCGTTAGCCAGATATAACATCAGGGTTAATTGTATATGTCCAGGCCCGGTCGAAACAGAGAAGTGGAAAACAGGCCAAATTCGTCAGGCAAAAGCATCCGGTATCGACCCGGAGGAGTATTACAGAGCCAGCGTTGGTCGCATTCCTCTTAGAAGGACTATCACGGAAGCGGAGATAGCCAACGCAGCCGCATTTTTGGTCTCCGACAGAGCTTCCGGTGTTACTGGCGTCGCTTTCCCGGTAGATGGAGGCTTCAGTGCGGTCTGAGCCACTTGTGCTTCTAAACGTCCGTACGGAGGATTCGGATTAGAAATATTTCTGCCCGAGAACGGCACTTTAATTGCGTACATCTAATTTCGTATATTATATATGGACACAATCATAGAAACGTGATATATATATAGAAACGTGATATATATTATATGATTAATGAATCAGTGACCAGCAAAGGTGAGTCGGGTCATGCTTTCACTGATTTATAGTGGTCGAAAAGAGTTTCTGCGATAAGGACGGTGTGAGAGGTGGGACAAACTAAAAATGCCCCAAAAGGCAAGCTGGGTGAACTCAAAAGCGTTCAATTTTTGACAGACCAGGTTTACGATATCGTAAAAGAAGCCATACTGAGTCTCAGTCTTAAACCAGGGGAGCGGCTCGTAGAATCGAAACTGGCGAAAGAACTGGGAACCAGCACAACTCCGGTGAGAGGCGCTCTGGCCAGACTCAAGCATGACGACCTTGTCGAAATTGTTCCCTTTAAGGGAGCGCATGTGTCTAAGATTGACAACCGTGACATGGAAGAGGTTTTTGAGATAAGGATACTCCTGGAAACAGCCATGATAAGAAAGTACGCTCATAGCATTTCTGCAAAAGATATAAAAGAGGGGGAAGCCCTTTTGGAGCTTATGAGACAAGCGTACAAATCTGGGGATATGCAAAGCTATGTCCAGCCCTCGCGGGATTTTCACTACCTTTTCATCAGGAAGTATGGAAATCAAAGAATGATAGACATACTCCATGCCTTTGAGGAAAACCTGGAGAGGGTTAGAATAACTACTATCTGGGATTGGACTAATGTCCCTCAGCTGAATAAGGATTACGAATATATCCTCGACGCATTAAGAGTCGGGGACGCTGATAAAGCAGAGCAGGCCTTGAAAGTCCATCTGGAAAGGACGAGGGATATTTTCCGAAAAGCAAGGGGCACACGGGCGACAAATCAGAATCGTCGAAAAACAAGAGGAACGGGATAGTAATAATGCTTAGAAGGCAGTACCAAGGATTGCTGGTCTCTTCTTATATAAATGTAAAGTAGCGTATTGCTTCGTCATTAGTATAGAGCCTGCTTTTGATTTGGCTCCAAACTCCAGGAGCCTGCAGGGGTAATCTGACAGGTCATGTTCCACTCCGGATAACTGAGCTCATTGGTTGTAGAACAAACCTTTGATTTTGATGCCTTGAATATAATGGATTGGGGGCTTGACAAAATCTGACAGTTGCAATATGCTATTTCACACATCATATTTAATATCCATCATATTTAATATCTGTTTTGTTCTGTTAGCTTAAGCGAATACTTACAAGAAATAAACCTTGTGTGTCAAACACAAAACTCTAGGGAAAGGAGGTAAGGAGTTTAAGAAAGGGTGAAGGTCAAGGACAGATAGACAATCTATCATCAAAAGGAGGCAAGAATTGAGGAGTAAGAGGTTCTTAGTATTAGTGATGGGGCTGCTCATGGTGCTAGCGTTAGCAGGGATACCGTTGATGAGTGCCTGTACCACTGAAGAAGGAGGCGGCGGCGGCGGCCCCACCTCAATCAAGATGGGACTAACCACACCTTTGTCAGGGGATGCGGCGGCATGGGGCATAGCCCAGCTTCGTGCCGTTGAACTGCTCGCTGACGAATATAATGCCGACGGCGGAATTTACATCGAGGAAGCAGGGGAAAAGCTACTTGTAGAGGTCATCGCTTATGATGATAAGTATACGCCTTCAGAAACCGCTATCTGTGCTACGAGGCTAATCGAGCAGGACAAGGTAAATTTCATCCACAATATGGGCGAGGAGATGGCAACGACTGTAGCCCCCATGGCCAGAGCGGCAGGCATCATACAGTGGGGCACCTCTTGGGAGCTTTCGGACCCTAATCCTGATTTCCCGCTGAGCTTTTCCGACCTGATGAGAAACCAAGAGATGTACGGGGCGCTGATTGCCTCTTTCCACGAGCAGTACCCAGAGGTGACGAAGATTGGTTCCTGGGCTCTCAATAATAGCGGCGGGCTTTCGGAGCACGTCATTATTGAGGCGTCGGCAGGGGATTATGGCATGGACGTGGTATTCTGGGATGTTTTTGATTGGGGCACCACCGACTTCACGCCGCTGATTCTGACGGCATTGGACGCAGGTGTGGAGGCTTTCTTCTCCAGCTCCCCTCCCCCTGACTCTGTTGGCAATTTTATCAAGCAAGCCAGAGACCTCGGCTTCGACGGTTATTTCTGCGTTACTGCGTCTGAGACCTACTATATAGCCGAGATTGCTGGTGCTGAGAATGCAGAGGGATTACTGAGCATCGGAGAGATTGGGGAGCCATTACCCGAGGCAGCGCAGAAGTATGCCGACGCATATCTTGCGAAATACGGCCCGCCTCTATCAACAATGTGCTTGATACCATGGCTACAAGGCAGTCAGCCACTGTTCCAGGCTATTGAGCGCACCCAGAGCCTGGATGCAGAGGTTATTGCTGAAGAGCTGAGGACAGGTACATTCGACACCGTTGGTGGCGAGTGTTGGTTTGGAGGCGAAGAGTTCTACGGGATTGCTAACCAGATCCAGATGCCTATGCCCGTGAGCATATGTACGGACGGTATACCAGTAACTGTTGACTGGGTTGATGCGGCTCCGTATCCAGCTGAAAAACCTGTATTCGATTAATAGCCAGGACATAAATTAAAGAGAGTCGCCAAAAGGACTTTTTGGAGACCGTGGCCAGAGGGGTAGTTAAGGCCAGCTTGAAATTTCCTCTGGCCACGGTTAGAATTCATCTGGTTTGTCATTTTAAATACAAAGATGTGAAAGAAAAATGAGCGGCGAACTTTTCTCGCAGACTTTGCTTGCTGGCGTAAATCTGGGCGCTTTCTACGTGCTGATAGCCCTGGGATTTACCCTGATGTATGGCATCATGGGTGTTCTGAACATGGCCCATGGTACCGTATATATGATTGGCGCCATGATCGCCTTCTATATCTATGGTCAGGCCGGGCTAAGCTTTTTTATCGCTCTTCCGCTGGCAATGCTTATGACCGGTTTGTTTGGCATTTTGGTCGAGAGGGTTCTCATACGGCCCTCAGGCGGGGAGCTGTTGCAGACCTGGCTTATCACCGTTGCCTTGTGGCTTGGCTTGCAAGGGGTGGCTTACCTCGTCTTCGGCTTTATCGCCAGGGGGGTACAGCCTCCGATAACCGGCACGACAACCATACTTGGTCTCGGCATTTCCAATTATCGGCTACTGGTAATCGGTGTGGCTGCCGTTTTAATCGGTGGCGTATACTATCTGATTCACCGGACGAAGATAGGTCTGGCAATGCGGGCAGTGGAGGAAGATAAGGTAGCAGCCACCATCCAAGGGGTCAATCTGAATATGCTTAACGGCTTCGTTTTTCTGATTGGCTTTGCTTTGGCCGCTGCCGCTGGTGTTCTGATGGCGCCCGCCTACTCTGTTTCTCCCACTATTGGCTTGACGCCCTTACTAAAAGCCTTCATGATAGTAGCCTTGGGGGGGATGGGCAGTGTACCCGGTGCTATTGTCGGCGGCTTGCTGCTGGGGCTAGCCGATAGCTTTCTGGGAGTGCAATTCGGTATTTCCACGGCTTATATCCTTACCTGGGTAATGATTATTATCATTTTAATCTTCAGACCAAAGGGGCTAATGGGTGCGTACTAAAAAATCAATCATCATACTAGCCGCCCTTATCGCCTTGGCAGTTGTATTGTCTGCAATGCCTTTTGTACTTGGTGCCTACCTGCTTTCGGTATTAATACTGCTCCTTATTTACATTCTGCCGGCTATGAGCATGAGGGTATCACTTCTGGCCGGACAGACAAACATCGGAGTGGTCGCTTTCTTTGCTATCGGTGGCTATGCCTCGGCTATTCTGAGCATGGAGCTGGGGGTGCCCGTTTTAGCTGCTATGCTGGGAGGGGGGTTGATTGCCGCCATAGTTGGCCTTCTCCTGGGGTCGATGATAATGAAAATGGGCGACCTTTACTTCCTCATACTTACCTGGGGCTTTCTGGAACTGGTAAGGTCGGTAGCAATTAAAGCGGTACCACTAACCAACGGACCGTTCGGGCTGGTGAATATCCCCCCGCTCAGCATAGGAGGGCTTGTCCTTTCCAAGGTGCCTGAATACTTTTTTATTCTATTTGTCACCGTGCTGGTTCTAGTGCTTTTATACCGTGTGGAATATTCACGGCTGGGTTTAACCTGGAAGGGTATAGCTCAGGCACCTAATCTATCTGAGTCAGTGGGGGTTAATGTCTATAGATTTAAGCTGGCTTCCTTTGTCATTTCCTGCTTTGTCGCTGGTCTGGGTGGTGCCATTTATGCTCACCATATGGGCGTGATTCAGCCGGTCATGTTCACCTTCTTGCTGGCCACCACGGTAATTCTTTGGAATGTATTAGGTGGAGTAGGCAGCTATTGGGGCCCAATAGTGGGCACTGTTTTTCTATTGCTAATAGTGGAGCCTCTGCGCGGCCTGGAATCCTTCGAGATGATAACCTACGCTGCTATCTTAATAGTGGTAATCATTTTCCTGCCTGGCGGCCTTATCACCTTGCCCAAGAGGTTAGGACCCTTAATCAAGCGTCTCAGGCGGAAAGGCGAGACAGCCAAGGCAGATGCAAAGAGTGGTGGGACGTAGTGGTGGCCAACAGAAGCTAGGAGGTCATGCGGTGTCTCTGTTGCTGGAGGTCAAAAATATCAGCCGAAGCTTTGGCGGCCTAGCTGCCTTGAGCGGAGTGAGCTTTGACGTAAGTCCAGGAGAAATAGTGGGCGTCATCGGTCCCAATGGGGCGGGGAAGACAACCCTATTCAATGTAATTACTGGCTTTTTCCCGCCGAAGCAGGGCAAGATAATATTTGACGGCGAGGACGTAACCAAGTTTAAGCCCCACCAGATTTCGCGCCGGGGAATTATACGGACCTTCCAGGCGGATATCCTGTTCCGTGCACTTACCGTACAGCAAAATGTTTTGACTGGCCTGCATATCAGGTCATTAGGCTTGAATCCTAAGCATATATTTCTCTCCTCCTCTCCTATCCCCAAGTCTGAAACCAGAATAGCTAATGAGATATTAGAGACTGTAGGTTTAACTCCATTCAAGGATTATATGGCTGGCGACCTGCCCCATGGTCATCAGCGTATGCTAGGGATAGGCGTCGCTTTGGCGGCTGAACCCAAACTGTTGTTGTTGGATGAGCCGGTGACCGGCATGAATATGGATGAAATAAGAGTAGTGATAGATCTGATTCATACTCTGCGCGAGAAAGGGCTAACCGTTTTAATTGTGGAGCATCACATTAAAACGGTTATGGATATATGTCACAGGGTAATAGTGCTGAGTTTTGGCAAGAAAATCGCTGAGGGTTCTCCGGAGGAAGTAAGGAGGAATAAGGATGTCATTGAAGCATACCTCGGAACAGAAACTGATTGAGGTAAAGGACCTTGTCGTCCATTATGATAAGGTTCAGGCACTCAGGGGCATCTCCATTGATATTCCTCGGGGGGCGTTTATTGCCCTGATTGGTGCTAATGGAGCTGGCAAAAGCACCACATTGAAGACCATATCCGGATTGATCAGACCTACCAGCGGTAGCATCTGGTTTCAGGGCCAACGGATAGATAAATTACCCCCCCATAAGATTACCGAACTGGGTATCACCCATATTCCGGAAGGTAGAAGGCTTTTCACCAAAATGAGCGTCTTGGACAATTTGAAAATGGGTAGGTACACAAGGAAGAACGGCAAGAGAGCGGCCGAGGTTATGGAAAGGGCTCTGCGCCATTTCCCGGTGCTCAAGGAGAGGATGAAACAGCGGGCGGGGACCCTGAGCGGTGGTGAGCAACAGATGCTCGCCATAGCCCGTGGTCTGATGGCCGAGCCTAAGGTAATGCTTTTGGATGAGCCGTCATTGGGGCTGTCCCCCATCCTGACCGTGGCAATCGGCCGGATTATTAGTGAGATTAACAAAGAGGGAACCACCGTTGTCTTAGCTGAGCAAAACGCCCGCCTGGCCCTGAAATTAAGTCGAGAAGCCTATGTGTTTGAGACAGGCCTTATAAGTTTGCGTGGCAAGACGGAAGATTTAGTTCACAATGAAGAGATTGTCAAGGCTTACCTTTCCGCGTAGTTTCACACTATCAACCTTCAGACCGGACTCAACAAGGATACGATGGGAATAGATCAGAGCTAAGCGAGAAGTAGCTGGGAATTCCAGCTACTTCTATTTTAAGAGGGATAGGCAGCAAGATGACAGGCGACATACTTCAGGCGATAAAGGACTGTATAACCAAGGGTGAGAGCACTCAGATGGCTCGTCTCTGCCAAGATGCTCTCAAGCAGGGAATCCCCGCCTACGAAATCGTAATGAAAGGCATGAACGAGGGAATGGAAGTTATGGGCCAAAAATACGAAAGCGGGGAATATTTCCTACCCGACCTAGTGCTTGCTGGCGAGATTATGAAGGAGGGCATGAGCGTGCTGGCACCACAGCTCGCTGCTGAAGGGGTAAAAAGCCGCGGCATCATTATAGCGGGCTCAGTGGCGGGTGATGTACACGATATCGGCAAAAACATCGTCATCTCCATGCTCAGGGGGGCAGGGTTCAGCGTAATCGATCTTGGCGTCAATGTAGCCGCAGAGACCTTTCTCGAAAGGGCTAAAGAACACAAGGCTGACATTGTTGCCGCCTCGGCATATTTATCCACCACCGCACTTGAGTTACGAGACATTGTGCCACTCATACATGAAGATGCCAGCGGCAGCATAAAGGTAGTGGTCGGCGGCGCCACCGTGTCACAGGAGTTTGCCCGGGAAATCGGGGCAGATGGCTGGGCACCCGATGCCTTGCAGGCGGTCAAGGTGATGGACTCGATTATACACTCCAAGGGAGGGGAGACATTATAGTGATAGCCTACAACGAACTCCTTGATCGAGAAATCGAGTGGACTAAAGAGAAGATTGTCGCCTACTTCCGTGATGTTGAAGGTATCATGCCGGCGGAGCGTGTACAGAGATTCGCTGAGGGCAAAGGAGACAAAGTCCCCCTTAATCTAGCGCTATCAGATGAATGGGGGGCGCACTATAATGGCTTTAAAATCTCAGAGATATGCCTGGATGCCAGAAAGCTTATCTACAGCCATCTCAACGTTTGCTGGCGTTTTAAGCTTGAAATATGGCTGAGTATCTTCCCCCACTACTACCAGCTGGGGCCGAGTGCTTTAGGTCTGGAGATAGAGTTTCCAGAAGACCGACCGCCCATGAGTAGCAGAGGCATAGTAAATGATTTTAAAGACGTTGAACGCCTCAAGGTGCCCGATATGCGTACAGGGGGTCAGATGCCCTACCACTGGGAAGCATATCGTATCTGGAAAGAGAAGCTAAGTGACCTGTACCCGGCATACACCACGAACATACCAGGCCCGTTTGATTTTGCTGCCCAATTGCGGGGCATAGAGGGGATGAAAATATTTACAGACATAAAGAGAAATCCGGGGTTGGTTAAAGAGCTCTGCGACTTCTCTGCGGACTGTATCATAGAGATTGCTAAGATTTACAAAGAATATGGCCTCAACATACTCTTTCTCTCCGGGGCAGCCGTAGGCCACCTTACCGCTGACGATTTCATGGAATTCGAGTTCCCCTACGTTCTGAAGATCAGAGAAGCCTTGAAGAGTGAAGGCATGCTCGTTAGCCTTTTCCTGCAGAAAAATCTTGAGATTCAAGAAAAGATATATGAAGAAGGCATGACCCTACTGGGCCGACCGGTACCCATGATATTCACGGGGAACTACTATAATCCGAACAGGGGCTATTTCCCTTCTCTTGAAGACGTTGTGAAAGGTCACCAGATGGCAGAGGAGAAAGGCTACCCACACATGGTCTTCTTTATGGGCCAGTGGTTGCAAGACTCAAGTCCTATGGTAATAAGGCGCACCATCAAACGTGTTTTTGATTCAGTGGGACCAATTAGCATCGCTCCGGGAGCCGTACTGGTCGGCACACCTGTGGAAAACATAGATGCCTATGTTGAAGCAATGCGCTCCGTAAATATAAATTAGACCCGCTTCGCCACCGCTACATAAGCCCCTTATCGGTGTAGTAGCGCCTGGCCTCCTCAAGAATCTTATCCATCTCTCTGTCCTGCTCAGGGGATAATGGCTTCGGCTCGTATCTGGCGATTATATCATCCACCCTCGCCCGGGCCAGGGCAATGGCGTCTTTCTTACCCTTCCTCAGCCACTCCTGGTAAGCCTCTCTATCGGCTACCCTGGGTATGAATTGCTCCTGCCGCCACCACTTCCGGGTGTGCGGTTGCTCCAGGTAAAAACCGGGGATAGGCCCGACCTCCTTTATCAGGTCAATGGCCAGGGTTTCGTCACTAACGTTTACCCCTCCCATAAAACGCCCTATCCAGTTGGCGACATCTTCATCAATTACTGCCTGGATAGGGTGCCAGGTTAACTCACCATATATGGCGCCGTGCAGTTCCACGACATCGGTCCCCGACATGGCGGTTATCAGGGCAATCATCGATCTTTCGTAACCACTCTGAAAATCAATCTCCTTGCTGCTGCCGAAGCCATACCATTGCTGTATGGGAATCCCATATTTGCGGAAAAACTGGCTGAATATTAGCCCGTGTAAGGCACACTCCACGGCGCCGAAGGCGGGGTGACCCCACCTCATGTCCATCGGGTGCACAAAATCGGCTACCATCAGCGGTGTCCCCGGTTTTATAAGCTGAGCCAGGACGATGCCCGCGATGCACTCGACATTGTTAGTAATCGTGGAGCCAGCAATAGTGGCCGGACCGGTGCCTCCCATAACCGCGCCAGCGCCTATATCAAGGGGAAAACCGGCTTCAATCCATCTGTAAATGACTTTGCAGGCACCTTCGCTATAGGTCATCGGTGGCGACACAGACACGGAGCCGACTAATTCTGTTCCCGCGACCTTGGCCATCTTTATAGCAAATGTCTCCGAGTCCATCTGATAGGCTGAGGCAATGACCTTGTCCGACAGGCGCAGCTTGTTGGCCATGCCCTCCAGCATCACCATGGCGGCG
>Ga0214474_1001486_pt1 | contig 10827 bp, 7 predicted proteins | sample RVTome_2_FD_187335 | JGI IMG/M metagenome (GOLD analysis project Ga0214474, IMG submission 187335) | Soil microbial communities from uranium-contaminated site in the Upper Colorado River Basin, Wyoming, United States - RVT95D214 HiSeq ...
CCGATGATGGCCGCGGCATCAACCTGGATGCAGTACGTAAGGCGGTTATGGAACAGGGTCTGGTTTCTTCTGAAAAGATAGCTAGCTTTAGTGAACGTGAAGTCGTCGAGTTGATCTTCCATTCAGGACTGTCGACGGCCAGCCAGATCACTGACCTTTCTGGCCGCGGTATCGGTCTGGATGTGGTCCGGAAAAATCTTGAACAGATACATGGATTGATTCAGGTGGAAACCAAGCTTGGTGTGGGCACCTCCTTCGTCCTGATGCTGCCGATCACGCTGACAACCAGCCAGGTGTTGTTAGTGCGCGTGGCAGGGGAAACGGTTGCACTGCCGATGATAAATGTGGAGCGGATTCTGCACGTGAACGTGTTAAAAGTGGGCAGCATTGATGGACATTCCGCCATCTACGCCGAGGGTCGTCCCCTGCCCTTAGTCAGTCTGGCAAACATTCTCAAACTACCTGAAGTGGAACAACCCTTACCTCCTGATGCCAAAATTCCGGTGGTCATCCTGTCCGTGGCTGAAAGGCATATCGCCCTGCGGGTAGGTGGTTTTCTGTCTACACAACAAGTCGTACTCAAATCATTGGGAGGCCAGTTGCGCAGGGTACGAAACGTCGCAGGAGCCGCCATCCTGGGTGACGGTCAGTTAGTGACTATCCTGAATGTCTCTGACCTGATGAAGTCCATTCATTCAAAGTCAGTCTCCTCCTCGACACTGCCCATCGTCTCCAAAGAAGCTCGACGATGGCGTGTGCTATTAGCTGACGACTCGATTACCACCCGGACACTTGAAAAGCATCTCCTGGAGAATGCGGGCTATGAAGTTCTTACCGCGGCCGACGGCCAGGAGGCATGGGAATTGATTCGCAAAAATGAGAAGGGATTGCCGGATCTGGTGGTTTCGGATGTCAATATGCCCAGAATGGACGGATTCGTCCTCACGCAATCCATCAAGAGTGAAAGTTCGTATGCCCGTGTCCCAGTTATCCTGGTTACATCCTTGGAATCTCCCCAAGACAGATTACATGGCATGGAAGCAGGCGCAGATGCCTATATTGTTAAAAGTACTTTTGATCAAAGGGAATTGCTAAATACCATCGACCGATTAATCCGGTAACTCCATGATTCCCCTCTCCCCTGAAGGGAGAGGGTGGAGGTGATGGGAATTCAATCTCAGGAGGTAATACACAATGATTCGTGTACTCATCGTCGATGACATGAAGACTATTCGATTGTCGCTTCGCCAAATCTTGGAGAGTGATCCGGAACTGACCGTGATAGAGGAAGCAGCGAGTGGTGAAGAGGCAGTGGCCTTCTGCCGGAAAGCCCGTCCAGATATCATCACCATGGACATCAACATGCCAGGCATGGGTGGCTACGAGGCCATCCGTCAGATCATGAGCGAAACACCCTGTCCAATTGTGGTCATCACGGGCATCGGATCCCAATATCTAATGGACGTAAGTTTCAAGGCCTTGGCACTAGGTGCACTGACGGTTCTGCCAAAACTAAGAGGGGTCTCCCTCGATGATCCTGAGGTAAAAAGCCTCATCCGACAGATCAAAACTATGGCTGGGGTTAAAGTGGTAAAACGATCGTTGCAAACGGGATCATCACCAGCAATGCTCAACAAAGCTAGCCTCCATCTGGCCGCTCCGGCAAAAGACAAAGATGCTGGCTCATTCAAGTTTCATAAGGAAGCCCAGTTGGTGGCCATCGGCCTATCCACGGGTGGCCCTCCGGCTCTACAGACGATCTTGAGTGGTCTATCGTCCAACTTTCCCTTACCCATTGTAATCGTGCAGCACATTAGTCAGGGTTTTATGTTCGGTCTGGCAAGCTGGCTGAGTAACACGACCCCTCTCCGATGTAAGGTAGGGGAGCTAGGCGAGACTATTAAACCCGGCACTGTATATTTTGCTCCAGACAACTTTCATCTGACCTTCAAGACCCCTAGCAACCTGTGGCTTGATAGTTCTGAACCAATCGACGGCCACCGTCCATCGGCCACCGCTCTCTTTGAATCTGTGGCCCAAAATTTCAGGGCAAAGGCGATCGGCATCTTGATGACCGGAATGGGAAAGGACGGCGCACAAGGGCTGAAAACTATGTTTGAAGCCGGTGCTTATACGATCGTCCAAGACGAAGCCAGCAGCCTGATCTTTAGCATGCCCAAAGCTGCCATTGAACTCAACGCCGTGAGGGAAATTCTTGGTATCGACCTCATCGCTCTCCGGTTGAAGAGCCTGGCGGAAAAAATTCCTGAGCAGAAGGAGACATTAAGTGACGGAAGAGAAGGAGAAAAAACATATCTTGCTGATCGAAGATAGTCCTACACAGGCGCAATATATGCATTTGCTCTTAGAAGATGCAGGTTACCAGATCGCCTTCGCTGAAACCGGTCAGAGGGGTATTGAAATCGCTCAGGACTTACAACCCGACGTGGTCTTGCTTGATGTGGTGCTCCCGGATATGGATGGATTCAGCGTTTGCAAACGGATCCGTCAACAGTCACAACTCTACATCCCCATCCTGATGCTTACAGAGAAGCGCACTGACATGGTAGATAAAGTAGGCGGCCTGACGGTCGGTGCAGACGAATACCTGAGCAAGTCAGCGGAGGACCAAGAGTTGTTGGCCCGTGTGGCATCCCTCTTGCGCATCCGGCAAGTGATCGAGGAAATATACAAACGTATGGAAGGTGGGGAACACATCTATCAAACATTTAGGCAGCCGATGCTGACCGATCGTTTGACCGGTCTCTACAACCGCCATTATTTCGCTGAAGATCTGCACAGACAATTTGCCCTTGCCCAGCGCTACCTCAATCCCCTGGGGTGCATCATGATGGACATTGACCTTTTTCACGATTTCAATACGCGTTATAGCGATCCTGCAGGAGACTGGATGTTACAAAGCGTTGCAAGTTTGATAAAACAAAACGTGCGTGAAGTGGACATGATTGCGCGATATGGGGGAGAAGAATTCGTCGTCCTGCTACCTATGACTGATATGAGTGGGGCCGCTACCCTTACCGAGCGGCTACGTACACTGATCGACCAACAGATATGGGAAAGCCCTTCTTTTGGTAAACTTCACATCACGGTAAGCTGTGGAGTGGCAGCGATTCCTAAGAAGAATATCGAAACGGCAGAGCGACTGATTGAATGTGCTGATAAAGCCCTGCATCGGGCCAAAGCCAATGGTCGCAATTGTGTAGAGATTTATGATGCCGAACTGGATGATCAACCTTCCTCAACCATTCCTTAGAAAGGAGAAAAGGTATGGTTAAGAACATGAAGATTGCCACCAAATTGATTTCAGGTTTTTCCGTTGTGGCATTCATCTTCCTCATTGCCGGGGGAATGGCACTATGGGGGAGCAGTAAAATAATCATCCTCGTTACCCTTTTCATTGGAACTCTTCTGTCAATCTTTCTCGGTTTTTCACTGGCTCATGGGATCAAAAAAGCTTTACAAATCCTAATCCATGCTACCGAGAAGCTAGCCATCGGCGATGTAAATGTGAGTATTAACATTAAAAGCCAAGATGAAATTGGCATGCTGGCTCAATCGCTTAGGACAATGGTAGGAAATATCAAAGAAACCATTTCAGCGGTAGAAATGATTGTCGCAGGAAATCTAGCTATCGAGCTAAAGGCCAAGTCTGAAAAGGATATCCTGGCCAACAGGATGAGAAATATAATTGAGACACTACGAGCCCTCGTTTCGGAAACAAGGATACTTGCTAAGACAGCCATTGATGGCAAACTATCCCCAAGGGGCAATGTAGATAAATTTGAAGGCGGATACAGAGAAATCGTCCAGGGAATTAATGACATCCTCGATGCAGTCACCTGGCCTCTGCGGACTGTAGCGGAATATGCCAAACACCTTTATGAAGGAACCGCCATGCCCAAGATCACCACCTCCTATAGTGGTGAGTTTAATGATCTCATCAGCAGCTTCAATCACTATCTGGATGTTCGAAACAAAATATTCCATATTTTCCAAAAAATTGCTAAGGGTGAACTAACCACCGTCGTGAGACCCCATTCAGAAAAGGATGCCGTGGGCAATGCGCTGGCTCAGATGCTGACCAATCTACGTCAGCTCACCAGTCAGATGCAGGAGACCACGGAGAACATTAGTAAGACCAACAATCATATCTCCGTCGCTACTGCTGAGCAAGCCGCCACTATCACTGAGCAGGCGGCTTCTGTAGCCGAAACCACCACCACCGTGGAAGAGGTCCGCCAGACAGCCGAACAATCCGTCGAACGTGCCCAGCTCGTCTCCGAAATGGCCTCCAACACCCTCAAATTAGCCGAAAACGGATTAGACGCCGTCAAAAAGACCGAAGACGGCATGCTGGCCCTGAAGGACCAAGTGCGTCATATCGCTGAAACCATCCTCGGCCTCAGCGAACAGACCCTGCAAATCGGTGAGATCATTGCCACCGTCAACGACATTGCTGACCAATCCAACCTTCTGGCCCTCAACGCCGCCATGGAAGCCGCACGGGCCGGTGAAGCAGGAAGAGGGTTTGCCGTCGTGGCAGCCGAAGTGCGCAACCTCGCTGAACAGTCCCGTCAGGCTACAGCCCAGGTAAGCAGCATCCTGAGAGAAATTCAAAAAGTCGCCAACACGGCTGTCATGGTCACGGAGAAGGGCACAAAGAGTGCGGAGAGCAGTGTTGAGTTAGCTCAATCTGCGGGCGATTCAATGAGTGTCATCGGAGAACATACGCAACAGGTGGTGGCGGCTGCCGAGCAGATTACGGCCAGCGCACGCCAACAATTAGCTGGAATGGATCAGATCACACGGGCGATGGGGAATATCAACCAAGGTGCAATGCAAACGCAGAAAGGCATGCAACAAGTAGACCAGGCCGCGCAAAACCTCAATGATCTGGCCAGGCAGTTGACCGGCATTGTACAACAATACAAGATCGGATGAAAGAAGCCTTTTTAACCACGATTCTTTTAGCAGGGCTTCTTCTTACCGCCTTTTTCCGCTGAGAGAAGGAGAGAATCAAAAGATATCTGCAGAAAAAATATAGATCTCTGTGCCTTTATCTTTCCATGCATTGGGAGGCAGACCTGCTTTTTGACAAGTATGTTCCAAAAAAGTCTGACGATCCCATCCATATTCTGTAGCAACCTGTGGAAGGAGAAGGCCCGAGAACCAATCTTTCTTTATATAAATCCCATGCTTCCCAACTTGAATTTCATTTATATCCTGAATCTTTTTAAGAGGAGTCAAAACAGATATCTCAATCTCCAGCTCTGGAAGCTCGTTCTCTTTAACAGGAGTGAAGCGGGGGTCACGGAACGCCGCGGCTTCGGCCATCTCTTCAATAGTCTTGTGAAGAGGCCCATGACCTTCAATGTATCCAATGCATCCCCTCAATTGCCCCTTCTTGTGAAGGGTCACAAAAGCCCCTCGATTTTCCTTTAGAATAGGTGATTCAATCTTGAACTCAGGAACAGCCTTTCCCCTAACCTTATTTCCAACCACTGTTTTTGCAATATGATGAAGAGTTTTTTTCTCCTCCTCACTTAAGCCTAAGTCAACGCCTACTTTTTTCTCTTCTTTCATTTTTTCTTTCCCTCCGACTGTCTTATAAAAAACAGCAGCCGTATACCCTACTACTCGACTCCGATCCCCACTCACATCTCCAGAATTGAGGTATTTAAGTACCTTTCCTTGATTGGCCCCCAAGGCTTTGGCTGTTAGCATGACCGTGATAACCGAACCTCCTCCACATGCCTCAGCGTGGTTACTCTTTAAGTCACGATTTAACCCTTCTATGTCAAACCGCTCAATATGGTTTAATACAATCCGATCCAACTCTACCGCTGTGTTATAAGAGTGATAATGGGATAAATCCGTGCTCGCAACCAATAGAACCTTTTTCCCTCTGACTGTCTCTGCAATCACAGAAGATAGATACTGACAGGTTTCCCAATTCCAATCAGGCTCCATGGCAATAGGAACAATTTTAAATGATTTCAAAACGGTTTGAAGAAATGGGATTTGGAGTTCAAGAGAATTTTCCTGGGCATGTGCCTCTGGGATAAACCTGATCTCCTTTCGCTTTTCCATCATTTTCTTCGAAAGCTCAGCATCCACAGGGACCACACCTAAAGGTGTTCTGAATCCTCCCCGATCCCAGAGGGATGCCCCCTTAAAAGGAAATCGATGGCTGGGTCCAATCACTACAATAGTATCGAAGGGCTTCCCTTCAATTAATTTGTAAGCATAGGCGGCCACTGGTCCCGAATACATGTATCCCGCATGGGGTGAAATTATAGCCACGATCTCACCTTCTATCTTTTCTTTCTTCGCATTTTCAAGATAACTCTTTATATCCCTTGAAAGAATCTCAGGTTCACCAGGATACCATTCCCCTGCCAAAACAGGTTCTCTGATCTCTTTCATTCCCGCCTCCTTTCCCCCCCTCGAGATCTGAGCCATGGAAGGGGATCCAAGGCAAATCAAAACGGCGATTAGAAAAAAAAGATAGAAATATCTCTTCATTATTCTAACTGCTCACGAATGCCAAATTCCATCCTTCGACAGGTTCAGGACGGCTTCCTGAAAATGGCTAAGGATGGAATCATGGTGAGCTTGTCGAACCATGACCTTTGAACTTTAATGTTGTTTGCTATCTAATAATAGTGTCACAGGTCCGTCGTTGATGAGATGAACCTCCATTTTAGCTTGAAATTCCCCGGTCTGAACGGGAATCCCTTGTTCTCTCAATTTTGAAACGAGTCGTTCGTAGATACTTTTGGCAGCGGCAGGCTCTTCTGCTTCGGTGAAAGAAGGTCTCCTTCCTTTCCGACAATCGCCATAGAGGGTGAACTGGGAGACGATCAACATCTCTCCATTTAATTCTCTTAAAGAAAGATTGAATTTCCCGGAGGCATCTTCAAAGATTCTAAGTTCAGGTATCTTGGAAGTCAAAAAAGAGAGATCACTTTCGCCATCACCCTTCCCCACACCGAGGAACACTAAAAGGCCTTTACCGATCTTCCCTGTCACTCGGCCATCCACAAAAACCTGGGCGGACATCACCCTTTGGATCACAGCCCTCATCTTTTATCCCTAAGTATTTGAAGGTAAAAAAGACTAAAGTTATAAGTGCCTAAAGTGACTAAAAGATTTAAAATTTATTCTCTTCTAACTCATAACCCTTAATTCTTAACTCATAACTCTAACTTCTTAATCCTCTTTTTCTTTATCTTTTTTGGCCTGAGCAATTACCTTCTCAGCCATTTGGGCGGGGACTTCCTCATAATGTGAAAATTCCATCGTGAAGGTCCCTCGACCACCCGTTTTGGAATTGAGATCTGGAGCATACTTCAGCATCTCTGACATGGGGACATTGGCTTCGATCATTTGATAATTTCCTTTGGCATCGACTCTCAAAACCCTTCCCCGGCGGCTGTTGAGATCGCCGATCACATCACCGATGTTCTCATCAGGGGCAGTGACCACCACTTTCATAATCGGTTCAAGGAGCACTGGATTGGCTTCCTGCACTCCTTTTTTAAAGGCCATAATCGCAGCAATCTTGAAGGCCATTTCTGAAGAATCGACCTCATGAGACTTCCCATCATAAAATCGGACTTTCAAATCCACCACAGGATAGCCCGCTAAGACGCCGCTTTGCATCGCCTCAGCAATTCCCTTTTCCACAGCTGGGACAAAATTCCTTGGAACGTTCATTCCTGTAAGGGCATTCTCAAATTCAAAACCTGAACTTCGTGGAAGAGAAGAAATATCTAAATGAACTTCGGCAAATTGTCCTCGGCCTCCGGTCTGTTTCTTGTGGCGATAGATCACACCGGTCTTAGATCCACGAATGGTCTCTTTATATGGGACTTTCGGAACACTGAGGTTGACTTCCACTCCAAATTTTCTTTTTAATTTCTCTACAATGACTTCCACATGGGTTTGACCCACACCGGAAAGAATGATTTCACCAGTCTGTTCGTCTCGGCCTAACGTCATCGTGGGATCTTCTTCGCGGATGCGCGTTAGTGAGGCAGCAATTTTTTCCTCATCCCCTTTGCTCTTTGGGGTCAGCGCATAAGAGATCACTGGAAGAGGCAGTTTTGTTTCTTCAAATATAATGGGTTTTTTTTCATCCGAGAAAGTGTCACCCGTCGTGGTCTCTTTCAATTTGGCAACCGCCACAATATCCCCTATGCCGGCGAAGCCTGTCGGTTTCTGTTTTTTCCCTTCTAATAAAAATATCTGGCCGATTCTCTCCCTCACGTCTTTTTTGGAATTGTAAAGGGTGGAATCTGCATTCACGGATCCAGAATAAACCCTGAAGAGATTTAGTTTTCCAGCAAAGGGATCAGCGATTGTCTTAAATATGAAAGCAGAGAAAGGTGCGTCTTCTTTAGGTTCACGGGTTTCAGGTTCTCCTGTCTTAGGATTCTTTCCCTGGACTGAACCTCTTTCTAAAGGCGAAGGGAAACAGGAGATCATCAGATCGAGAAGCAGTTGGATACCGATGTTCCGGGTAGAGGAACCACAAACAGCAGGGACCAACTTCCTTTCCATGGTTCCTTTTCGAAGACATCTCGTCATCTCTTCGATGGATACCTCACCGGATTCCAGATATTTTTCCATCAACTGATCATCCATTTCTACGACTGCCTCGACCAACCTCTCGCGAATCTGCTCCACCTTTTCCTTCATCTCTGGTGGAATATCCTTGACTTCGAATTGGCCACTTCCGTCTTCTCGATAGAAATAGGCCCTTTTCTGAATTAAATCCACCACTCCTTTAAAACTCCCCTCTTCTCCAATAGGAAGTTGGACAGGAATAGCAGGTTGAGAAGGAAAAGTCTTTTTTACCTCCTCAACCACTTTTAAAAAATTGGCCCTCTCCGTATCCATTTTTCCTACATAGAGTATCCGTGGAATCTGAAACTCATTAGTATACTCCCATACTGTCTCGGTCTGAACCTTGATCGCTGAATTTCCCCCGATGACGATGATGGCTCCATCCACCACCCTCATGGATGCCTTTGCCTCAGCGATGAAATTGGCATATCCTGGTGTATCAATGATGTGAAATTGATGTTTGTTCCACTCGAAATGAGAAAGGGAGGCGCTGATGCTGATCTTTCGGTTGATTTCCTCCGGTTCAAAATCCATTAAAGAGGAACCATCGTCGACACGTCCAAGGCGGCTGTTCTCGCCTGTATCAAAGAGAATTGCCTCGACCAGGGAAGTCTTCCCTTCCCCGCCATGGCCAAAGGTTCCTATGTTGCGAATATGACTCGTTTCAACTCGTTTCATTTCTTCTCCTTTCCATGATCCACTCCATTTAAAAGAACAGTATATTAAATACCTTTTTTCCCAATAAAAAGTCAACCCTTTCGACTCAGAAATCCAAGGTTCAATATCCAAACTTCAAAACAATTACAAAATCCAAAATTCGAAATCATGAATCTTTCATTCTAAATGCTTTTTTGGAATCTTTAATTTTGGAGCCAGATTTGCTTTGGATTTGGAAGTTTGAAGCTTCTTCTCTTATTTCCTTTACGTGCGTTGACAGAGGATGGGTATTTCCTTAGAATGTGGCAAAGAGGTTCAGATATGAAGAGCCCTGTCTTTTTTTCGGATCTGAAGGTTGAATCTGGGGAAACCCTTCTTGACAAAGTGGATGTTCTTTTGGATCGGACTGATCTGAAGGGGAAGATCAGGGAGAAGGATTTGGTGGCGATCAAACTCCATTTCGGTGAGAAGGGAAATACAGCCATTGTCCAGCCTATCTTTCTGAGAAGGATCGTGGACCGGGTGAAACAATACCAAGGAAAACCATTTCTTACCGATACAAATACCCTTTATCGCGGAATGCGGCAGGAGGCGGTTTCCCACCTGACCAATGCTTATCAGCACGGATTTACCTATTCTGCTATTGATGCACCCCTCCTCATTGCTGACGGCTTGAGGGGAAACAGCGTCGTAAAAGTCACCATTGATAAACCTCTTTTCAAGACGGTCTCCATTGCCCATGACATCTATATGGCAGATGCCCTGATCAGCGTGGCACATTTCACAGGCCACGAATTGTGTGGATTTGCAGCGACATTGAAGAATTTAGGAATGGGATGCGCCAGCCGTGAAGGGAAATTGAGTCAGCATTCAAATATTTCACCCCGAGTCAAAGGGAAGAAGTGCAAAGGTTGTGAACGCTGCCTGAGCTGGTGTGCACAGGAAGCAATTTCGATGCTCCCCCCTCAAGTTAAGGTTGCAACTAAGAAGAGCATTGCCTTCATCGACAGCATAAAATGTACTGGATGTGGAGAATGCATACCCATCTGTCCTTCTGGTGCCATCCAAATCCAATGGAATGAAAGCATCCCTATCTTCCAAAAAAAAATGGTGGAATATGCTTATGGAGCAGTGCAGAAGAAGAAAGGAAAAACCCTCTACATCAACTTTCTCACACAGATCTCCCCAGCGTGTGACTGTTGGGGGCACTCTGATACACCCATTGTCAATGATGTTGGCATCCTCTCTTCTGAAGATCCCGTTGCGATCGATCAGGCTTCAGTAGATTTGGTAAACAGAGAAGCTGGGAATCGGTCATCCAAGCTCTCCGGGGCCTGGGAACCTGGAGAAAATAAATTTCAAGCGATTTATCCTGAGGTGGACTGGACCATTCAGCTCGCCTATGCCCAAGAGATCGGCTTGGGCAATCGGGAGTATGAATTGATTAAAATCTAATCGCAAGTAGTGAGTCGTGAGGGGTAAGGGGTAAGGGGTAAGGGGTAAGGGGTAAAGAATATC
>Ga0214474_1001488_pt1 | contig 10819 bp, 10 predicted proteins | sample RVTome_2_FD_187335 | JGI IMG/M metagenome (GOLD analysis project Ga0214474, IMG submission 187335) | Soil microbial communities from uranium-contaminated site in the Upper Colorado River Basin, Wyoming, United States - RVT95D214 HiSeq ...
GATCGTTGGAAACAGGATCTATTATGTTTGGCACGAAGATCATGGACCCATAGAACCCATCTGGGTAGCTGAAGAAATTGTTGCAGAATAACATTTCAAAGAAATCACCTATCACTCAGCCCTTTTTCTGTGGAAAAGGTTACTCCCTTTTTTACCGCTCTTTTTCCTGTCTAAATGGTTTACAGATTTTCTAAAAAAGAGTATATTCAAATCAACAACCCACAGGGTGGGGGTGCAGATATTTCTTCGTTTTCAGAAAAAAAGGCGTGCGGTCAGAAGGGAACTTTCGTGAATATAGGCAAAATCAAAGATAAAGATTCAACCCAAGAGCCTTCAGGAAGCGGTAATGCTAAGAAAATAGACCCCATTTTTCAGTCTAAACTAATCAGAGTGATCTTTGCAATGCTGAAGAACAAAACATTATTCGATCCAAGGATGAATTGATGATAGTTGACTGAAGGCACAAGAGAGCAGATAGAAGCCGGAATCCTTACGAGGATCCCGATATAGAGAATAGCGATGCCGGACAAGATTAAGGGATTGGCGGTATGGCTTGCTTCTGATGCTTCAAGTTTTGTCACTCAGGGCAGACCTTTGTTTGCGAGGGTAGTACAGGGGTCTGGGGGAACATTGATGGTGGATCTCGGGCCGCCCACACCATTGCGACGTGATGCGACATCTGCTATAAAAAAATGGAGAGACTGTGAAACAAGAAGGTCTGGATGTGGAAACAGTCAATGTCTCGGTCCTTCCAGCAGAAGGAACAGGGAATCCATTGGGAGGTAGACCCCGACTGGGGCATTGCAAATGAAGAATTGCAGCGAACCACCCGGTAATTCAGTGATGTCATCCCGGAGAGCGTGTGTCGATCGAAAGAAGGGGCGTATGAGGCCTGAGGAGAGAATGTTTCGCGAACTGGCAGAGAAGTTGCCGGTCGGGATATTTCTCTTCGAATCAGGTAGATTGCGCTACGTAAATCAGAAGCTGGCCCAGATGCATGGATACACTGCACCCGAGATTTCAGGACACAAAACAACCAAGGACCTGGTCCATCCCGAGGATTTGCCACTGCTGGAGAAGCACATCTCGGAACGGCTGTCCGGCGGTTCGAGGTTATCAGGAGGACTTGTTTTCCGCGGAATCACGAAGACGGGAGAGATCATCTATCTGGAAGACCACGACTGCTACCTGACCATGTCGCGCGATCATTCTGCAATTGTTGGGATTGTGATTGACGTTACGGAACGTTGGAATTGGGAACGGGAACTCGAAAGGCATCGTGACCACTTGGAAGAGTTAGTGAGAGAGCGCACTTCTCAGTTATCTGTGGTCAATGAAAGGCTTCAACGAGACATTGAGATGCGTAAGGAGGTGGAGAAAGCTCTGGAAATCGAATCAAGAAGTCTTGCGGACGCCAACGCCGCGCTGAGAGTTCTACTGAGGCAGCGAGAAGTGGACAGGATGGAACTCGAAGAGAAGATTACTTCCAATGTGAAAGAACAGGTGCTGCGTTACGTGAGGATGCTGGCGGAGACGAGGCTGGATACAAACCAAGCTGTCCTCGTTGAGATCATAGAAAAGAACCTCGGTGAAATCCTTTCTCCTTTCACGAAAAGGATAACTGCTTTTGATTTCACACCGAAGGAAATGGAGGTCATTCTGTATGTCAAAGAGGGGAGAACAACGAAGCAGATAGCGAAGCTTCTCAACGTCTGTATGGATGCAGTCAGTCGCCATCGGTACCATATCCGAAAGAAGCTTGGACTGAACACGAAAAAGACCAATCTGAGATCCTTTCTTTTATCTCTTTCCTAAATTCAGAATTGGATCATCATGATCCAATAAAAATCCAATTCTTATCATATTGCAATTTTATCGGTTTGGCCAAATAATGATGAACGCGTAAAATGTTAATGCAATGTCAATGGCATGAATAAGGAGGCAATGGAAGATGACGAAAAAAGATAGAATGTCGGTGTTTGTCCTGGATTCAATAGCTCACAAGATAAAGGGGTTTGAGCCTGTTGCAAAGCCTGTACCCTACGGCACGGATGTCGAGGGCGTCTATTTCGACGGCTACCCGCAGATCGTGAAGGAGGAAGGATCTCAGCCGAAGTATGGCGTCCGGGTGGAGAAAGACATTATTGTGTCCATGAGGGATGGCGTTAAGCTGGCGCTCGATGTCTATCGGCCAGATGTTGACGTAGATGAGAAATTTCCTGCGATTCTCTCCTTTGCGTTCTGGGGCAAGGATGTTCAGGAATTGGCACGCTGGATGCCTAAGCAGCAATATAATCCGGATTCCCCATTATGGGATGGGTGCTTGGAAGCCGGCAACATCGACTATGTCGTGGAGCGGGGATACGTTCACGTGATTCCCGATGCCAGGGGCATCGGTAAATCAGAAGGCGTAAATGAACTGCTTTCACCTCAAGACGCTCATGATGTCATTGATTGGATCATAAAGCAGCCATGGTGTGATGGAAATGTCGGTATGATGGGCGCTTGCGCCTTCGCCGGTCATCAGTTGGCCGTCGCATCTCTTCATCCGCACCCGAATTTGAAAGCTATCAATCCCTTTGAGGCTCTTGGTATCCTGATCGGTGACGTCAATTTTCACGGCATCTATGACGCAATCCATTACGCGGTAATGCTCGGGCGTCACGGCAATGACAGCTCGATTCTTCCGTGTGACACGCGGAAGTCCAGATTACTTGAACATCTGCCCAAGGAGGAGTTGGCCCGGCGAATCCAGGAGGCTCTCGAACATCCGGACATCAAGTACAACAGCAAGTATTATGGGTTAGTGAGGTATCCGAGCAGGGAGCCCACCACTTTCGACTCTCTGTTATCGTCATTGCATCCAACCCCGCGGCCCGTCTTGCCGGTCGAGAAGATTGATATTCCAACCTACATTTCTACTCCCTGGGGATCGCGAATCTACATCTGGGATACCTTCTATGTCTGGGACAAGATCAAGAACCCATACAAGAAGTTTATGCTATGGCCTGGTCCCTTCCCGGCCCGCCCATTCGTTGAATATGCCGACGAGACAGTACGCTGGCACGACCAGTGGCTGAAAGGTATCGATACGGGCATAAAGGACGAACCGCCCATCAAGCTTTTTGTGATGGGAATCAACAAATGGCGATTTGAGAACGAATGGCCATTAGCCAGGACCGTGTGGACCAAGTATTTCCTGCATCCGGGCGGTGGTCTCTCCACTTCCCAGCCGAGAGCGGACAAACCCGAGTCTTTTACTCAACCGGCACCCTACAAAGACCCGGCCGTCCACTGTTTGAGCTACCAGACCGAGGCTTTCGACCAGGACTTCGAGGTTACCGGCCCAGCCGCACTGTACCTGGACGCATCGATCGACATCGATGATACCAACTGGATCGCGGACCTAATCGATGTAGACCCCAATGGCAACCGGATGCTGCTCAGTACCGGCTATCTGAAAGCACAGCACCGGGCAATTGATGAGAGCAAAACAAAGCCATATGCTCCCGCCCATCCCCGGCAAGAACCCGTTCCTGTTCCTCCGGGGGAGGTCCTTCATTATGCAATCCAGCTCATGCCGCTCTCAAACATATTCAAAAAGGGGCACAAGATGGAGCTGGTTATTAGAAACCAGGATGACCTCCTGAGCAAGCTGGGAATCTGGGGTGTGGTTATGCTCCCGTTCATGAGGGATGTAACCCATGTGATCCACTTCGGTGAATCGCATCTCCTTCTGCCTGTCATACCAACTGAGGGGAGGTAGGCCCTAATAGGAGGACGATAGGAAGCACTCATTGTTAATGGTTGTGGGTTGTGTACTCTCCGTACTTGCACTGTTTCCTCCCAGGAGCTCGATTGCGGAAGAATCTTCGGCAGGAACAAGAACCCTGAAGATTGGTTTGATCACGTCTATCACGGGTCCGATCGCACCTACGCTCAAGGCGTTGGCCGATGCCGCGAAACCGGCACAAGACTTGATGAACCAGAGGGGTCGGATCACGATCAAAGGCCAGAAACACCTCATCGAAATCATCGCGGAGGACGACCAGTCATCGCCTCCGGGTGGGGTTGCCGCCGCAAACAAACTTCTGCAGGCGGGTATCTTGTCTCGTACTGAATAATTTTCTTTTGAAGACGTTTGTTGTTTTGGCATTCTGCTTTAGGTAGCAGGCTGGGATTTACACTCAAAACGAGAAAAAGCGAAACGATACGTTCTGATCCTGTTTAGCCATATAGGGAAAAGCAAAGGAGGCGTGGGCATGCGGTTGAAGGATAAGGTTGCTATAGTAACGGGAGGTGGCGGTGGGATAGGTAGGGGAATTTGCTTTTGTCTGGCCAGAGAAGGGGCTCATGTGGTTGTGAGCGACATCCGGCAAGACTTGGCTGATGAGGTCGCCCGGAAAGTCAGAGAGGCAGGGGGAAAGGTCCTGGCTGTAAAGACTAATGTGCGCATGGCCAGAGAATGCCAAACTCTGATGGACACCACACTAAAAGAGATGGGCCAGATTGATATCTTAGTCTGCTCCGCTGGCGTAAATGGACTGGATTTACAGATTGATTCGCCAGGCCTCATTGAGAACATATCTGAGGAGAATTGGGACCTGGTGGTTGATGTCAATCTGAAAGGTATCTTCCTGTGTAATCGGGCCATTGCTCCTTATTTCAAGAGGCAAAAAAGAGGGAAGATAATCAACATCTCGTCAACTGCTGGCCGTGCAGCGATCGATTGGATACCACACTATAGTGCCACCAAAGCAGGGATCATTGTGCTTACTCAGGCAGTTGCATTGCAGTTGGCTCCATTCAATGTCAACGTCAACACAGTCTGTCCCGGAATGGTCTGGACACCTTTGTGGGAAAGTGGGGGTACGGCCTTATCTCACACCTATCCGCAGTTCAAGGACATGAGTCCACAGGATATTTTTGGCGCTTTGGTCCAAGAAATGATTCCGCTAAAAAGACCCCCTACCCCAGAGGACATAGGAAATACGGTTGTCTTTCTGGCCTCTGCGGAAGCAGATCAAATTACAGGACAAGCCCTCAACGTGGATGGTGGAGCCGTCTTTAGCTAAGGTGTGAAAGGCGATATTTACAGCCTCATAGTGAGTTACGGTTAGATTTTGTTATTGATTGCGAAAGGGGGTGATATGGACTCACGTGGCAATTTTTTGGAAAGAGGAGGGAAATACTTTTCTTGGACCCTTGAAGAGAGCTTATCATTATTCTAAATCTTTTTTTCGAAAGGAGGATATGAAAATGAAGCTTTTGAGGAAAATAATCGGAATCCATTTGGTGATCTCTATCTCTATCGTTGGATTAACCTTGCCTGCATGGGCAGAGAAGAAACCGTATAAAGTGGGTTGTAACTTTGAGATGACGGGGGGCTTTGCAAACTTCGTTGCCATTATAAAGAACGGGTTGATCCTTGAGCAGGAACGAATTAACGCCCAGGGCGGCATCGATGGTCATCCTCTCGAGTTGATTTTTGAAGACAATGGTATGGACATTACGAAGATGGCAAACGTCAACCGGAAGTTCGCTCGCAACAAGGAGATCCAAGCGATTATCGGTCCTTTATGGAGTGCCGGGAGTACCGCCCTGATACCCGTTGCCGAGAGGGAGAAGATTCCTCAGATTGCCATCTGGGCCCCATCAAGCGTTGAACGACGTCTGAAACCTAATTGGGTCTTCAGTATCCCGCAAGGAGACGTTATCTTGGCGGAACGGTTGATGGACTTGGTCATGGGGAGAGGATACAAGAGGTTATTTGTGTTCAGCGAACAAGCTCCGAATTGGATCGATGCCCAAAACAATATGAAAGCGATTGGAGAGAAAAATAAGATAGAGGTCTTCATTTCCCCGGAAACCTATCAGGCCAATGACATGGATATGACGCCTCAGATTCTGAAATTCAAGGACCAGTTAAAAAACTACAACGCCATTTGGCTGGGAACCAACGGCGTCTTAGGCGCCACGATCATGAGAAACCTTTCGGCCCAAGGGATACGCATGCCGGTCATTGGTACACACGCTTGGGGTTTTGGCTTTACCCTGGAGATTGGCAAGGAGGCGGTCGAAGGTGCCGAATTCGTTGCGGGCAAGGCGGTCGTAACTGACCAGTTAGATGATTCCGATCCTCAAAAGCCAGTGATTGTGGACTTTGACAGACGCATGAAAGCGAGGTGGAATGGTATGCCGGCAGAGCAACTCTCCGGGCACAGTTATGATGCTATCTGGATCTTGTATCATGCCTTCAAGAGGGCAGGAGAAAATCCCACCAGAGCTCAGCTCAGAGATGCCATTGAGAAGACCAGGAACTTTGTGGGTGTTACGGGGATTTATAATTACAGTCCTACTGATCATCTCGGATTGACGAAAAAGTCCCTCGCCTTCATCAAGATCCAGAATAACCGGTTCGTGCGGATTAAGTTGCCAGAATACGAGTAGATGCCGTGGCAGGGATTGCTTTAAATTGAAATCTGATTCATGATACAAGTTGGCCTTTGTTTATACACAGACGCCAAATGGCCATATATTTCAAACGCCATCCTTTAGGAGAGAAAACGTTGTGTCTGCCATTTCAATTGTTCAGTTTGGCCTCGTTGGTTTATCTATGGGGGCGGTCTATGCTCTGATTGGGTTGGGGTTCACGACGATCTTCCGTGCGTCAAGCATTGTCAATTTTGCCCAGGGCGAGTTCGTCATGCTTGGGGCTCTTCTGACCAATTTTTTCATGATGACTTGCCTCCTTTCCTATTTGCCTTCGGCATTGCTTGGCACATTGGGAGTTGTCTTGTTCGGCTTGGCCCTTCAGGTTCTCGTCATCCATCCCATCAAGCGAGCCGGGGTTCTCATCATGATCATGGGAACCCTTGGGGCCTCAATAGTCATCCGCAATATCTCCCTCCCCATAAGCCTTCTGCCAAAACTCGAGTATCTTCGGGAGCCTTTCGTCCTTCCACAGGTTACGACAAGTATCCAGGCGATCCAGCTTGCTGGCGTACGGATATCGATGCAGCGCATATGGGTGGTCGGTGTTTCTCTAATGCTCCTATGTCTGCTCCATTACTTTTCAAACTTTACGCGTATCGGGAACGCCATGGAGTCTAGCGCGACGGATAGGCTCGCCGCTCAACTCGTAGGGATCCAGACAGAGCGCATGGTTCTCTATTCCTTCACCATTAGTGCAGCAGTGGGTGCCATCGGAGGAATACTGATCGCGCCTATTTTCAGCATGCGTTATGATTCTGGAGCTATTCTCGGGCTAAAAGGATTTGTTGGTGCTGTTCTTGGTGGATGGGGAAAAATCTCGGGAGCTGTACTGGGGGGATTTGTCCTAGGGGTTGTCGAGAGTTTCTGTGTCGGCCTGATCCCGGGTTACGGCTCCCGCTATCAACAGATGTGGGCTTTTTTGATCCTCATTGGCATCCTTTATATAAGGCCCCAAGGCATTATAGGCCTCGAGGAGGAAAAGTGAGGCGAGCGTCTCCCAATAAAATTAATGTTTTGGCAGCTCTGATTCTGGGAGTTCTTCCCCTTATTTTCCCGGAAGACTTCCTCAGAGTTTTATGTCTTGGAGCCATTTATTCCATTGCCTCCTTAGGAATGAGCTTATTGCTTGGATATACTGGGCAGATCTCCTTGGGCCAAGCAGCATTTTTAGGCATCGGAGCCTACACGACAGCCATATTGACAACGCGGTTCAATTGGCCTGTCATCCTTGCCTTTTTCATATCCTTCCTCATCTCTTCGTTCATTGCCTTTATTGTTGGCAAACCGGTCCTAAGAACCAAAGGATATTTTCTTGCCCTGGCTACCTTAGGGTTCGGGGAAATCTTTTATGTTTTTGTTTGCCGGACTGATCCAATCATCGGCGGTCTTTTTGGTATTGGGGGTGTGCCATACTTTTCCATTGCAGGCTATGAATTCAGCAGTTATGTCCAAATATACTACTTGGATTGGGCCATTCTTTTTGGCCTCCTTCTTTATTCTCAGAATATAGTAAATTCAAGAATAGGCAGGGCCTTCCGTGCCATCAGTACCGATGAAGTGGCAGCTTCTGCCACAGGGATAGATGTTACCCGCCTCAAGCTCAAGGCATTTGTTATCTCCGGGGGTTACGCAGGGATTGCCGGGAGCCTCCTTTCCACTTATCTTTCCACGGCTCAACCGCATGGGTACCAGGTCGATCTTTCCATATTTATAGTACTGGCGGTTATTGTTGGGGGACTGGGTAACCTTTGGGGCAGCATTGTAGCCACTGTTGTTCTCACCTGGCTTAAGGATGAGCAATTGAGCCGGTATCAGGAATACAGTGCCTTGATTTATGGAATCATTATTATCCTGGCCCTCATATTTATTCCTCAAGGGATTGGTCCTCTGAAACAGAGGTACATCTCAAGTTGGAAATTAGAATTACTGGGGCGAAAATTCAAGCTCATTTTTAAACGGTAAAGTTATGATCCTTCAGATCAGAGATTTGAGCAAAAAATTCTCAGGACTCATGGCCCTAACGGGAATTAGCTTCGGCATAAAGAAAGGGACCATTACGGCTCTAATTGGACCGAATGGCGCGGGGAAGACCACTGTGTTGCAGATTGTCAGTGGTATTGTCCGGGCCTCAACGGGCATTATCCTCTATAGGGAGGAGGATATTACGCGCGCCACCCCACATGAGATTTGCGACCTTGGGATTGCCCGAACATTTCAACTAATCCGGCTTTTCCCCGACATGACCGTTCTGGAAAACGTTATGACAGGCATGCATACCCGGGCGAGATCTGGCGTGCTCCTTTCTGGGTTTAGACCCCCCGTAGTCCGCAAGGAGGAAAAATGGATTCGAGAAGAAAGCCATACTATCCTGGATTTTATGGGCATTCGGGATAAGGCTGACTGGCAGGCAATGACTCTTCCTTACGGTCAGCAGAGATTAGTGGAGATCTCTCGGGCTCTGGCGTCAAAACCCAGTCTGCTGATGTTGGACGAACCGGCCGCAGGAATGAATGCAGAGGAAAGGGAAGTTTTGGCGAAGAAAATCATGGAAATTGGTGAAAGAGGGGTAACAGTGCTGCTTATCGAACATGACGTAGGCATGGTCATGGAAATCTCGGACTGGATCGTCGTTCTCAATTATGGTCGGGTGGTTGCAGAAGGAACCCCAGAGGTAATACAGAAAGACTCTAAGGTCATTGAGGTCTATTTGGGAATGTAGAAGAGTTATGCTTAAGATAGAAAATCTTTCTATTTCCTATGGTGAGATCCGGGTTTTGAATAAGGTTTGTCTTTATGTGAACCCAGGTGAGATTGTGGTCATATTGGGGGCCAATGGATCTGGTAAAACAACTCTTCTCAGGGCTATCTCAGGTTTAATACCGCCCGTCTCGGGAGGGATGAGCTTTTTCGATAAGGACATATCACATATGCTGCCAGACGAGTTGGTTCGTATAGGGATTTGTCACGTCCCGGAAGGCCGGCATATTTTCCCTACCCTTTCGGTTTACAACAATCTTCGAATGGGTGCATATCTTTGGAGTAGAGGAAAATCGGACAGGGAATTTCTACAAAGCATAGATCATATCTTCCAGCTCTTCCATATTCTTATGGAGCGGAGAAGACAAAAGGGTAGTACGTTGAGCGGCGGGGAGCAGCAGTTGCTCGCCATTGCAAGGGCGCTGATGTCTCGGCCTAAGCTATTAATGTTGGATGAACCTTCTATGGGATTGGCGCCGCTTGTAGCCAAACATATCTTTGAAACAATTAAACAATTGAATGACCAGGGGATGACTGTTCTTCTAGTGGAGCAGAATGTCCGCTCCTCTCTGGCCATTTCCACAAGGGGATATGTCCTAAAGATCGGCCAAATTGTTCTTGAAGGATCCGCACAGGAACTCTTGGCTAACGAAGAAATCAAGGCCATCTACTTGGGCAAGAGGACTATCCGGACGTTGACGAATAAAACGGAGGGAATACGCTTACCTGGCTGAAAGCGAATACGATCTGCCTAATTGATTATGAGCTATGATTTGACCTTCGTTGGAGTTCTCGTGGTGGGCAAAGCGAGTTCTTGGGCCAAGGATATGTGAACGTCCATAAAAATATAAGATTCTACCACTCTTCAATTTCAGGAGTTTCTCTTCAATGGTCCACACCGCTTGCTTCATGGAGAGAAAATGCCGGCGGGGTCAGGCCGCAACATTTGACAAATCTATTTAATTCCTAATAATAACCCAGTATCCTCTGTGATAGTCATCCACCACTGTATAATCCGTGATACCCGCATCTTCGAGCGATTTTAGTATGGAATCGTGTGTAAATTTTTTTGGAGGCTTCCTGTCCCTGGGTTCCCGGTCCTCGACAATTTTTTTGTAGCCTGCACCGAATCCGCACCCGATGTAAGCGATTCCGCCTGGCTTTAATACGCGCTTTATTTCTCTGAATGCCTGACGAAGCCGAGGGGGACGTCCATAAAATTATAAGTCTCCGCTCCTCAATGATCTGCGTCCTCGCCGGGGCGGGTGAACTATAATACCCCGCTCTCATCCTGCTCTCGCAAAGTCAATCACTCGGGGGAAACTTATGTTTGACATAAAAATCGGAGGGGTATATTCTATGAACCGGAAAAGAACATCGTAGGAGGCGCTTATGAAATTAAGACTGTTGCTGTTCATTTTGTATCAAAAGCTGAAAAAGGCTGTGAAGAAAAACGCCGCATACCGGAGTTTCCTCGGCGGCATGCAGGTTAAAATCATGATTAAAACAGCCGATGGGAAACATGGAAGGTTGTTCATCTTTGACAGGGGTAAATTGTCAACCCTTA
>Ga0214474_1001490_pt1 | contig 10817 bp, 8 predicted proteins | sample RVTome_2_FD_187335 | JGI IMG/M metagenome (GOLD analysis project Ga0214474, IMG submission 187335) | Soil microbial communities from uranium-contaminated site in the Upper Colorado River Basin, Wyoming, United States - RVT95D214 HiSeq ...
TGGCAGAGACAGATGGGGCAGGGCGTTACAAACGTAGCATCGTCAAGTCATTAGACCCTTATCAATACCACATCGACCTGGTGAAGTATTTTCTGTAAGAACTTTACAGTTCGGAGTTTCCAAACTCAATGAAACCTGCCATCTGCTATCTGCTGTTTATTCTCCCCATCCCCTGAGCAGGTTAGCTATGTCACTTCATAAACGGTAATGATAACCTCTTTTGCACGTCGTTCGCCTGTTGCAATTGCGACAATACCGTTGAGCCATTCATAGCCTATTGCACCGGTTTCAAACTTCGGTGTCGTACGGAAATAATATTTACTTGGATCAACCTCCTCGCCCAAGGCCAATCTTTTCATCACGTCTTTCGGGCCATGACGCAATCCCCAATTACAAACATATATCAGAGCGCCATCATGTGTTTCAAGGGTATACCTTGCCTCCACTTCGACGATACCATCACCTCGGATGATTTGCCAATCAGCGCCACCGGATAAAACGCGCCCAGATAGTCGGGGGCCGGAAAAATCGCCACCCCTAATGGGAATAACTCGTCTCTCTCCATATGGAGAATGACCCACCAGTAGAGGGGTTTCTACCTCGATGATTGATGTGTAAAGAAGGCGAAGGGATGGTGTTATGGAAACCTGTGCAATTTGATCATTCATCATAATAGCATCACCTCCACAAATGATCAGGCTGAATCTTTCTAATGGGGTAAACTCATCTAAAATAGGCTTGGGTAAGAACTTATCAGAGATGTTGGGCGAGGTCAATAAGAAGATTGAGAGCGGGGCATTAAGGTCAAAGCTGAACGCTTAGGCTTAAAATTCATAGATAAAATCTGCAATCTACTTTCTGCCATCTGTTGTTTTGTCTGCCCATCGCCCTAACACCCAACCTCCTGATCTTATTTTTCAAATCGCCTGGGAAAAAGTAGAGGGAGGTAAATTTTGGCTGCGATACTGAATCTGAAATTGGTCTCCAATAAAGAAAAAGTATTGGTTTTCGATTGAAAGAGAAAATAACGAGGTGGGTGCGTTTCTTCTTAAAATCTAATCTTTGCCAATCATGCTTTTAGATTTTGATTCAATTTAAAAGTTTGTTTTTAGTAAAAAATTGTTTCCTGTTCGGTTGCTACTATACACTGAACCCTCAAAATAGCATTCAGCGTTCTTCCACTCCTCGTTGAGCCTCCGAAGAATTTCCTGTTGCTGCCGGATCGAAAAGTCAGCATAGCTAGGATCTCTTTTTCGATAAATTCTCTCAATGAAGGCAATGATGTTCTGGGCGGTGCGGGTCTGAGAGAGGATCATCTCGCACTTCTTCAATCCCCAACGGGCTTCGATCGAATCCTTCGGATCGTTGGAAAGCCAGAGACAATCTTGATAGACATGATAGAATGTGACTGAGCGATCCGTTGAGATATTGATTGGAATGGTCTCCATTATCTTTTCCATCATCTCTTTGTCAAGATGGTTCAATTCGATGATCCGGGAAAGATGATCCATAAGGAGAATGATCAACTCGTCACGGCTGAGGGTATTGTGAATCTCCCACAGATCCGAACCTTCCTGGCATCCTCCTCCAGAACACTGCTGGTGTCCTGTTAGAACAACGGGAACCCTATCCTTGAGAAATCGGGTAATGGTTCCCATCACCTTCACCACCTTATCCATGGGGTCATAGTCTGTTGGATCGATCCTCTTTGCCACCACTTCTACAAAGTCTGAACCGCCATTATAAAAATCAGGACTATATTGTTCTTCAGAATGGAAGGGATGCTCCTTGACAGGGAGGTACTTCCATCCGCCATTTTCAAAAGCTAGCCATCGAAACTTTAAAAGACCTAAGTGGTGCTTCGATTCCGGTTTGGGAGAACAAAAATTCTTCAAACTCAATTTCTTAACCTTTACCGGAAGGATCGACTCCCAGGTCTGAAGAGGATGGGCCTGGCTTCCGTCCAGAGAGACATGGCCAATGATGGCGCAATGGGATTTCGTCATATAAAGGATTGTTCCCGGTGTAACCGAATCGGGAGATATGCGGATGGGATAGGTGTCGAGAGGAAGAGTCCCTGTCCAGGTCTCTGAAAGAAGTTGGAGGAGGGCGGAACGGAAACGTTTATCCTGGTGCCATTCTGAGTGGGTTGGAAGATGCTTCCAGTTCGTGGACCAGTGGCCGATCAGTTTACCGTTCTTTGTCATGGCAGCAGCAGGGAGATGGGCGATCCGGGCATAGATCCATCGGACCGCATAAGGGACATCCGCACAGTCGATTGGAATCTTATTACGAATGAAAAAATCTTCCGTAATATTTTCATCAACCCATCTACTGAACTGATATTCTTCTTCAACGGTCCACCGGTGATCGCCGACTTTCCAGACTTGACCAGGGGATTCATTCAGCCTCTGGCTGAAACATGGGGTAGAGATAAGGATAATCAGAAAGAAAATAAAAGAGGGATAGGAAACCTCTCTGTGGCAAGTGATGATATCGTTTTTTTCCATCGGTATCCTAAATTTCTGCATAATGGGTGCCAAAGACTAAATTTGTGGATATTAATGAATAAGTATTGAATTTTTAAGGGTTTTTAAATTTTGATAAGGAGTCCATCATTGGGAATTTTAAATTGAAGAAAGTATAATTTTGTCAATGCAGGTAAAATTTTGTTACTCCATAGGCAACCTGTTTTTTTATGAAGTTCTTAGGTAAATTTTTGCTCATCTGCTTTTAATTCAGAAAAAAGATCGGCCTGTCTTGTGTGTGTTCTTATCTTCTTTTTTGGGTTGGAGAAGGGGGGGCTTTGCACTGGGATCTATTCCATTCTTCAATAAGCCTCCGTGTGATTTCCTGTTGCTGCCAAATGGAAAAATCTGCATATTTGGGGTCTCTTGTTCGATAAGTTCTCTCAATAAAGGCAATAGAGTTTTGGGCACTTCGAATTTGGGAAAGGATCATCTCACATTTTTTCAATCCCCATCGGGCCTCAATGGAATCCTCTGGATGAGGGGAAAGCCAGAGGTAGTTTTCGTAGAGATGGTAAAAAGTGATAGATTGATCCTTTTGGATTTGGATCGAAATCCCCTCCATCATTTCTTTTACCGCATTCTGGTCAAGGCCATTCATTTCAATGAGATGATGGAGATGATCCATGAGTAAAATAATCCTTCCATCTCGATTTGATGTGCTGTGAATTTCCCAAAGGACAGACCCTTCTGGACACTTCCTTTTTTGGCACAGTTGGTACCCTTCGAGAACAATGGGGACTCTCTCACTGATATAGCGAGACGTAAATTCAAAAACCTTTCCCATTTTATCCCAGGGATCATAATCGGTTGGATCAATCCTTTTGGCTACAGCCTCAACGAAATCAGTATATCCTTCTGAGAGAATTCCGGAATATTGTTCCAGAGAAAAGAATGGGTGTTCTCCAACTGGAAGATATTTCCATTTCCCATTTTTAAATATTGGCCAGCGAAATTTTACCAAACCTGAATAGATGGTCGATTCCGGTCTTGTCGTTAAAAAATCTCTTTCGCTCATTTTCTGGAGCTTTACGGGAGAGGTCGCCTCCCAGGTTTGAAGAGGATGGAAACAACTTCCATCTAAGATGACATGACCAACGACCCCAGCGTGGGACTCGGTAATAAAAAAAGCCGTTCCAGGCATCACCGAATCCGGATCAATTCGAATGGGGTAAGTGTCAAAAGGAAGTGTTCGAGTAGTCGTTTCTGAAAGCATATGGAGCAGGGCTTTACGAAATCGTAGATCTCTATGCCATTCGGAATGGGTCGGTAACTTCCCCCATTCCGTAGACCAGTGGCCAATCCATTTTCCATTCTTATCTGAAGCAGCAACAGGGAGGTGGGCAATCCTTGAATAAATCCACCGAACGGCATAGGGGACATCTGCACAGTCGATAGGAATTTTATGACGGATAAAAAAATCCTCCGTGATATTTTCCTCCACCCATTTACTATACTGGATCTCTTCTTCAACCGTCCATCGACGGTCTCCCACCTTCCATAATTGAAGAGGGGATTCCTTTATCGGTTGGCTGAACGAAGGAGTGGTGAAGCAGATGAGAAGCAATAAAATAAGAAAGTGCATGCTGTATATTAATAAGATTGGAAGAAAATTGTCAATAAAGAGGAAATAACGTTTTTTAATAAAAGAGCGCTGCATCATGTGAGAGGCACAGTTCAATTTAAGATGAACAAGAAATTGGAACCTCCCTTTTTTTCTCCATTGTCTGGAATTGAATCTATAGCCCATATCATCGGCCTTACTCTTTCCTTTATCTTCTTTCCTTTGGATTGTTTCTATATAATCTTAACAAATTTCATGCCAAAATAATTTTTATGTGAAGTCACGCCATTTTATTAGGATTTATCCAAAAGTCATATGGCCTTTTTAAAAGAAGGAAAGATTTTTCTTCTTTTTTCAAATTTGATTCCACATTGCCTTTCAGCAAACGTCTAATTTTATCCTCTAGAAAAACACAGAGATTTTCTGCTTGTCTGGGAATCTGATTGGGATTCAACCCCTTCTATCAGTCGCGAAGGCCGGGTTAGAAAGAATAAAAGATGACGTATGAGGAAATTCAAAAAACTTTAATGCTGATATCAATTTCACATAAACCTTTTAATAGGTTATTCCTGGCAATTTAGAGTCCTGTCTTCTTCCACTGTTACCCTCCCAATAAATATTATCTCTCCTGTCAATTTGCAATTGCAATTTACACCACTTTTAAAAAATAGTTAAAGGCAAGTTAAAGGGGAAACATATCTTTTTTCTAAAAAGTTGCCGATCCCTATGCCAATTTAAAACTTCCACCTGCTATGCAGATTATCAACCCTATCCCCCCCCCTTAGAGACTGTGTAAGAATAGTAGGCAACTGAGAATAGAACAGACAAACGGGTTCCAAAACCTTTGAACCAAACGCGTTCTTAAACAGAATGGTTAAGTGTCCGTAGTGCTTAAAATCCAATGTTTTCATGGCATTGGGGTTTTTGAAGTTCACCGTTCAAAGGTTTCCGCCCGCCTTTCGCCAAAGAAGTTCCCCACAGGCAGGTCTAAAGCTTTCTCCATCGGTCTATCTGTTTTCTGGCTATGAGGTAGTAATTGGGAAAGGAGATAACACCCTATCATGGGGGGAATGGTGCTCACATTAGATTGATAAAAGATTGTCAAGAGGGGTAAAATAAGGTATTTTAAAAATGGCTCAGCACCACATTGGGTACAGAGTGAAGTCCTGAGGTTTGTGTGGTTTAAGGATGGGTGTTAAAAATTTTAAAGGAGATTGTGGTTTGAATAAGAAAATAAAGATCTTAGTGGCAGAACAAGACTCGAGTTTCTTGAAGATGATCGAAGATTCTTTGAGTGCCTCGGGAAATTTTTATCATATCGAGAAGGTTTCTTCTGGAGAGGAGTGTTTTAAAATGCTCCAGAAGGAAAAATTTGATCTCCTTCTCTTGGACCACTCCCTCCCCGATGGAGAAGGATTGAATTGGCTCCGGCGGTTTAATGAGTTGGGCATTGGCATTCCCACTATTTTTGTGACGACCACGGGAGATCCTCGATTGGCGATCGAGGTCATGAAGGAAGGGGTTTTTGATTATATCAACCGATCCGCAGAATGTGCCAAGGCCTTTCCCTTTGTGGTGAATCGGGCCATCGAAGGCCATGGTTTGATGCTTGAGAAAGTTAGGCTTCAGAAAGAACTAATTGAGACGAAAAACTTTCTCGAATCCATTGTGGAGAAGGCAGGAGATGCCATCTCCGTGGTTGATCTGGAGGGGAACGTCCTTTATTGGAATGAAGGGGCTGAACAGATTTATGGATATCAGAAGGAAGAGGTGATGGGGAAAAGGTTATCCCAGTTTCTCTATCCCAAGGATGAAAAATTAAGAGCGGAAGAAGAGAAATTGATGGATCAATTTATGGCACAGGTCAGAAAAGGAGAAGTGGTTCCTAATATAGAGGTGAAACGACAGACTAAAGATGGAAGGGAGATTATCACCAGCATGACGATTTCTCCTCTGAGGGATTCGGAGGGAAGGATTATCGGTGCCTCACGCATCTGTAAAGACATCACCCATCTAAAAAAGGCAGAGGAACGATTGACCCTGGCTGAAAGGTTGTCTTCCCTTGGAGAACTGACAGCAGGTGTGGCCCATGAACTTCGAAATCCCCTTGCCGGGATTAAGATCAATACCCAGATTCTTTCCAGGAAAAAGGATCTTCCCGAAATGGAGAAGAAGCTTCTGAAGAGTACGGAGGAAGGGATTGAAAAGATTCAGAAGATTGTGGATGACATGCTTCATTTTGCCAAACCGAAGGCCTCCCATTTTAAAGAGGAAGAGATCAATGAGGTGGTGGAGAAGAGCTTGTCCATTCTCCAGACCAAATTAAAAAAGGGGAATATCTCCTCTGTCTTCGAAAGAGCACAGGGATTGCCCAAAGTTAGAATCGATATCCATCAGATTCAGCAGGGGCTGATCAATCTCATGCTTAACTCTATCCAGGCCATGGAGAAAGGTGGGACCTTGACCATCCGGACTTTTTTAGAACATGAGAATGGGGTTGGTGTTGAAGTGAAAGATACAGGAGTGGGTATTCCTAAGGCTCATTTGAAAAAGATTTTCGATCCATTTTTTACGACAAAATCTGAAGGCACGGGTCTTGGCCTCTCCATCACCCTTAAGATTTTGGAAAAACATGAGGCAACCATTGAGGTTACCAGTCAAGAAAAAAAGGGTTCGACCTTTACGATTCATTTTCCTGTTGGTCTTTAAAAAAAAATTTAATGTGGGGAGATGAGGCGATGGGGTGATTGGATGATGGGGAGTACACTATGCCTGCCCGCCGACCATGTTCTCAGACAGGCGGGTGCTATGCACCAATTGAGGGAGCGATGAGATTCAAGATCTTAGTGATCGATGACGAACCCATTCTGCGGGATTCTCTTGAGATCGCTTTAAAAACATCCAATTACGAAGTTCTAACCGCCCGAACCGGAGAGGAAGGTTTAGAACAATTTAAGAACGAGAGACCCGATCTTGTCCTCTTGGATCACTGGCTTCCTGGAATCAACGGAGATGAAGTGCTTCGCAGAATCAAGGAAGAAGACTCCGAGATCCCGGTCATCATCATGACCGCTCAAGGATCGATTGAGATGGCCGTCAATTCGATGAAGATGGGGGCATTTGATTTTCTTGTTAAACCCTTTGAGCTGGATCAAGTAGAGGGTTTGATTAAGAGGGGACTAGACCGAATTCGTTTAAAAAAGGAAGTGGAATGGCTCCGAGCACAATACCAGGAGAAGTTCCGTTCAGGAGGAATCATTGGGGTAAGTCAAAAAATGAAGGAGGTTTTGGAATTAGCCGAGAAGGTTGCCCAGGGTTCGGAGACGACCGTCCTCATCGAAGGCGAAACAGGAACGGGAAAGGAACTCCTTGCCGAATACATTCATTTTTTAAGCCCCCGCACTTCCTTCCCTTTCATCCCCATCAATTGCGGTGCCATTCCCAAAGATCTCTTTGAGAGTGAACTTTTCGGCTATGAAAAGGGTGCCTTCACTGGAGCACTGGAAAGGGGAAAGATGGGAAAGGTTGAGGCTGCGGAGAAGGGGACACTCTTCCTTGATGAGGTGGGGGAGCTTTCCCCTCAAGCACAGGTGAAGGTCTTGCGGGTTCTTGAGGAAAAGGAATACTTCAAAGTAGGAGGGGTCGATAAGAAAAAGGCAGATGTTCGGATCATCGCAGCAACGAATAAGGATTTAGAATCTGAGGTGAAGAGGGGAAATTTTCGCAATGATCTCTATTTCAGGCTTAATGTGGTGAAGTTATCTATCCCTCCCTTGAGGGAGCGGCAAGAGGACATCCTGCCTTTCTTTCGTTTCTTCGTTGATCGGTTTAACGAGCAGTTTAAAAAAAGATTCATCCAGATTTCTAAAGAAGCAGAAGGGAAGATTTTATCTTATCCCTGGCTTGGCAATATACGTGAACTTCGAAATGCAGTGGAGCGGATTGTTCTTTTGGAGAAAGGAGACACCATTCTCGGTAGGCATCTTTCTTTTCTTTCTAAGGAGGGCGAACTTCCTGAAGGGGAAGTCCAATTCAAACTCCATCTTCCATCTCAGGGAATTGTTTTAGATGAAGTTGAGAAACATTACATTCTTGAAGCACTGAAAGTAAAAAAGGGGAATAAACTACAAGCGGCAAAAATGCTTGGTATCTCTAGATCCGCCTTCCTCTACCGCATGCAAAAACATGGAATTAAAACTGGGGATTAGGGATAAGATTTATCCTCCAATTCCATTCTGCTGAGGATTGAATTACACATCATCCAGAATATCACCTTTTCTCCAGCTGGATAGAATTCCAAAGCCATTAAAGTGGCTTCGCCATCCCAGACGTAGTACTCTTGATCAATATAGGGTTTGTTTCCATTACCATATACCTCAAATACTGATTCCTTTAAAGATTTATAGACTGAAACGCCCTCAGTGATGATGCGAACACCACTAAATTTTCCTTTCCAGAATAGATATTCGATATTTTTAGGGCTTTTTCCTCCTATTCTTGAGTCCTCCTCTAATCTTAGATAGATATCTATCCCTCCATAACTTGGATCGGTTCTTGAAAGTTTCATATTCTTAAGAGTCGACAACTCTGTCCCCCATTTAATGTCTCCGAATCCATCAGGTTCAGACCCAGTTTCAAAATTATTCAAAGGTTGGGAAAAACTGAAACCACTCATCCAGAAAAGGATAATGAGAATTCCTAAAATATTAGTTTTTCTCATTGGTAACTACCCGAGATTTTGAATGAGAGTATGAAAACAAAGCCCTCTCAGTTTATGAAGATACTTATATCTGTTTCACCTACTAAGGTTCGCTATGGTATATCCCTGAGGGTTAAGGATTACTGCCAGAAATGGGGATAAACAATCTATGATTGTTTAACTATTTTTGATCCTCCCTTTTTTTCAAAATGTCCCAACGGAGGGAAAGTCCTCTTTCTTGTTGAGAAGCTAATTGAGTTCGTCGGACAAACCTCCCTACACGTGTAGCACGAAAAACAATCAGGGACGGTCTTCTTGTCCCGTCTCAAAATGGCTCCCATAACTGTAGAAGGGCAGGCCGCGGCACACTGTTGACAAGCAATACAAGTCCCGTAATCCACACTGATTCTTATCCGACTGATCTTCTCCACAAGCCAACCCGTGAAGCCGAAAGGGCATAAAAAGTGACACCACGGCCGGTAAATAAATAGGCTCACTACCAGAAGTATCCCAACGAAAATCGCACCAGCGAGACCCAAGTAAGCTGGCTTATATATCTTAAAAGGATCAATTGGTTCGATAATATCGGTACTCCATGCGAAGGCCATGATAATAAATGACCCCCAAAAAACAATTCGGACCGTGTTACTTAAGGCAAAGGGAGGCTTGATTTGTTTGCCAACGATAGCTTTTCTCTTGTCCGTTTGGTTAAGACGGAAGATCAAGTCTTGAAGAACGCCAACCTGGCAACCCCATGCACAAATATACTTGTTGGCAAGGAATACGATGATTAAGAAGACCAAGAGAGCGATTATACGAGGCGGGAAAATGGCCCGGGCAGAACCGTATAAATGAATAGCATCTTTGACAGTGCCCATGGGGCTTGGGTCGGAACCCATAATTACGCCAAAGATCAGTACTGAGAGAAAGAGTAGCCATTTCCTGAGACCAGGGGTGACCTTTCGCTTTCTCAGGAATATGAATAGCAGAATCAAGAAGGCTATCCAGAGGACAAACTTTATCACGATTTTCATCCAGTCCTTGGCAGCATGCTCAGCAGCTAAGGCCAGCTTCATTTTAACTAAAGACTCGATTTGTTCAGGTGTCCCGTACTCAGATAGGTTCTTTTGAAAATCAGATTTGTCTTGAAGCTCAAAAATCTCCTTCAGGACAGGGTTGGGCAAATCATTGGCTTGCCCGAATTCCCCCACGGTCATTCGTTCACGGATGATCAATTCTTTTAGTTCAGGAAGCTCTTCCGGCTTACCACCCCATAGGCGGTTTGAAATTAGGGATAGACCGATTACTAGGATAATTAGTAATAGGAATAAAACGATAGTCCGAGTTGAGGAGTGCTTAGCCATTGTTCGATACACCAAAGATGGTTAAAACTACCTAAAACCCCCCAAAATCTTCTTCTAATTAAAAGCCCAGGATATTTCCAACTCTTTAAGGATTACGATAAGAAAATAATACTTTTAAGTGGAACCTGTCAACCGTGAACTTCAGGAAGTTATCATTTACCTTTTCTCCATGAAAGGAGAGGAAGGTTTTATTATTTTCCCTACTCAAGGGAGAGTATTTTTTATTTATCATTGCCATGGACTCAAGGTTGCAGTGGGTCAGACACTGTTTGATTTAAGACAGACTATTTGAAATCAAACAGATTCAGATTTCTTCAATCATTTTAGATTAGTTTCCAACATTACGGCATTCCAGCGCCTGTTTTCAAACAAATTCTCCATTCCCCATTTTCTTCAGCATAACAGGTCCTTGGGTATCTGCAAAATTGCAGATGGCTAATCATTTGATTTCAAAAAGTAATTTTCCAAGAGGAATTTTCTGCTGCTCTCAGTCCCCATTTTGGCATTCACTTTGCTCTATATTCCGATGGCTATGAAAGTATTAATCATCGAAAAAGATAAAACGGTTCGACAGTCTCTCTCCTATTTCATGGAACGTTATAAGAATTGCGAGGTCTCTCTTGCAGGTTCGAAGAGAGAAGGAAGCTTTCTCTTCCAGAACA
>Ga0214474_1001491_pt1 | contig 10809 bp, 10 predicted proteins | sample RVTome_2_FD_187335 | JGI IMG/M metagenome (GOLD analysis project Ga0214474, IMG submission 187335) | Soil microbial communities from uranium-contaminated site in the Upper Colorado River Basin, Wyoming, United States - RVT95D214 HiSeq ...
GCAAAATTCCTTTGGCTTCGACTTACCAGGGAATAGACCGAAAGCTCATAGACCTTGCCACAGCCATTCCTTCCACGGTGATGGAGAACGTAAATGCTATCAATCTGAATGGCGCCATTGAACAGATAATGAACTTAGTGAAGGAAGCTAACCGCTATGTGGAAAGCCAATCACCCTGGAATTTAGCCAAAAGCGGCCAAAAGGAGAGGTTGGGAACTGTGCTTTATGTTTCTTCTGAAGTTTTGAGGATAATAAGTGCATTGTTCTATCCGGTGCTGCCGCAAAAAATCACCGGTCTGAGAGCTCTTTTGGGATTTCCTAAAAATAAGCTAATTCCTAATATTAAAGAGGAAAGCAAATGGGGATTATTGAAAGCAGGCACCGAGATAAAAGAATTCGAGTCTCTTTTCCCTCGTATATTAGAGGAAAAGGCGCCAAAGGAGGAAGCTGGTGTGGAAGAGATAAATTTAGAGGAGTTCTCTAAAATAGATTTAAGGGTGGCTAATGTATTATCTGCGGAAAAAGTAAGCGGGGCGGACAAGCTTTTGAAACTGGAGATAAAGATAGGTGACCAGAAAAAGCAGATAGTAGCTGGAATCGCCCAATATTATTCACCCCAGGATTTAATAGGCCGAAAGATAGTGGTGGTAGCTAATCTTAAGCCCGCTAAAATCAGGGGGATTGAGTCGAATGGTATGCTTCTGGCTGCCAAGGATGGCGAGTCTTTGGTCCTGGTGACCACAGATAAAGATATTAAAGATGGGGCAAAGATAAATTGAAAAAATGATTGATACTCACGCCCACCTTGATTCCCCTCAATTCGACAAAGACAGAGAGAAAGTAATTCAGGAAGCTAAATCCTGCGGAGTGGAAAGAATACTCAATGTAGGAGTGGACCAAGAAAGCAGCCAGAAATCTGTTGACTTAGCTCAAAGGTATCCCCAAATATATGCCACAGTTGGATTCCATCCCCACGATGCCAAGAAATTCAATCAATCGAGTTTGGAAGAATTAAGGAGATTGGCACAACACCAGAAAGTTGTTGCCTTAGGTGAGATGGGGTTGGATTTTTATCGCAATCTCTCTCCAGCTGAAATACAAAAAAGTGTTTTTATCTCTCAATTGGAATTGGCTGGAGAGCTGGATATGCCGGTGGTGGTGCACATTCGCAATGCTTATCCACAAAGTCTGGATATTTTGGAACAAAGAAAAAGTGTCAAAGGGGTATTGCATTGTTTTGAAGGAGATATTCAAGAAGCTAAAAGAGGACTGGATTTGGGATTTTACATCTCCTTTAATGGAAGAATAACCTATCACAACCCTTCCTTGATTGATTTGGTCAAAAAACTTCCCTTAGATAGAATATTAGTTGAGACTGACAGCCCCTATCTCCCACCTCATCCTCATAAAGGGCAGAGAAACCAACCTGCCTGGGTGGAGTTGGTCATAAGAGAGATTGCCCAAATCAAGGGCAAATTGGTTTTTGAAGAACTTGAGAAAATCACTACTATAAATGCTTGTAACCTCTTTGGTTGGAAACAAGATGAGGAGTAAAACAAAGGAAAATCAAACTTCCAAGCCCAGGAAGAGTCTGGGACAGAATTTCCTCATAAATAAATGGGCGGCGTTAAGCATAGTGAAGAGTTTAAACCTCTCCGATTCAGATATTGTCCTCGAAATCGGAGCAGGCAAAGGGGCTTTGACTGGATATCTTTTGGAAAGATGCAAGAAGGTTGTAGCAGTGGAGATAGATAAGAGATGGTGTGAATATCTTGAAGATAAGTTCCGAGGTTTTGAGAATCTTATCATCCTCAACCAGGATATACTAAAGTTGGACTTGAAGAAATATGCACAAGGGAAAAAGATGAAAATAGTGGGGAATATCCCCTATCATTTGACCGCCCCCGTGATCTCTTACCTGATAGAGAATAAGAACCTGATATCTCAAGCCCTCCTCACTGTCCAAAGGGAGGTAGCCAAAAGGATCTGTGCCAAGCCGGGAAGTGGCGACTGGTCACTTCTATCAATCTTCACACAGCTTCACGCTTGTACTAAACTACTTTTTGTTTTGGAACCCAACTGGTTTTTCCCCCAACCAAAAGTGCATTCCGCAGTGGTTGAGTTGGTTTTCCTAAATGGTTTGGCAGTCGGGGTAGAGAATATCGATTATTTTTTTAAGATAGCCAAAATGATATTTCAGCAGAAGAGGAAAATGATAATCAATTCTTTGACATCCGGACTGGATTTATCCAAAAGCGAGATCAAAGAGAAATTTGAAGATATTGGCATAGATCCGAGTTTAAGACCTCAGGAGTTAGGTCTGGATAAATTAGCCATTATAAGTTCTGTAATGATAGGCTCTACCAATAAACCTTAGGAGGTAATTATGCCTAAATTAAGTGTTAATGTTGACCATGTGGCAACTTTAAGGGAGGCGCGGAAAGTGGACCAGCCCGACCCGGTGGTTGCCGCTATTATGGCAGAATTAGCTGGAGCAGATGGGATAACTGTTCATTTGCGCAAGGACAGAAGGCATATCAACGATAGAGACCTGGGGATATTAAGGGAGGTGATAAAAAGTTCTCTCAATCTGGAGATGGCCGCAACCGAGGAAATGGTGGAGCGGGCGATTGAAATTAAGCCGGATATGGTAACCCTGGTGCCGGAGAAAAAAGAGGAGCTCACCACAGAAGGGGGGTTGGATTTGCAGGCGAATTTCGAAAACCTCTCACAAAGAGTATCCAAACTGCAGATAAATGAGATGTTCGTTAGCTTATTTGTCAATCCGGACATGGAAAGCATCAAGCAGGCAGCCAAACTGCGGGCTGATTTTGTGGAAATCAATACAGATGCCTATTCACGTGCCAAAAAATTGAGCCAAAAAATAGAAGAACTGGAGAGGATTGAGAGGATAGTCGGTTTGGCCTATAAGTTGGGATTAAGAATAAATGCCGGGCATGGCTTGAACTATACCAACATCTCAGACCTGGTAATGATCGAGCATATCGAGGAGTTCTCCATCGGTCATGCTATTGTGGCACGAGCGGTTCTGGTTGGCTTCGAGAGAGCTACCAGAGAGATGCTAGACCTAGTCAAAAAGAGGGGTTGACTTTTAAGTTGAGTTTCTTATCTTATATGAAAATTTAAACTGCCTGACTGTGAATTATGAAACTTGACAAGATATTCGCCCCGGTAAAAAAGCAACTAGTTTCCTTTGATAAAACCTTAGAGGAGGCGCTTTCCTCTGATTCCTCTTTGATCTTTGAAGTGGTCAAGCACATTTTGGATGGGAAAGGGAAAAGATTGCGGCCCAGTTTGGTTTTTCTGTGTTGGGGTATGTGCGGAGGTAAGAGTAAGAATGCCACTAAGGTGGCAGTGGCTATTGACTTGATTCACAATGCCACCTTGCTGCATGATGATGTCATCGACCAGTCACCAACTCGCCGCGGTAAAGCCTCAGTCAACTGCAAATGGAATAACTTAGTCTCAATTCTGATGGGAGATTACCTTTTGTCCAAAGCCTTCAAGATAATGAACCAGACCGAGTCTTTGGAGTTGATGAATGATATGTCCAGAGCCACCGAGAATTTGACCATAGGAGAATTGAGGCAGGTTCAGGAGGCTAGAAATTATCAACTTAATGAGAAGACCTATCTTAAGATGATTGAGGATAAGACCGCCTCTTTGTTTTCAGCATCTTGTATGGGTGGAGGGATAACGGCCGGGGCAAAAGAGGAGCAAAGGAAACATCTTAGTGAGTACGGTCGCAATCTGGGCATTACTTTCCAGATCACAGATGACGTGTTAGATTTCATAGGGGAATCAAAAAAGACCGGCAAAGGATTGGGGAATGACCTCAAGGAGGGTAAAGTCACTTTGCCTTTAATCTACACCCTGAGGCAAGCTGAGGGTGCCACCAAAAGAAGGATAATCCGGCTTCTGGAAAAAGATTTCAATTATCAGGATTTCGTCAAGATCCTCTCTTTAGTCAGGGAGTATGGGGGAATAGATTATGCCAAATGGAGAGCTGAGATCTTTGGGCAAAAAGCTTTAAGCCATCTTGCTGGATTCAAAAATTCTCCCTATAAACAGTCCTTAATGGATATGGCTGATTTTGCAGTCAATCGGGATAGGTAATACTATAGCAAACGCATTAATTACTGTTATATGGTAAGCAATATGCAATTACTTTTTGAATCCCCCTTATTCCCCCTTTTTCAAAGGGGGAGGTGATTTTTCCCCTCTTTGGAAAAGAGGGGTTAGGGGAGATTTGATTGAACTCGAATAAATGCGTTTGTATTAATACAGATCCTAGTTATCATATTAACCACTGAAAACCAATCAGTGGTTTTTTGTTTTTTATGACGGTTTGTGGTTTTTTCCCTTGAAAAAAGATAGAACATAGTTTAGATTAGTCTGAAGACCAAGATCAAGAAAGGAGAAAAAGATGCCACAGATAGTTTCCTGTTTTGCGCGGGAGATACTGGATTCTAGAGGTAATCCCACAGTAGAGGTGGATGTGATTCTGGAGGGAGGGGCTTGGGGAAGAGCAGCAGTTCCTTCAGGTGCTTCCACTGGTGAGCATGAAGCTTTGGAATTAAGGGATGGCGATAAAACCAGATACTTAGGAAAGGGAGTGCTCAAGGCGGTAAATAATGTTAATCAAATCATAGCAGCGGAGCTTGTAAAACAGGGTTTGGATGCCACCCAGCAGGTGGGAATAGACAAGTTCTTAATTGCTCTGGATGGAACCGAGGATAAAAGCAAACTAGGTGCAAATGCGATTCTGGGAGTCTCCTTAGCAGTTTGCAAAGCGGCTGCATATTACCTTGGTTTGCCCTTGTATCAATATCTGGGTGGAGTTAATGCCAAGATTTTGCCCATTCCTCAGATGAATATCATAAATGGTGGGAAACACGCAGATAACAACGTAGATTTGCAGGAGTTTATGATTATGCCAATAGGGGCAAGCTCTTTTAGGGAAGCCCTAAGAATGGGAGCGGAGACTTTCCATAATTTGAAAAGCGTGCTCAAAGAGAAAAACTACAATACCGCAGTGGGAGATGAAGGAGGATTCGCTCCAGATTTGAAGTCGAATGAAGAAGCCATACAGGTCATCCTTAAAGGAATAGAAAAGGCAGGTTATAAGCCGGGCGAAGATATCTACATTGCCCTGGATCCAGCCGCTTCCGAGTTCTTCGATAGGAATTCAAAAACATACAATTTGAAAGCGGAGAATAAGAAATTCAGTTCTTCAGAAATGATAAGATATTATGAGAGTCTCATCAAGAAATATCCCATCATCTCCATTGAGGATGGACTAGCGGAAGACGATTGGGAGGGATGGGTTGAGTTCACCAAGAAATTGGGTGATAAGATTCAACTGGTTGGAGATGACCTCTATGTTACCAACATCAAAAGATTAGCCAAGGGGATTGAACTGGGGGCAACCAATTCAATTTTAATAAAGCTTAATCAGATTGGGACTTTAACCGAGACTCTGGATGCAATTGCTATGGCTAAGCAGGCAGGGTTCACTGCAGTGGTATCCCATCGCTCTGGAGAGACTGAAGATACAACCATATCCGATGTGGTGGTGGGAGCCAATTGCGGGCAGATAAAAAGCGGCTCCACTTCTCGCACAGACAGGATCTGCAAATACAATCAGCTTTTGAGAATTGAAGAGGAGTTGGGAGATCAGGCCCAATTTCTGGGTAAAAAAGCATTCTATAATCTGAAATGAAAAAAGGGAAATTAATAGCTATCTTAGACAATCGATTCTTCGCTCGGGTGAAGAAAGAGGCAACCAAGAAAAAGGGAAAACTCAGAGCCATTCTTTTTTTGATGGCTCTGCTTTTATTAGGGTATCTCTACATGGCTGGAGATTACGGCTTTGTCCGCATATTTTCGTTGTGGAAGGAAAAGAAAAGTTTGGTGATGGAGATAAAGAAAATAGAAGCTAAGAGCATTGATTTGAAAGTTGAAAAACAAAAATTGACCTCTGATCATGATTATATTGAGCGAATTGCCCGCGAAAGATATGGCATGGTGAAAAAAGGGGAAAAACTTTATAAGTTCGTGCAGAAAGAGCCCAAGGACCTGTCCAGATGAGCATCTGCAAAGCTTCTGCCTTAGTTTTGAAAAGCATCAACCTGAGAGAAAGTTCCCGCATCGTTACTCTTTACTCCAAGGAATTCGGAAAGATGAAGGTGGTGGCAAAGGGGATGCTACTGCCCCAGAGCAGATTTGGTGGAAGTTTGGAGAATTTCTCAGAAATCAATATCGTTTTCTACAAAAGAGAGAATACCGAGCTTTACATTCTTTCCCAGGTTGATCTGGTTAATCCTTTTCACAAACTCTGTCTGGATTTGGATAGGTTCGCCATCGCCTCGACCGGAATGGAGCTTCTGGATAAACTGGTTTCCTGGGAGGAGTCCTCGTCAAAGATTTTTGACTTGAGCTTGGATTTCTTGAGCCAGATCGAATCCACCGGGAAAAGCAATCTCAAAAAAATCTTATTGGGTTATGTGCTCAAGCTAGTGACCATTTTAGGATACAAACCCGAGTTAGAGGATTGTGTAGCCTGTGATAAAAAAATCAAAGACAGATTCATTTTTTTTAACCCGGAAAGGGGAGGATTGGTTTGTCCCTCCTGCTTGATAGATGACGGCTTCTACATTAAGTTCACAAGAGATTCGATAGAAAAGGCAAGCCAGTTGAGGAGATTGTCCTTGAAAAGTGCTGGCAAGATCAAGATGTCTGAAAGCCAGTCAGATGAGGTTCTCTGTGGAATTCTGGACTTTTTGGATTTTCATGTTGGTCGAGGAAAGGATTTGAAGTCCATGGAGTTCTTTAAAAGTATAAATTCGGGAGGCATAAGTGAATCAGAAGGATAACGTAATGGAGAAAATAGTTTCACTCTGTAAAAGAAGGGGGTTTGTCTTTCAGTCCAGCGAGATCTATGGTGGAATAAATAGTTGCTGGGACTATGGTCCTCTGGGAGTTGAGCTTAAAAGAAACATCAAGGATTATTGGTGGAGATGTATGACTCAACTAAGAAATGATGTGGTTGGAATCGATGCCAGCATCATTATGCATCCCAGAGTTTGGGAAACATCCGGGCATGTGGCAGGCTTTGTTGACCCTTTGGTTGATTGCAGGAAATGTAAGCAAAGATTCAAGGCTGACCAGTTGAAAGAAAACAAGTGCCCTGAATGCGGAGGGGAGTTGACTTCTGCCCGTCAATTCAACTTAATGTTCAAAACTCATTTGGGACCGGTGGAGGATGATGCCTCCATCGCTTATTTAAGGCCTGAGACCGCACAAGGAATTTATGTCAATTTCTTAAACGTGCTCGGTCCTTCCCGTCAGAAAATTCCTTTTGGCATTGCCCAGATAGGTAAAGCTTTTCGCAATGAAATCTCTCCAGGAAATTTTGTCTTCCGCTCGAGGGAATTTGAGCAGATGGAGATGCAGTACTTTGTCCATCCCAAAGAGGATGTGAAATGGTTAGAATATTGGAAAAACGAAAGGATGAATTGGTATCTGGGTTTGGGTGTAAGAGAAGAGAATTTAAAACTTCATCAGCACACTAAAAAGGAATTGGCTTTTTATGCCAAGGATGCGTTTGACATAGAATACAATTTCCCTTTTGGCTGGCAGGAGATAGAAGGGATTCACAATCGAACTGACTTTGACCTTTCCCGTCATAGCCAAGCCACTGGAAAAGACCTCTCCTATTTTGATGACCAGACCAAAGAAAAATATATCCCCTACATAATTGAAACTTCAGCCGGAGTGGATAGGAGCTTGCTTGTCTTTTTAGTGGATGCTTATTACGAGGAGGAAGTAAAAGGTGAAAAAAGAGTAGCCCTGCGGCTTGACCCCAAAATCGCACCGATAAAAGCGGCAATTCTACCTTTGGTGAAAAGGGATAATATGCCAGAGATTGCTCAAGATATATATAAAAAGTTGAAACCACATTTTAATGTCTTCTATGATGAAGGTGGGGCAGTTGGCAGACGCTATCGTCGTCAGGACGAAATCGGCACACCTTTTTGCATAACCATTGATTCCCAAACCTTACAAGACAACACCGTAACCTTGCGTGAAAGGGATTCGATGGAGCAGGTGAGAGTTAAAATTGATGATTTACGAGAAGAGTTGGAGAGGAGGATTTGGGGGTAGGCTAAAAATTAAATAGAAAGGGGGTTTTATGAAGATTTGTCCGAGATGTGGGAAAGAATTAGAGGATAATGCTATTGTTTGCAAGTATTGCAGTCTCGGTTTTGGATTCGGAATTCTTTGGGCGGGTTTGGCAATTATGGTCGGAGTTTTAGGCATTTTAGGACCATTTATTGCATCCACTTTATTGCGGGCTGGTCCGGGTCTCATTGAGATAATAGCCCTGGCGGTTATCTCCGTTATTTTGATTGTGGCTGGAATCCTAGTTTTGAAAAAAAGAAAGCTCGGCTTATATATAGTATTTGTACTGATACCTATTGACATTATATCCTCTTTCATAGCTCTCTTAACAGGAGGCGATTTTGTTTGGTTTTTGATATCTTTTATTCTCGGTTCGCTGTGGCTTTGGTATTTTTATAGAAGAAGGTATATGTTTAAGTAACCGACATTTCGGAATGTCGCCTACGGGTTTGTTTTTGTAGGGACAGAACAGTGTTCTGTCCGCATCCCTTCCGCACGGACAGGTCGCGACCTGTCTCTACGTTAAATATTCAATATTGAGGAGAAAATTATGAAAAAGAAACATTCGATAATCTTTCTGGTTGTAATTTTGGCAATATTTCTTTTTATCTTTCCCGTCACCAATGGTCAAAACGAAATACCTTTGCCCAATCCCACTCTAAAAGGTCAAAAAAGTTTTGAAGAAGTTCTCTCCACTCGCCGCTCGAGAAGAAGCTTTAAAGAGGGGGCTATAGCTTTGAAAGAACTTTCCCAAATTCTTTGGGCGAGCCAAGGAATAACTTCGAAAGATGGCAAAAGAACCGCACCTTCAGCCGGGGCATTGTATCCTTTGGAAATCTATGTTGTAGTGGGTGAAGTTGAGGGCTTGGAGCCGGGGATTTATCATTATGATGCACCCAATCACAAGTTAATAAGAGTAATTGACAAAGATAAAAGAAGCGAATTGAATTTGGCTACTGGGGGAGGCAGGAGAAATATAGAAAATACTCCAGTCAGTATTATAATAACCGCCATATATGGAAGAACTACAAAGAAATACGACCAAAGAGGAATAAGATATGTTCACATAGAAGCTGGGGCGGTTTGCCAGAATATCTATCTGCAAGTGGAAAGCCTGAATCTTTCCACTTTTGTGATGGGAGCATTTGATGACGCCGAAGTCAAAAAAGTGCTGGCACTGAACCAGAACGGTTCAGTGCTGGGGGGTGAAGTTGAGCCCATTTTGATTATGCCTATCGGAAAAAGAATTTAATAACAAAACCCACCATAAGTTATCTTTCCTGCCCCTTTTTGTTTGACAAAATTTCAAATCTCCCCTATTATATAACTAATTAAGGGCTTATTGAAGAAGTAAGAGATTTGTCATTGCGAGTCCCGATTTTATCGGGGCGAAGCAATCTCGATTCGAAAAAGAGATTGCTTCGTTTCCCGCCTGTGGCAGGATCCTCGCAATGACCGAAAACGGCGTTCGGCAATAACCTCTTAATCCACCTAAAAATAGCTAACCTTATGGAAGTCAAAAACTCTTTTGTAAAAAAGGTCGAAAAGACCATCCAGCACTACAAAATGCTGCAACAGGGCGATAAAGTTCTGGCTGCGGTTTCAGGTGGACCGGACTCAGTTGCCCTCTTGCATACTCTAAATCTGCTTAAAGATATATTTAAGATTAAGCTTATAGTGGGACATATAAATCACCAGCTTAGAGCTAGCGAGTCAGATAAAGATGAAAAATTCGTCAAAGCTTTATCTGAAAAACTGAATTTAAAATGTTTTTCCAAATCAATTGAAGTTAAAAAAACAGCCCAGAAGAAGAAAATATCAATTGAGGATTGTGCCCGTCAAATGCGTTATTCTGCTTTAGAGAGCATAGCCAATAAAACCAAAGCCGACAAAGTTGCTTTAGGGCATAACTTAGATGACCAGGCTGAAACCATCCTGATTCGCTTAATCCGAGGCTCGGGACCATTGGGTTTGTGCGGCATACCGGCAGTCAGAGGAAAACTCATTCGACCTCTTATTCAAACGAAAAGAGAGGAGATAGAGAATTTCCTGAAAGATAATCTCTGGGAGTGGAGAGTTGATTGGTCTAACTTCAATATGGATTATTTAAGAAATAGGGTCAGGTTGAAACTTTTGTCCTTAATCAAAAAGGAGTTCAATCCCAACATAGTTGAGGTTTTAGCCCGGACAGCTCAACTTTTGTCAGAAGAGAAAGATTATCTTACGAATCAGATTGAAAAAGCATTCAGGGATGCAGTTTCAAGCCAAGATAGCGAGAAAATAGTGCTTGATTTAAAAAAACTGATTGGTTATGATATATATTTAAAGACAAATGTCATCCGCTTAGCTTTCAATCGCTTAAGCGGCGATCTGGATTTTCCATCCTTTTCCATAGTTCAAAGAGCGACTGGTCTCCTGGAGGAAAGAAAAGCGGGAAAGAGGGTGGAGTTGGGTAAGAACATCTGGGTTGAAGTCTCATCTGATGCCCTGATAGTGTATAAATCAAGAAAACCAGCTAAGGCGCATTGGGTCAAACTTCCGGGCAAACTCGAAATTGATAATCTAAAGTTAAAATCAGAGGTCATTCAGCGACCTAAGCTGCCC
>Ga0214474_1001492_pt1 | contig 10801 bp, 7 predicted proteins | sample RVTome_2_FD_187335 | JGI IMG/M metagenome (GOLD analysis project Ga0214474, IMG submission 187335) | Soil microbial communities from uranium-contaminated site in the Upper Colorado River Basin, Wyoming, United States - RVT95D214 HiSeq ...
AATCGACGCCACCATGCAGGGCATTCCGCTGGCCGACTATGCCAAGGAGCATGAGGAACTGGCGGCTGCGCTTAAGGAATGGGTAGACCCGTTCAGCAGAGGAATAAGGATTTGAAAGGAGCAGTAACATGGCTAAAGTTACGGTTTTAGGCGGCAGTGGTGCTGTTGGCAGCATTGCCTCGGAGACGCTGGCTTCCAGCGGTGTGTTTTCCGACGTCGTGGTGGCTGATATAAATATTGCAGCCGCCAGAAAGGTAGCCGGCAAGCTTAAGGGAAGTAAGGTCTCCGCTGTCGAGTTCGATGCCGACGGTCCCCAGAGCCTGAGAAAGGCAATCAGCGGCTCAACGGTGGTGCTGAACTGCGTCGGGCCTTTCTACAAGTACGGGCCTACCATCTTGAAAACGGTCATCGATGCCAGGATAAACTATGTCGATGTCTGCGATGATTTCGATGCCACCGAGAAGCTGCTGGCAATGGATGATAAGGCGAAGAAAGCCGGCGTTTCGGCGCTCATCGGCATGGGCAGCTCTCCCGGTGTAGCCAATATTCTGGTCAGGTTCTGCGCCGATTCCCTGCTCGACCAGGTCGAGGCGGTGGATATTTACCATGCCCACGGCGGCGAGAAGATCGAAGGTCCGGCGGTGGTGAAGCACCGCATTCATTCGATGAAGATAGGCATACCGATGTTCCTCGATGGCAAATTCACCACGGTTAATCTTTTCGAGGAAAGCGGCCGGGCGCTGGAGGAGAAGGCAGAGTTTCAAGATGTAGGCACCTACAACGTCTACGGCTATCCGCATCCGGAGACCATAACTCTGCCCAAATATCTCAAGGGTGTGAAGAGGGTAACCAACCTGGGACTGGTGCTGCCGCCGGCTTATGCCGAACTGATAAAGGGAATGGTCAGGCTGGGCGTTACCGACGAGAAACCAATTGAGGTGCAGGGTCATAAAATCGTTCCGCTGGAATTTGCCGTCGCCTATATACTTTCGCAGCGGGAGAGGCTGCTGAAAGAGGCCAAGATTGACCAGCCTATGGGCTGCTTGAAGATTGTGGTCAAAGGTGTCAAGGACGGCGGCAAGAACACCTATATTTTCTCGATGTCTTCCAGGGGGCAGGGTATGGGCGAAGGCACGGGCATACCGGCAGCCATAGGCGCCATAATTATGGGTACGGGAAAGATTACGCAGAAAGGCGTTTTACCGCCCGAAGCCTGCGTTAACCCCATGGACCTGCTGGAGCTGGCTAAGACCAAAGTTAAGACTGTGGGCGGCAAGGGCTTCCCCATTTCCATCGAGCATATCGACAGGGACGGTAAATCGCAGAAGGTGAACCTGTTTAGCTAGTTAAATCCCCCTTAATCCCCCTTTTTCTAAGGGGGAGAATTGGAGAAAATTTTTTCTAAGGGGGAGATAAACTTTTACCTTTTCTAAAGGACGAAATAAACCTCTCCCTTTTGTAAGGGGAGCAACAATAACCTCTCCCTTTCGTAAAGGGAGCAACAATAACCTCTCCCTTTCGCAAAGGGAGATTGAGAGGGATTTTTTAAGTGCTAACCTACAACAATAGACTGGCAAGCTATAGCCGTGAACTGAGAAAGAATATGACGGATGCCGAACGGTATCTATGGTCTAAGGTGAGGATGCGACAAGTAGGAGGCTGCCAATTCTATAGGCAGAGAATTATAGGTGATTATATAGTTGACTTTTTTTGCCCTAGAGCAAAACTGGTAATTGAAGTCGATGGTGGCCAGCATAGTTCTGATGAGATTACAGCGGCAGATGAAGAGAGGGAGGAATATTTGAAAGGCAAAGGTTTGAAAGTAATAAGATTTAATGATATTGAAGTTCTCAGGAATATTGAAGGGGTGGTGGAAAAAATACTTGAGAATATGAAGGATATCAAGTAGCTCACTTAGTCCCGCTTACTTTTGCACTTTTGCTCTTTAATTTTTAACCTATTTCTCCGCTCATCCTGAGCTTGTCGAAGGATGAACATCTCCCTTTGTAAAGGGAGATTGAGAGGGATTTTCCCGGAGGTGGGCGAAAAATCCCCCTTAATCCCCCTTTTTCTAAGGGGGAAGTTATGAAGAGCTTTTTGAAGGGGGGAAATTACCAGTACTTAGCTTATAATTTATTGGTTATACCATGAATTATCGCCATGCCATCCGCCGGCGCTTCAGCGTGCGGCATTACACGTCAAAACCTGTGCCGGAAGAAATCTTAAAGGCTGTTGAAAAATCCGGCGAGACCTCTCTGGCTTTAGATGAAAGTATTAAAGCCCGCTTCCACCTAATCAAAGAAGGCAAGCTGGTGGCGGAGCAGATGACTTTTTTAACCGGCGGACGGTGGCTCTTCGGCTCGGCGCCGCACTTCATCATCGCCACCTCGGAGGAAAAGCCGCTGTTTATGATGAATATCGGCTTCCGCATGGAGCAGGTGATACTCTTTGCCACAGCGCAGGGCCTGGGCACCTGCTGGATTGGCGGCCTGTTCACCGAGGCGCGAATCGGCGCTTTTTTGAGTTTGGGTAAGGGTGAGCGTGTTATCGCCCTGACGCCACTCGGCTATCCCGACACCTCCTTTTACGGCCGCACCATACACAGCGTCGTTCATCTGGGTACGCCGCAGTCCAGCCGGAGAAAGCCGCTGGAGCAGATAGTCTTCGGCTCCAGGTGGGGCTCGCCGCTCGAAACTAAAGACGACGAGCCTCTCGAAGTTTTAGAATGTACCCGCCTGGCGCCGTCGTGGACCAACTCCCAGCCCTGGCGGTTTCTGGTAAATGGCAAGGAAATAATAGCTGTTGCCGACGCCAGCGGCAGAAACCTCTCCGTTCGCGACGGCAAGCACTACTATCGTCTGGATGTCGGCATCGCCATGGCGCATTTCTTCCTGGCGGCTAAAGAGCTGGGCTGGAAAGGAAGCTGGCACGTTACCGGCTTCGACGCGGCGCAGGTGGCGGAACGGCACGCCATTCCCGCCGGCTACGAGGTGCTCGGGATATACAGAGAATAGACAATCCACCTTTGCAATAGTCTACCCATAAGGGTTATCATGATTACATTAATAAAGAAGAGTTGGGGCAATGAAAAAGAAATCAATTACAGTAGCCATTAGCGGGGCCTTTGACCCGATACATGTAGGCCATATTGCCTACATACGTGAGGCGGCCAAACTGGGCGACAGGCTGGTGGTCATACTGAACAACGACAATTTCCTGCTCAGGAAAAAGGGATTCGTCTTCCGGCCGTTCGAGGATAGAAAAGAAATACTGGAGAACATTAAAGGCGTGGATGAAGTCATCGCTTCTATTGACGACGACCAGACGGTATGTAAGACCCTGGAACTGCTCAAGCCCGATATATTCGCCAAGGGTGGCTACCGGATGGGACCCGAAGATATTCCCGAAGTGGAGACCTGCCGTGCCATCGGATGCAAAGTAGTCACCAACGTCGGCGGTGGCAAACTTCGGGCCGATATGGAGCTGGACTCGAAGATTAAGGGATTTAACAGGCATGAGGTAGGCACTATGGAAATCGAATGCCCCTACTGTGCTGACCATCCCATACTAAGAGAGAGGTGCCTCCATTGCAAAGGTAAAGGTAAGGTGGACGTAGGCAAGGCACACTAAGTAAGGAACCCCACGAAAATAAAAAACTAAAAATTAATTTTTCGATTACAGAGATTACTTCAGATTACAACGATAATCCCTGCCCCCCGCTCATTCTGAGCCGCTCTTTGTCCGCTCATCCTGAGCTTGTCGAAGGATGACCTGTCATTGCGAGTCCTTCCGCAGAAGGACGTGGCAATCTCATCATTTCCTCCCACCACCGAGATCGCCACGTCGTCCTTCCCATTCGGGAAGGACTCCTCGCGATGACATAAAGGAGGGCCGAGATTCTTCGGTCACTTCGTTCCCTCAGAATGACACGAAAGGAAAATCGCCGTAATCTCAGCCTATCTCCGTAATCATTTTTGATTTTTGGCCTTTAACTTTTAGCTTATTTCCACCCTCACCCTGACCCTATCCCGTTCCCCATATCCCAGCGGGAGTAAATCCTCGCTGGATGCCTGTCCACTCCTCCAAAGGGAGAGGGAATAAAAAATAATTCTCCCTCCCCTGGCGGGAGGGAGTTAGAGGGAGGGGGAAACATAAGTAAAAAATGTCAAAAGTTAAACGTAAGATGTTCCACGGAAAATTGATGAATATCCTTGACTTTTGACTTGAACTTTTGGCTTTTAACTTTTAACTTATTTAAATCCCCCTTTTCCTAAGGGGGAAACAGACCTCTCCCTTTCGTAAAGGGAGATTGAGAGGGATTTTATTTAGATTTGACTCGTCTTTACTTCTGGGTCTCTATAGCCACCCTTGGCCGATAGGTATAGCGTTTTTTATGCGTCCACAGACCGGTGAAAAAAGCCCGGTTCAATAGATACCGGTTATCGGCCACATTCAACAGGTCCTTGGAGGTGCCGGTTTCGAAGTAGGCTACCTCGACATGCTTACCCATGTTTTTCACCGCTTGAAGAGCATAGGCGAAATCAGAGTCACCGCTCACCAGCACTGCCACGTCGTAGAAATCGTTCCAGGCAAAATACAGCAGGTCGGTAGCCAGCATAATATCTATGCCCTTCTCCACGGGTATGCCCTGCGCCACTTTGGTACTTCCCAGTCGAATCTCCAGATATGGCGTCTTGCGCAGTATATCGAGGAATTCCTGTTGCTCCCGATAGCCGTCGGGTTTTTGTGTCGGGTCCTGTAAGACGTTGTAGTAATATGTCCGGAACAATCGTCTGGCCCCGCACAGCTTATTGGAAAATTCAGAGAAGTTGATGTTGTGATGCCCGAAGCTACCCCGCAGACCGTGATACAAATTGCTGCCGTCTATGAAAATGGCTACTCTATCGTCCATAACATCCTCCCTTTGACGGCTGCATTATACCATCGTCCGTGGGGAAACGTATATGACCTCTCCCTTTACTAAAGGGAGATTGAGAGGGATTTAAATCCCCCTTGATCCCCCTTTTTCTAAGGGGGAGCGGGACCAGAACCTTTTCCAAAGGGGGATACAGATTCAATCTGGCATAATCTTTTTGGACCAGAATTCTGTGTTATAATGAAAATCAGCCAGGTTGGATTCTAGAAAAGATAAGTTTAACCAGCTCCGACTCAGCGAGGAAGGTAGATTATGTGCAAAACAAAGGTTGTTGGCATTAGCGCTGCATTATTTGCGCTGGTCGTAATACTTAGTAGTATTGGATTTGCCTGTGGTGCTAAGCCGGCTCAAACTACAACCTATACAGACGAATCAGAGCTCTTTAGCATATCTTATCCCTCGGATTGGGAGACGGCTCTATCACAAATTGAAGGCTTTGAGCAAAGCACGCAAGAGATTGCCAATAGCATCAAGTCGGGCACTCCTCTAGAGAATGCCAGCTACATTTTTTTAGCCGGACGACGAACGGCAACCGGATATGAGCCCAATATAATCATCGCAGTTGAGCCGGTACCTGCGGGGACATCGACACATGATGAAATAGTTGAGGCGGAGGTGCAAATAGCTAAAGAAGTTTTCCCTGACTATCAGGAGTTCTCTAGACTTAAAACAACCGTTAACGGAAGAGAGGCTACAATTCTGAATGCGGAAGGGAGCCCGCCGGTGCAGGAAATCCTGCATTACCTGCAAATGATTACAGTAGTAGATAAAACAGTTTGGGTAGTAACCTGCACTGCACTTGCTGAAGATTTTGCTCAGTGGGAAAATGATTTCAATATCACAGTCAGAAGTCTTCGAGTATCTGATTGAAGAGAAAAAAACAAAATAATAAATAATTTAGATTACGGAGATCATTTATGATTACAACGATTATCGCCGTAATCATTTTTGGCTTTTGGTCTTTGGTTTTTAATTTGCTTTGACCTCTCCCTTTTGTAAAGGGAGATTGAGAGGGATTTAAATCCCCCTTAGTCCCCCTTTTTCTAAGGGGGAGAATGTAGGGACAAACCTTCAGGTATGTCCGCGCGGAGCAGATGCTCCGCGGTACCCGTTATTCCGCGTTCATTCTGAGCCACTCTTTGTCCGCTCATCCTGAGCTTGTCGAAGGATGACCTGTCATTGCGAGTCCTTCCACAGAAGGACGTGGCAATCTCATCATTTCCTCCCACCACCGAGATCGCCACGTCGTCCTTCCCATTCGGGAGGGACTCCTCGCGATGACATAAAGGAGGGTCGAGATTCTTCGGTCACTTCGTTCTCTCAGAATGACACAACGAAGAGTTTCCTCAGAATGGTACGAAAGGAAAATCGCTGTAATCAACTTTGACCTTTGGTCTTTGGTTTTTTAATTTTTCTTCCCGCTCATCCTGAGCTTGTCGAAGGATGACCTGTCATTGCGAGTCCTTCCGCAGAAGGACGTGGCAATCTCATCATTTTCTCCCACCACCGAGATCGCCACGTCGTCCTTCCCATTCGGGAAGGACTCCTCGCGATGACATAAAGAAGGGCCGAGATTCTTCGGTCATCCTTCGGAGGAAGGACTCCCGCAGAATGGCACGAAAGGAAAAGCGCCGTAATCATCTTTGACCTTTGGCTTGAATTTTTGGCTTTTGGCTTTTAATCTTTAACTTTTGTTCGGGCTCTGGCGCGCTGGTTCTGCGTCAGCAGTCGCTTGCGCAACCTGATGTTGGCCGGCGTCACCTCGATAAGCTCGTCCTCGCTTATCATGTCCAGCGCTTCTTCCAGGCTGATTTTCACCGGCGGCGTCAGCTTGATAGCGAAGTCCGAAGTGGAAGCCCGGATATTGGTCTGCTTCTTCTCTTTAGCCACGTTGACCGCCAGGTCGGTCCCCCGGGCATGCATGCCCACTATCATACCCTCGTACACGGCAGTCCCCGGCTCGATGAAGGTTATGCCCCTTCCCTGGGCGTTGTTCAATCCGTAGGTAACGGCCGTACCGGCTTCCGAAGCCACCAACATGCCGCTGCGTGTGGAAACGATGTCTCCATACCACGGCTCATATCCCAGGAATAAGGTGCTCATAATGCCCTCGCCCCGGGTGGCGGTTAAAAACTTACTGCGGAAGCCAATCAGTCCGCGGGTGGGTATATGAAATTCCAGCCGTACGTTGCCCTGTCCGTCGTTGCGCATATTGGCCAGTTTGGCCTGGCGCGTGCTCAACATTTCCATAAGCGCACCTATATGTTCCTCGCGGGTATCGATGGTCAGCTCTTCTACGGGCTCCATAAGCGTGCCGTTGACTTCTTTGGTTATAACCTCAGGCTTTGAGATTTCAAACTCGTAGTCCTGGCGTCGCATGGTCTCGATGAGTATCGCCAGGTGCAGCTCGCCTCTGCCCGATACCAGGAAAACATCGGGTGTCTCCGTATCCTGAACCCTGAGGCTGAGATTCGTTTCCAGCTCCCGGTAAAGCCTTTCCCGGAGCTGCCGCGAGGTGCCGTATTTGCCTTCTCTGCCGGCGAGCGGCGAACTATTTACACCGAACATCATTTTTATCGTAGGCTCACCTATCTCTATGCGTGGCAAGGCCTCCGGCTGGTCGGGGCTGGCTATGGTATCCCCGATACTTACTACTTCCACGCCGGTTATAGCCACGATATCGCCTGCGGTTGCCTCTTCCACCTCCGGCTGGTCGAGGCCCAGGAAGGTGAACACCTGGTTCACTTCGTAGTTCTGCGGGCTGCCGTCGCTGCCGATAACAGCCACCTTATCATGCGGCTTAACGCTGCCTCGATAAATTTTGCCGATGGCCAGCTTGCCTTTGTAGCTGCTGTAGTCCAGGTTGGATACCAGCATCTGAAGAGGTCCCGACTCGATGCCGGGCGGCGGCACCTGGTGGAGTATAGATTCGAACAGCGGTATCAGGTCTTCGCCTTCTTTGTCAGATTCAGTGGTTGCTGTGCCGTCCCTGGCGCTGGCGTACAGTACGGGAAAATCAAGCTGGTCGGCGTCGGTGGCCAGTTCCAGAAACAGGTCCTGCGTCAGGCGGACCACCTCGGCAATCCTGGAATTTACCCTGTCGATTTTATTAATGACCACAATCGGTTTCAGCTTCTTATTCATCGCCTGTTTCAGCACGAACCTGGTCTGCGGCATAGGTCCGTCGATGGAATCGACCAGCAGCAGGCAGCCGTCGGCCATATTCATGACGCGCTCCACCTCGCCGCTGAAATCAGCGTGGCCCGGAGTATCTATGATATTTATCTTCACGCCGCGGTAGATTACGGCCGTGTTCTTGGCCAGTATGGTAATGCCTTTCTCCCGCTCCAGCGCGTTCCGGTCGAGTATCAAGGTGCCCACCTGCTGGTTATCACGGAAGATTTTGCTCTGTTTCAGCATCATATCCACCAGGCTTGTCTTGCCGTGGTCGACGTGGGCGATGATGACTATGTTTCTTAAATCGTCTCGATAGTTCATACAGATACGTATTTTAAGGGATTTCATGGGCGGATAGCCAATTTACCCATTCCTGTCAACGCGAGCCTTCCACCACCTGTCATTCTGAGCCCTTCGCCTATTGTCATTCTGAGCCCTTCGCCTATTGTCATTCTGAGCGCAGCGAAGAATCTCGGCTCAGCAGCTACTTTCGAGATTCTTCGGTCGTCCTTCCAGGAAGGACTTCCCTCAGAATGACACGAAGGTGAAATGGGTAAGGATTTCCTTAGAATGACACATAGTGGTATACCCTATTTTTGACTTTTGACCTGTACCTTTGACTTTTGGTCTTTGATTTAGGTTGAGCCTCTCCCTTTCGCAAAGGGAGATTGAGAGGGATTTTCTTCCTCCGCTCATCCTGAGCCTGACGAAGGATGTACCGTTCTGTCATTGCGAGCCTTCCACCACCTGTCATTCTGAGCCCTTCGCCTATTGTCATTCTGAGCGCAGCGAAGAATCTCGGCTCAGCAGCTACTTTCGAGATTCTTCGGTCGTCCTTCCAGGAAGGACTTCCCTCAGAATGACACGAAAAGAACAATCTCTGTAATCTATCTTCATTAGTATTTAGGATTTAATCCACAAGTGCTACAATATACCTCCGGGGGATATTAGCTTGTTACTTGAAATCCGCGTCCGTAACCTGGGCATCATCGAGAGCATCGACTGGAGCCTGGGCCGCGGCCTGAACGTCATCACCGGCGAGACCGGCGCCGGCAAATCGCTCATCATCGATGCCGTGGAGACGCTGCTGGAAGGGAAAGTGGGCGAGGAGGTTATCCGCCATGGCAGCGACGAAGCCCAAATCGAAGGTATTTTCGCCCTGCCCGATAATGAACACCTGGCGCAGCTCAGGGAACTCCTGGACGAAAATGGCTTGAAATCAGATGAGGATAATCTGGTTATCAGTTGCGAATCCAAAAGGCATGGGCGCGGCATTGTCAGGGTCAACGGACATGCCGTTACCAGAACTATTCTGCGCCAGATAGGACGCCTGCTAATCGATATTCACGGCCAGAGCGAGCACCTGTCTCTCCTCGATACCAGGTATCACCTGGATTTTCTGGATGCCTACGGCCACACCCTGAACCTGCGACAGGGCTTCACCGCTAAAGTGACGGAGCTTCATAAACTGGAGCAGGAGCTAAAGGCGCTGGTTGAAGCCGAGAAAGACGCCGCACGCCGCCAGGAATTCCTGCGCTTCCAGCTCGATGAGATAAAAAAAGCCGAGCTGCGTCCCGGGGAGGAGGAAGAGCTGGAAAAAGAACGGACTCTCCTGTCTTCGGCTGAGAAGCTGAAGGCCATGTCTTACGAAGCCTACCAGGCTCTGGGCAAGGAAGATGCCTCGCGTGGTTCGGCTCCGGCTCTGGACAAATTGAATGAAGCGCTGGCAGTTATGAAGAAGCTCGTAGAGCTGGACCCCACGCTTAGCCAGCAATTGAGTTCGCTCGAAGAGACCGTGTATAAGGTCGAGGAGGCAGCGCGGGAAATCAGCGCTTACAGCGGAAGGTTGGAGCAGAATCCGGAGCGGCTGGAGGAGGTGGAGTCGCGTTTTGAGGTTATAAAGAGCTTAAAACGGAAATACGGGCAGACCGTCGCTGACATACTGGGCTACCTGGAGAAGACTGAAAAAGAGCTGGAGACAATCTCGCGTTCTTCAGAGAGGCAGGCTGAGCTGGAGAAGATGCGCACTGAGCTCAAGGTGGAGATGGGCGGGATAGCCTCTGAGCTATCCACAGCGCGCTCGGCGACGGCGGAGAAGCTGGTTGCCGAGGTGAAGAAGGAACTTAAAGATTTAAACATGGAGCAGGTTGAATTCGAGGTGTCCCTAACCAGGGAGGAAGCTGAAGACGGTATTCCTCTGCCTGACGGTAAAACTTACGCCTTCAACAGCGAGGGAGTTGATGTGGTTGAGTTCATGGCTTCGACCAATCCCGGGGAGCCTGTCAAGCCCATAACCAAAATTGCCTCTACAGGAGAAATCTCCCGTTTTACGCTGGCGCTTAAATGTGCTCTGTCGGAGGTTGATAGTATCCCCATTCTCATTTTCGACGAGATAGACATCGGTGTGGGTGGACGGAGCGGCGAAATAATAGGCAAGAAACTCTGGACGCTGGCTCAGAACCGCCAGGTGATTTGCGTAACCCATCTTCCCCAGATCGCTGCCTATGCCGATGCCCATTACCAGGTTCATAAAGAAGAGTCAGGCGCTCGGACTGTCAGCCTGCTTCAGCCGCTTGAAGGCGAGGAACGAACCAGGGAGATTGCCGTCATGCTTGCCGGTCCGCAGTACACCGAAGTTTCCCTGACCGACGCCCGCGGCGTGATGCACCGGGCAGAGACCTGGAAGCA
>Ga0214474_1001493_pt1 | contig 10795 bp, 13 predicted proteins | sample RVTome_2_FD_187335 | JGI IMG/M metagenome (GOLD analysis project Ga0214474, IMG submission 187335) | Soil microbial communities from uranium-contaminated site in the Upper Colorado River Basin, Wyoming, United States - RVT95D214 HiSeq ...
CGGGGTTGAATCCGTGACTAGAACATCGTATGGTCTTTCGACTATTCGTATCCTGCGAACGCGAGGGGACGATTTCATCATAACATCCATAGGGGAGGAAAGGCGGGCTTCATAAGGCGCTCAGGCGATATCATCATGACGGGGCAAATGGCATGATTGACCGGGAAGCAGCGAAATTGGAGAGCGCGCACCGATTGCCCTCCGCAATCGCAGTAGTCCTGGCCTTCCTCCTTGCAGCTGTTGTTCCTTTGCACTGGTACTCTGCGGAAGCGGTAGCTACCTCCGAAATGACGCCTCACTGCACTGTCACACAAGACGATCCCTCGGAATTGAAATTCACCATTTCAAAGGACAGAGAGCCCGATGTGTATTGGTCCGATGTTACTATACGACTGGCTGATGAAAACGGGACATCCCGCGTATTGTGGCGTTGGCATCCTTCGTATGAAAATCTAACTAGCCCTTCGTATCCATCTGGGTCGATGACACAGAGCCTCAGAAGCTTCGATGGAACCCTCTTACTGTTCTGCAATGTGACTGACTTGGCTGGCAACGGCCGTGTCGACAGTGGCGATTTCTTCGCAATAGAGGCAAACTACACCAGTTTCGACCCCAGAACCCTCGATGAGTTGATTCTCGTCTACGCCCCGACGGACGACCCGATGTGGGCTGGCGAGTTTCATGATGGTGAGCTAGTACGACCGTCTGAATTTCCGTGGACGCTCCTCGTCCTGGCAGGATTGGCCTGCATCGCGTTGATTATTGTCCTCTTAGTCATGGGAACTCGGAAAAGGCCTCTATGATGAAATGTCCCTCGATGCCCATTCGATATCGATTATCTTCTTCTCAAATCCCTTCATCTTCACGGATCCGTTGGGGCTATCGGACATGCCTCTATTCGCGGTTTTCCCGCACTATGGTCACTTCGTCCCTTTGTCAGGGATCTGCCCCAATCCATAGGACGCACTCGAAGTGCACTCTTTTCCCGGGGTTGAATCCGTGACTAGAACATCGTATGGTCTTTCGACTATTCGTATCCTGCGAACGCGAGGGGACGATTTCATCATAACATCCATAGGGGAGGAGGGCGATGACTTGATGGTGGTTCGATGGACCAGACCTTCCTCGTTGTAGGCATCCTGCTTGTGGTCTGCGGTGGAGGAGCTTTTCTGTGGGCTGACCAGGAGATCGACGAAATGGGTGTTCTTATCTATGCATATCCAGAGGACTACGAAGCATACCAGACCATTGGATATATTGGCCTCATAGCCGCAGGCGTCGGAGTCTTGTTCGTCCTGATTGGAGCAGTCTCCAAAGGTACCACAGCGCAGACAGCTCAGAAACCGGAGATTCGACCTGTTGCCCATCCTGGTGTAGTCAACTTCTGTCAGTATTGTGGGGCTCAGTTGACTCCAGGAGCCACCCGGTGTAATAGGTGCGGCCGAGCGATGACGGGCGGAGAAGGTCAGGCCGAATTCGCTGGCGACAGCCACAAGTTTGGATAGAAAAGGGAAGGGGTTTGAGCCGAGCCGTCAATCCTTGCTGATTGACCGTCCCAGCCCCTCATACTGGCCCCCTCACACGAGTTATCATATCTGATAACCTGAAGATAATTTGCTTAAAGGCTGTGGCACCTCATTCAACCCGACTACGATGACCCCTGAGCAGAGGTCCAAGCAGGTCTCGAGGCTTCTTGCGGACGACTACTCCCAGAAGATCCTCGCCAACACATACACCATGCCCATGTCGGCTCAAAGGCTGAGCAAGGTGTGCCAGATACCCATCGCGGCCTGCTACAGAAGGATACACGAGCTCGAGCAGGCAGGGCTGCTGGGAGTGGACAGGGAGAAAGAGGTCTACAAGGGCCGGAAGGTCAGGCTGTACAAGTGCAGGCTGCGCTCAGCCAGCATAAAGTTCTACAACGGGAGGTTCGCGGTCAGGTTCGACACCGAGCCAGACGACGGGAACGCCGTCATTGCTCCTCCTGCGATGATGGAAGCTCCGAAGCCAGCCGGGTGACCATTCTAGAGCTTCTTGCGGTCCAGTTCGTTGTTGACCAGCGTGATGCAGTGGTCGGCATGATAGCTGATCGGCCCCAGGGAGATCTTCCGCGGGTCATACTCCATGAGTACTTCCTCCTCGGCCTCGGTGAGGTCCTGGTCGTCGCCAAGCACGAAAGTGCAATCTCTGGCGATCTCAGAAGTCCTTATGTCCTCGCCGTCCTCGCGGAGGTAGTACATCTTGGACTCCTTTGACATGTTGGAGAGCACTTCCTGGTAGTTCCGCTCGGAGACGTAGATGCCCGGGGAGCATTTCCTCTCCCCCTCGCCCTTCTGGAGAAGCGCGTTCCTGATGAGCGCGGCCGTGCTCCTCTCGTCGGGGTTGAGGTACTTCACCTCGGTGCCATTGATCCTGACGGTCTTGGGTGGGTTGGGCTCGCCCAAGAGAAGCAGAACAATCTCCACATCCCTTCGGATGCCGTGCGACAGGAAGAATGCCGAGTTGACGCATCGGAGCAGCACATCGAGCCTGCCAGTCGAGCCGCACAGATCGTCCAACTTGAAGTCTGCCGAGGTGATTGCCCTGTGGCCAAGAACGACATATCGCCGCATCGGATCACGCCTCTTTTGCGAAATCGGAGCCTTTCATCTGCTTCATGAGCTGCCTTCTCATCTTCCGATTGCCCATGATGCCCTTGATGGCCTTCCTCGACATGTCGTACTGGCGCAGGAGCTCCCTTACCTGTTTCGAGGTCGTCCCCGAGCCACGCGCGATGCGCGTAACCCTGGAGGACTTGATCTCCCTGGGGTTCTCGAGCTCGTGGTCCGTCATCGAATCCATGATCACCTTGAACCTCCTCAGCCGCTCCTGGGTCGCCTCAATGTCCTGGTCCCCCATCCTGTCCCCGAGGCCCGGTATCATCGATGCGAGCTTCTTGAGGGGACCCATGCCCTGGAGCATCTCCATCTGCTCGTACATGTCCCTGAGGTTGAACTTCCCGGACATGACCTTCCGGGTGACCTCCTCTGCCTTCTCCTCGTCAATGACTTCCTCCGCCTTCTCTATGAGGGACCTTATGTCCCCCATGCCGAGGAGCCTGCTTATGAACCTATCAGGGTCGAACCGCTCGAAGTCCTCAAGGTGCTCCCCGGTCCCGATGTAGCATATCGGCGCGCCTGTCTCAGCGACTGCGCTCAAAGCGCCGCCGCCCTTAGCCGTCCCGTCGAGTTTCGTCAGGATGACGCCCGTCAGGTTCACGGCATCGTGAAAAGCCTTGGCCTGGGGGCCGGCCTGCTGCCCCGTCTGCGCGTCAAGAACAAGAAGACGGTTCTCAGCCTCCACCTGTTTGCTGACGTCTGCGATCTCCTTTATAAGGTCAGGTTCGAGCGAATGACGCCCGGAGGTGTCGAATATGACCACGTCGAAGCCCTCGAACTCCTTCATCGCGTGCTTCGCTATCCTGAGGGCGTCCTTCTCCTTAGGATCCCCGAAGACGGGTATGTTTATCTTCTTCCCTATCTGCTGCAGCTGGTCGTATGCCGCGGGCCGATGGACGTCGGCTGCCACAAGCCCCACCTTCATGCCGCGCTTGTTCATGTCACGTGCGAGCTTTCCGGCAGTTGTCGTCTTCCCCTGCCCGTAAAGTCCGACCATAAGTATGCGCTGCGGCTTCGCCGGGATCTCCTTGGGCTTTCCTATGAGCTTCACAAGCTCCTGATAGACTATCCTAACGACGTGTTCCCGAGCGCTCATGCCCGCGGGCGGTTTCTCCGTGAGAGCTCTCTTCTCTAGCTCCTTTGTCATCTCGAGCACGAGCTTGACGTTGACGTCGGCCTGCAAGAGCGCCCTCTGTATGTCTTTGACGACTTCCTTGACGAGCTTCTCGTCGACGTGAGATGCGCCAGCTAGCCTCTTGAGCGCATTTCTCAGTGACTGGCCTAGGTTATCGAGCACCATGATTGTCGCGCTTGCGCATAAGCAGACGAGGTCGATAAAAACCTTGTGCACACATGCTCGGCGTTACAAAAAAAGGGAAGGGAAGGGCTAGCCTTGTCAGAAGGGATGGGATGCACTCTAACAACTAGCCCAAAATTCCCGCATGATATATTGGCGGTACGCTATATGAAACTATCGAAGCGGGGTCTATATACCAAACTGACGCCGGACACGGCCCTTTCGGCAAGGCCAGCGGCGGCGTCTGACGCCAGTCTTCGCAGTACTGGCGGACCCCTACGTTTCGACTGCTGCCTGTGCATCCCTACATGTAGCCTGACTTCTGGAGGACCATTATGTCCTCGGTGCTCAGCTTCTCCCCGCTCTTGAACTTCTCGAAGATCTCCTCGGCCTCTTTCTTGGCATCGGTGTCGTCCCTCTCCTTCCTCGCCTTCTTCGACCTGTCCCTGATCCCCGAGATTATCTTGTCGAAGTCGTGGACCTGTCTTATGTGCTCTATGTGCTCCCGATGCTGCTCGTCGGCTGCCAACTTCGCCTCGACGAACTTCTCCTGCGCGTCGTCGGCCTCCTTTCTCTGCTCGTCGGCCTGCTCGTACAGCTTCAGCATCATGTCGTGCGCTTCCTGGGCCTTTTCCGCGAGCTCGGAGACCTTCCTGTGGTTCATCTCGGCGTTGTCCTTCGCCTCGCGGGCGTCCTTCTCCGCCTGCCGGACCTCGGTGAACTGCTCGATTTCCCGCTCCATCTCCTTTATCTTCCCGTCGAGCTGCGACATCTCCTTCATGAGGGCCTTCTCTTTATCGGCGCTTAGCACGGAAGTCATGTGCTTCTTCTCCAGCGCGCGCAGCTCGGCCTTGAGCTTCCTAAGGGGAATGCCGGTTTTCGGCATCCGCTCCCGCCGGAGGGTCATGGCCTTGTCCTGAAGCTCGTTGTACTTCCTGTTCCACTCGTCCCTCTTGGCCTTTGCCTCCCGAACCTCGGCGTTGAGCTTGTCCCTGCTCTCCCTGCGAGCGTTCGCCTCGTCGATTATCCCGCGCACTTTAAAATTGAGCTCGTCCCGTTTCTCGGCCCATTCCTTCGTCTTCTCGTTGAGCTCATCTCGTTGCCGCCTGCGCTTCTCGGCCTCGGAGTTGTGCTTCGCGCGCTTCTCCTCGAGGTCCTCAACGAGCTCGGTCATACATCATCAACGCCCTCAGAATACATGACGTCTGGACGCGTTGAGGACAATAAGACGTCCTACTTATATTCCTTTCGATAATGATGCGCGAACAACACGAGGGCCTCGCCGATCACACTTGATTCTCAGATTCGATGCCATCGCTGTTTCTCGGAAGTGATTCTCAACCGAAGAACCCAGAATGTGCTGGATGAGTAGGTTATCATGCATGATTACTGCGACGACACCCGTATAAGTATTCCGAGCCAATCGACTAGACTGCAGTCCAACCTTCGTAATCACGATGAGGAATGGTCATGGCCTCAGAGAGAACTGGCAAGAGAGAAAAGAGGAAGCTTTCCACCGTTGCTCGTGGATCCTCAGCCAGCGGCGGCCTTGACCTCGTCGAGCTTGTCCGGATACTCTCGGCCATGGATTTCGACGACGAAAAGCTGATCGAGGTCGACTGTCCCCAGTGCGGGGAGCATGTGAGGCTTCAGAACGGCAGGTGTCCTCAGTGCTCAGAGATGATATGCGATTCCAGGGCGGACCGCTCTTGTGACAAGGTCATCCCTGTGGTCAAGGGAGGGTCGATAGTCTTCCTGCATCTTGACGTCCAGGCGGGTTGTCTCGACTACCTGGAGAGCGATTCACAATCGGGAGAGCCTGCGCAACTCACCCTGGACTTCGACGGTGTCGACCCTGAGGTAATAGACGAGAACTGGGAGGATTCCATCCGGTAGGAGCTGTTGCCAAATGGACGCATACGACATGTTCAAGCTCATCCTCGATGACTATTCCTCGAAGATCCTGAGGCTGACAGAGACACAGCCATTGAACGCGGTCGAGCTGAGTGAGGCTCTCGGAATACCCATGGCCGCGTGCTACAGGAGGATAAGAGGGCTGAAGGGCGCGGGAATGCTCAAGGAGGAGGGCAAGGCGGTCTCCATCGGCGGCAAGATGGTGGCGAGATATCGCTCCTCAATCGACAGCGCCGAGGTGGTCCTTCACGACGGAAGGCTGAGGATAATCATAAACGTGGAAGGCCAACGCAACTCCGAGGAGTTCGAGCTAGGGGAAGAGCCCACAATGCTTCACTGGCCGACTAGAAAGGAGCCTTCTGAAGAGAGCAACCAGAGCTGAACCCTAAGTTCCAGCTCGTTCAAGAATGTCCGCACGCTTCGCGTACTGTTTCTGCTCGAATTCCTGGACCTTGCTCTGTTCAAGGGACTTTGCCGATCTGGTGCGGTACTTGGCGGCCTTTTCAGTCAGCGATGCCGCCTTCGACTCGTGCTTCTGTGCCACCATCCTCTGCTTCGCAGCCTTTCGCTCCAGATTCGCCATCTTGTCCCTGATCGCCTCAGGGCTGAGTCCCGAGGATCCCGATGCGGCACCTGCGAGTTCCGCCTCGAAGTTCTTCTCTTCCTTTCCCAGGTCTTCAGCAATTTCGGAGGAGCCGGACGCTTTTTCCCTGTGAGCATAGGCCTTTGAGACGAGCTTTTGGGCCTTCGCCTCGTCCGACTTGTGCTTGTGGAAGTACTTGGCCGCCTTGTGTCCTGCAGCGTGGGCCTTCTTCCTCAGCAACGCGACGTCGTGGGCCGCTTCCAGTGAAGCCCTGCTGTTCCGGATGGCCTCGATATCGGCCTGTTGCTGCTTCTCGGCATCCGCTTGTGTCTTAGGAGCTTCCTGCTCTCTCGCAGGTGGGGACTCCCTCTGCGCAGTCTGAGGCTGTTGTGAGGACCCTGGCGCCGACGCTGGATTCGAGGCACTCTTCTTGGACAAGAATGCATCGGACTCTTCGTCTGTCGTCCGCTGGAAGACTTTGCGCCGGGCGGATCCCTCTTGCTGGACGCCCATTCGGTGCCACCTGAGTCTCAAAACTGATTCTGACCTTGATAAGGTTATCGTTGTGATTCCCAATTTTGGGAATGCCCGCCAGGTCTTGGGCACGAGGATTATCTACTGGCAGCAGTCATGGGGGAGCCAGCGAGGGCAGAGCATGGCGCTCGAGAGCATCCCTGGGTTCCCGACCTTCAGGCGGTTGAAGCTGGAAGACAAGCCGGGCATTGAACATCTGTTCGAGCTGTACCCCACGGAGGTATCTGAGCGCACATTCGGGTCAGTTTTCGTATGGAGAGGATATGAGCACAGGTCGGAGCTATCGCAACTGGACGGCCATCTGATCATCTCATGGTTCAGGTCGAATCTCGGGAGGATCATGCTACAGCCAGTGGGCCCCGACCCAGTCGGCGTGGTCGAAGCGCTCGGACGCCCGGATAACGCTGAGGCCTCTCCGTTTGCCGGGGTGTATGGCATCGTAGAGCCAGAGGCAACCAAGCTAAGGAATCTGGGTATTCAGGTGGACTCACTGAGGGACGAGTGGGACTATGTGTACAGTGTGGAGGACCTGGTGAGGCTCGAAGGCCCCAAGTACCATACCCAGCGGAAGGAGATGAAGAAAGCAAGGCTGGACCACGAGTTGACCTATGAACCGATGACCCAGGCCCATCAGAAGGGGTGTCTGGAACTTGAGGAGACCTGGTGCAACCTCAAGCAGTGCACATTTGAGAGGCTCTCGGCGGCCGAGGATCGCGCCCTGAAGGAGGCGTTGCTCAACATGGACCAGATAAGGTTCATCGGAGGCGTTGTGCTGCTGGAAGGAAGGATTCAGGCCCTTGCAGTTGGCGAACGTCTCAACAGGGACACGGCGGTCGTGCACTTCGAGAAGGCCAATCCGGAGATTCGAGGCATCTACCAGATAGTGAACCAGCAATTCTGCGTGAGGGCTTTGGGCGGGTTCAGCTTCGTCAATCGCGAACAGGATGTTGGTGAGCCCGGCCTCAGACGCGCGAAGGAGGGATACCACCCCCACCATTTCGTGGAGAAGCACATGGCTCTGTTGAGATGAGGCTCATGTCGTCCACGTTTTGAGCGCTCAAGAAAGCTTTATATGCGCCATCCGATTCGCTGGCATCGGAAGGGATACGCATGGTGAAAGCCTGTGTTCTCGTGAACTGCAAGCTGCTGAAGACTAAGAGGATCGTAGACATGGCGAAGAAACTGAACGGGGTCAGAGACGCGTTCCCCGTTCACGGGAGATGGGACATAGCCGTCCAGACTCAGGACCTGGAGCTGAAGCGGATAGCGGAGATAGGGATGACGATCTACAACGCTGAGGGCGTGGAGATAGTCGAGACGCTGGTCGGCTTCCCGGAGTTGTGAGGTGGTCAGGATGGTCAAAGCAGTAGTTCTTGTCATGCTGGAGCCCCAGACTTTCGACGAAGCTTCGAAGATCACGAAGATACAGGGTGTCATGGACGGATTCCTTGTGTTCGGCCACTACGACTACATCGCCTTCATCGATGTCCCGGGTTTGGAGAAGGTCGGGCAGATAGCCGACAAGATACAGAAACTCGGCTTCGTGCGATACGTGGAGACGCTGATCGAGCGATAGTGCCTCTGGGAGCTCGCTGCCCTCGCTTGCTCGAACCTTGGGTTCAGATGGAAGAGCCGAAGCCAGGTCACAGCATCATCCAGTCAATGTGTTGCTGGTTGGTTAAGCATTTATATAGGCAGCCTAATCCCGCGGACGAGTCGAACCGGAGAGATGTAGGATGGTAGACATCACTCTTGTGATCCCCATTGCAGGACTGGTAGGCCTCGCGTTTGCTGGCTATCTGACCTGGTATGTGTTCAGGAAAGACCTTGGAACGCCCGAAATGCAGGAGATAGGAGATGCGATCCGGCAGGGCGCAATGGCGTACATGAAGCGGCAGTACACGACCATCATAGTCATCAGCGGAATACTTGCCGTCGCCATCGCCCTTGCCATCGAACCGAGATATTGGGTAGGACTTTCGTTCATAATCGGCGCAATGGCCTCTGCCCTGTCCGGGTACATAGGCATGTATGTGAGCGTGAGGTCGAACATCAGAACGGCCGCTGCAGCAAGGCGATCCCTGAATGAGGCTCTTGTGACCTCTTTTAGAGGGGGAGCAGTCTCGGGGATGGGGGTTGTCTCGCTCAGCCTCCTCGGCGTTGCTGGAGTTTTCTACGTTTTCAACACTGGCATGAGCTTCGATATCTCCGAATCCTTGGACGCTGCCATCGGGTTCGCATTCGGTGCCAGCTTTGCCGCGCTCTTCGCACAACTCGGAGGCGGCATATACACCAAGGCGGCAGATGTTGGTGCAGACCTGGTCGGCAAGGTGGAGGCCGGCATTCCCGAGGATGACCCGAGAAACCCAGCAGTCATTGCGGACCTGGTCGGGGACAACGTGGGCGACTGCGCAGGAAGAGGGGCCGATTTGTTCGAATCCACGGCCGCAGAGAACATCGGCGCAATGGTTCTCGGCCTTTCCTTGTTCACTTTCTGGACCGATTTCGTGCCAGCAGACATGAGATGGTCCGAAGGTGATGCTCTAGTCTGGATATTCTTCCCGCTCGTAGCGAGGTCGTTCGGGATATTCGCATCACTTGTCGGAGTACTTGCTGTCAGGCTCACTAAGGAAGACAAGGACCCAATGTCAGGCATCAACATGGGGTACTACATCACATGTGTACTTGCCGCTGCATTCTTCTTCTTGGCAACCAAGTACATGCTGGGCGATGAGTGGCAGTACTTCTTTGGGGCAGGCCTGATCGGCATAGTCCTCAGCATCGTCATTGTCTATATCACCCAGTACTACACCTCTGGCTCTTGGAGGCCAGTAAGGGAGATAGCCCAAGCCTCCACAACAGGGCCGGCTACAAACATCATCACGGGCCTCTCGATCGCCATGGAGACGACCGCAATGCCCGTGATAGCGATAATCGTCTCTCTCTTGGGGGCGTTCGGCCTGGGGCAAATGGCAGCCCCTCCAGAGGCCGACGTCACATACAGACTAATCTACGGGTTCTACGGAACGGCCGTCGCAACAATGGGCATGCTGGCAACATGCGCGTTCATCCTCGCGACCGACACTTTCGGGCCAATCACCGACAATGCAGGCGGCATAATCGAAATGTCGAAGCAGCCCGAGAATATCAGGCGGAGGACTGACAGGTTGGACGCCTGCGGGAACACGACGAAGGCGTTGACAAAAGGTTATGCCATGGCCAGTGCTGCTTTGGCGGCTTTCCTCCTTTTCGGGGCGTATTTTGAACGCGTGGCTGTGAAGAAGTTCGACGGCGACCTCTCGCAGGCATTCCATGTCGATCTGGCACAGCCTGAGGTGTTCGTCGGCGGCCTTCTAGGAGCTATGCTTGTCTTCCTGTTCGCCTCCCTGGCCATCCGCGCGGTCGGGAGGGCAGCCTACGACATGATCAACGAGGTGAGAAGGCAGTTCAAAGCGGACCCGGGAATCATGGAGAGGACATCGAAGCCGGACTATGCGAGATGCGTCGACATAGCGACGAAGGGAGCACTGAAGGCAATGGTGCTCCCGGCGCTGCTGCCCGTTCTGGTCCCTGTCGCTTTCGGGATAATCATGGCACATCTGGGATATGACGCCCCACAGGCGGTGGGGGGCCTTCTCATGATAGGAACGATTACCGGGGTCATGGTGGCGAACATGTTCAACAACGGCGGAGGGGCGTGGGACAACGGCAAGAAGTACATCGAGGCTGGCAACTTCGGAGGAAAAAGGACACCCGCTCATGCGGCCGCAGTGGTCGGCGACACCGTCGGAGACCCGCTCAAGGACACTG
>Ga0214474_1001497_pt1 | contig 10782 bp, 8 predicted proteins | sample RVTome_2_FD_187335 | JGI IMG/M metagenome (GOLD analysis project Ga0214474, IMG submission 187335) | Soil microbial communities from uranium-contaminated site in the Upper Colorado River Basin, Wyoming, United States - RVT95D214 HiSeq ...
GGTCAGGGGCGAGACCGAGCCGAATTCCACCTTGGACCCGGCCGGGATGAGACAGCCGCTCATCGGGCTGACGGTCATGATGAACACGTTCTCCGGCCCGAGCGGGTCGGCCCCGCGGGGGACTTCATCGTAGCAGATCTTGGCCACCACGCCCCGACCGCCGTGCCAGCGCCGGAAGAGCGCCTCGTCGGTGGGCAGGCGCCGGATCGTGCCCCGAGACAGGTCGACCCGGAGGGTAGTCCCGGCGAAGCCCCTAGCCACGGGCCACCTCCCTCTCCTCAGCCCCGGCGCTCTTTTTCCAAGGGACGATCGCGCCGGTGTTGCACATCTCCGTGCACAGCATGCAGAAATCGCAGATGATGACGTGGGGCACGTCCGGATGCTGAAAGACCACGCCGAAGGGGCAGGCCGCGACACAGGCCCCGCAATTATCGCAGGCGGCCTTATCCACGATATAGGCGCCCTTGTCGTCCCGGGAGATCGCCCCGACCGGACAGGCTTCGGCGCATTTCCCGCATTGGGTGCAGACATAAGGGCGGAATTTCCCCGGGTCCGGGAATCGGGCCTCGACCCGAAGGGCCGCTTTCTTGGGATTGATCCCCTCGAAATGCATCATCCCGCAGACCTGGAGGCACAGCCGGCAGCCGGTGCACTGGTCCCGGTTGACCTTGATCCGCTGATAGGAATCCTGGCCGGGAGGCGGCGGAACGACGCTCATCGAACTCCGCCGCAGCTCAGCCGAAAATGCGGGCCGCGGTCCAGACCGCGGCCGTGCCCAGCATGGCCCCAGCCAAAGCCCAGCGGGGCTTGCGGAGGTTCAGCGCTTCGATGTTGTTCCCCAGCCAGAATCCCAGCGGGACGAGAACCGCGCCCGCCAAGGCGGCCAGCCCGCCGGAGACGACGATATACTTGATCACCTTGGGCCAGCCTTCGACGGCCCAGTACTTGTACTTGACGATGAACGCCATGAAGACGCCGAAGGCCGTGTTCGCCACAAAGGGCGTTGTGATCCCGGCCAGGACTCCGCCGAGCGGCCGAAGCTTCCTGGCCAGCACGGTAACCATCAGGTCGAAGGCCAGAGCCAGGATGACGATCCCCGCCAGATGACAGTAGAAGGGAGCGGCGTTGATGAGCTTGAACAGGGCGGCCAGCGCTCCGACCAGGGCCGAAGTGCCCGGCCGGTTCCAGACGGCCCGGGCCGCGGCCAGCATCAGCAGGCCCCAGGCGGACAGCACGGCCGAAGCCTGGGGGACGGCGTTCTTGAAAAAGGACTCTCCCCCCAGGACCTCCATGATGCCCCACAGGGAACCGAACAAGAATAGAAGGAGCCAGCGATTAGTCTTTGTGAGCTGCATGACCACTCCTTTTCAGAGCCACGAGGATCTCCCGCGGACAGGGGGCTGTCCCGGTCCGGGAGACCACCCGGCTCAGGATGATTTTCTGCAAGGCCCGGCCGGCCCGCGTGTCGAGCGGGATGTCTCGGCCGTCGACCTCGAGCCGGAGGTCCGAGCCTACGACCGGCGCGCGGCGGCTGATGAAGCCGGCGATCCGGGAGATGTCCGAAGGCCGGAAGACCGGCTTGTCCGATTCGCACCGTCCGTCGGACACAACCGCCAGGACGTCCTCGGCCGGGTGGATGGGCTTGGCCGGCACTCCTCGGCGCCGGACTTCGATCTTCTTTAAACCCGGCGAGCGGCTTCCACCTTCGATGAGGACCACGTCCGCTTCGAGGAACAGGGACGCGGCCGCCTGAAAGAAGTCCGGAGAACCGTTTCCGCGGCGCACGACCAGCCGGCCTTTGGGACCGACCAAAGCGGCAACCGCGGCGCCTGCCCGGATGAACCGCCGACTGTCCTTGCCCTCGGCGTCCGAATGGAAGCCGTGCGGACAGTGCTTGATCACGGCCGGCCGGGCGTTCCGTTTCTTGAATTCGGCGATGAGGCGCTCGATGAGCCTCGTCTTGCCGCTTCCGGAACTCCCCACGACCGCGATGACTTTCATGCGCCGGTTGCTTATTTCTCCGCCAGGAACGGATAGCGGTAATCCCGCGGAGGATTCAGGTTTTCCTTGACGGCCCGGACGCTGGTCCAGCGGATGAGGTTCAGGTATGAGCCGGCCTTGTCATTCGTTCCCGAGGCCCGGCCGCCGCCGAACGGCTGCTGGCTGACCACGGCCCCGGTCGGCTTGTCGTTGATGTAGAAGTTGCCCGCGGCGTGCCTCAGGGCGCGATAGGCCTCGATGACGGCCGCCCGGTCGGTGGCGATGATGCTCCCGGTCAGGGCATAGGTCGAAGTTTGGTCGCACAGCTCCAGCGTCTTGGAGAAATCCTTGTCCGGGTAGACATAGAGCGTCAGCACCGGGCCGAAGATCTCCTCCTCCATCAGCTTATGCTTGGGGTTGGTCACTTCCACGACCGTCGGCTCGATGAAATAGCCCGTCTTGTCGTCGCACACGCCCCCCGACACGATCTTGGCCTCGCTGGATTTCTTGGCGTAGTCGATGTACTCGGAAATGGACTGGTAGGCGCCCTTGTCGATGACCGCGCCCATGAAGTTGGAGAAGTCGGTGACGTCGCCCATCCGGATGGACTTGAGCTCGTCCAGCAGGCGGGCCTTGAGGGCCGGCCAGAGGCTGGCCGGAATGTAGGCCCGGCTGGCGGCCGAGCACTTCTGGCCCTGGTATTCGAAGGCGCCCCGGATCAAGGCCGTGGCCACGACGTCCACGTCGGCCGAAGCATGGACCATGATGAAGTCCTTGCCGCCGGTCTCGCCCACGATCCTCGGGTAGCCCTTGTAGTTCATGATGTTGCTGCCGATGAGCTTCCAGATGTCATGGAAGACGCTGGTGCTGCCGGTGAAATGGATGCCGGCCAGCTCGGGCCGGGCCACCACCGGGTCGCCCACGTAGCGCCCGGGCCCGGGGATAAAGTTGATGACTCCGTCCGGAAGCCCGGCTTCCTTGAACAGGCGGGTCAGGAAGTAGGCGGAGTACACGGCCGAGGAGGCGGGTTTCCACAGGACCACGTTGCCCATCATGGCCGGCGAGGTGGGCAGGTTGCCGGCAATGGCTGTGAAGTTGAAGGGCGTCACGGCGAAGACGAAGCCCTCCAGGGCGCGGTATTCCAGGTAGTTCCAGGTGGCGGCCGAGGACAGGGACTGCCGGCCATAGATCTCCTGCATGAAATAGGGGTTGATCCGGTAGAAATCGATGAGCTCGCAAGCCGAATCGATCTCGGCCTGATGGGCGGTCTTGGATTGGCCGAGCATGGTGGCGGCGTTGAGGATAAAGCGGTACTTGGTGGCCAGGAGTTCGCCCGCCCGGAGGAAGATCGCCGCCCGGTTGACCCAGTCCATTTCCGACCAGTCCTTCCAGGCTTTCTGGGCCGCGGCGGCGGCCAGCTCGACCTCCTTGGCTCCGGCTTTGTGATAGCGGGCCAGGACATGCTGATGGTCGTGCGGGCAGCGGCAATCGGCCATCTCTCCCGTCTTGACTTCCTTCCCCCCGATGATCAGGGGGATCTCCAGCTGTTCGCCCAGCATCTTCTTGAGCTGGTCCTTCAACGCCTTCTTTTCGGGCGACCCCGGAGCATAGCCCAGCACGGGCTCGTTATAGGGCTGGGGAACGTTGATGATGCCGTTGATCATGAATACCTCCTGAGTGTGCATTCTCCGCTGGCTGCGCTTCGGGGCGTCAAAGTCCAAGCTGGGAGGGCTCATTATAGAAGAAGACGCCGTTTTGTTCAATCTCCAGCCGGAGTTGACGAGCGGTTCCCCCTCCCAGTTGACCTCGGCCCCGCTTTCGAAGGATAATTCCTTCACTCCCGGGGAGTATCCCCTTGAAAAAACCCGCGTCCCGGATCGGGTCCGCAGCGCCTCCCGCCGCTCCGGCGGGCCGGCGCGCCTCTTCCTTCCTGCACGACAGCGCCTCCTATCTCCAAGCCTTGATCAGCGCGCTGACCGATTCGGCCGTTCTGTTCGACCGCGAGGGAGCGATCGTCCTGGCCAACGAAGCCTTCTCCCGCCTGGCCCGGACGGATGTCCGGGAGCTCGTCGGCCAAAACATCTTCCTCTTCGTCCCTCCCGACCAGGCCGAGCGCCGGCGGGGCGAGTTCGAGGAGATCCTCCGCTCGAAAAAGCCCCTGACCGTAGAGGAATCGACCCCGGGGCACGCCTTCCTGGCCCACCTCCAGCCTGTCTTCGACACGTCCGGGGAAGTGGCCGGCGTGGCCCTCGTCCACCACAACCTCAGCCGGCTCCGGCAGACCGAAGAGACGCTCAAGGAGCGGGAGCTCTTGTACCGCAACATCGTCGAATCGGCCAATGACGGCGTAGTCACCCTGCGGGATACGACCATCACTTACGTCAACCCGCGCCTCCTGGCCATCGGGGGCTACCGGGCCGAGGATGTGATCGGTTTGCCCATTCTCCAGTTCATCCAGCCCCAGGAAGTGGCCAAGGTCCTGGGCTATGTCGCCAAGCGCCGGGACAATCCCGACTCCAACGCGAAATACGAGACCACCCTCAAGGCCAAGGACGGCCGGGACATCAACGTCGAGATCAACGCCAGCCTGCTCGGCGCCTCCTCCGCCGGCAACGAAATCCTGGTGATCATCCGCGACATCACCGACCGCAATATCGCCGCCCGGAAGCTGGCCGAGACCAACGCCCGCATCCAAACCCTCCTGCGGGCCATGCCCGACGTCATCTACTTCAAGGACGCCGCCGGCCGCAACCTGGAGGTCAACAAGGCCTTCGAGGAGGCGGTCGGCCTGCCCCGCGACCAGATCCTGGGCTGGACCGACGACCAGCTCTTTGCGCCGGCCCGGGCCCGGCTGTATCAGGAGAGCGACGCCCGGGCGTTCCGGGAGCGCCGTCCCGTCCGTCTGGAGGAGACGCTGTCCTCCCCGGACGGCAAGGACCTTTTCTTCGAGACGGTCAAGATTCCGATCATGGGCGAGGACGGCCGGCCGGCCGGTCTGCTCGGCGTCAGCCGGAACGTCACTGAGCAAAAGCGGGCGGAGAAGGTCCAGACCACGATCCTCCACATCGCCCAAGCGGCCATCTCCTCCGACTCCCTGGACACGTTCTACCGGTCCGTACACACGGCCATCGCCGAGCTGATGCCGGCCAAGAACTTCTACATCGCCGTTCAGGATGACGCCACGGGGTATCTCACCTTCCCCTATTTCGTCGACGAATTCGATCGGACGCCCGCTCCGAAGCCTCTGGGCAGGGGCTTGACCGAATACGTCTTCCGCACCGGCGAGCCGCTCCTGGCCACGCCGGAGATCTTCGCCGAGATGGAGGTCCGGGGCGAGGTGGAATCCATCGGCGCCCCTTCGATCGACTGGCTGGGCACTCCCCTCAAGATCCAGGACCGGACCTTCGGAGTGCTGGTGGTCCAGAGCTACACCGAGGGCGTCCGCTACGGCGAGCTGGAGCGGGACATCCTCCGCTTCGTCTCGGGACAGGTGGCCATGGCCATCCAGCGGCGCCGGACGGCCGACGACATCCTCGAGCGGGAACAGTTCCTGTCCGGCGTGCTCAACAGCCTCCAGGACGGCATCTCCATCCTGGACACGAACCTGACCATCCTCCGGACCAACCGGACCATGGAAGAGTGGTACGCCCACGCCCTGCCCCTCGTCGGGAAAAAATGCTATCAGGCCTACCATCTCCGGGAGGAGCGCTGCCGGGTCTGCCCCACCGCCCAAACCCTGGCCACGCACCAGGCCGCCCGCGAAGTCGTGGCCCGGGTCGGTGCGGGCGGCACGGTCAGCGGCTGGCTGGACCTCTACAGCTTCCCGTTCATCGACCAGACCACGGGCCTGATGAAGGGGGTCATCGAGTACGTGCGCGACATCACCCAGCAGAAGCTGGCCGAGGACAAGCTCCAAGCCTCCCTCCAGGAAAAGGAAGTCCTCCTCCGCGAGATCCATCACCGGGTCAAGAACAACCTCCAGGTCATCCAGGCCCTGATCAGCCTCCAGGCTCGCCAAATCAAGGACGGCTCGGCGGCGGAGCTGTACCGGGAAAGCCAGAACCGCATCCGGTCCATGGCCCTGGTTCACGAGCGCCTGTATCAGTCGACCAACCTGAGCCGGATCGAGTTCGCCGAATATCTCCGCAGCCTGGTGGTCCACCTGTTCCACTCCCTCCTGCCCGACACAAGCCGCATCGGGCTGGTCCTCGACGTCGAGCCGCTCGAGCTGGACATCTCCATCGCCATCCCCTGCGGCCTGATCGTCAACGAGATGGTGTCCAACGCCTTGAAGCACGCCTTTCCCGAGCCGCGCCGCGGGGAGGTGACCGTCTCCTTTCACCGGCGCCCGGACGAAACCCTCCGCCTGAGCGTCCAGGACAACGGACAGGGCCTCCCCCCCGATTTCGACATCCGCCGGTTCGAAACTCTGGGCATGCAGATCATCATGACCCTGGTCTCCCAGATCGACGGCCGGCTGGACATCGGCCGCGGCCCAGGAGCCAGCTTCTCCGTCGAATTCCATGAATCGGGGGGAGAGAGGCAGGGCGAACAGCCATGAGCACGACCCGCATCCTGATCGCCGAGGACGAGGGCCTGGTGGCCAGGGACATGGAGCTGATGATCAAGAGCCTGGGCTTCGAGCCCGTAGCGGTCGTCTCGTCGGGGGAAGACGCCCTGGCCCGGGCCGTGGAGCTCAAGCCGGACCTCGTCCTGATGGACATCTTTCTCAAGGGCCCCCTGGACGGGATCGAGACCTCCCTGCTGCTCTGGGAAAAGCACCACATCCCGGTGGTCTATGTCACGGCCTATGCCGACGATGCCATTCTCAAGCGGGCCAAAATGACGGACCCCTTCGGCTACGTCCTCAAACCCTTCGACGAGCGTGAGCTGAAGATCAGTATCGAAATCGCCCTGTACAAATCGGCCATGGAGGGGAAACTGAGGCGCCGGGAAGAGTGGCTGTCGGCCCTGCTTAAGAACGTCAAGGACGCGGTCATCGCCTTGGACGCGAACGGCCGGGTGACGTTCATGAACCCCTTCGCCGAGCAGCTCTCCGGCTGGGGTCCGGGGGAGGCTCTGGACAAATCCCTGGACGAGATCCTCCGCCCGTCCGGCCTGGGCCAGCAGGAGCTGGACCGGATGCACGAGGTGACCCTGTCCGGCAAGAACGAAACGCCCTTCCCGGCCGAAGTGCAGCGGTCCGCCTTCCGCCTGGAGGACAACACCCACGGCAGCATCATCGTCTTCCGGGACATCAGCCCGCGCAAGCGCTCCGAGGAGGAGGTCCGCCAGAGCTGGAGCAAGCTGAGGCAGGCCCTGGAGGGCGCCATCCGGGCCATCGCCACGACCATCGAGATCAAGGATCAGTACACGGCCGGCCATCAGCGCCGGGTGAGCAAGCTGTCCTGCGCCATCGCCCGGGAGATGGGGCTGCCGGTCAGCCAGCAGGAGGGCATCAAGGTGGCGGGCGACATCCACGACATCGGCAAGATCTACGTGCCCACGGAGATCCTGAGCAAGCCCGGGGAGCTCAGCCCGATGGAATTCGCCATCATCAAGATGCATCCCCAGCTCGGGTACGACATCCTCAAGAAGATCGAATTCCCCTGGCCCATCGCCCAGATCGTCCTCCAGCATCATGAGCGGTTCGACGGCTCGGGGTATCCGGCCGGGCTCAAGGCGGACGACATCCTGGTCGAAGCCCGGATCATCAGCGTCTCCGACACGGTCGAGGCCATGTCCTCCCACCGGCCTTACCGCCCCTCCCTGAGCCTGGATGAGGCGATGACCGAACTCGAACGCAACAAGGGGAAGCTCTATGATCCCGAAGTGGCCGAGCTCTGCCTGAAGATCCTCCGGGAAAAGAGCGTCTCCGTGTTCCAGGAGGGAGAATAACCTCCCGGTCCCGGACCGGGCTTCATCCCCCTCCTCTTCCGCCCTTTCCGCTTTTTTGATACAATCCCCTGCTGCTCCGAGCCGGGATGGGCTAAAGCGGCTTCCGCTACGCCGCCCGGCCGATAGGGTTGCGGGGGAAACCCCGCCGCCTTCCGATCTTGAAAAGGAGTCAATCGCATGACCTCTGTCCCCTCCCCCAAGCTCAACACCCTTCGCCGGGCGCCCTCTCTCCTTCTAGGAATAAGCCTCACCGTCGGGATTTTAGCCGCCTCACCTCTAGCCGACGAGAGGCTTCCTAAAAAGGAGGAAGACAAGCCGACCCGGATCACCGAGGAAATCCTGGTCATAGCCGACGCGCCGCAGGACGCCGCGCCGGCCACGGTGACCGCCGTCGGAGCCGAAGACATAGCGCGCCTCAGGCCGCGCGACCTGGGCGAGCTCATCCGGATCATGCCCGCCTCGGTCGTGACCTACGGACAAAAGTTCGAGGGCACCCTGAACCTCAGGGGCATCGACGCCCGGAGGATCGTCCTCCTCCTAGATGGAGTCCCCGTGTACGAGCCGTACTATGGGACGTTCGACCTCAAAACCCTGCCCGCATCGAACATCGCCTCGCTCCAGGTCACCAAGGGCCCGTCCTCGGTCCTGTACGGACCGAACACCCTGGGCGGGATCATCAACGTCATCACCACCCGTCCCGGCGCAGACCCCCGCCTGAACCTGAACGCCTCCTACGGCCAGGACAAGACCTGGAGCCTGGGGCTCGACGGCGCGTATCGCCTCGACCGGTTCGCCCTGTCGGGAAACGTGGAGTACCAGAAATCCGACGGCTTTTCCGTCCCGGACGAAACCCAGGACGGCTCGGTGGTCAGGCAGGGCGGGCTCAGGACCAATTCCGATTTCTGGAGGCTGAACGTCGGGGCCAAGCTGTACTACTATCCCACGGACAACTCGGAGATCCTCGTGGCCGGAGACCTGTACAAATCCGCCTACGGCATGCCCCCCTCGCTCTTCACCCAGAAGCCGCGCTACTGGCGCTTTCCCTTGTGGGACCGTTCCTCCCTATCGGCGGGCGGTTTCCTCGGCTTAGGGGCCCATTCCCTGCTCCGCTTCCGGGCCTTCAGGGTCAATTACGACAACGCCCTTGAGCAATTCAAGGACTCGGCCCAATCCATCCGCCAGTTCCGGAGCACCTTCGACAACACCACCTCGGGCCTGTTCGCCCTGGGCGAATTCGGGCTGTCGTCCGGCCTCACCCTCAAGACCAGCCTGAACTTCCAGCGCGACCAGGCCCGCCAGCAGGACGATGTCGACGAGCCCTGGCTGGAGTACAGCCAGTCCACGCTGTCCGCGGCGGCCGAAGCGCGGCATCGCTTCCTCGACGACTGGACGCTCACCGCCGGCCTCAGCCTGGATACGCTGTACAAACACACCGGCCCGGCCGCGACCCGGCTCAATCCCCTCCTGGGGTTGTCCTATGCGCCGGCCGAATCGGCCGAAGTCCACGCCTCCTTCGGACAGAAGATCCGCTTCCCCAACATGCGCGCCCTGTACTCGCTCTCATCGGGAAACCCCGACCTCCTGAGCGAGAACGGCCAGGCCTGGGAGCTGGGCGGGTCCTACATGGCCGCCGTCCGGGTGTCTGCTTCGCTGTTCGCCTACTCCCTGCGCAACATGATCGACAGCGTGACCCAGCCGGACGGAACGCGCCGCTACGTCAACATCGGCCAAGCCCGCATCAACGGTTTCGAGATCCAAGCCCAAAAGGCTTTCCCCGTCGCTGACGTCACCTTGAACTATACTCATCTTGATGCCCGGAACGAGACCGACGATCGGCCGCTGGACGTCGTTCCTGCCCACAGCTTCAATGTCCGCCTGAGCCTCAGCCCGGCGGCCAACCTGCGTTTCAGCCTGTTCGGCCTCTACAGCTCCCGCGTGTTCTGGTACAACTCGTCCAACGGCAAGGTGCTGGAAGTCCCGGGATTTTTCCAGGCGGACGCCACGCTCTCCTACGCTCTCGGCGGCTCGGAGGTCTTTCTCAAGGCGGCCAACCTGTTCAACGCCTACTACTACACTGAGCCGGGTTTCCCCTGGCGGGGTCGATACTTCGAGGCGGGACTGAGAGTCGGAGTCTTGTAGGTCTGTGTTGGCTCAGAGCCCGAGCTCGGCGTCGATGCCCTGCATGGCCGCCAGGCACAGGCCGATGAATTCGTCCAGGGCCAAGCCGAGCTCGCTGCAGCGCTCGATCTCTTCCCGCCGCGCGCCGCGGGCGAAGCTCTTTTCCTTGTACCGCCGCTGGATGAACTCCAGGTCCACGCTCTTGATCTTCTTGGAGGGGTGCATCAGCGTCGCGGCGATGATCAGGCCGGTCAGCGGGTCGATGCTGTAGATCGCCCAGTCCATCGGGCTTTGACAGGGCGTCTTGCCGGCGTGGGCCCGGATGGCGTGCAGGATGTCCGGGGCGAGGTTCAGCGGCTCGAGGAGCTTCATGGTCTCCGTGGTATGGAGCTCGGGGCTTTTTTCGGTCAGTTCGTAGTCCAGGTCGTGCAGGATGCCGGCCAGTCCCCAGGGCTCCGGCTCATGGCCCAGCCGCGCCGCCGCGGCCCTCATGCAGGCTTCGACGGACAGGCAATGCTTGACCAAGTTCTTGTTCTTGAGGTGAGTGGTGAGCAGGGCCAGAGCTTCCGATCGATTCATGGTTGTCCTCCCCTGGTTTGAGCGCCCGGTCCCGGCGCGGGCACCGGCCGGACCGGACTTCTTTTGGGCGTATCCGCTGAGATCGTGAAGGGCATTTCGGCTTCGGCTTTTTCTCTGGCGTCGGTCACCCGAACCTTGATGACGAAGGCCCCTTCGCTGTCCGGGTACCAGGACCAGTAGTCCTGCTCGGAGGCTTTCTGAACGGAT
>Ga0214474_1001499_pt1 | contig 10769 bp, 8 predicted proteins | sample RVTome_2_FD_187335 | JGI IMG/M metagenome (GOLD analysis project Ga0214474, IMG submission 187335) | Soil microbial communities from uranium-contaminated site in the Upper Colorado River Basin, Wyoming, United States - RVT95D214 HiSeq ...
CCTGTTCTGGGAACAAATCCCAGGGCAGCATTAAAGTCTTCACCGATCTGTTTCCATGTAAGACTGGCAAACCAGATGTCATTGGGATAATCAATGGAAAATCCTACAGCATAATCTGTGGTATTGCTGGACTCGTCACCCGTACGGAAGGCGAAGAGGCTTAGGCTAAGATTTTTATCACCCTTGAAACTGGAGGTGGCAAAGCGGGCGTCTGCGCCAATCAAAGTATTATTTCCGAGGCCGCTGGGATTGCCTCGCGTAAATATCATGCCAACATAAGACTGTTTCCAGAAATCACGACTGACCCGCGCGACAAGCAGGTTCTGACTTTCGAGGCCTATCTCTTCGACATTATCAGTCTGGACATCAAGGAGGCCGATGTTATATCTGGATTGTCTGCCTGTAATTTTAGCTCCGGCAATAATAGGCACTTCGGTTGACTCCCCTGCCTGCTCCATTAATCCGATGCGCCGGCTGAAAAAGGGGATAAAATCCGGTATCCATGAGTTTCCGGTTGCCACATCAAAAACCCCCGCACCTTCCAGAAAGAAGGTTCTCTTTTCGGGGTAAAAAAGGTCGAAGCGTGTGAGGTTTACCTGTCTTGCGTCAACCTCGGTTTCCGCAAAATCCGTGTTTATAGTAAGAGACGCGTTGAGATTCGGCGCCAGGTTTTTTGAAACATCGAGGCCGCCATCTACTTCCCAATCGTTCCCTTCCTTTCTCAGAATAAGGCCATAGGGGCGGATATCGAGCCCCATGCCTTGGTGCGCATCTGATAGTCCTTCCAGCTGGCCAGTTTCCGCGAGGTTACTCAGCCATACGTCCCGGCGGGCGCCGGCCCATCGATTAATCTCATTGTTACGCTTAATCACCCGCTGTATATTCAGTCCCCATACGGGCTGGCCGGGTTTGAAACGCAGCGTTTTAAAAGGGATTTCGATTTCCGCAACCCAACCATCGCCGGTGATGAGGGCATGCGTATTCCAGATCCCATCCCAATCCAGGCTTGCGAACTCCTCGTTGTTGGAAATTTGTCCGTCTGCGCGTGCCCCATTGGGATTTATTTGAAAGAAGAATCCGTTGCGGTGATCAAAATAGGGATCAATCACAACGGAAATATTGTCATCCACATTCAACTCTGCATCGCGTATGAGCTGCGTGGCAATAATGGATGAGGGCGAGCGGTCAAAACAGGTTATACCGAAGATTAGGGAGTCTTCGCTGATGAGAACACGGACTTCAGTCCTTTCACTGGGACTATCTCCCTCTTTGGGAAGGACCTGGATCAGATCCCCGATCGGAGAGGCTGCTTCCCACGGCGGCTCATCCAACTTGCCATCGATGCGAATACCCTCATCAATAAGAAAGGCACGCGCCTTTGGGGATTCCGCAATCGCCTGATGTACTTGAAAGAAATAAACAATTGCCGACACACTGATAAATCCTGCAATCCTTACAACCGACTTAAATTGACCAATCATCACCACCTCGTTCAATAACTGTAGATTAAAAGCACGGAATACTGTACGCTCTTCAATATGAAATGTATAAAATACGAACGCTTTTCCACTAATACCCATCAATAACTGTGTGTTACGAGGAGGATTAGTTACCTATAAGATGTTTAATTTGCCAATAAGGTTACATGGGCATAATATTTTACCACCACATCATTTAATTACGTCCCTCTTTACGTGATTATTCTTCAACAGCAACAGGTCGGCGGGCGCGCTTGATATCGCCGCGGCGACGCTTTCCTTCCATCCGTCGTTTCCTGGATAACAGGGTAGGTCTTGTCTTCCTTCTGGCTTTTGGAATTACAGACGCCTTCCGGATCAAGTCTTCCAGCCGGTTGATAGCGTCCTGACGGTTTCTATCCTGCGTTCGAAAACGGCCGGCCTTTATAATTAGGATGCCCTCCCCGGTGAGACGCCTCCCAGCGAGACGAATCAGACGTAGGCGAACATCATCCGGAAGTGATGGAGAATTGCGGACGTCAAATCTTAAATGCACGGCTGTGGCTACCTTGTTGACGTTCTGCCCGCCCGGTCCGGAGGAGCGTATAAAATCCTCCTTTATCTCCTTTTCATCAATAATGATATTGTCCGTGACGCGGATCATTTGCAGATACCGATTTTCTTGGATGTAATTCGGTGATATCCAATAATTTTACATATTAATTACCGCCCATTCGCTTCGCTCACTTGAGCCGCAGAGGGCGCCGAGTTTTTCATTTGTAGTATTTTCCCCTGAGAGGGGGGAAAATACTACTAAAGCGAGCCCTTCGGGCAAAAGCAAAAGATAACTTTATCAGAATTCCCCTCTCAGGAATTCTGATAAAATATATTTCTCTGTGTTCTTTGCGTCTCAGCGGTGAAATCGGTTTTGAGATATCTTTGCTGGCAGTTCATGTTGCGCAATCCGTTGTATCACCGGCGAGTTTTGAAAGGCCGTGTTTCAGTGCGGGAAGGACTACAGACAAGTTTTCTTTTACTCCATTCGGGCTGCCAGGAAGGTTTATGATAAGGCTGTTCCCCCTGACACCGGAGATGGCGCGGGAAAGCATTGAATGCGCGGTTTTTTTCAGGCTTGCCGCCCTCATGGCCTCGGCTATGCCGGGGACCTCGTAATCTATTACCTCCTCCATTGCCTGTGGCGTGACATCCGTGGGACTTAATCCTGTTCCACCGGATGTTATGATAAGCGAAAGCCTTTCATTATCGACCCACTCAATAAGCGTATCAGCGATCTGTCGGATATTGTCGGGGACGATCTTTGTTTTGGCAATGTAAAAACCTTCATTTTCAAGCAGTCTGACCGCTGTCTGCCCGCTCTCGTCTTTTCTCTGTCCCAACGAGCCTTTACTGCTTATGGTCAAAACGCCCGCTTTGAACTTCTTGTCCATGAGATATCTCCTGAAGACTACTGTTCCTCAGCCTTTGCCGCGGCTATGACCTTTTCAGTCAGTTGGGCGGGCAATTCTTCATAATGTGAGTGTTCCATCTGAAAAGATCCGCGACCGGCCGTAATGGCATTCAGATCAAGGGCGTACCTCAACACCTCGGACATGGGCGCACTGGCCTTTATAACCTGGTATTTCCCTTTGCTGTCCATGCCAAGAACCCTTCCCCGACGGCTGTTAAGGTCGCCCATGATGTCACCCATGTTCTCTTCCGGCGCAGTAATCTCCATTTTCATGATGGGTTCCAGGAGAATGGGGTTGGCATCCTGAACGCCCTTTTTTAAACACATGATGGCGGCAATCTTAAAGGCCATCTCTGAAGAATCCACCTCATGATGTTTCCCGTCGTAAAAACGCACCTTCATATCAACTACCGGATACTTGGCAAGGACACCGCTTTCAATAGCCTCCTGTAATCCTTTTTCCACCGCCGGCACAAAATTACGGGGGACATTCATGCCCACAAGGGCATTCTCAAATTCGAAACCCGCGCCCCTTTCAAGAGGGGATATATCAAAGTGGACCTCCGCGAACTGGCCGCGGCCCCCTGACTGTTTCTTATGACGATAGATTACTCCTTTCACACTCTTTTTAATCGTCTCCCTGTATGGGACCTTCATCGGCTTGAGGTTGACCTCCACGCCGTATTTCCGGTTGAGTTTTTCACTGGTCGCTTCAAGGTGTATCTGGCCAGTTCCTGAAAGGATTATCTCAGAGGAAGCCTGGTCCCTGGTAAGTCTAAGGGTTGGATCCTCTTCAAGCAATTTGGCCATGGATGAAAATACCTTGTCTTCGCTGCCTTTTGTCTTGGCCTCAATCGCGTATGATAGCACTGCAGGCATGGGCTCAACAGGCTTATACACAATAAGATTACCTTCATTTGACAGCGTATCTCCGGTCATGGTCTCCTTTAGCTTTGCGAAGGCAATGATGTCGCCGGCCGCGGCCTTTTCCACGGCCTGCTGCTTTTTCCCTTCAAGAATAAAGATTTGTCCGAATTTCTCTTTTACATCTTTGTTGACGTTATAGAGGGATGAATTGGCTGTCAGGCTCCCCGATATAACCTTTATAATGGTCAATTTGCCCGCAAAGGGGTCCGCTAATGTTTTAAAGACCAGGGCTGAGAATGGTTCATCTTCCGATAGTCTTCTCTCAATGACCTCGTCGCTTCCCGGTCTTTTACCCTGGAAAGGCGCTCTTTCAGAAGGCGAGGGGAATCCCTGTATAATAAGATTCATCAACTGGGAAACGCCGATATTAAGAATTGAGGAACCGCACAAAACAGGTATCAGGAGTCCGGATTTGATCCCGATAATTAATGTCTTCTCTATCTCCTGATTATCGAGCTCTCCTCCTTCCAGATATTTTTCCATCAGATCATCATTGACCTCAACGACATTTTCTATCATCTTCTCACGCCATTCAGCTGCTGAATCAGCCATGTCTTCCGGGATCTCGGCATCTTCAAATTTACCTGATCCGTCTTTGCTGAAGATATTGGCCCTCATCTTGACCATGTCCACAAGCCCTTGGAATTTATCCTCCGCTCCTATCGGGAGGAATACAGGGGTAGCTTTAACTTTAAAGATTTTGGAAACCTCATCCACTACCTTAAAAAAGTCAGCCCTTTCACGATCCATCTTATTTATGAAGATTATCCGGGGGAGCTTTTGTTCATCCGCAAAGGCCCAGACCTTTTCTGTCCCGACCTTGACGCCCGCGGTGGCATCGACAACTACTATCGCGCTGTCGGCAGCCTGGAGAGAGAACCTGGTATCCGAGATAAAATTATCATCACCCGGCGTGTCAATGATGTTTATGTAATACTTTTTCCAATCGCAGTGATGAAATGAAGAGTTTATGGTTATCTTCCTTTTTATTTCTTCAGGTTCAAAATCCATGTTTGAGGTCCCGTCATCTACCTTGCCAAGCCTATTTGTCGACTTCCCGTTAAATAGCATAGCCTCGGCAAGTGATGTCTTCCCGGAACCGAGATGTCCCAATAAAGCGACATCTCTTATCTGTTCAGTTTTTCTTTCCATCTATAAACTTCCTTTCAAAAGTGGTAAATTATTTTCGATTTTAATAAAGCAATTCCCATCATTTTTACTGGAAATATTTAAAAAATCAAAGGATAGAATAACTACCTTAATAGATAAAATAAAGTCAAGCATAGAAAATGTAAAGGGATAATTTTTATTGCCAATTAATATGAATATGTTATCTTAATATCTTTTTAAAAATAGATTATATATCTTTAATTATGCTCATCAACGGCGCCATAGATAGATTTATTCAATATATCAGGTCTCAAAGAGGCTATTCTGAACATACTGTAAGAAGTTACAGGACCGATTTAATAGGATTTTCTGATTTTTTATCAGAGAGGAGGGGATTGAGGGGTGATGAAAGGGCCGCCATGGAAATGGGGGAGATAGATTATATAGATATCAGGGAATATCTCGGGAGCCTGTTTGGGAGGTACAATCGGACAACGATCGCTCGAAAACTTTCCGCCATCCGTTCGTTCTTCTATTTTTTGGAAAGGAATGGACTGAGTGATGGTAATCCGGCTGCCGATATATCAGCCCCCAAACAGGGCAAGTATATACCGGCATACCTGCCCATTGATGATATGTTCAAGCTCCTTAAAGGACCTGACAGGACAACGCCGTCCGGTTTAAGGGACCTGGCAATAATTGAGGTGTTATATTCATGCGGCATTCGAGTGGCTGAACTGGCCGGGCTGAACATGTCGGATATCGATTTTGATCAACGACTGGTCAGGGTGATAGGCAAGGGGGACAAGGAAAGGATAGTTCCCATTGGCAGAAAGGCCCTTAAATCTGTCAAGGATTATCTGGAGGCTATCATACCCTGGAGGGAAAAGATCCAGGGTCCTGAGACCAAATCAGTACCGATATTCATCAATTACAGAGGAGGTCGCCTGTCTACTCGAAGCATCGGGTCAATAATTAAGAAATATGTCAGGGGGTGCGGATTAATGGCAAATATTACCCCACACTCTTTGAGGCATACTTTTGCCACCCATCTCCTTGACGGCGGGGCTGATCTGCGTTCAGTACAGGAGCTTCTTGGCCACGTGAGTCTTTCAACTACGCAAAAATACACCCACGTGAGTCTTGACAAGCTTATGGAGGTTTATGATAAGGCACACCCGAGGCGATGATGCTGGATACTGGATGCTAGATATTAGATACTGGATACTGGATGGCTGGATATTGGTAACTCTATTAATTCGGCGAGTGCTGTGTGTAGGGGCGTGATTTATCGCGCCCTGATAGAAGGGCAGGAAGATCGGATGCTGAATAACGAATATCGAATGATGAAGGAAAGAAAGGCGTGAGGGGAAAAGGATAATAGATCATGGCTAAAGATATTGAAAAAAAGTTTCGTGCCACCACCATCCTTGCTGTCAGGAAGGATGGAAAGGCGGTCATGGCCGGTGACGGCCAGGTGAGTATGGGTGAAACAGTTGTGAAACATAAGGCCAAAAAACTTCGGTTTATGTACAAGGAAAAGATACTGGTAGGTTTCGCCGGGGCAGCGGCTGATGCCTTTAACCTTTTTGAGAGACTGGAAGGAAAACTGGAAAAGTTCAACGGACAACTTGCCAGGGCCGCTGTTGAGCTGGCAAAGGACTGGAGAACGGACAGGATACTCAGACGGCTGGAGGCCCTTCTGCTCGCAATGGACAAGGAACATACGCTTATTATCTCGGGTACGGGCGATGTCATTGAGCCTGACGAAGATGTAGCGGCAATAGGTTCCGGCGGGGCCTATGCAGTAGCCGCGGCCCGGGCCTTATTGGAACATTCTGATCTGGACGCTGCCTCCATAGCCCGTGAGGCCATGAAGATTACGGCATCGATCTGTATCTACACCAATGATGAGATAGAAATACATGAGATTAAATGAGAATCGCTGAGGTCCGGATAGGCAATATATAACAGGGATATTGATGGAAAAAGGTAAGAATCGAAATAATTTTATGGAAATCTTGACGCCCAAGGAGATAGTTGCCGAGCTTGACAAGTATATCATAGGTCAGGCTCAGGCTAAGCGCTCCGTGGCTATCGCGTTGAGAAACAGGTGGCGAAGGCGTCAGGTTGCCCCAGAACTCAAGGATGAGATAGCTCCTAAAAACATCATAATGATCGGTCCGACAGGGGTGGGAAAGACGGAGATCGCCCGGCGTTTGGCAAGGTTGGCAAAGTCCCCTTTCCTGAAGATCGAGGCCACTAAATTCACAGAGATCGGTTATGTCGGCCGGGATGTTGAATCCATGATCAGGGATCTGATGGAACTGGCCGTTAATATGGTCAAGAAGGAAGAGCAGGAGAAGGTAAAAACAAAGGCGGTGGAACTGGCGGAAGAAAGGCTTCTTGATATCCTCTTGCCTAAAAAAAGGGAAGGGAGTCACGAGGTGGAGGAGGGCGATAAGGAGGCGGTTCTTGAACTAGTAAAGACAGACAGGGTCGAAGGCCCTTCCACAAGAGAGAAGTTGAGGCGCCTGCTGAAGGAAGGCAGGATGGATACACGCTATGTTGAGCTGGAGACCACGAACAGGAACCTTCCGATGATCGAGGTTTTTTCAAGTTCGGGCATTGAAGAGATGGAATTCAATATCAAGGAGGTCTTCGGTAATATCTTTCCGGGAAAGGGAAAGAAGAAAAGAGTAAAGATACCGGAGGCACGGGAGATCATTTTTCAGGAGGAATCCCAGAAACTTATAGATATGGATAAGGTTATTGAGGAGGCAATACGTATTACAGAGCAGAACGGGATAATCTTCCTGGATGAGCTTGACAAGGTAGCGGGTTATGAATCCACGCATGGCCCTGATGTGTCCAGGGAAGGGGTGCAGAGGGATCTCCTCCCCATCGTGGAAGGTTCAACCGTGACTACCAAGTATGGCATGGTGAAGACGGATCATATCCTTTTCATCGCCGCGGGGGCATTTAATGTCAGCAAGCCGTCCGATCTTTTGCCAGAGCTTCAGGGCAGGTTTCCCATAAGGGTTGAGCTTGATTCCCTTACAAGGGAGGACTTTATACGGATACTCAAGGAACCTAAAAACGCATTGATAACTCAGTATAAAGCCTTGCTTGCTACCGAAGGCATTGAGCTGATATTTGATGACTCCGCCATAGAGGAGATAGCCCTCATATCAAGCAAGGTTAATGAACGCATGGAGAATATAGGAGCCAGACGTCTCCATACGATAATGGAGAAAATTTTAGAAAAGATATCGTTTGAAGCCCCTGATATGGGGGCAGCCGAGGTTATTATTGACAGCAAATATGTGACAGAGAGGTTGGATGATATTCTGGAGGATGAAAATCTGAGCAGATATATTCTTTGAAAGAGAGATGACAGATGAAGAACCAAATGCCTAATACTGCCGATGTGCTTATTGAAGCGCTTCCTTACATACAAAGATTCAATAATTCAACCATGGTTATTAAATACGGCGGACACGCGATGATCGACAAAAGGCTTAAAAAGAGCTTCGCGCTCGATATCATCCTGATGAAATACGTCGGTCTTAACCCTATTGTAGTGCATGGCGGCGGTCCGCAGATAGGAGATTTTCTGAAAAATCTATCCATTGAATCAAAATTTGTTGATGGTATGCGGGTAACAGATGAAAGGACCATGGACGTGGTAGAGATGGTGCTTGTGGGAAAGGTTAATAAGGAGATCGTGAATCTTATTAACCAGAACGGCGGACAGTCAGTAGGTCTTTCAGGAAAAGACGGGCAGCTTATTACCGCTAAAAAGATGAAATGTATTAAAAAAAAGGGTGATAATCAGCCGCCGGAGATTATTGATATAGGTATGGTCGGGGAAATAGTATCAATTAATAACAGGATACTCAACAGCCTGATAGAAGACCAGTTTATCCCGGTTGTCGCCCCGGTCGGCTCCGGCAAAAAGGGGGAGACTTACAATATTAACGCCGATCTGGTAGCAGGGCGCATAGCCGCTTCCCTCAAGGCACGCAAGTTAATCCTGCTCACTGACACTGAGGGTGTACTGGATAAACACGGGGAACTGATATCAACCATAAAGATGAAAGATGCAAAGCGTTTAATTGAAGATGATACGATCAGGGGCGGTATGATCCCAAAGGTCAATTGCTGTCTCGATGCGTTAGAAGGAGGGGTAAAAAAGGCGCATATTATTGACGGGCGTAAGGACCATGCCATCCTGCTTGAAATATTCACAAAAGGGGGCATAGGCACCCAGATAGTGAAATAGGACAAAGGACATCTCATACATGAACAATCAGAAAACAGAGATACAGATCCAAGCGGACAAATATATATTTCAGACCTACGGGCGTTTCCCTTTGACGCTTGTTCGAGGTGAGGGTTGTCAGGTCTGGGATGAAAATGGGAAAGAATATCTTGATTTTGTAGGAGGGATTGCCGTCTGCGCCCTGGGACACAGCTCTCCGCTCATAACAAAGGTCATGGAGGAGCAGTCAAAGGCGCTGGTCCATGTCTCAAACCTGTACTATACTGTACCCCAGGTGAAGCTGGCCAGACTTCTGGTAGAAAACTCCTTTGCCGACAGGGTATTCTTTTGCAACAGCGGCGCTGAGGCCAACGAAGCGGCTATTAAGCTGGCAAGACGGTTCTCAAACGAGAAATTCGGTTACAAAAGGCATGTGATTATATCCATGGAAGGATCATTTCATGGAAGGACGATGGCGACCCTGTCTGCGACAGGACAGGATAAGATAAAGAAGGGGTATAATCCTCTGCTGGAGGGATTCAGATTTGTTCCGTTCAACGATCTTATTGCCCTGGAAAAGGCAATGGATGAGTCCGTATGCGCGGTGATCCTGGAACCCGTTCAGGGAGAAGGCGGCGTGATATGCCCTAGGGAGGGATACCTTCAGGGTGTTAGAAAGATATGCGATGAAAGGGATATCCTTTTGATCTTTGATGAAGTACAGGTAGGCATGGGCCGCACAGGAAGGCTGTTCGCCCACGAACATTTCGGGGTAACGCCTGACATAATGACCCTTGCAAAGGCCCTTGGGAACGGCCTGCCTATCGGCGCGATGCTTTCAAAAGAAGATTTGAGCAGCGCCTTCAGCCCGGGGAGTCATGCCACGACGTTCGGGGGGACCCCGCTTGTGACGGCTGTAGCAGGGGCTGTTTTAAGATCACTCCTGTATGACGGATGGATCGACAACTCCCGGAACATGGGAGAATATTTTAAAAAAAGATTACTGGGGCTGAAGGATCGGCATGCCATGATTAAAGAGGTGAGGGGCATTGGACTTATAATCGGTATGGAACTTGACAGGGAAGGGGCGGAAATTGTGAATGCCTGTATTGAAAAAGGATTTTTAATCAACTGTACTCATGACAAGGTCCTCAGATTTGTCCCGCCTCTGATAATTGGAAAGAAAGAAATCGATCTTCTGGTCGAGGCACTTGATGAAATATTTGAGAGGATTTAGATGAAAAAGGATCTTTTAACAATCAGAGATCTCAATAAAGAGGATATCATAACCCTGATAGACAGGGGAATTGAGCTTAAAATAAAAGGGCGGAAACCCGAAAGGAACCTCACCGGTCGTATATTGGGATTGATGTTCAATAAGGCTTCCACGAGAACCCGTGTCTCCTTCGAGGTTGCGATGCTCAGACTGGGTGGCGAGACGCTTTTTCTAAGTATGGCTGACACCCAGATGTCCAGGGATGAGACGATCGAGGATACGGCGCGCGTACTCTCCCGCTATATCGACGTACTGGCAATAAGGACC
>Ga0214474_1001500_pt1 | contig 10768 bp, 23 predicted proteins | sample RVTome_2_FD_187335 | JGI IMG/M metagenome (GOLD analysis project Ga0214474, IMG submission 187335) | Soil microbial communities from uranium-contaminated site in the Upper Colorado River Basin, Wyoming, United States - RVT95D214 HiSeq ...
GTGGAGTAGTATGCAAGGTCTTATATAATCAACAAGTTAACCCGTTTTTTGGTGATTTTATTGAAGTTAGGGGCTGTATTCGTGGCATGGTTCTTGCTTGTAGGTGCTGGCTTTATTAATTAATATGTGGTAAATTGACACATTAACATAAGTGAAGTATATTTAAATAAAGTTGATTTATGTAAATGTGTATATTTGACACATTAACATAAATGAAGTTAATTTATGTTATGTGTCAAATTACCACACTTAAAGAAAAAGCTTGACATTCTCACTAAGTTGTTATATATTGGCTATAAGTTTCCCCTTTATAATCTTATGTGAAAGGCTAAAATTATGAGAATAACTGTAGCTAATTTAAGAGCAGTTCTAAAAACCGCTGGTGCAGACTTTGAAATTGAATTTGTCGGAGTTGTCGATAAGCCTAAAAAGCAAGCTTATATTTTTGAGATTGACACCTTACCATATATCGATAGAGTATCAAATAAAGTTCAAATTTCTTTAAAAGATATATTTTTTAAACAATAATAACGAGATAAAATTATGAGAAAGAAAATTTTATTTTTAGCAATTATTCTCTTGTTTTTACCTTTTATATCTTGTGATAATTATTTAAAACGAGTCTATGAAAAGTTAATCCAGATTGTAGTCATTACAGATTGTAATGAATACAAGATTGGAATCATTACAGATTGTAATGAATACAGATTGTAATGAGTACAAATTGGAATCATTACAAATACAGTTAAAAGCATAATTATATTTAAATTAAGAGGTGCAAAAATGAGTGAAAATCTATTAATGAATAAAGTTAAGGGATTGAGTATTAATCCTGCGAAAATAATATCGATATTGCTGGATTTATATCCGTTAATAATGCGGCATTTACACTCATTTAAAGTAATTTGCATTCTTTATATCGATAATGAACCAAATTATTTTGTGATTAAAACTTTAGAGAATTTACAAGAAGCAATTAACAATTTTATCATATTAATTCATGATGCTTGGGATTCTGATAAGAAAGTTGACTTTGATATTACAATTTCAATTTTAGGACGTGAAAATGGTAGCTTTTAAATCTTACATAGTAATTCAGTATCGTAGACACAAAATAAAAAGAATTGCAGAGAAAAAGTATTTATTAATTTTGTGGTCTAATAAATGGGATCAATATATTGTTCGTACCGGAATATATTTAAAACCGTTATTAAGACGTTTTTATAAAGTAGTTGCAAGGGAAAAACAATTTAATTTATTTGAAACTATTAAAAAAGATAATTTGAATTTATCTGGTTTGAGTCTTTATGAAAACCTTAAATAAAATGAAAGCGCAATTTTTTATAATTGATAGAACTTCTGGTTTTAGTGAAAATGAATTAATTCCTTTACGAAAAATATTAAGAATTATGTCACTTAATTCATTTAGTGAAGCCGAAAAAATAACTCCAGAAATTATAGTAATTGATACAGGAATTGAACCAATAGAATTTTTTTTAATTAATAATTGGACGTATAAATATTTATTTCAAAATGAAATTAAAAATTAAAATTATTTTTGCTTGGTATGACTGTTGGCTTGGTTTTTACTATGATAGAAAAAATAAAGCGTTATATTTTTTCCCTATACCTATGTTGGGTTTAAAATTTCAATTTGAAAAAATAAATGACAAAATTAAAAATTAAAATAACCTTTGATGAAAATGTATTTGAGCTTGTAACATGCGGAGCGTATGATTGTTTGAAAATGACTTCTGATTTTAAAGTCATTCAAAAAGAAGTTAATTATATATTAAAAGCGTTTTATCTTTCATCAAAGGGGATAAATGAGAAAACAACCGGAACAACCAGCCCTTAAAAGTAAAATTTTCGTTTTCGGATATTACAAGGATAAAAACAATAAAAGTCGTTACGGCTTCGTTAAGCAAGACGGTAGAAAAAAACAAGTTATTAAAATTAAACGTGGTTTAGATACTTATGAAATTAAAAATACCAATAAGAAAAAATTCAAAAAAATTAGAAATAACATTGACGAATATCTTTCAAGTAACAAAAAACAAATACAAGGAATTAAGATTGAAAAGGTTAAAAAAAAGTACACTGAAATTGAATTTATCAAATCAAAAGAATATGAAGTTAGAGGAAAAACACGAAGACGATCAACTGAAATTGTGTCGTTAAGTGAATTCCCGAATATTTTTTATAACGCTTTTAAAACTGGCACTGATTTAAACGCAAGATTAATTTCATATACAGTTAAATTACAGATTAATTTTTCACATAGAAAAAAATATACTTATAAACAAGATTATTGGATATTCAGTCAAAAATATTTTATTGACTTATCTGATAATACTATTCAAGCTGAAATTGATAAAATCTTTTTAATTGCGATTAATGCAATGAGTGAAATTTTTAAAGATTATGAAATTGATTCTATAAATTTAGTTAATGATATAGCTTGGGAATTTTAGTAATGATAAAAGAACAATTTGAAGTCTTTGATATTGAAACTATTGGAACAGATTTAATACTTGATCGTATTGGACTTTATTCAAACCGGTTTCAAGAAGTATTTGAAAATTATGAAGACTTTTTTAAATTTATACTCAAAAATAAAATTGAAATATTATTTGCTTTTTACGGCGGCGGCTTCGATTTTTTATTACTTTTGAATTACATTAGAGACAATAACAGTAATTTCAAAGTTATATATTTAATCGAAGTTGCCGGTATTTTTATATATCTTAAAATTGATTATATGGGATATGAATTTGAATTTTACGATGCTTTTGCGATTTTTAGAGGATTTAGTTTGAATGAAGTTTCAAAGAATTTACTTGGAAAAGAAAAATTAGATATTGATAGAACAAGGTTACAAGACTACACAATTCAACAACGCAATGAATATGTAATGCAAGATTGTATTTTATTATTTGAGTGTCTTATTAAATTTCGGGAATTGGTCGGGTTTCTTGAAATTACAATTAGTCGAATTGCTTTATTGAGTTTTACAAATGATTTTTGCAAGCACAAATTAGTTAAATATCCCATGAATTTTATTAATTTATTAGAACCGTTTTATTTTGGCGGACACGTGGACGTGTTTCGCCGATACGGTGAAAATTTAAATTACTATGACATAAACTCATGTTATGGATATGCTATGAAGGAATATGGTGCAATTTATAATTATATTGGTTTTACTGATAAGCAAAAAGACACTGAAACAATCAAAGGTTTATATAACATCACAGTTGAACAGAATAACTTTTTATATGCTCCGGTGTTAGCAAAAAAACATACTGATAGATATTCTAAACTTTATTTTTTAAATTGTTTTGATAGTCAATTTCAAGTGACAAGTAAAGACTTACAATTATTAGCTGAATTAAATATCAATTATAAAATTCATAACGGTTTTTTATTTGATTATGATAGAGAATTTTTTAAAGAATACGTTGATTATTGGTATAAAAAACGTCAAGAATCGAAAGAATTAAAGTTTATTTCAAAATTAATGATAAATGCACTATACGGCAAATTTGGACAGAAAATAAAACAACAATCAACTGTTATCGGTGAAGACTTAGAATATTATTATGATGAAATTTTACGAATTGGTCGAAAAGAAACCGTATCAATTAATTGGTTTTCGCATACTGAAATTGTCTCATGGGTTACATCCTGTTCAAGATATATTCACAGTCATTTAATCCAGGATAATCAGGAACATATTTTTTATGTTGATACTGATAGCTTGATTGTCGATAATGAAATTGTAACAGGTTCAAATATCGGTGAATTAAAACTGGAACAAACAATAAAGCGTGGTTATTTTATCGGTAATAAATTTTATGGACTTTTTAATGATAACGATAATAAAGTTGTAATTAAAGGCTATGAAAAAGCAGAAACCGTAACAGAATCAAATTTTAAACAAGCAATTGAAAATGATGAATTTTTAATCGAATATCAAAAATCAAAAATTCAAAAATTCAAACGTAGTTTAATTAGTGCAGATTGCTATATTAAAATACTAAACGTTGAAAAAAAAATAACCGATGTATCGATTAAAAGAAAATTACTAAATAATAAAATTGACACGGAACCGTATCAACTAATTAACAACATTCTATATTAATTAAATTATGGAGTAATTACAATGAATCTAAGAGGAAAAGTCACCAAAGTAAAATCGGAAACTGAAACTGAAACTGAAACAAAAGAAACAAACGTAAAAGTCTTCAAGTTTCCCGAAAATCGTTCCATGAAAAATGACGGGGATTCAATCGAAGGAATCTATAAAGGAATTCTTGTCAAACAAGGTGAAGGGATGAATGAAGACGATTTATTACTTGCTGTGTTTGAACAACCGGATCACAACCTTTTAACTTGCGTGGCTGGATCACAAGTAGTAAAATTTTTGCGTGGATTCCCTACCGATAAGTATTTAAAAATTACTCGAATCGGAACAAAACAAACTAAAAAAGGGAATCCCTTCGCCGTATATCAATTTGAATGTGATATATCAGTATTTCTTGGAAGTGGATTAACTTTAATTGAAGCTGCTAAACTTCCAGAAGTTAAAAGATTAACCGAATAAGTCCTCAATTAATCCCCCCTATTCTCACTAAAACCCTTTATGATTGAAGTTTAATTATAAAGGGTTTTATTTTTAAAATAAAAAATTTTACTTGACATTTTCATTTAAATTAATTAAATTTATCATATTAATAAATTAGGAATTATCAAAAATGATTTTAATTATTTTTATATTATTCAATATAGTTTGTATCTGTGATTCAATTAGAGATTATTTTGTCATTCGGACTATTAAATGGTTATTTTGGCATATTATTAAATGGATTGCTTTTTTTATCCCATTGATATTTATTCTTTATTTGCTTAAGATAGAATTAACTATTTTAATAATATTATCAATTGATTGCTCATTAATTTGGCATTTAACTAAATATACATTAACTAAATTTTGGAGAAAAGAAAATGTTAACATCAAAAGAAATTCTTAAGATTCGTGAAAGTTCTCAATTATTGGACGTTATAGCTGAATTGGCGGACAAAGTAGTTGAATTAGAAAGCAATGTCACTATGTTAATCAATAAGAGCTTAGAAAAAAAAGCCAAAGGCTTTTTTGACTTTGATGAAGAAACTGCATAATTTAACCGGAGAAAGCAATGAAACCCAAAAATAATAGTGTTCAAGATATTCTCAACATTCAAGATGAAATTGATAACGCTTCTAAAAATAATGAAGAACAACCAGTCAATAAAAATCTTGATTTGCAAACTGCAAACGATGTTATCGGTGAAATAACAGAAACCGCCCCGAAAAAACGTAGTGGTCGTGGTCGAAAATCAAAGGATCAAAAAGAAACTGAAAATAAAGAAGCCGAACAATTGAAAGTACTTGATGCAATATTTAAGTCAAGTATTGCCTTGATCGTTATAAATTTGACTTCTCTTGTCTCATTTTTCACAAAAGATAAGCGTTGGGATGCAGAACCGGAGGAAGCCGATTTAATCGGTCAAGCGTTAATTGCCAGCTTGGATCACCATTTTCCAAATTGGAAGCTTGCAAGTCCGGACTTAGCACTTGCTACAGCTATATTAGGTTATGTTTCAAAGCGTGTTTTTTCAGTAAAAAATAGGGAATAATGATGAAGTGGCGGCAATTAGGAATAATCGGAAAATCGGGAACTGGTAAAAGTTATCTTACAAACAAAATAATTGATTCGCTTGAAACTGATAGAATTATTGCAATTGACGATCATAAACAATTTGGCACGTTAAGAATCAACGATCAATTTTTTAGAGTTGAAAATATTAATGATTTTGTTGCCGCAATAGTCGATAAAGATTCCTTTAAAATCATTTGTTCTTTTGAGGATTTTTCCGATTATTCCTATTTATTCGGATTAATTTGGCAAATGAATAATTTAACAATTATTATCGATGAAATTAGTATTTACGCTGATAGCTTTAATATTGATGAATATTTAAAAGAAATTGTATTGCGTGGACGTTTAAAAAATATATCTATTATTTGGAATACACAACGACCAGCTTTAATCAATCGCACAGTTTTTTCTCAATTGACTGATTTAATCTCGTTTCAAATTTTTGATGTTCGGGATATTGTTTACTTACCGTCTCGATGGAAAAAATCTGAATCAATTTTAAGTGTCTTAAAGCAAGGTGAATATAAGATTATCATTAATAGTGGTAGTTTAGAAAAATTTTTAAAAATAAAAGAAAAAGCTTGACATTCTCATTATAATAATTTAAATTGAGGTAAACCAGTGGCAACTAAAAAAGTAAAATCGCATAGACAAAAAAAGTGGAGTCTATTATGCCGAAACGAAAAAAACGAGTCGTTAAGAAGTGGGGAAAAATCGGCGCGCCAAAAAGCGCAAAACGAAAACGATTCCTCAAAACTATTCGGAAACGAAGGTAGGTCTGTTATGAATATAAAAGAACTTTTAAAACAACTATTTAGCTTGCTTTTTACGTTCTTATTTACCGCCTTGATTGGAAAATATCCAACTTTTCCGCTTGATCAAGCATTATTTGTAAATCTCATGTTATGGGTCATTGCTTTGACTGGCTTAATTAACGGCGGTCGAATACTATTCGTAAAGCTTAAAAAAGCTATTCAGTGGCATAATTCAATTGCCGAATAATTAGTAACCAATTAACCGGAGAAAATCATGAAACCAAAATTTGTATTGACGGTAGCACTAATTAGTTTAGCCGTGCTTGCACTTGTGAGTCGAGTTGAACCGATTAAAAAAATCGTTATGGGTTAAAGGGGGATAACGTTATGATGAAACGAATGAATAACACTGCAATTTTAAATCAAGCAGCGCGGTTTCAATTACTGAAGTCGAAATTAATGGGATTGTTTGTCGTTGTTTCTGGTGTTAATCAAGCTGGTGTAACGCTTGCTGTAACCGATTTGGGAATTATTCAAGTTCTTAAAAACGGTGTGCAAAAGTATAATTTTGACTTCGATGTTCTGCAACAGTCACATAATGCCCTTGAAATGGGTGCAATTGAAGCCGTTTCTGTCGCTGCCGCTGCTTTTCGCTTTACTGTATTTGTTCCCTTTATCAATTATTTCGATTCAAAAGCCGATGATGTTGCACTTGACATAGTAGACGATAATCAGTGGGAGATTGTACATAATTTTCCGTTATGTACCGCGACCTTAATCGCTTCTGGTAATATCGCTTATTATGGATGGAAAGCCGATGATTGTGCTATTAGCCCCTATGAGCTTCAAATCATTAATCATCACTTCAATATCGCCGGCGCCGGAACATTTACGTTTCCAATCTACGCGGAAAATGTAACTATGATGTATATCGAAAAAGATGCCGCGGTCACAAATATTTCGATTTTGAAGGACGGACTGCCGTTTCTGGATCACGTCCCCTTACTTGATATTAATAGTGTTTCAAATCTAATTGCGCATAATGAAACCTACGCCGCCGCATTACCTTATTTAAAACTCCCCTTAAATCCTACATTTGAGGAAAGCGGAGCTTATGCGAAAGATGTAGAAGTTGCTGTTACAGCAACCGGAGCGTGCGTTTTAAAGTGTCTGGTAATATCTCAATTCAGCACACCCGATCGTTTAAACCGATCAATCGTTACACGGAATATTGCAGTTGAAAATAAAGTGCTTGCAAAACCAAATATTTCTGATACGATTAAATCCTACGTTAAGGCGCAAAAAATTTCAAGTTAACCGGAGAAAGCTATGTCATTTTGGTCAAAACTAAAAAAGATTAAAGTTATCGACGTAGTGAAAAAGGGATTAAGTTTTATCCCTGGCGGTAGCTCCGTTAAAGCTGGAATTGAAACACTTGAAAAAACAATTAAAAGTGCTACAACGAAGCCAAAACAAACCACTACATCCGATAAAATAGTCACTAAAGAAGCCCTGAAAGCCGACGAAACCGGTACAAGTGGTATCAGTCCGTTATTACTAATTGGCGGAGCTATCGCCGTCTATTTCTTGCTATTCAAAAAATAGGAAAAACAATGACAGAGGTATTGTCGAAAACATTGTATCTTTCTGAAAGTGCTAATTTTGATATTAATAAGGTAGAATTAAAAGCATTTCAAACATACAAATTAACATTTTATGGACTTGGATTTAAATCGATACCATTAACAATTGATAAAGTTACTGTTAATGGTATCGATAAAAGTGTCATTATGTATGCGAAGGTGTCTAACCTTGGAACAAAGTTAGAATTATATGTAATGCCTTTACAAAATCCAATACCAATCGTTGCACTTTTAGCCGGATCAATGATTCTCGCGGCTTTAGGTTTAACAATTTTTCTATTAAAAAGCGTTAAAGATATTTCTGGAATAGTCTTTATATCAATCGCCGTGATAGGTTATGGAATCTATGCTTTCAAAATTAAAAAAGAATAAATATTATCTTTTGTTAGGATCAAGTTTATTGTTTTATTGGTTCTATTTAAGATTCGCAATTTTAGAATTTAGCAAGGCTTATAAACACCTACAGAGTTATAATAATATAATTAAAGTCTTATGCAAAAAGTATAATTATCCGTTTCCGTCTATCGTAGCAGCTATTATTATGACTGAATCATCCGGAATTCCAACGTCAAAGGGTGAAGCTAATGAATATGGTTTAATGCAAATTATGCCAAATACCTTCGCGTGGCTTAATGATATTTATCATTTTAATTTTACAGTCGAAACACTCTATGATCCGTTGAACAATATCGTTACTGGAATACATTTATTGAAATATCTTAAAAATAAAGGTCTATCAATATCAAACCAGATTAAAGCTTATAACGTAGGTGAAGACCTGAAACCCAAAGATAAAGCTTTAATTTATTATCATAAAGTTATGAAATGGATATAATGTAATGACTACTTTTAGCCGAATCGAACAAACAAGTTTTTCGCTGGTAGACTTTGGTGCGTTTAATGAGCTACCATTACAAGATACCTATGAATTAATTAGAGATTGTAGTGGAGAAGTCTTTATATTAAATATTCCCTATATTCCACAAGGAACAATTACTTTTGACGATAAAGTAACTTTACCACTTGCAATAAAAAAACCATACTTTATCAATTTTAGAAAAGTAAAGTTAAATATTACTGCTCCTTTTAAATATAGTGCTTCACCCTTTTATATCATTGACAACAGTGACCGTATAACCGCCGTAACTTTTCAAAAGAAAGAATTTTATTTTGATCCTTGCAACCAATCTCAACACTTTAGAATTAGTATCATTACTACACCAGCAACATTAAATGAATTACGAATTAATCCGTTTAATGCAGTAAGTTTTTCGATAACACCCTTGCTTGTGTCTGTTATGGGGGATTCAATTTACTCTTATGTAGTCAATTGTAATTCCCTTTATATGGGATTAAATCTACTTCATTCACGTGAAAAGTGCCTTGCATGGAATATGGTTGAAGCAAGTATCGATTCACCTTCGTATGGAATAGCGGCGGAACGACAACAGTTTACAAATAGCTATGAACAAATTAGAATAAGACGTTTTTCATATCGACACGCTAATGCAGCAGATATACTACATTTTTATATTGATTTTTTTGATCAAGTAGCAGATGAATCAAAAAATATCCATAATATCGTTCAAATTGACGATAATGTTCCCGCTAATACGACAACTACTGCTTATTTGCGTATACCATCCGGTTCAGGTCGATCAATACTTTGGAATATCAAAGCGTCACAAGCACTTCAAAGTGCTTTTGTTAGATTAATGCTATCAGAAAATGAAATACTTATACGAGCTATTCTTAATGCCGGAGCCGTTGCTGATTATTCAGCGTCTGTTGCACCTGTCGCATTACCGCCTTTATTAATTGTAAGATCAGTTTCAAATGCAGCATTAGCTTCTAATATTGGCTGGGGATTAAGTTTATATTAATTGGTTTAAAATTATGAAATATAATATATCAATTCAAACTATTTTTTCAGAAAATCAAATCAATGTCATTGCGAATGAAATTAGCAATCAAAAAATCTTTGATTCTGATACTAAGTCAAGCATTGAATTTATAATTAAACTTGATACTTCAATTGCAAAAGAACAAGATAAATATTTAGATTTAATTATTAGCTATTTATATAATTCTATTCTTGTCAAAAATACACTTAACTTTGAATCAACATTAGAATATGATTCAGATTCAAAAAAATTTACTAAACCAGTTATAACAGAAGTCTTAAAAAATACAACCGAATTTAGATTTAACCCAATAACCGATAAACCACGATTTATTAAAAAGGTTAAAAAAGCTAATGAAAACTAATATCACTGTTGATTTATTTGTCTTAGCACTGGCACTTATTACCTGGAATTTCGCACTAAAGAAAAAGGACGGTTTCATTGAACAACTTTTTAAAGATGTGCCTTTTTTAGCCGAACAAAAAGGCAAACTCTATAAAGAACTTGTAACCGAATCTTTAAAAATAGGCGGAGCTTATCTTGCTATATATTTGGTAAAATCGAAGTTGTAACTGTCCTCATGTTAGATGTATATGTTTAGTGGTTATTAGGGAATATTGAAACCTGAAATTTTGATGTTCCCTAATTTTTTTCCTCAAGCCAGCACCTACAAGCAAGAACCATGCCACGAATACAGCCCCTAACTTCAATAAAATCACCAAAAAACGGGTTAACTTGTTGATTATATAAGACCTTGCATACTAC
>Ga0214474_1001502_pt1 | contig 10761 bp, 11 predicted proteins | sample RVTome_2_FD_187335 | JGI IMG/M metagenome (GOLD analysis project Ga0214474, IMG submission 187335) | Soil microbial communities from uranium-contaminated site in the Upper Colorado River Basin, Wyoming, United States - RVT95D214 HiSeq ...
TTCACATATATGGCGTTGGGATAGGATAGACCTTTTAGCCTGTTCAGAGGCCTCGATAGTCCGGAGTATGGACAATATCATTTCTGGTTCCAGATATGTTCCTTCAGCATGACAGCTTTTCATGATGGGCACTATATCAATCAATCCTTCAAGAGGAAGAAATCCTTTCAACGTCAAAAGAAGTTTCATCTCAGAAACAAGTCTTTGTTCATTTTCAATAACTTGTAGGTCTTTTGAAGGTGATAGTGATAAGCAATCTGACCGCCCTAATGGGCTGGAGGCATAGCCCGATAAAATTTGCAGTAATTTATAGAATTCAAGAACATGGTATGTGTGTTTGATCATCCAGGCTAACTCAGGAGTCTTCTTGCGATTTCATTAACCTCTTTACCTTGCGCCCTTCCAGCTATTCGATTCATTGCGGCCTTCATGACCTTTCCCAGATCCTTAAGGCCGTCAGCCGATAATTCGGAAATGACCTCTTTCAATACTCTCTCTATCTCATCCGGTTTAATCTGGTCGGGCAGATATCCGTATAAGATTGCGACCTCTCCCTCCTCTTTTACAGCAAGATCCTCACGTCCGCCCTTCCTAAACTCTTCAGCAGCTTCCCGTCCTTTCCTAATTAAAGAAGAGATGAGAGACTGGATCTCTTCATCCCTTAATATCTCTCCTCTCTCCGCCTGCTTATGCTTAAGACTGGTTTTAAGCATCCTGATACATGAGATACGGAGCAAATCCTTAGCCTTCATGGCCTCTTTAAGATCATCTGTGATCTTTTCGTAAAATGACATAATATATAAAAGGTCTTTCTTATCTATAAACGCCTTATATTATTAATTTTAATAAGAAAGTCAAGAGATAAATTACGAAATCTCCGCCTCTTTCACGATCTTAATCGCATCGGCCAGGCTGAGAGTGCCTTCATAAAGTGCCCTGCCGATAATCATGCCTGTTACCCCATATCTTTCAAGGGACAATACCCTCTCAACATCATCAATCCCTGATACTCCGCCAGATACTATCACCGGTACACTTATTGATTCTGCCAGATTTCGTGCAGCCTCAATATTAGGCCCTGTGCACATCCCATCCCTCTTGATATCTGTATAAATTATTGCCGAAATGCCTAAAGAATCATATCTCCTTGCCATCTCAATGGGAGAGATATCTGTCTCTTGGGTCCAACCTTCAATCGCTACACGCCCCTCATTCGCATCGATCCCCAATATGACCCTTCCGGAGAACTTCGCACATGCTGATGTTATAAAACCGGGATCTTTAAAGGCCGCAGTTCCGAGTATTATATGCTCAACACCCAGATCAATATATGATTTAATAGTCTGAAGGTTTCTGATCCCTCCTCCAAGTTGTATGGGAATGGGTACAGCATCGACAATCTTTTTAACTATCCCTCTATTAACAGGTCTTCTCTCAATAGCGCCGTCCAGATCCACTATGTGAAGACGTTCCGCCCCCTCATTATACCATCTTACAGCTATACCCTCCGGCACCTCAGAATAAACTGTCTCTTTTGACATCTTTCCCTGCTTAAGGCGTACGCAACGGCCGTTTTTTATATCTATTGCCGGAATAACAACCACGCTTTAATCCCCTCTTTTGTCATTTTGATTTTTCTCAGTCATTTCAACCTATGGAGAAATCTCACTATAGTGAATGACATGAATTACCATGCATATTGATCATAATGATTTCTGTAATGTCCTGCAGGAGGGTCTCTTTTTTTAGAGGCGAAAGAATCCAGTGCCCGGTATTTTGCATATCTCGTAGCAAAGGCTGGCGATCACAGGTCACGACTGTTCTTCAAAAGACGATATCTCAAAAGAAGATTCCGAACAAGCGCGGCAGTGGTCTTATTATTAAGGGTTTACTCCACCGAAGCTCTGGCAGAATATTTTTATTTACTAACCGTAAAGAGCCTATCAAACCCTTAAAAATAAGACCACCGGCAATAAGGCCTATAGATATCGTCTTGAGAAGATCAGCGGGACCTGGTTTTTAATGCCCGCCTGTCTCAGATGTCTCTTGCGGTAACGACATCATGACGCAGATCCCTCGCAGATCATTTCTTTCGCCTCTAAAAAAAGAGACCCTCCTGCCGGACATGTGTAGCTCGATTATATAAATATGGCTACTTATTCATGTCTTTCACCATAATTCTGCGTATCCTTGGTGATCTCGGTCAGCGCATGTAATATATTGAATTTCCGCCCTATTTATACTCATCAGGAAAGGATTTACCCAGTATGTCGGACAGGCCTAAATCAGCCAAGGCCTCTACCGTCATCCATCTGCCTTTTCCCCTTAAAAATGTCCTTAAATCAAGGATATTTTCACTTAAAGACGCCTGAGTCTTGTCAAACTTTCCCTTCCACAGGACTACTCCATCCTCAGCCCTTAACAGATACAGATCAAATGCCGTAGAAGCGGGACGATCAGCAGAATAATCCGATCCTTTACGCTCCTGCCATCTGTATATATATCCTACCATCACGGTCTCTGCAGAAAATTCATGACCAATCTTCTTGAATGTTTCGATATCATTAACTCCTTGCCCGGATGACAGCAAATCTGCTGATATACCCGCCTCCTTATCAAGATCGATCAGTTCGTATCCCTCATAATTCATCAAGAGGTTAAATAGCTTAGCTGTCATCTTATCGGCCACATCGGCTTTTATAGGCTCAGCCATAAATACAGCCCCTGATATAGGATTTCTTATAATACCTCCTTCTTCACCCTCAGGCATAGCAGGCCTGAAACCCAGGACAACGGTCTTCCCTGTCCGGGGAGGCAATGGGTCACTTTTCACACCCCCTCCGTGAAATTGACAATCAATATTTGGGATTAGGATAAGGATCAGTATTATTCCCAATAGCCCTTTAAGGCAGGGAAGACTGTGGAATTTATAGGACATGGCGCCCTCCCCAGGGTCTATAAAACTCCCTTGGTTGATGGTATACCGCCTTCAAGTCTTTCTTCAATGCGAGTTGCCATGTCAAGAGCCCTCCCAAATGCCTTAAAGATAGATTCAGCAACATGATGAGGGTCTTTTCCGGATAAAAGATCCACATGCATCGTTATACCCGAATAATTAACGAGTGCTCTGAAAAACTCCTTTAAGAGGCCTACATCAAAACTGCCTGTCTTACTCTTACTTATGGAAACCCGATATGCCAATAAGGGTCGATTAGAAATATCTATGACTACCCTTGACAGCGATTCGTCCATTGGTACTGTTGCTTGACCATATCTGCGGATCCCTTTTTTATCCCCGAGTGCCTTTGAGATAGCCATTCCTATACAGATCCCAAGGTCTTCAACCGTGTGATGATAGTCAACCTCCGTATCCCCCTTTGCGGAGAGTTGAATATCAATGAATCCATGGGCAGCCATAAGAGATAGCATATGATCAATAAAAGGTATCCCAGTTTCAATCTCGGCCACACCTTTTCCGTCAAGATTTAATTTTATTTCAATATCAGTCTCTTTTGTTTTCCTGTCTATTCTTGCGCTTCTATCCATATTAAATCGCTCCATTTATTATAAATAGAAAAGATATTATAAAGGATTACTTAGGATATATTCCTCTCTGTATGATCCTGTAACTAGGGGAGAAGGCATAAAAATTACCTGAAGTTATAAATCTGGGGATGGAAATAATACCTGGTGGAGATGATCGGGATCGAACCGACGACCTGTACGTTGCGAACGTACCGCTCTCCCAACTGAGCTACATCCCCACTTATGGCCTTAAATCTTTTTTGTCACAGGTTCAATGGCATTAAAAAAATCTGAAGGTTAAGTCAATATAAGCTATTTTATACATGTAATCAAGGGGTTTTTATAGGGTATTTATGATTGTTGGGATAATAAAAATATTAGACCTAAAAAATCTGGATGCTCAAATGCCTGAACTTTATAAGGGAATCAGTTGCAAGATATCGGTCTTTGCTTGTATTTTCATATAGTTAAATAAAATAGTTGCTTTTTATTTAAATTTTGATAAAAGTCCTTTTACTGCCCCCGTAGCTCAGGTGGATAGAGCACCAGATTCCTAATCTGGGTGCCGCGTGTTCGAGTCACGCCGGGGGCATTTTTTAAAATATAATAGTTTGACTTTATATAAAATTTAATTTAATTTTATCATTTCAAAAATTCTGAGGGGATTAATAATATGTTTGCAGTAATTCAAACCGGGGGGAAACAATATCGCGTTGTACCCGGAGATATTGTAAAGGTAGAGAAATTATCAGGAAAGATCGGTGATCCTGTAATCTTTGATAAGGTCCTTTTGACTTCAGACGGCAACGATGTAATCCTCGGCACTCCATATCTGGAGGACAGCAGCGTTACAGGGCATATTACCAGACACGGTAAAGACCGAAAGATCATTATATTTAAATATAAGAGAAGGAAAGGGTACCGAAGAAGACACGGACATCGTCAAAACTTTACCTTGATCAAGATTGAGGGTATCAAGATATAAGATGATTGGAGATATAAAAACGAGGGATATTTATCATGGCACATAAAAAATCGGCTGGCAGCGCCCGAAATGGAAGGGATAGTATCGGCCAGAGGCTTGGAGTAAAACGATACGCCGGAGAAAGGGTGCTTGCCGGAAATATATTAATCAGACAAAAAGGTACTAAGATACACCCGGGTGAAAATGTGGGTGTAGGTAAGGATTATACCCTTTTCTCAAAGATCGACGGCATAGTCACATTTGAACGGCTTGATAAAAATCGAAAAAAGGTCAGCGTTTACGCTGATTAGATATCATAAAATCAGTATACTATCCATCTCCTGAGGTCAATAATGAGATTTCTGGATGAAGTTGTGATTAATCTAGTCTCGGGGAATGGAGGGAAAGGCTGCGTCAGTTTTCGAAGAGAGAGGTTTATTCCAAAAGGTGGTCCTAACGGTGGGGACGGCGGAAAGGGAGGAGATATAATAATAAGGGCCTCAAAAAGACTCCACACCCTGTACGACTTTAGTTCAAAAAGGCATATCAGATCCCAGAATGGCAGACCGGGGAGAGGGAAAAATCAGACAGGAAAAGACGGGGCAGATACAATAATTGAGGTTCCTTTAGGAACACTTGTATATGATCAGGATACTGGTGATCTGCTCGCCGATCTAATAGAGGAAGGTCAGGATATCCTTATCGTTCCAGGAGGAAAAGGCGGGAAAGGTAACAGCCATTTTGCCACTTCAACTAATAGAGCACCGAGATTTGCACAACCCGGTATCCCCGGGCAGAGAAAAAGAATCAGGCTCTCACTAAAATATATTGCGGACATAGGGCTTATCGGACTGCCCAATGTCGGCAAATCGACACTTTTATCCCGTCTAACATCAGCTCAACCAAAGATAGATAATTACCCTTTCACAACGATTATACCTAATCTGGGTGTAATAGAATACGATGATCAGAACAGTCTTATACTGGCAGATATCCCCGGATTAATAAAAGGTGCCAGTGAGGGGAAGGGCCTTGGTCACCACTTTTTAAAGCACGTTGAAAGGACCAGATTTATGCTTCACCTTATAGACATAACATGTGCCCCGGCCCACCATCTTCTTGAAGACTTTTACATATTACAGGATGAGTTGGAGAAATACAGCCCTTTGTTGACTAAAAAAGAACAGATGGTCCTGATCAATAAGATAGATCTGGTTTCCTCCAACCATGATACTATTAAAGAAATGATGTCTGCGCTCAGCCGGATTGGATTGGAATCATTGCCCATCTCCGCTTTGACAGGTGAAGGCCTTGATGTCTTGAAACAGACACTTGAGAGGAAGTTTATAAGAAAATAAATATGGAAGATTATGCAACAAAAAGAAAGGACCTGCTTAATTCCGTTAAAAGGGCAGTAGTAAAGGTTGGAAGTACTGTACTTACAGGCAAAAACGGCTTAAACAGAAAAGTCATTAAGAGCCTTGTGGATGGCATATGTGGTCTGAGGGAAAAGGGGATAGAAATTATCCTTGTATCATCCGGCGCAATCGCGTCGGGGATAAAAAAGATCGGGCTCCAAAAAAGACCGGAGTCCATATCAGAACAACAGGCAACGGCCGCGGTTGGGCAGAGCAGTCTAATGATGGCCTATGAAAAGGCCTTTAGTCGTCATGGGCAAATGGTTGCACAGATATTAATAACAAGTGACGATCTCAATAACAGGCGACGCTACCTGAATGCCCGCAATACTATCTTCACGCTGTTATCATGGGGAGTTATTCCTATTATCAATGAAAATGACACTGTCGTGACGGATGAGATCAAGTTCGGCGATAATGATAATCTGAGCGCCATGGTTACAAACATGACCGAATCCCAGACCCTCATCATCCTAACGGATATTGATGGTCTTTTTGATAAGGATCCCAGAATTCATAAGGACGCCCGCCTTATTCACGTTGTAGACAAAACGGACAAGGGAGCGGCTCGCTATGCCAGCTCCGTACCTAGTGCTCTGGGTACAGGCGGTATAGCCAGTAAAATTAAGGCTGTCAGGAAGGCCAATCTTGGGGGGATTCCGGCCATAATCGCAAACGGCCGCAGAGACGGGATTCTACTGAGGATATTCACGGGAGAGGAGATCGGAACACTCTTTATCTCCCAGGACGCGGCACTCTGTAATCGTAAGCAATGGATAGCGTTTACAAAGTCTCCTAAGGGCAACCTGATTATTGATCACGGAGCAGTAGAAGCGCTGAAAAAGAGGGGAAAGAGCTTGCTTCCTTCTGGAATCAAGGAGGTCAGAGGCAACTTTGGTCTCGGTGACTCGGTTGTCCTCCTGGACGAGAAGGAACATGAAATCGCAGTAGGTATGGTTAATTATAATTCCGGTGATATAAAAAAGATAATGGGCCTGAAAAGTAGCGAGATCGAATCAAGGTTGGGTTTCAAACACGACGATGAGGTTATTCATCGTGACAACCTGGTTATAACAGATGGGCTATAAACGGAGATGATCCATGTCAATCGAGATAATGATAAAAAATATAGCCATGGCCGCCAAGGCCGCTTCCCGGCGTTTAAGAAAGGTTGAAAGGGGCGCAAAGGATAGTTCCCTTAGGATTATGGCAGATAGGTTGATCCTGAGAGGGGAGGATATCATAAGAGAGAATAAAAAGGACCTGGCCCTCGCTGAGAAAAGCGGTTTGACATCTGCTATGATAGATCGTCTCACACTGGATGAAAAGACTATCAACTCCATGGCCGAAGGTCTCAGGGAGGTTGCAGGCCTGCCTGATCCTGTAGGCGAAGTGACAGGAATGTGGAAAAGGCCTAATGGACTCACAGTGGGCAGGGTGCGGATCCCCCTGGGTGTGATCGGTTTCATCTATGAATCAAGACCAAATGTGACAGTAGATGCGGCAGGGCTCTGTCTCAAGTCAGGAAACGCCGTCATACTCAAAGGAGGATCCGAGGCAATTAATTCCAATCTTATACTGGAGGAGATATTAAAAGAGGCACTTCAAGAAACCGGACTTCCCCAAGAGGCCATACAGGTAATCCCCACTGCCGATAGGAAGGCTGTCAACACCCTCCTGGGGCTTGAAGACTATGTAGATATAATCATACCAAGGGGTGGGGAAGGCCTGATCAGGTTTGTCTCCGAGCATTCACGTATTCCAGTGTTGAAGCATTACAAAGGTGTATGTCATATATATGTGGATGAGTTTGCAGATATTACGATGGCATTGGATGTATGTTTTAACGCCAAGGTGCAGCGTCCCGGGGTATGCAATGCCATGGAAACCATGCTTGTTCATGAGAAGATCGCGAAGGAATTTCTTCCCCTTATGGCAGAAAGGTTGCTGAAGGCAGGGGTTGAAATCAGGGGATGTCCAAGGACCCTCTCAATAGTTCCACAGGCAGTACCGGCAAAAGAGGCTGATTGGCCTGCAGAGTTTCTTGATCTCATCCTTGCGGTCATGATAGTATCGAACATGGATGAGGCCCTTGACCATATTGAGAAGTATGGGTCAAATCACACAGAGGCTATTATCACAAGGGACTATGAGCGATCCAGGAGGTTCTTGGCAGAGGTCGATTCATCCGTCGTACTGGTGAACGCGTCAACCAGATTTAACGATGGATATCAGTTGGGACTCGGTGCAGAGATAGGCATAAACACATCAAAGCTTCATGCCTTTGGTCCCATGGGACTTGAAGAACTGACAACGACAAAATTCATCGTTTATGGTGACGGACAGACAAGGAGCTAAAAAGGGAGGGGGAAATCTTGAGGTTAGGCATCCTGGGAGGCACCTTTGATCCCATCCATTTCGGCCATTTACGCATAGCGGAAGAGATATGCGAGGAAATGGATCTGGAAAAGATTCTTCTTATACCCGGAGCGCTTCCGCCACACAAGTACGAAAAGAGTATCACACCCTTCCATGATAGACTTGCCATGACCCGGATAGCGGCACAGAATTCCTCACTCCTTGAGGTCCTTGATCTGGAAGGTCGCCGTCATGGTCCTTCCTATTCTATAGAGACTCTAAGGGAGATCCATAGGCTATATAAAGACAAGGTAGATATCTTTTTCATAATAGGGATGGACGCCTTTCTGGAGATAAAGACATGGAAAGAATATAAAAACCTCTTTAAGGAATCAAATTTCGTAGTACTGAAAAGGCCCGGTTTTTCATTTGAAGAACTAACGCCGTTTATTCTTTCCCTGGGAGTTGGTTTCAGAAGGATGAATGACAGTAATACATTTGCCACTCCATCCGGGAATCTTTTAGTCTATAAGGAGGCAACCCTAATGGACATATCCTCTACCAGAATACGTGAGATGGTGGCCGCGGGGAGATCCATTAGGTTCCTGCTACCCGAGGCGGTGAGGGTCTATATTATTGAAAAGAGTCTATACGGAACCAATGAATACCCTTGACAAGGCGCTCCTGGCCACAGAGTTTATCAAGGAAAGGAAGGCCATTGACCCGATCTTAATCGAGGTGGGGGAGCTGACATCTATTGCCGATTACTTCCTTATCGCAGGAGGGAACTCAAGCCGGCAGGTCCAGGCAATCGGCCGGCATCTGAGCAGGAAAATGCGCGATTTGGGATTTAAGGCATACGGCATGGAGGGCGAAAAGGAAGGCCACTGGATATTGATGGATTATGGCGATGTAGTAATACATATATTCTATCAACCTGTGAGGGAATTCTACAACCTGGAAGGCCTCTGGATCGAGGCCCCAAGGAGAACATTGGATGAAGAGAATAAAAAAAAGAGATAATAATATTCTTCATACCATTATACTTGCAATCGTATGTCTATCTTCATTGATATATATACAAGGAAAACCAGGGACTGTTTTCTGCATGTCGATCGAGGCAGAGGAGAAGCTGGGACGTCAATATCTTGCAGAGGTAAAGAGGCAGGTTAACCTAGTCGATGATGATTTCGCCCAGGAATATATAAGTAATCTGGGCAGTTATATTACAAGCCATCTCGATTCAAAACCCTTCCCATTTAATTTTTATATAATAAACGATAGACAGTTGAATGCCTTCGCTGCCCCCGGGGGTCATATATTTTTATATACCGGACTTATCGAGATGATGGATCTTGACCAATTGGCCGGTATAATATGCCATGAAATGGCACATGTCACCTTAAGACATATTTCCAATCAGGTTGAAAAGGGGAAAATAGTCGGCCTTGCAACCATGGCTGGGATCCTGGCGGGGGCAATGTTGGGTGGTGAGGCAGCCGATGCAATGATCGTGGGGAGTCTCGCGGCAGGACAACAAGTAATGCTGAGCTATACACGCGAAGATGAGCGTCAGGCGGATGCTATGGGTTTAACCTACTCGAGCAATTCCGGATTCAACTCTTCTGCTATGATAGGGGCCCTGACAAAGATCCAGCAGGATCAATATAACATCGACGAGATCCCAGCCTACCTTCTTACACACCCTTTAGGACCTGAGAGGATGTCTAACATTGAGTCTTTGGTCGTGTTATTCCCTACTAATCCTATCGAAAAAGATAATATAGCACCTTTCAGAGAGGACTATACCCTCTTAAAAACTATTCTAAAGGCTAAATACTCCGATACTGTTAGGGCGGAGAAGGCTTTTAACGAGGAACTGCAAGAAGATCCTGATTCATCTCTTGCCCATCTCGGTATTGCGTTCATACTGAAAGGCAGGGCGGAATATGCCGGCGCGATAGATCATTTTCAAAAGGCATTAAAAGGGATGTCTGACCCATTGCTGGTCTTGAGGTATATAAGCGAGACATATCAGATGATGGGAAAAAATGAGGAGGCCATAAAGGTCCTTGAGGATGGGATGAAGTCAAAATACAGAAGCGACAAGTCATCGCTCTTTTTGCTGGCAACGGCCTATCAGAACCTGGAGGAATATTCCAAGGCAGCGGAGATCTATGAAAGGCTTGCCTTCATGGAACCCGTTAAGGATCAGTTGTTTTATGAGCTGGGGATGGTCTACGGAAGACAGGACAAGCTGGGTCTTGCCCATTATAATTTCGGGATCTATTTCAAGAGAATATACAGGATGAAAGAGAGTCAGTTTCATTTCCAAAAGGCAATGGAACTGGCCGGCAATGATACCGCCCTCCAGGAAAAGATAAAAAAGGCCATGGATGAAGTGATGAAGGAGATGAAAAGGCCTGGTGATGGTCCTCCGGAGGAGGAGGGCGAACAGGCCCTGATCTCTTACGAAACTACTAATATGCCTGCTTT
>Ga0214474_1001504_pt1 | contig 10751 bp, 10 predicted proteins | sample RVTome_2_FD_187335 | JGI IMG/M metagenome (GOLD analysis project Ga0214474, IMG submission 187335) | Soil microbial communities from uranium-contaminated site in the Upper Colorado River Basin, Wyoming, United States - RVT95D214 HiSeq ...
CGCTTACCGAGATAGCGGTCCTGATGGCCTTGATCCCCAGAATCAGGAAGGAGCTGTATGACGAAGGCGCTCAGGCGCGCTCCTCTTCGGCCACGGCCGAGAGATAGTCAGGAAGGCTTTCGCAGCTCCCCTTGCCGACGCACCCGAACCGGCCGTACTTTCGACAGTAGTCGCCCGTGGATTCGTGGAACTCACAATTCTGGGCTTCTTGATAGTAAGAGCACTGTTTCCTGATGCACGCGAACCCGTTGTACTTCCCAGTGCACAGATCGTCCTTCGCCAGGAATTTGCACATCATCTGCTCACTCCTCCGTTGAGAAGACGGGCCGCTCCCCGTTGCTGAGCTTCAGCTGCCGAATGGGCAGGTCGGGTGAGGCGCAGTGCTCCTTGCCAGGGCATGAGAACCGCCTGTGCTTCTCGCAATAGAGCCCGAGCCACTTCTCGTGCCCGCAGCCTTCGGCGTTCTGCACTGGCTTTTTCAAAACGAGCACGTTGAGCCCCGAGAAGTCGCATTTCTCCTCGCCGACGCACTGGAGGCTGTCGATGTGTCTGTTCGCGCAAGCTCCGCTGATATAGCTATACCTGCAGGAAGATCCCATCCCGTTCCCTTCTGCGAGCGTGAACATTCGCGTGCGCGCACATAAACGTTGAGGGAACGTCGCTTTTCTAGAAAGCGTCGGCCCATGGGAAACCTATCAATAGGAGTATCCGATAACGAAGCGAGGGAATCCTTGGAGATCCGGGCGCAGTACATCACAGTCGTGCTGATATCCGCCCTCATCGTCGCGTTCGAGTCTGTGGCCATCGAGGCGTCTCTCAACATCTCCGACATCGACATCTTTCTCGTCTCCGCGATGCCGTCCATCGTCGGCGGACTCATACTCATGGGCGTCAGCCCGAAGAACACGGTCGAGTTCTCCAGGGGCCTGGGGCGGAGGGGATGGCTCAGCATGGTTGTCCTTTGCGTGCTCGCGGCGGTCGGCGTGCTCCTCTGGTTCGATTCGATAGGGAGGATCGGTGCGGGGAAGGAGGCGCTTCTGGGTGGCGGCTCGTCCGAGGTCCTGTTCGTCGTAATACTGTCAGCGCTTTTCCTTCACGAGAGGTTGGGCAAGTGGGAGGCCGTTGGCGGCTCCATGATAGTCGTAGGTGTCTTCCTCGTGCTTGCCGACGTCGGCAATGTGACGTTGGATTTCGGGCTCGGCGAGGCGGAGGCGATAACCAGCTCTCTCTGCCTGGGAGCCGCAGTGGTCATGACAACCTCGCTCCTGAAGAATCACGCTCTGACGCCCCTTTCCGGTGTCGAGCTGCTCCTGTCCGGCCTGATAGTGTTGTCTGTCGGTTTCCTGACGGGCGTCGTCGAATTCCCGGGAACCATCGGATGGATCATACTGCTCTTGCTAGGCCTCTTCCCGGCAGCTGGCCTGCTGACCTATAATGCGGGCCTGCCGAAGATAGGCGCATCTCTGGTGTCGGTTCTGTTCGCACTTAACGGGATAATGACGGTCGGCGTGCAGCTGCTCATACTTTTCGTCGTGCCGGACGCCGATATCATGCTCCCGAGAAGCGTCGCCCTCGCTATGTTGGGCGGAGGCATTGCTTTCGCGGGAGTCTACATCCTGCAAAGAAACCCTGCTGCTGCAGTCGCGTGATGTGGTCGAGTGGGAAGGGAAAACCCAAGGCGGGAGCCAGCTTGCTCGAATAGCGTGCCCACACGTCTTGCACGTGACTGTATACCCGCCTCCCGGGCAGGAGGTCGGTGATTGGTTCGAGGAGCATCTGCACTGGGTATTTGCACATTGGAGCGGTCATTGGTAAAGAATAAGTCCTGAACAGCCAATCATTGTGAGACAGCCTGAGGCTCAACGGGTGGCCCAATTGGAGAGAGCTAGTCGCCCCAGAATTGTCATAGCCGTCGCTATAGCAGTGGTAGTCCTGACAATCGCCGTAGGGGTTGCGCTTCATCGGATAGATGAGACGAGAACGTTGCGAGGGTTCCCGTATGGCGTTTCATTGTCGACGGAGGGGTCACTCGAAGCGGGCAAAGTCACACAAATCTGCACGACGATTGTAGACAATGCGCACTTATCGGGCGGCGAGATGCTGTTCCTATCAGTCGATCTTGGTCATTGCTTCAGGCCGCTCTCCCCTGACTCCAGCGACGATCCATGGTGCTTGCCGAATGTGTGGAATCTCTCAGGGATTGATTTGTCAAGAGAGAAGCAATTCATTCTGCATGCGACTCCGATTTGGGGGGCCGAAATGCGGTTGCGAGCCGTTATTTGGTCTCCAATCGCCGAAGCCTCAGCAGCGAACGTGAGCGAGACTGGACTCCCGACAGGAAGGGTTGATATTCTTAACGAAGGATACCTCGAAATCACGACCCGTTGGCAGTACGAATTCATGATGAGCATGATTGGCGCAATTACAGCAGGGGAAAGCGTACTGATGGAATTCACCGTCACTGGAGAACTTGAGACGGAGATTCCATATTCCCTCATGTATTTCTCACTTGAGCTCCGTGATCTGACCTTGGATGCGGAGGACAGGGCGGACAACCCCTGGCACATGTCGAATATCTGGAATGTGACTGGAATGGACCTCTCCGGAGGCAAACGGTTCGTTGTCAATGCTAGTGCCGACGTACCTGGCTACCCTGCAGTTGAGGCGCGTATTTGGTCACCCATCGGCAGTTGGTCGTCAGTCATCTTCGACGAGAGGAACACCACCGACGTCCGTTCGCTGCTCCTTTGGGGATCACAGAGCTTCATGCTCGGCATAGACATGTAGTGTCCTTCAATTTCGAGGAGCGCTGAGGGGGAGATTTGAACTCCCGAGGTACGTGGTACCACCAACTCTCAAGGCTGGCGCCGTGAACCGGGCTTAGCTACCTCAGCATATGAGGTGGACTGCGCATGCGCTCTTATCATGATTTCGGAGCTCACAGGTTCATGATGACCGAGAACGGGCGCGTCTGAGCTCGAACAGCCTCTCGAGGTCCAGCTCGAAGGCGATGACAGGGTACTTGAGCTCGAAGGCCTCGATCGTGGACGGCGCGACCTCGCCGAAGACGCCCACCGGTCCCCCGTCTACCAGGACCTCGGCGCACCTGCCCCGAACGAAGCTGGGATGCTCGTTGGCCCGGACATCGCACGGAAGCCCAAGGCCGACCATGACCGCCTGTACGACTGACTTGGACTCGGTGAAGCTCGCCTTCGCGTGGATCGCGGCGCCCGACAGGAGCGTCCTGTTTCTTCCCTTCCAGACCACTTCGCCGACATCGAACACCCTTTGCGGGAGCTCTCTGTGTTTGTTCTTCCGGAGAATCATCATGAGGCTCGGGACGAGGGAAGTGCGGAGCAGGACGTGCTCCTCGCTGACGGGGTTCAGGACCGTGATCGCGTGGTCGTCCACTGGGAGGTTCATAGAGGAGTACTGGTCCTTGGGGTTGGAGAGGGACAGTGTGACGACTTCGAAGTACCCAAGGCCTATCATGACGGGTTTGACAGAGTTCCCCGCGGAGATCAGGGGTTCCTCAACGCCGAAGGTTGCCATCTTCGGCAAGCTGTTCCCGAACTTCTCGAACCCGAACCCTATCGCGATATCCTCTGCGAGGTCGACCGGGTGCAGCATGTCGGCCCGGTACCTCGGCACGAGAACGTCGATGCTCTCTTTGCCCTTAGCAGCCCCGTGCCCCATCTTCATGAGGGACTCGATCATGTCCGCCTCGGACATGGACGTCCCGTTCCATCCGTTCACATAAGACGGGTCGATCTTCAGATGGTGCGGGGCGAGATCGGGTGCCGTGTGAGTCTTCCCGTCCTGGAGTATTCGGACGCTCTTGATCTTCCCCCCGCGCTCGGCGAGGGCAGTCGTGAGTATGTTGACCGCTGCGGTTACCGCGTTGATATCGGTCCCCGTACAGTCCACGAAGATGTCCCTTGTACTCTCTGACACGGCCGTGGTTACGCCGTTGATGATTGGCGGGAACGAAAGCACCTCGTCGTCCTTGTCGACAATCATCGGGTATCGTTCCTTGCCGTCCAAAACATAGGCGTATGCGACGCCCTTGTCGTGCTCCTTCAGGATCTCTGCAGGGGTCATCCGCCGAGAGCCCTGGAGGGGTGTGAACGATATCTCGTCAGGGAGCACCGCCTTGTATGTGAACGGTGGCTTGACCGTCCTGAAGTCGTGTATGCCGATGGCCACCTTCTTTCTGTTCCTGCCGAGCGTCAGGTGGAGTTTTTCCTGAAGGTCCATCATGGACTTGATCAGAGGGTCGCTCATCTCGTTGCCCTCGACCAAAGCCGACCATATGAACGGCCTCACCTGCTTGACGGACGGATCCACTATCAGCTCAACGTCTGACGAGTCGACGGCGTACGACCTGAGTCCGGGCTCGAACCCAAGGAAAGCTCTCAAGGCCCTTGCGATCCCCTCGACGGAATAGAGATCGGGTCTGTCCGGGAAGAACTCAAACGACATCTCATCCGAGTCGTCGGGCGCGGACTGCAGGTCAGCACCTATCATTGGCAGCCTCTCCCTGATGACTTCCCGGCTCACGTCCCTCCCGATGAGTTCGACGAGGTCGGAGTAGCTGAAGTTGATGACTGGCATGAGCTTATTGGCCTCGGCAAAGGAAGCGGTTGCCGATATAATAAGCTTGTCAGATGTCGGGTGGAGCGCGTCATCTCTCCTCAACAGTCGGAGCGCAATCTGCAACAGTCGCAGTCGACTGAGGGGAGGAGGCAACCTCGGGCGCTTTGTGGGTCTCCCTCACGAACGCGACTATGATCGCCGTCGCGACGGCCAGGGCGAATGTGCACATGATTATCGGCGCCTCCGGACTGATTGCGACATATGCCCAACCGAGGAGAGAGAAGCCGATTATGTTCCCGAATCCCTGAATCATCTGGTAGGCACCCATGACTCTGCCACGCTCTTCCTTGAGCATGACATCAGCGAGCATCGCGCCTACGGAAGGGTTGGACATGGCCGCGCCGAACTCCGAGAATGACACGAGAACGAACACCTGCCACACATCCGTGACGAACACGTTGAGCCCGAGGCCGAGGACCATTATGGTCCCTCCAAGTATCATGAAGGGCCGCCTTCCGAACCTGTCGGACATCGCCCCGAAAGGTATCGTCCCCAGCACCATCACGAGCATTCCCAGAGAGAGCGCGAGGCCCAGCTCCGTCTCGGTCATTCCAAGCCGGTCATACCAGAATAGGATGAGGCCGAGGTTCCAGAGCCCCTGGACTATGCCCATGACGAATCCTCTGGACGTGACTGCCCAAAGAGCCCGATTCTGGGCGGCGTTCCGTTTCCACGACTGGAACATGGAGAACATCGAAGGTTTCTTCTCGGTTGCCTTCACAGCCGGTGGTCGTATGAATGCTGTTAGAATCGCGCAGGCGACTGCAAGGGCGGCGGCGACATAGAACGGATAGTAGAAGCCTACCTGACCGGCAAGAAGGCCTCCCAGGCCAGGTCCCCCCAACCCGCCGAGGAGTTGGGCGGTCCCTTCGGCTCCCATCGCAATCCCTCTCTTGCTCTCGGGCACAAGGTCCACCGTGAGGGCGAACGCTGCCGGCGTGACCATGGCGGCGCCGATACCCTCTATTGCCCTCAGGAGCGCGAATTGGTACATGTCCGTGATGAATGCGAGAGCCAGGGTGGTCACGGCGAAGATCAGTATCCCTGAGATTATCAGGGGTTTCCTGCCGATCTTGTCGGCATAGTAGCCCGCGGGTAGCATGAACAGGGCGAATGTGATCGCGAACAGAGAGTAGACGAAGCCGATCTGGGCCTCGGACATATCCAGATTCTCGACCGCGAACTTCGGTATTATCGGCGTCAGTATCCCGAACCCCAGCGCCACGACAGCAACCGAGGCCAGGAGGATCGAGAAGTCTCTGGATATCGTGAGTGCAGAAAGCGGGCTAGCCGGTCTCTTCGCATCCTTCCGAGTGTCTGACGTCTTCTCACCGGAAGAGATATCTGCGGTCATCGGGGTGCTCCTGAGCGGTCACTTGTGGCGGCTATGCGGCCACCTTTACTCTGGGTGGCCATCACAGGCAAAAATATAAGGCTACCCAACCTAAATCAAGTGCGCGACCGAGCCGAAGGCTGGTTCCGCGTCATCGGTGGCGGAAAATGATCAAGGATAAGGTCAAGACTGGGGTCCCTGGGCTCGACGAGATGCTGGATGGCGGCCTCATTCCTGGCCGCGTCTATGCCGTATCCGGGACGTCCGGGACCGGAAAGACCACCCTCGCCATGCAGTTCCTGCTCGAAGGTGTCAGGTCCGGGGAGAGGGTGTTGTACATCGCCCTCGACGAGCCCCCGAACGAAGTCCGGCAGAACATGAGATCCTACGGCTGGGACGTCGGACAGGTTCAGGTCTTCGACGCCACGCCGGACGTGATGAGTTATGACAAGACTCCCGTCAGAGACGTATCAACAGAGCGGAAGGTCGTGTATTTCCGGGACCTCCCAGAGGACGTGAGGCTGACCTCGGAGAAGAGCCCCGCGGACATGACGGTCAACACGATCCAGGAACTGGTAAGGCAAGAGATGAAGGTGCGGAAGTACTCCCGAATCGTCGTCGACTCGCTCACCTCGCTCAGGTACTTTTACATCAGGACGAGCGAGGAGAACGCGAGCCTCATCTCATTCCTGAGGTTGTTGTCGGATATCGGGGTCACGAGCCTTCTGACAGTGCAGCTTCCAGAGGTCTCCCGGCCGGATGTGGAGATACACATGGCTCGCGGAGAGATCAGGCTGCACAAGTGGTACGACGGGCGCGGGCTCATCAGGGGCATTACGGTCGAGAAGTACCGGGGATCGATGCACGACCACAGGCTCAGGATGATCAAGATAACGAGCACCGGTGTCCTCGTCAAGAGTGCTCCATCGGACAAGAAGACGAGATCGGGGACGGACCAGGCTGATATGGTAGAGGAGAGCCCCGAACCAGAAGAGCTCCCGCCACCGCCTGATGAAGCAGAGCCGGATAAGGCCCCGGCCGGGCTCCCCGAGCCCGACACGCAGGGTCAAGGTGAGCAGAAGCCGCCAGAGGCGAGCCGAGAGAGTCCAGGAGGAGGCACGTGAAGGACATACTCGAAGCCCGGATAAGCACTGGAGTCGCAGGCATTGACGATATGCTCAGCGGAGGCCTCATCGCGGGAAGGCCCTACGTTGTCTCAGGGACGACCGGCTCTGGCAAGACCACGCTTGGCATCCAGTTCTTGCACCAAGGCGTGAAGCAGGGGGAGAGAGCGCTGCTTGTCGCGGTTGACGAGCCCCCGTCTGAGATCAGGGAGAATGTCCGCGCCCTCGGTTGGGATGTCGGCAAGATCAGAATACTCGACGTCCACCCGGCGACGAAGGTTTTCAACAAGCGAGTGTCCCTGGTCGAGGTCGCGGCCCAGAGGAGCGTGGGCGCGCTCAGAGAGATGGGCTCGGGAGCGCGTGACGAGGCCATGAAGCAGGCGATGCCAGACATATCCATCCAATCACTACAGCTCATGCTCAAACAGGAGCTCCAGGAGACCTCTTACTCGCGCGTGGTCGTCGACTCGCTCACTTCCCTGAAGAAGCTGGCGGAGAACCAGGAGGACAATGCCTCCAGCATCATGTCGTTGTTGAGGTTCATATCGGAATCAGGGGTGACCGCGCTGATAATCACCGACCTGCCAGACCCGACCGAGCTCGAGCCGGAACTGTTCCTGTGCAGAGGGGAGATAAGGCTGCACCGGAGGATGGTTTCCAGCCGATTGGACCGGTGGGTCACGATCGAGAAGTTCAGAGGATCGGCTCATGACACCATGCCGCGCCCCATGACCATCTCAGAGGTGGGCCTCACGGTTGACCCGGACAGGAAGATACCCAAGAACTCCATGAGGGTCCTGCAGGCTTTCACCCAGTTCGCCAGGTAGCCCACCCTCACTAGATTATTTACCGCGGAACACGTTTGGGTGGCCTCGGATATCATGAAGAAGACGACCCTTCCGCTGGTGGAGGCTTCTGGCAAGCCGTATGAGCTGGGCAAGACTGTCGGGAAGAAGTGCGCCCAGAGGGCGACAGCGTACCGGAAGAGCATCTCGGAGTCCGTCCTGTACTATACGGGACATACCTGGGAGAAGACCGTCAGAAGGGCCAAGTTGTATCAGGAGTTTGCCGAGGACTTCTGTCCTGATTACATGCAGGAGCTCAGGGGGTACTCCGAGGGCTCGCGGATGCCCTTTGACGATGTCTTCACCATGTGCTGCCACGAGCTTCTTTCACCGCTTGGTTTCAAGGGCTGCACGGACATCGTCGTCAACGGCAGCATCACTCAGGACGGGCATGTCCTGGCCGCTCACAACGAGGACTGGTCCTTCGACGCCCTCGAGAGCGTTGTGCTGCTGCACGCGAAACCGACGGGTAAGCCGGAGTTCTTCACGACCTCGTATGCAGGCTTTCTCCCTTCGTGCGGCATGAACAGCGCAGGCATCAGCCTGACTGGGAATGCCCTCAGCCCGAACGACGTCAGGCTGGGGATACCGAAGCTCTTCCCTGTGAGGAAGGTCATGGACGCCCGGCGGATAGGCGAAGCCATCGAGTGGGCAGCCCCGGCGGAGCGCGCCTCGAGCTACAACAACATCGTCACCGACAAGAACGGCGAGATATACTCCCTCGAGGGCTCGGCGACCGACTGCGCGAGGATCTACGCGATTGACGGGTATCTTGTTCACACCAACCACTACACCGTCCCGAAGATGGAGCGATTCGAGGCCGATCCGGACTCAATCTCATGTTCTGTCTTCAGATACAACCGCGCCCTGCGGCTCGTCGAGAGCCAGCTGGGGACCGTGACGGTCGAGTCGATGAAGACGATCCTCAGAGACCACGTGAACAGGCCCGGGTCGATATGCAGGCACGCGGAACCCGGAAAGCACCCGTTGGACGTCTCGGAGACGATCTTCTCGGTGATCTACGACCTGACTGAGCTCGAGGCACACGTACTCAAGGGGAAGCCGTGCGCGGGAGAGTATGAGGTCTTCTCGCTGAAGGACTGATCTGCGCGTGATTGGCTTCCATGGAAAGTATTTAATGCACATCATCTTATTGCGCAAAAGCCGCCTTGGGCCCATAGCTTAGCATGGTTGGAGCACCCGGCTGATAACCGGGAGGTCACCGGTTCGAATCCGGTTGGGCCCACTTCGGTTTCTCACTCAGAACGGCTCAGTGGCGTTTCGCCTTGCCTTTGGTGTGCTTAGGCTTGCGATACTTCTCGGGTATCTTCATCTTGAACCTGCAGACATCGTCCCCCCAGAGAACGGACTTGAGAACGGTCGCCTTGACGGGTTGGCCGAACGCCACCTCGTATGGCTTCTTCTCGTATCCCGCGCTGCAGTAGCAGAAGTCGCGTGGTATCTTTGTCCCCGTCATGATCGACTCGCGCGCCAGGGGACAGTGACACGCGTAGTGGCGCCTCTTGGTGGGGTCTTTCTCGCGGAGATACTCTATCATCATGAACGGGATCTTCGTTTGATAGATGTAGATGCCCTTCCGGACACCCCCCGCAACTTCCGGGTTCTTCCGCACGAAGTCAAGGGACTTCTTGTCGATTGCCTGCGTGAAGAAGAGCGTACCCTCTTTCATGTGTCCCTCAAGGAGGTCGATCATCTTCTGTCTCCTCTTCGCGAGGTATTCATCGACGTCCTTGGACTTGCGGAGCATGACTTTCTCGTCTGCGTAGAATTCGGCCGGCCCGGCATGCACGCCGGTTAACAGGATCGCCCGGCTCGTATCAGTGTCTGTTCCCCTCTCGAGACGTTTCATGAAGTCCTGCGTGACCTTCGGCATCTCTTCGTGGGGCGTTCCGAGAGGCGGTGGCACGAACCCTGCGAACATCTTGGCGTACTTCTGCACTCCGACCTCATCCTTGGCGGCATCCAAGAGCTTACCCAGCACATCGCCGCCGTCCAGGATGATGAGGAGCTCGAGCTCAACCTCTTTGTTGTCGGCGAACCTTGAGTATCTCAGGAGACCGATCAGGTTGTCCCAGGTGTTCTCCTTGGTCTTCGTCAGGCGCTTGATGAATTGCCGGACGTCCCGCCAGTCGGCATCCTCGAAAGTCCTCCGATGCGACTTCCTGCTGATGAACGCCTCGAACTGTCTAGCGAGCCTGATGTGGTCGCGGATAACGTCGTCCTTGAGGTTCTTGGGGACGCGCTTGCCTACTTTCAGGAATGCTCTGAACCCTTTCTCGTCCATAGACTGACCCACCTGTGGAGCGGGAACGCGCTTCACGGATAAGACTTTCTCGCGTCACGGACTCGAGTCTTGGAACTGAAGCAGGTTTGTGCGGACAAGCCCTTCCGAAGCTCTCTACAGGGGAAAGACCCTCTTGCCAAGTCGCTATTGGGGACGTAGGCCTCTCAAAACCATCGAAAGGTACGATTACAGGAACGCTATTACGTGCCTGTCATGGATGAGACCGACATCAAGATCTTGGGCCTGCTCAGGCAGAATTCCAGGATGAAGAACACAGAGATCGCCAGACGTGTGAACCTCACCGAGAGGGCCGTCAGGGCAAGGATCGAGAAGCTGACCCGCGAGGGCATCATAAGGAAGTTCACAATCGAAACCTCCCCAATAGGGGTCGAGGGAATAGTGCTCATAGACACCAATGTCGGGAGGACCCCCGCAGTCAAGGAGAAGGCCAGGCAGATGTCGGATAGTGTATTCGACTGCACGGGCGA